>WNGC01000466.1_pt1 | contig 25940 bp, 21 predicted proteins | sample 5400051 | NCBI WGS metagenome assembly WNGC01 (sample SAMN13153368, study PRJNA577476) | soil metagenome | isolation source: 20 cm soil or saprolite under grassland replicate 2 | place: USA:California | collected 2016-06-15
TCGCGCTGACGATCTTCAACTCGCGGCTCGTCAAGGTGCCGAAGCCGCAATGGCACCTCTGGAAGTACTTCGCCACCGGCGCGGCGGCGCTGACGGTCGGGACGGTCCAGGGCGTGATCCAGGTGCAGCCTGCCCATGCGGACTGGCTCTACAAGGCCGGACACGCGGGCGAGTGGATCGATCCAATCAGCCACGCCCACATCAACCTCGTCACCGGCCTGACGATGCTCGTCGCGGGCTCGCTGTTCGCCCTCGTTGGTTCGGCCGGCGGCGTCGAGCCGTCTCGCCGGCTCGTGAACCGCTGCTTCTACGCACTGCTCGGCGGCTCGCTCGCTTTCTATGCGGTGACGCTCTACCTGGGCTTCCACGAGGGTGGACTCGTCGTCCACCGGGGCCTGACACCGGAGCAGGCGGAGGAAGCGACACCGCTGCACCCGTTCCTGATCGTGGGCGCCGGGATCGCGATGTTCGCGGCCTTCTGGCTGCTGCTCGCAGTGATCGTCCGGTCGGTCTGGCGCTCGAGCGGCCCCCTGAGGCCGTTCGTGCTCGCCGGCTGCGCCGCGCTCGCGCTCGGGACACTGCAGGGACCGGTGCAGGCGTTCCCGGCGGTCAACGAGCTGCTCGACCGAGGCGGTCAGGCCGGCGACGTGATCGTCAACCTGCACGCCCAGCTGAACATGCTCGGCGGACTGATGGTGCTGTTGATCGGGCTCGTCTTCGCCGCCCTTCGCAGCGCGGGGGCCGAGCTGCCGCTACGCCGCGCGCGGTTCGTCGTCGCCGCGGTCGGCGCAGGTGTCGGCGCGTACTACGTCTTCGGCGTCGCTTTCTCGGCTCTCGAGGCCGATCGGGTCGCGGCCGGCGCTTCGTACGCGTCCGCGGTCAGCGGGCTCGAGCCCTGGGAGGCCTTGGTCACGGTTCCCGCCGCGCTCGTCGTACTGGCCGGGTTCTGGTCGTACTCGCGGCTCGCCGTCTCGATGACCGCGCGGCAGCGCGACGAGGGACGGCTGGCGATCGCGGCAATGCCGGGCCGCTATACGGGGACGATCCCGAGGCGCGTGCGGAGGCGCAGCCCGGCTGCGCTCGCCGGCTACGAGCTCCCGCTGGGCTTGATGGGTTTCCCCGGCGTCGGCTGGCTCTTCGCCGGCTTTCCGTTCACGGCTTCGATCCTGCTGATGGCGGGACCGGCGGTCGCCTGGGCGATCATCCCGGTTGCCTTCACGCCCTACGGCGAAGGCCCGCTGCGGGCGGAGGGCTGGAAGGTGCTGCTTGCCTGGCTGCCGCTCTCGGCGCTGCTCTCCAGCGCGGCCCTCTATCGCGCGCACGCCCGCCGCCGGCGCCTGCTCGACGGCCCGCCCCCCGGCGGTCACCGGCAACGCGTCCGGAAGCCGCGTACACGCGCCGAGATCCGCGCCCGCTACAAGGCGAGGATCGGCGTTGCGACCGGCGTCATCGCCCTCCTCCTCGTCTCGCTGCCCTTCGTGCCGGCCGTCGCCGGCGTCGGCGGCGGAACGGTTCGCTACAGCTACCAGAGCTTCACCAAGGAGATCACGGGCCAGTTCCTCCAGACGCCGAAAGGGCACGTCGCGCTCTTCGCCTGGAGCGATCCCCAGGAGTCGTACCCGCACGATGCGCTGAAGGTGGCGGCGCAGGACGTCCACGGCTTCGTCATCCGCGCCTCCGCGGTCGACAGCCCGGCCGCGTACCAGCTCTACGACCTGGATCGCGGCGGGAGCGTGCCACTTGTCGTCCGCGCGCGCGGGCCTACGCAGATGACGCTGGCGCCGCGACAGGCGTTGCGCCCCGGGCGCTACGAGCTCGTGGCGGCGAAGGAGGGAATGTTCGGCGGGCGCAACTACGACTACCTGCAGGTGGTGAAGCCCGGAGCGCCCGTCACGCCGCTCGGCGTGGCCTCGAGCAGGACTGCGCCGGCGGTCGCCGACTCCTTGCTCCCACTCGGAGCGACGCTCGTCGCGCTCCTCTTTGCCGGCCTGCTCGCGAGCTCGTTCCTGCGCCGCCCCGCCGGGCAAAAGGCGTTCTGGGCGGCGGGTTTCGCGTGCTTCGCCGTCGCCGCCGCCTGCGAGGCGGCGGCCCAGCGGGCGGGCTGGTCGGAAGGCCTGTTCAAGGCGTACTACGCCGCCGGCGGTGTGCTCACGGTGGCGTTGCTCGGCGCCGGCTCGGCCTGGCTCCTCTTGAAGCAGCGCGCTCGCGATTTCTTGCTCGGCGGCCTCCTCGTCGCGATGGTCGCGGCTGTGATCGCGGTTGCGCTCGCGCCGGTCGACCACGGAACCCTCGCGGCGGCCTCGGGCGTCCGCCCGCCGGCGAACTCGGCCCTTCGGGGCCACGCGTTCCTGTGGGCGATCGCGCTTAATTCCTTCGGCACGCTGTTCCTGATCGGCGGTTCGCTGCTCGCGATCCTGCGCCGCCAGCGAATCAGGACGAACGTCTGGATCGGCGCCGGCGCCCTCGTCGTCGCGTTGTCGACCGGAATGTCCCGTGCAGGCACGTACTCGTTCGTCTACGCCGCCGTTCCTCTCCCCAAGGCGGCGCCGTCGCCGTCGGCGCCGCCCTACTTGATGCCTGCGGGTTCCGCGACCCAGTCTCGGGTGACGTAGAGCCAGAAGGCGAGGCCGGCGTACTGCTTGTAGCGTCGGAAACGCCGCTCGATCGTCTTGTCGCTCGCCTTGCTGCCGTTGAGCTGGGCGTACTTCGGGCGAGACCACGAGTCGAGGATCAGCCGCGAGTAGCGGCCGAGCAGCATCAGGATCTGCGCCGTCGCGTACGGCCCGACACCGGGTAGCGCCAGCAGGCGGGCCTCGACCTCGTCGTCGGGGAGATCGGGATCGAGCAGCGCCTCGAGATCGAGCCGCCCTGCCGCCACGTCGGCCGCGATCGCGCGGAAGTACGGACCCCGGTAGCCGGAGCGGACGACCTCCTTGTAGAAGCGCTCGTCGGCACCGGCCATCGCCTCCGCGGTCGGGAAGGCGTGCCGTCCGCCCGGCGCCGCGTCGCCCAGGTTCGTGACGAGCGCCGTCACCATTCGCCGCGTGGCCGACCACGCGGTGTTGGTGGTGCAGATCGTCTTGATCACGTCCTCGTAGACGCTCGGAGCCCGCAGCATCCGGCCGGCCCCCGCCGACGCCCACGAGAGGTCTGGATCGCCGGCGACGAGCTCGTAGAAGTCCGAGAGATCCTCGTCGAGGGCCAGCACGTGCCGGACGCGCGCGACGAGCTCGTCGGCGGTGCGTCCCGAGGGCGCGCGGCCGAGGACTGTGACGTGCGCGCGGCCCCGCCTGCCGGGACCGATCTCGATCGTCCGCGCCTTGCCGTTCAGGGCCAGCGTCAGCTCGAGCAAGGGAACGTCCTCGTCGAGCCGCATCGGCGGCAACTCGACGAAGCCGTGGGACAACAGCGTGCGCTGCAGGTCGACCGCCTCACCGCCGGCTCCGACGAGCGGGATCTCGGTGCTCCAGGCGCTCACAGTTGTAGTTTCAACAGGTGGCCATCCTCGGCGTCGACGTCGGCGGCACGTTCACGGATGCGGTCCTGCTCACGGACGAGAACGAGCTTCGGACGGCCAAGATTCCGACCGCCCCCCGGCAGGAGGAGTCGGTGCTCGCGGCAGCGGCGGCGGTCGGCGCTGACGAGGTCGAGCGGTTCGCGCACGGGACGACCGTCGCCACGAACGCGCTCCTCGAGCGCAAGGGCGCGCGCACGGCGTTCGTCGGCACCGAGGGCTTCGAGCACCTGCTCCACCTGCGGCGGCAGAACCGGGCCGAGCTCTACCGGCTCTGCGCCGACCATCCCGCCCCGCTCGTCCCGCTGGAGCGCTGCTTCGGCGTGCGGGAGCGCACCGGCCCGGACGGGGTGATCGCGCCGCTGGAGCTCGACTCGCTGCCGGAGTTCGTTGCCGAGGCGGTCGCGGTCTGCCTGCTGTTCTCGTTTCGTGATCTAGATCACGAGCGCGCGGTCGCGGCCGAGCTGCGGCGCCGGTTGCCGGGCGCACGGGTGGTCGCCTCGCATGAGGTCTCGCCCGAGTTTCGCGAGTACGAGCGGGCATCGACGACCGCCGTCGACGCATATCTCGGGCCGGTCGTCGCGCGGTATCTCGAGGGTCTCGGCGAAGGGGCTGCGGCCGCCGGTCTGCCGGAGCCGCTCGTGATGCGGTCGTCGGGCGGCGTTGCGTCGCTCGAGGAGGCAGCCGCGCATCCTGCGGTGGCGCTCCTGTCTGGGCCGGCCGCGGGAACGGTCGGCGCAGCGTTGCTCGCCTGCCGGGCCGGGTTCGAGAACGCGATCTCGTTCGACATGGGCGGGACCTCGACCGACGTCTCGCTGATCGTCGGCGGCCGGGCGAGCCTCGCCGCAGAGCGGGAGATCGGCGGCTTCCCGCTGAGGCTTCCGGCCGTCGATCTGCACACGGTGGGGGCAGGTGGCGGCTCGATTGTCTGGCTCGACAGCGGCGGGGCGATTCGCGTCGGCCCCGAGAGCGCCGGCGCCGATCCAGGCCCGGCCTGCTACGGCCGCGGCGGGACGAGGCCGACCGTCACCGACGCGAACCTCTTGCTCGGCCGTTTGCCGGCCGAGCTCGCAGGGGGCATCGAGCTCGATGGAGAGGCGGCCGCCCGGGCGTTCGACGGCATCGATCCCGCCTCGGCGCTCGAGGTCGTGAACGCCGAGATGTTGCGGGCCCTCCGCGTGGTCTCGGTCGAGCGCGGACACGACCCGCGGGAGTTCGCCCTCGTCGCGTTCGGCGGCGCGGGACCGCTGCACGCCTGCGCGCTCGCCGACGAGCTCGAAATCGGGACGGTGCTCGTGCCGGCGGCGGCCGGCGTGCTTTCGGCGCTGGGGCTCGTCGCGAGCGACGAGCGGCGTGACCACGTCGTACCGTACGTGCGGCCGCTTGCCGAGGTGACAGACCTCCCCAGGGAGGGCGAAGCCGATCTGCGCTATGCGGGCCAGTCCTTCGAGCTGACGGTGCCGATCCAGGACGACCTCGCGGAAGCATTCCACCGCATGCACGAAGAGCAATACGGCTACGCGGATCGCGGGCGAGAGCTCGAGCTCGTCGCCGTCCGGACAGCGGAGACCACGCCGGGCCCGGAGTTCGACCTCCCCCAGGGAGAGCCGCTCCACGTCGTAGGCCCGGCCACGCTCGAGCTCGAGGGCGCAACCTGCTTTGTAGCCCCCGGGTGGGTGGGGGATAGGGATGGAGATAGCACGCTGGTGCTGACGAAACCGTGACGGGAACGTGACAACAGCGTGAAAATCGAGCTTCAGGTCCTCGGCAGCTCGCTGCGCTCGATCGCCGAGGAAATGGGCGCGGTGCTCATCCGCTCGGCCTTCTCGGCCAACATCAAGGAGCGGCGCGACTGCTCGACGGCCCTCTTCGACGAGCGCGGCCGAATGATCGCCCAGGCCGAGCACATCCCGGTTCACCTCGGCGCGCTCCCCGACGCGATCGCAGCGGTGCGCGCACACGACCCGGCCCCGGAGGACGTCTTCATCCTCAACGACCCGTATGCGGGAGGCACGCATCTGCCGGACATCACGCTCGTCTCCCGGACAGCGGTCGGGTTCGCGGCCACACGCGCGCACCACGCCGACGTCGGCGCCGCGGAGCCCGGAAGCCTGCCCGCCGGCTCCCGGCGGCTGGACGAGGAAGGCGTCGTGATCCCACCGACGCGACTCGATGAGGCCACGCTCGAGGAGCTCACGGCGCGAATGCGGAACCCAGGTGAGCGGCGGGGCGACCTGCGCGCCCAGCTCGGAGCGAACCGGCTCGCCTCCCGCCGCCTCGAAGAGCTCTGCGCGCGCCGCGGGCGCGAGCTCGTCGTCGCGGCGATGGACGAGCTGCACGACTACGCCGAGCGGCGCGTTCGAGCTGCGATCGCCGCGCTTCCGGACGGCCGGTTCGAGGCGAGCGACGTCCTCGAGACGGAGGAGGGAGACCTAGAAGTGCGGGCAGCCGTGACGATCGACGGCGACGAGCTCGAGATCGACTTCGCCGGCACGGCGCCGCAGCACGAGGGGAACCTCAACTGCCCACTGGCGGTGACCCGGTCGGCCAGTTACTTCGTCATCCGCTGTCTGACCGATCCCGATGCGCCCGCTTCGGGTGGTGCCTTCGCTCCCGTCACTGTCCGTGCGCCAGAGGACTCCCTCGTCAATGCGCGACCGCCGGCCGCGGTCGCCGCCGGCAACGTCGAGACCTCGAGCCGGATCGCCGACGTCGTCTTCCTCGCGCTGGGCGGGGCGATCGACGTCCCGGCGCAGGGCCAGGGGACGATGAACAACGTCACCCTCGGCAGCGACGGCTTCACGTACTACGAGACGATCGGTGGCGGCCAGGGCGCCTGCCCGGACGCCGACGGCCCGTCGGCGGTGCACGTCGCGATGTCGAACACGCTCTCGACCCCGACCGAGGCGCTCGAGCTCGCCTACCCGATCCGCGTCGAGCGCAATGCCCTGCGGCTCGACTCCGGCGGGGCGGGCAGCCACCGTGGCGGCGACGGCGTCGTCCGCGAGCTGCGGGTCCTCGAGCCCTGCCGCCTCTCGATCGTCAGCGAGCGGCGCCGCCACGCACCGCAGGGCCGCAACGGCGGCGCCCCGGGCGCGCCCGGCCGCAACCTGCTGAACGGCCAAGCGCTGCCGGCGAAGGTCACCCGCGCCCTCGAGCCCGGCGATGTCGTCAGGATCGAGACGCCTGGCGGCGGGGGTTACGGATCACCGGGCTTGCCGGCGTCGTAACGCGGCAGGCCGTCGTCGGGCAGCTCATCCCACGGCGCCCGCGACGCGACATAGGTGTGGAACTGGGGACGGATCTGCGGATCCTCGTCGAGCGAGCCGAGCCGGATCGAGATCTCGTCGCCTTCCGGCCAGCGGCCGCCGAACAGCGACGAGCCGCAAACGCCGCAGAAGACCTTGACCGCCCCACCCTGCTCGGGCGCGTAGACGCGCAGGAGTTCCTCGCCGGAGAGCAGCCGAAACTGCTCACGCGGAACGCGCGCCGGTGTCAGGCCGAAAGTTCCTGAGTGCTTGCGGCAACGGGAGCAGTGGCAGTGGTTGGCCCGGCGAAAGGGAAGCTCCACGTTGAAGATCACGCCTCCGCAAAGGCAGCTGCCGCGCATCGAATTTGCCACCCGACCAAGCTACACTTCGCCCCGTGATGTGGGAGCTGATCTTCATGATGCTGATCCTGAAGATCCCGATCGTCTACCTCTGCCTCGTCGTCTACTGGGCTGTGAAGGCTGAGCCGAGGCCGCCCGAGCCGGCGCTCCTGCCGGCCTTGCCGGAGGAGCCCCCGCACGGGCCGCGACCCCTGGTGGCACGGCGGCGGCCGCCTCGCCGGCCCTCCCGTGGTGGTCCGCACACGCCGCGCGGCGGGACGAGGCGCACCAGGACGGCACGAGCGATCTCATGAGCACACCCGCCCGGACGGCAGACCGCCCGGCCGACGCGGTCGCCGGCCTCTTGGCGGCGCTCGCGATCGTCGCCAGTCTCGTCGCCCTCGACTACCGGCCTATTCGGATCACGCCGTTCGCGATCCTGCTCGCGCTGATCGCCGCGGGAATCAGCGGCCGCAACCAGCGTCTCGCCGCGATCGCTCTCGGAGTCTCCGGCGCCTGCTTCATCCTCGGCACCTTCTTCGCGATCATCACGAACCACCCGATTTTCTAAGGAGCGCTCCCAGAGGAGCGAGCGCTGCTACAACAAACAAGGGTGTCTATGCCTGACGTAGATGCAGTCAACTCTGGCTACGCACGAGTCCTGCTCGAGCAGTACCTCGAGAATCCCGAGGCGGTCCCGTCCGAGTGGCGGGCGCTCTTCGAGAGCGGCGACGGCGACCTGATCGAGTCGCTGCCCGGCCTCGCGCGCCTGCTGGAGAACCTGCGCGAGACGAACGGCCACACTGAGCCCGCGCCCGCTCCGGCGGTGGTACCCGAGCCCACGCTTGACGCCGCTCCCACAGCGCCCGACGAAGAGCTGCTCGGCGGGGTCGCGGCCGCGATGTCGCTCGTCAAGGCGCTACGTACGCACGGCCACCTCGCTGCGCGCCTCGATCCGCTCGGGAGCGAGCCGGTCGGAGACCCGGCGCTGGAGCCTGAAAGGCTGCAGCCGAGGCTGACCCCGGAGCTGCAGGCCCGTATCCCCGCGTCTCTGCTGCGCGTGCACACGCCGGGCGAGACGCTCGCCGAGGTGCTGCCGAAGCTGCAGGAGACCTACTCGAGTACGAGTGCCTACGAGATCGAGCACATCTCCGACCACGAGCAGCGAATCTGGCTGCGCGAGGCGATCGAGTCCGGTCGTTACCGCCGCAAGCTCAGCCCCGAAGAGAAGAAGCGCCTGCTCGCACGCCTGTCCGAGGTCGAGGGCCTCGAGCACTACCTGCGCCGCGTCTTCCTCGGCCAGAAGCAGTTCTCCGTCGAGGGCCTCGACACGATGATCCCGATGCTCGACGAGGCGATCGACCTCGCGGCCGAGGGCGGCGCTCACGAGGTCGTGATCGGAATGGCGCACCGCGGGCGCCTGAACGTGCTCGCGCACGTGATCGGGCGGCCCTACGAGACGATCCTGCGGGAGTTCGAAGGCGAGCGGACGATCGAAGCGGTCGCCGCCGACCCCGAGGGCGGCACCGGCGACGTCAAGTACCACCTGGGCGCCGAGGGCATCCGCTCGACCCCTGCCGGCGACCTCACGGTGACCCTGGCCGCCAACCCGAGCCACCTGGAGGCCGTCGACCCGGTGGTCGAAGGCAGGACGCGTGCGGAGCAGACCGACCGCTCGACGCGCGAGGGCCGCCACGATCCGCGTGTCGCGCTGCCGATACTGATCCACGGCGACGCTGCCTTCCCGGCGCAGGGAATCGTCGCCGAGACGCTCAACCTCGCCGAGCTCGAGGGCTACGCCACCGGCGGCACGCTGCACGTGATCGCGAACAACCAGATTGGTTTCACGACGGATCCCGTCGACGGCCGTTCAACGCGCTACTCGAGCGATCTCGCCAAGGGCTTCGACTTTCCGATCATCCACGTCAACGCCGACGACGCCGAGGCGTGCATTGCTGCAGTGCGTCTGGGGATGGCCTATCGCCGCCGCTTCCAGAACGACGTCGTCATCGATCTCGTCGGCTACCGGCGACACGGTCACAACGAGCAGGACGAGGCCGCCTACACGCAGCCTCTGATGGCGGCGCGGATCGCGCAGCAGCCGACCGTACGCGATCAGTACGCCGCGAAGCTGGTCGAGGAAGGTGTGCTCTCCGGGGCCGACGCGGAGGCGCTCGCACGCGACGTCGAGACGATGCTGAAGGAGGCCCACCAGCGCCTGAAGGAATCTTTCGCCCAGGCTGCGGTCGGGAACGAGGGCCGGATCCCGTACGGCACCGGCGCCGAGGTCGTCACTGCCGTCGCCGCCGAGCGACTGCGCGAGCTCGACCGGTCTCTCGTCACCGTGCCCGAAAAGTTCACGATCCATCCGAAGCTGAAGAAGCAGCTCGACCGGCGCGCGGAGGCGCTCGAGCAAGGCGGCATCGACTGGGGCCAGGCAGAATCGCTCGCGTTCGCGAGCCTGCTGGTCGAGGGCATCCCGATCCGTCTCACCGGCCAGGACACCGAGCGCGGCACCTTCTCACACCGCCACGACGTCCTCCATGACGTCGAGACCGGTGAGATCTACACGCCGATCCAGCATCTCGCTGAGGCACAGGCCTCGTTCGAGCTCTTCAACTCGCCGCTTTCCGAGGCGGCCGCGATGGGGTTCGAGTACGGCTACTCCGTTGCCGCGCCTGAGGCACTCGTTCTCTGGGAGGCCCAGTTCGGCGACTTCGTCAACAACGCACAGGGGATCGTCGACCAGTTCATCGTCGCCGGGCTGTCCAAGTGGGGGCAGACCTCACGGCTGACGCTGCTGCTCCCGCACGGCTACGAAGGCAACGGCCCCGAGCACTCGAGCGCCCGGCTGGAACGGTTTCTTCAGCTCGCGGCGCAGGAGAACATCCGGGTGACGAACCCGACGACGGCGGCGCAGTACTTCCACCTCGTCCGCCGGCAGGCGCTCGACCCGGCGGCGCGGCCGCTCGTCGTGATGACGCCCAAGGGCCTGCTGCGGCTGAAGCAGGCGTCGTCGACGTTGGCGGACCTGGCCGAAGGCTCGTTCCAGCCGGTGCTGGACGACTCGCGCACCGACAAGGAGCAGGTGCGGAGGCTCGTCCTCTGCTCCGGAAAGATCTACTACGACCTTGCGGGGCACGAGCTCCGCGACAGCGCTGGGCACGTCGCGATCGCGCGGATCGAGCAGCTCTATCCGTTCCCGGTCGAGCAGAAGGCCGCGCTCGTCGCCTCGTACCCGAGGCTGGTCGAGGTCGTCTGGGCGCAGGAGGAGCCCCAGAACATGGGGCCGTGGCGCGCGCTCCGTCACCGCCTGGAGGAGAACCTGCCGGAGGGCGTCACGCTCCGCTACGTCGGCCGCCCCTGGCGTGCGAGCCCCAGCGAGGGCTACCCGACCGCACACCTGCGCGAACAAGACCGGATCGTCCGCGAAGCATTGGCTTAATAGGGGCTAGCGGCGGCGCTTGCGCTGGTACTCCACCGCACGCTTGGCAATCGTCGGCCCGTGCTTCCGCGCTTCCCTGAGAATGGTCTTGCGGTGCCGCGGCGGAATGCGGCGCCAGATGTCCCACGCGGTCAGGGCAAGACCGACCGCGCCCGTCCGCCGTGTCAATCTGCGACCCACTCCTGCCACGCGCGGGATCGTACAGGCCGCGGGGGCGCGCGAAGTGCTTCTGGGAGGGCTTGGCGGAATACCGCACCCCGGCGGCACAGACTGTCTTTCGCCAAACCCTCCTAGGTTGATTCGTCATCCGATCCCGATACAATCGGCCGTCGTTCGGGGGAACGGCCCCAAATCGCCCGAAGGAGGAAAATGCCCGTAGACACGCCTACGCTTTTTTCGCAGGTCATCCAGGATCATCTCGCGCTGAAGGAACGGAACTCGGAGCTCGACCAGGAGCTGCCACTAGACCGCTACAAGAACGAGGATCCGTTCGACAACCACCCGCTGTTCAAGACCGAGGAGCAGGCCCGCATCGAGGACACGATGGACGGCACCGAGCCGGCCATCCCGGCGGAGCCGACCATCGCCCTCAAGTGGCCGGGCGAAGAAGATGACGAGGAGCCCGCTGCCGTGGAAGCCCACGACGGACTCTGGACTCGCTCGCGGGACTTCGACTGGGGCGATTGAAGCCGCGCAAAATCCTTCGGATTTTCCGCGGATCCAGCTTGTACCTTCGCTTCGCTCGGTAGAGAGTTTGGCGTGGGCGCCTACGGGTAGCGCCATGCCGACCCGTCCTCGATGCAAGGAGTCTGACTGATGCCGCGATTCGCCTTTGCAGGAGCACTTGGAGCAGCACTCGCGTACTTCTTCGATCCCGACAACGGCCGCAAGCGCCGCAAGGAAGCGATCAAGAGAGCCGCCAAGCGGTTTCGTCAAGCCGGCCGGAAGGCGCAGGGCGTCACCGCCCACGCCCAGGGCCTGAAGGAGAAGGCGACCCACCTCTCCGAACAGGAGAAATCCCAGCCCGACGACGTCACGCTGGCGCGCAAGGTCGAGAGCGAGATCTTCCGCGGCGCCGACGTGCCGAAGGGACAGATCAACGTCAATGTCGAAGACGGTGTCGTCTACCTGCGAGGCGAGCTCGAGCAGCCCGATCTGATCGAGGATCTCGGCGCCCAGGCGCGCAAGGTCCAGGGCGTCCGCGCCGTCGAGAACCTCCTGCACGTTCCGGGCGAGGAGGCGCCGGCTAAGGCCGAGTAAGCCGTCAGCGGATCTCGAGTCGACGGGCGAAGGCGAAGAGCCTCGCCCACTGCTCGGCATCGAGCTGCCAGGCGCGAGCCTCTCTGGCAAAGCCGAGAGCCGGCGCCAGACGCTTGATCTCCAGCGGAGAGAGCGAGTGCCTGAGGCTGCGGCGGATCGGCTCTTGTGTTCCGAACGCGGCTCGCAAGAAGCTCCAGTAGGCCACGTGCGACTCCAGCGGAATGCGCGGCCTGACTCGCCGCTCGAGACGAACGACGGCGGCGTCGACGCTCGGTGGCGGGGCGAAGGCGCTTCGGTCGAGGCGCCGGGCGATCGAGACGTCGAACCAAGCCCGCCAGTAGGTCGTGCGAAGTGTTGCCGGGCAGACCGCAGTGTGTTTCGCGGCGAACTCCCACTGCACGATCACGGCGGCCCCTCGCAGGGGGATGGCTGGGTCGCGGAGCAGGCGGGTCAGGATGGCCCCAGACTGTGCGAACGGCAAGTTTGCGACGACGGCGAAAGGCTCGCCCGGCCATACGTATTCGACGGCGTCGGTCTCTACAACACTGACTGCGGCGCGGTGCCCGAAGCGTTCGCGCAATCGCGCCGCGAGGGCCGGATCCCGCTCGAGTACGAGAACGCGAGCGCCCACTCGAGCAAGTGCGTGGGTGAGGACGCCGGTGCCTCCCCCGATCTCGAGGACCAGATCGCCTCGCGCCAGTTCGGCTTCAGCGACGAGGTCGCCGGCGAGCTGCTTGCTTCGAAGGAAGTGCTGGCCGGGCGATCCTCTTGCGGGTCGCCGACGGACGGCCACGGAACGTCACCATCGTCATCGTCCGTCGATTCTAGAACGTCGGGTCCGTTGCCGTAGAGTCGGCTTATGACCCCGGAGAAGATCGAAACTGCCGTCGAGCGCTGCCTGCGCTGCGCCGCGGCGATGGAGTGGCGCCACCAGACGTGGCAGTGCGCCAAGTGCGGCTTAAAGCTCGGCTGCTGCCAGGGTGAGGACTGCCAGCCGAGGTAGAGACAACGCGCACGTCGTTGTGTCTGGTGGCGCGGCATGCTGATAATCGCCCCTAAGTAGTGGCCATTCAGGAACACGCTGCCGCTGTCCCCTCGGCCGGCGTGGACGTGCCCGACGTTCGATTAGTCGGCGTCCGCAAGGCTTACGGCGATGTCGTCGCGGTCGACGGCGTCGACCTCGAGATCGCGAGCGGCGAGTTCTTCACCCTGCTCGGGCCTTCGGGCTCGGGCAAGACGACGACCCTGCGGCTGATCGCCGGCTTCGAGCGGCCGGACCAGGGCCGGATCGAGCTGGCCGGGCGCGATGTCACCGGTCGGCCGCCGTACCTACGGGACGTCAACACGGTGTTCCAGGACTACGCGCTCTTTCCGCACATGACCGTGGCCGAGAACGTCGGCTACGGCCTCCGCGTGCGTGGAGTCGGACGCCGCGACCGAAGGCTGCGGGTCGATGAGATCCTGAACGTCGTCCAGCTCCCCGGGCTCGGCGACCGGAAGCCGATCCAGCTCTCCGGCGGCCAACGCCAGCGGGTTGCTCTCGCACGGGCCCTCATCAACCACCCGCAGGTGCTCCTGCTCGACGAGCCTCTGGGCGCGCTCGATCTGAAGCTCCGCCAGGAGATGCAGATCGAGCTGAAGCGGATCCAGCGTGCCGTCCGCGAGGTCGGGATCACCTTCGTTTATGTCACGCACGACCAGGAGGAGGCGCTGACGATGAGCGACCGCCTCGCCGTCTTCAACGAGGGGAAGATCGAGCAAATCGGAACGCCGGCGGCCGTCTACGAACGGCCGGAGAACGCGTTTGTGGCCGGCTTCGTCGGCGCGTCGAACGTCATCCAGCGTTCCGGCCGCACGTTCACGGTCAGGCCGGAGAAGATCCGGATGAGCTACGACGGCGGCGCGCGCCGCGACGACGAGAACGCCGCCACCGGACGGATCCGCGACGTCGTCTACGCAGGCATGTTCACCCGCTACGTCGTCGACCTCGACGACGGCGGCGAGCTCGTCGTCGTCCGCCAAAACCTCGAAACGTCGTCGACCGAGGCCCTGGACGCACGGGGCCGCCGGGTGCTCCTGGAATGGCGCCCGGAGCACGCGATCGAGACGAAACCTCAACGGGAGGAGAAGCATGAGTCGAGCTAGCAAGCGCTACCTGGCGTGGGCGGCCCTCGGGCTGCTGACCGGAGCGCTGGCCGTCGCCGCTGCCGGATGTGGCGGCGGCGGAAGCAGCAGCAAGTCGTCGGCGAGTACGACGACGGTCGGGCCAACCTCGATCGGCAAGGGCGAGGGTGCGCTCAACCTGATCGAGTGGCCTTACTACTCGGATCCCAAGTTCGCGACCAAATTCGAGCAGCAGACGGGCTGCAAGATTCACCGCAAGGACGCCGGCTCCTCGAACCAGATGGTTTCCCTGATGCGCACGGGTGGCGGTGGCGGCGGTGGCCAGTGGGATCTCGTCTCTGCCTCCGGGGATGCGAGCCTGCGCCTGATCAGAGGTGGCGACGTCAAACCGGTCAACATCAGCCTGATCCCGAGTTGGAACGACTTCATCCCGATCTTCAAGTCGCCGGCGCACAACACGGTCGACGGCAAGCACTACGGCGTCTCGCTCCAGTGGGGCCCGAACGTCTTGCTCTACAACACGAAGAAGATCACGACGGCCCTCACCAGCTGGGGGGCGCTCTACGACCCGAAGTACAAGGGCCAGATCACGATCCCGAACAACCCGATCCAGATCGCCGACGCGGCGTTCTACTTGCAGCATTCTCAGCCGGACCTCGGGATCAAGGATCCGTATGAGCTGAACAAGAAGCAGTTCGACGCGACTATCGCCGTGCTCAAGGACCAGCGCAAGCTCGTCAAGCTCTATTGGAATTACGACACGGACGGCCGGGCCGCGTTCGCCAACGGCGACGTCTCGCTCGGCGCGATCTGGCCGGTGGACACGCTCGCGCTGCAGGCCAAGGGCGTGCCCGTGAAGGAGGTCATTCCTACGGTGGGCGCCACCGGCTGGGCCGACACGTGGATGCTCGCCGCCAAGGCGCCGCATCCGAACTGCGCCTACGAATGGATGAAATACGTGACGACGCCGCAGGTCCAAGCGCAGCAGGCGCTGATCTTCGGCGAGACGCCGGTCAATCCGAAGGCGTGTCCGAACATGAACAAGATCGAAGCCGGCTCGTGCGCGAAATACCACCTCAACGAGCCGCTCAACTACTACAACAAGATCAAGTTCTGGAAGACGCCGATCGCCAACTGCGGCGACGGCAAGAACGACTGCATGGACTACAACGCCTGGCAGACGGCTTGGACGCAAGTCACGGGGTAACCGCATGACCGAATTCGCCGAGGCGGGCGCTTCTCTGCGGAGCGCCCGCCTCCGTCTCTCGGCCGCGCTCTGGCGGCGTCCGTGGCTGAAGCTGGGGCTGCTGCTTGCCGCGCCCGTGCTCGTCTTCGCGGTCGTCTATCTCGGCGCGCTCGTCTCGCTCTTCGTCTCGGCGTTCTGGCAGATCGACTCCTTCACGGCCGCTGTGATCCACAAGTGGACACTCGACAACTTCAAGACCTTGTGGAACGACCACACCTATTGGCGAATCACTGGCCGGACGATCGGTCTCGCTGCGGCGGTGACCGTCACCGACGCGGTGCTCGCCTTTCCGCTCGCGTACTTCATGGCGAGGATTGCACCGCCTCGCTGGCGGGCGCTGCTGTTCGTGGCAGTGCTGCTGCCGCTCTGGTCGAGCTACCTCGTCCGCATCTATGCGTGGCGGACGATCCTGGCCAAGAACGGGGCGCTCAACTGGGTCTTGAACGGGTTGGGGCTGCCCGACGCGGGACTCGCCTACACGAACACGGCGATGTGGATCGTTTTCTCGTATGTCTGGCTGCCGTTCATGGTGCTCCCCGTCTACGCGGCGCTGGAGCGGATTCCCGACAGCTACCTCGAGGCCTCCCAGGACCTCGGTGCCAAGGGATCGCGGACGCTGCGGTCGGTGATCCTGCCCCTGGCGATCCCGGGAATCGTCGCGGGCTCGATCTTCACCTTCTCGCTGACGCTCGGCGACTTCATCACGCCTGCCCTCGTCGGCGGCGCGGGCTCGAGCTTCATCGGCAACATCGTCGAGGACAAGGTCGGCCAGCCTGACATTCCCTTCGCGGCAGCGTTCGCGACCGTGCCGGTCGTCGTGATGGGCATCTACCTGCTCATCGCCCGGCGGCTGGGGGCGTTTGAGGCCGTTTAGTGGCCGCCCGGGCGACATCCTCCATGCCTCTGGCGCGCGATCACGCGGCGCCGGGCGGCGTCCTCAGTCGCGCCCGTGTCTCGGATACGGGCACTCCCTGCGTCCTTCCCCGGCTTGGTGCTCGCGCCCCAGAGACGTGGCAATGTCGCCGGGGCGGCCACTGATGGAAACCCGCAGCACCCGCATCGGCTTGGGCGTCGCGACGGTGGCCGTGATCGCGTTCCTCTGGCTGCCGCTGCTCTTGATCATGGCGTATGCCTTCAACAGCTCGACAATCCAGAGCTGGCCGATCTCCGGTTTCACCTTCCATTGGTTCCACCAGGCCTGGCACGACCCCGAGGTGCGCAGCTCGCTCTGGCTCTCGCTGAAAGTGGGCCTTGCGGCGACCGTGATCGCGGTGGTGCTCGGGACCGCGGCCGCTGCGGCGATCTACCGGTTCCGCTTCTTCGGCCGCGAGGCCGTGTCGTTCCTGCTGCTGCTGCCGATCGCGCTGCCCGGAATCATCACGGGCATGGCCTTGAACTCGTTCTTCAACTTCGGCGGGGTGCAGCTCTCGATTTGGACGATCGTCGCCGGGCACGCGACCTTCTGCGTCGTGATCGTCTACAACAACGTCCTCGCGCGGCTGCGGCGCAGTTCGCCGTCGCTGATCGAGGCGTCGATGGACCTGGGTGCGGACGGCTGGCAGACCTTCCGTTGGGTGATCTGGCCCGTGCTCTCGACGGCGCTCGTCGCCGGTGGTCTTCTGGCATTCGCGCTTTCGTTCGACGAGGTGATCGTGACGACGTTCACCGCCGGCGCCCAGACGACGCTGCCGATCTTCATCCTCGACAACATCCAGCGCGGGCAGCAGCTGCCGGTCGTGAACGCGATCGTCTTCGTCGTCATCCTCGTAACGGTGATCCCGGTCACGATTGCGCAACGCCTGACCGGCGACACCGGAGTGCTGCGGCGAGGGTCCTCGCCGCCAAAGGTGTAGTTTTGAAACGAGTTAGCGAAGGAGGGCATTCATGAGCGTGACGGTCTCGAGCTACAAGAACATCGTCGGCGGTGAGTGGGTCGATTCCGCCTCCGGCGAGACGATGGAGGTGCTGAACCCGGCGACCGGCGAGGCGATCGCCGAGGTCCCCCGGGGCACGAAGGAGGACGCCGACCGCGCGGTCGAGGCGGCGAAGGAAGCGCTGCCCGAGTGGCTCGAGACGACGCCGGGCGAGCGCGGAGAGGCACTGCTCAAGCTCGCCGACCTGCTCGACGAGCATGCGGAGGAGCTGGCCGAGCTCGAGTCGCAGAACGTCGGCAAGCCGCTGCCGGCCGCGCGCGACGAGATGCCGGTCTCCTCGGACAACATTCGCTTCTTCGCCGGCGCGGCCCGGCTGCTCGAGGGCAAGGCCAGCGGCGAGTACATGCGCGGCTACACGTCGATGCTTCGGCGCGAGCCACTGGGCGTCGTCGGCGGGATCACGCCGTGGAACTACCCGCTGATGATGGCTGTCTGGAAGTTCTCGCCGGCGCTGGCGGCGGGCAACACACAGGTGCTGAAGCCGGCCGAGCAGACGCCCCTGACGACGTTGCGGTTCTTCCAGCTTGCGACGGAGGCGGAGATCCTGCCGCCCGGAGTCCTGAACGTGATCACCGGCGACGGCGTGCCGGTCGGCGAGGCGATCGTGAAGCACCCCGACGTCCGCCTCGTCTCGCTCACGGGCGACGTCGCGACCGGCAAGATCATCGCCCGGACCGCCGCGGACACCCTCAAGCGCGTGCACCTCGAACTGGGCGGCAAGGCGCCGGTGGTCGTCTTCGACGACGCCGACCCGGCCGCGGTCGCCGAGGGGATCAAGGTCGCGGGCTACTGGAACTCCGGTCAGGACTGCACCGCCGCCTCACGCATCGTCGCGGGTCCGAAGATCTACGACAAGCTGCTCGAGGAGCTCGTCCCGGCGGTCGAGTCGATCTCGGTCGGCGATCCGGCCGAGAACGAGGAGCTCGACATGGGGCCGGTGATCTCCAAGGATCAGCAGGAGCGCGTCTTCGGCTTCCTCGAGCGCGCGAAGGGCGCCACCGTCCTTACCGGAGGCGAGTCGAACGGTTCGCGTGGGTTCTTCGTCAAGCCGACAGTGATCACGGACGTCGGCCAGGAGGACGAGATCGTCCAGCGCGAGGTCTTCGGGCCGGTCGTCACCGTGCAGCGTTTCGCCGACGACGATCAGGCGATCGCGTGGGCCAACGACGTCGACTACGGCCTTGCCGCCTCCGTTTGGACCCGCGACATCGGCCGGGCGCTGAACGCCGCCCGCAAGCTCCAGTTTGGGACGGTCTGGATCAACGACCACATCCCGCTGGTCAGCGAGATGCCGCACGGGGGCTACAAGCAGTCGGGCTATGGCAAGGACCTGAGCGCCTATTCGCTCGAGGACTACACGAACATCAAGCACGTAATGGCCAAGATCGACTAGCCGGCTCCCGGCCCGGTTTTAGGGACAGGCACCCTCGGGTGCCTGTCCCTCCAGGCGCCCCGAACTTATGCCTTCTTCAGGTCGGCGAGGATCTCGCCCGCGGCGCGGACGCCCTCCGATGCGCCGCCCTCCATGAAGCCCTGGAAGTCCTGCGAGCAATGCTCGCCGGCGAAGTGGATGTTTCCCTGCCGTTTCTTCTCGTAGCCGCTGAAGCCGGTGTACTGGCCGGGCTTCCAATACGAATAGGAGCAGAGGAAGTTCGGGTCGGTGAAAGGTGTCGACAGCATCGCCTTTCTGTTCCACTGGTTGCTGATACCCGGGAAGATCGGCTCCATCTGCGTCAGCAATTGCTGTGCGAACTTCGTGACCTGGGAGTTCGTGTCAGTGGTCGTATACGGGTCCGACTGCGCCATTGACTTCGCCACGTTGGCCCCCGGGTACTCGACGAAGATGCCAGTCGCGCCGGCTTGTCCACGCGTGACGTCCCAGCCGCTCTGGAAGGGCTGGTCGGTGTAGATCGAACCCGTGCTGCCGGCACTGTTCCAGATCCGCGAGTTGAACTGAACGTTCAGCTTCGCGTTGATGCCTGACCCAAGTTGCGTGATCGCGGTCTGCTTGAGTTTGTCGAACCCTGCCCTGCGATAGTCGAGCGTTCGCAGTACGGAAAAGCTCATGCAGAGAATGACCTCGTCGGCGGTGACCGTCGTCGAAGGTGCGCTACCGGTGTCGAACGTCATCGTGATCGTCCCGTCCGAGTTCGTCTTGATCGACATCATCCTGTTGTTGAGGTGAATGCTCTCGCTCGGGAGAGCGCTCGCGATCGCCTGCGGCAAAAGTGTGTTGCCGCCGACGATGTGGTACCGCTCGTCGGACTTACCGTAGATCGAGAAGTTGCCGGGCTTCGTGTTGTACCCGAGCAGGTAGATGAGGTTCAGCGCTGCCTGGTCTGTCGTTTCGGCACCGTATTCCTCGTTGTACGCGTTGTTGAGCAAAGTCCCGAATTGCGAGTCGTGGCCACCCGGAACGTAGTTCTCGATCCAGTCGTACACCGTCATGTTGTCGAAGAACTTGCCCGCGGCCGTGGACAGGTTGTAGAGGGTCGGGTAGCTCGTCGCCTGCACCTGTCCCTGCAGCGTGTTGTGGACCGGTTGGAAATCCTGGTCCGCCTGGTCCTTCGGGTACGGGGCGCCAAAGACGTCGTAGGTGTCCTCCGTCCCGTTCGGCTGCGCGCCAAGCAGGTCGACGGTCGCGAGGCCGAAGCGCTGAGCAAGTTGCAAGATCGTCTTGTGGTTCGAGTCGATCAGTTCGCCGCAGAGCTCGGCCTGCTGGCCGTTTGCCCAGAACGTACGACCGAACTCGGTCCAGTCCGAGTGCATGCGGCCGCCCAGTCGGCCTGAGGACTCGTAGATCTCCGATGAGACCCCCTTGTCCTGGAGTGTGAGCGCCGCCGTGAGGCCGGCGATCCCACCGCCGACGATGACGATCCGCGGCCCGTTCGCGGCGCGCGCCCTGCTCGGCAAGGCCGCAGGCCCGCCCAAGGCGAGGGCCGCCCCGACGGCGCCGGAGCGTTTTAGGAACTCGCCTCGCGAAAAGGAGCGCTCGCGCGCTTCAGCTTGCCGCTCTCGCAGCTCGGTCGGTGTGATCCCAAGCCGACCCGCAGCCTGGTGCTCCCGTGCAAGCCTTTGCAGCGAGCGCAGCAACGGTGTCCGTGCCATGCGCCTCTCCTCTCGTCGCATGCAGTCCGAAAGAATCCAATTGCGCCGCGATCTTAAAGCGTGAACGGCTCTCGATTGACGGGATGCGAGGTGATCAGAGAGAATCGCTTCGCATTGCGAGGTGATCACAATCGCGGCGCCGTCGGACCGGCGCGGGGGCTCGACCGGGTCGACCAGAGCATCATCGAGGCGTTGCAGAAGAACGGCCGCGAGTCGTTTCGTCGCATCGCCGCGGAGATAGGCGTTTCCGAGGCGACGGTACGCGCCCGGTACTCCCGTCTCTGCGACGAGAACATCCTCCAGGTCACCGGCGTCACCAACCCGCTCGAGCTCGGCTTCGAGGCGCAGGCGATGGTCGGTATCCGCACCGGGGGGGCGCCGGAGCCCGTCGCGGACGAGATCGCAAAATGGGACGAGGCGGGCTACGTGGTCGTCACGGCAGGCCAATACGACATCCTCGTCGAGCTCGTGTGCGCCGATCGCCGCCAGCTGCTCGAGCTGACCAACAGGATCCGCTCGCTCGCAGGCGTCGCATCCACCGAGAGCTTCCTCTATCTGGCGCTCTGGAAGCAGCTCTACGATTGGGGAGCGCCTGTCGGCAATGCAGGCGCTGTCGAGGAAAAGGTCGGCTGATGGCCGTCGAAGAGCGCATTCAGCAATCGCTCGAGCGTGCTGCCGAGCCATCCGGCACCCCCGATGTCCGGCTTGATCGAGTCACGAAGAAGTTCGACGACGTCGTCGCGGTCGACGACCTCTCGCTCGAGATCCCGCGCGGCAGCTTCTTTGCCCTGCTCGGTCCGTCGGGCTGCGGCAAGACGACGACGTTGCGGATGATCGGCGGTTTCGAGCAGCCGACAGCGGGCGCGATCTACCTCGGCGAGCGCGAGGTCTCCGGGACGCCGCCGTACAAGCGGGACGTCAACACGGTCTTCCAGAGCTACGCCCTCTTCCCTCACCTCTCGATCTTCGAGAACGTCGCCTTCGGCCTGAGGCGAAAGGGCACGCGGGGAGGAATCCTCAAAGGCAAGGTCGAGGAAATGCTCGACCTCGTCCAACTCAGCGGGTACGGAAAGCGCAAGCCGCGTCAGCTCTCGGGAGGCCAGCAACAGCGGGTCGCGCTCGCACGCGCGCTCGTCAACAGTCCGCGAGTCCTACTGCTCGACGAGCCGCTCGGAGCCCTCGACCTGAAGCTGCGTAAGGAGATGCAGCTCTTCATCAAGCGCCTCCAGCACGACGTCGGCATCACCTTCATTCACGTGACGCACGACCAGGAGGAGGCGATGACGATGGCCGATCGGATCGCGGTCATGAACCAGGGGAGGATCGAGCAGCTCGGGACCCCGGACGAGCTGTACGAGCTGCCACAGACGGCCTTCGTCGCCGGCTTCCTCGGGATCTCGAACCTCCTTCGCGGAACGGTCGCCGGCCCCGACGCGGTCAGGCTCGGCGACGGGACGACGATCCGGGTCCGCACCGGCTCGCTGGCAGGCCACACCGGCGATGTCGCGGTCGGCATTCGCCCTGAGAAGATTCGCCCCGACGAGCAGGACCCGAACGCCCTCCCTGGAGTCGTCAGGGAGCGTGCGTACATCGGTGTCTCGACGCAGTACATCGTCGAGACCCGCAACGGCAACGTCACCGTCGTCGTCCTCAACGATCGGTCGGGCACGGTTCCGCACAGCCCGGGCGACCACCTCACTCTCAGCTGGGATCCGGAAGCCACATTCGTCGTCGACCCAATGGAGGAAGCGGAATGACAGATCAGTTGACCCGTCGCGAGTTGCTTCAGCGTGGCGCTGCAGGCGGCGCCGCACTGACGATCCCCGGCCTGCTCGCGGCTTGCGGCGGCACGTCCAAGGCGGGCGCAGGCTCCACCACTAGCCACAAGCTCGCGAAGACGCTGAACTTCTCGAACTGGACGCTCTACATGGACGTGAACAACAAGAAGCACACCAACCCTTCGCTCATCCAATTCCAGAAGAAGTACGGCGTCCACGTCGACTACGTCGAGGACATCAACGACAACGCAGGGTTCTTCGGGAAGATCCAGGGCGCGCTCTCGCGCGGCCAGTCGATCCACCGGGACATCATCGTCCTGACCGACAACGACCGCTACCTCGCCCTGATGATCAAGAAGGGCTGGTGCGAGAAGCTCGACAAGTCGGCCATTCCCAACATCAAGAACCTGGTCGACGTCCAGAAGCACCCGAACTTCGATCCGAACCGCGACTACTCGCTGCCGTGGCAGTCGGGCATGACGGGGATCGCCTACAACGACACGCTCACCGACCCCGTGTTGTCGATCGACGAGCTATTCGGGAATCCGAAGCTGAAGGGCAAGATCACTTGCCTGAACTCCATGGGCGACGCGCTGACGCTCGTGATGCTGTCGAACGGCGACGACCCGTCGAAGGTCACGGACAAGTCGTTCAACGCGGCCTTCAACCGGGTCAAGAAGGCCGCCGACTCGAAGCAGATCCGCCAGTTCACCGGCAACGACTACGCGCCGATCCTGGCCAGAGGCGACCTCTCGGCGGCGATGTCGTGGTCGGGCGACATCGCGCAGCTCGGCCAAAAGCAGATCCACTGGAACGTGCCAAAGGACGGCGGCGCCCTCTGGACGGACAACATGCTGATCCCGAACGGCGGCAACGTCTACACCGCATCGGTCTACATGAACTACGTGTACGACCCGAAGGTCCAGGGCCTGATGGAGGCCGGCGACCCGAAGCGGAACATCACGGGCATTTACTACATCCCGCCGGTGGCCGGCGCTGGCGAGTGGGCGAGGAAGTACGACCCCACGGTCGCCAACAACCCGCTCATCTTCCCGAACAAGAAGATGCTCGACAGCGTCCACATCTTCGACAGCAAGGCGCTCAACAACCAGAAGTACCTGGAGCAGTGGCAGAACCTGATTTCTAGCTGACCGGCGCTTGAGCTACTTCCACCGTCACCGGGAGCTGACCCCGTACCTGTTGCTCGCCCCTGGCGTGCTTTTTCTCGCTGTGTTCTTCGTCGTGCCGCTCGGCTTCCTGGCCTACCAGTCGCTGGAGTCGGGCAACATCGATTTCGGCTACGCCTTCACCTGGTCGTGGAGCAACTACTGGCACGCGCTCCGGGACTACCGCGCCCAGTTCGTCCGCTCGCTCGAGTACGCCGGGATCGCGACGCTGCTCGCCCTCCTGATCAGCTATCCGGTCGCCTATTGGATCGCGTTCCGCGGCGGGCGCTGGAAGAACCTGTTGCTGCTGTTCATCGTCGCGCCGTTCTTCGTGACGTACCTGATCCGGACGCTCGCCTGGGAGACGATCCTCTCGGACAACGGCTTCGTCGTGAACACGCTGCAGTCGCTGCACGTGCTCGGGCCTAGCGGGCGGCTGCTCGCGACCTCGACCGCCGTCGTGACGGGGATCACCTACAATTTCCTCCCCTTTATGGCGCTGCCGCTGTACGTATCGCTCGAGCAGATCGACGGGCGGCTGATCGAGGCGGCGGAGGACCTCTACGCCAGCAAGCTGCACGCCTTCCTGCGGGTGACGCTGCCCCTCTCGCTGCCGGGAGTCGTCGCGGGGACGCTGCTCACCTTCATCCCGGCCGCGGGCGACTTCATCAACGCCCAGCTCCTGGGCGGGCCAGACAACCACATGATCGGGAACGTCATTCAGTCGAAATTCCTCGAGCTGACCGACTATCCGGCGGCAGCTGCGATGTCCTTCATCCTGATGGCCGCCATCCTGGTTGCGGTTTTCGTCTACGCCCGCCTGGTGGGAACCGAGCAGCTGACGGGGACGGCGGTATGAGCTCCATCGCGGTCCCGGCACGCTCCAGGCGCAACACCCTTGCGACGACGCTCGGGTTCGTCCGTCGCCATCTCCTGACGGCGTACTCGATTCTCTTCTTCGCCTACCTCCTGCTGCCGATCGCGGTCGTGATCCTCTTCTCGTTCAACCACCCGATCGGCAAGTTCAACTACACCTGGCAGGGCTTCACCTGGGACAACTGGCGCTACTGGGACGGCGTCCCCGGGATCCGCAGCTCGATCGTCCTCTCGTTGCAGATCGCGCTCCTAGCGAGCATCGTCGCGACGGCGCTCGGGACCCTGATCGCGCTCGCGCTCGTCCGCTACGGCTTCCGTGGGCGGGGGACGACCAACATCCTCATCTTCCTCCCGCTCTCCACGCCCGAGATCGTGCTGGGTGCGTCGCTGCTGACGCTCTTTCTCAACCTGAACGTCGTCTTCGGATTCTGGACGATCCTCATCGCGCACATCATGTTCTGCATCAGCTTCGCGGTGGTAACGGTGAAGGCGAGGCTGGTCGGCTTCGACCGGCACCTGGAGGAAGCCGCGATGGACCTCGGCGCGAACGAGTGGACGACCTTCCGGAAGGTGACTTTGCCGCTGAGCGCGCCCGCGATCCTGGCGGCACTGCTGCTCTGCTTCGCGATCTCGATCGACGACTTCGTCGTCACCTACTTCAACTCCGGCAACAAGGTCACGTTCCCGCTCTTCGTCTGGGGCGCGGCAAGGATCGGCGCGCCGCCGCAGGTGAACGTGATCGGCACCGCGATCTTCGTGATCGCTATCACCGTAATGCTCGCCAACGTCCTCGTCCAGATGCGACGCGCGAAAAGGGTTTCATGACCACCGTCTCCCCGGGGCTTTCGCCGGCCGAGCTGCAGAAAGCCGCCCGCGACCATCTCTGGCTTCACTTCACCCGGATGGGCGGCTACCTCGACTCGGAGGTTCCGGTGATCGTCCGGGGCGAGGGCTGCTACCTCGAGGACATCAACGGCAAGCGGTATCTCGACGCCCTGGCGGGGCTCTTCGCCGTCAACATCGGCTACTCGCACGGCGAGGAGATCGGACAGGCGGCGCTCGAGCAGATGCGCGAGCTGCCGTTCTACACGAACTGGTCGTACGCGCACCCGCGTGCGATCGAGCTCGCGGCGGAGGTGGCCGCGCTTGCGCCGGGTGACCTGACGCGCGCGTTCTTCGTCTCGGGCGGCTCGGAGGCCGTCGAGTCAGCGTGGAAGCTCGCGCGGCAGTACCACGCGGCGCGCGGCGAACGGCGCTGGAAGGCGGTCTCCCGCAACGTCGCCTACCACGGTACGACGATGGGCGCGCTCTCGATCAACGGGATTCCGGCCCTGAGGACGCCGTTCGAGCCGCTCGTCCCCGATGTCGTGCACGTGCGGAACACGAACCGCTACCACCGCCCGGCGGACGAGAGCGAGGCGGAGTTCACGGCGTTCCTGCTCGACGACCTCGAGTACGCGCTCGAGTCCGCCGGGCCGGACACGGTGGCGATGGTGATCATGGAGCCGGTGCAGAACGCGGGCGGCGCCTTCACACCGCCTGCCGGCTACTTCCAGGGCGTGCGCGAGCTCTGCGACCGGCACGGAATCCTGCTCTGCGCCGACGAGGTGATCACCGGCTTCGGGCGGATCGGCAACTGGTTCGCGTCCGAGAAGTACGACGTCCGGCCGGACATCGTCACCTGCGCCAAGGGCCTCTCCTCGGCCTACGCGTCGATCGGCGCCGTCCTGACGACCGACCGCGTGATCGAGCCGTTCCTGACGGGCGAAACGATGTTCACGCACGGGCTCACGTTCGGCGGCCATCCCGTGATGGCCGCGATCGCGCTCAAGAACATCGAGATCATGAAGCGCGAGGGCATCGTCGTCGGCGTTCGCGAGCAGGAAGGGATGTATCGCTC
>WNGC01001098.1_pt1 | contig 25864 bp, 24 predicted proteins | sample 5400051 | NCBI WGS metagenome assembly WNGC01 (sample SAMN13153368, study PRJNA577476) | soil metagenome | isolation source: 20 cm soil or saprolite under grassland replicate 2 | place: USA:California | collected 2016-06-15
CCTACATTCTCTTCGCTCAAAGGCGAACCTGAACGGGGTCAACATCGAGTTCCAGGGCAACAGCAAGCACCAGTACGATTTCTGGACCCTCAACTGGCATCAGGCATCACAAGCTTCGCCTATCCATTCAAGGGTCATTTCTGCGATCGGCGTAGAAGGCCGTGAGCCTTCAGCGTTCTACTGCCCCGAGACCCACGAGTCCCTCTTCTTCAACACTGAATACTACGGCCAGTGCAAGAGCTGGGCGCTCGGAATGGCGGCCGCGATTCTCGAACAAACAAAAAACACGCACTCGATACACGGCGCATGCGTCGATGTCGGGGGCAAGGGAGTCATCATAGTAGCCCCGACCGGCACAGGCAAAACAACTCAGGCATTCAAACTCATGGAACGGCCGGAAGGCAGGATCGTCGGAGACGACTGGGTCAACATCGACCACACCGAAGGCGAACGTCTCCGCTACTTAGTGGGCAAACAGCCCGAGAAGAGTCTCTACATGCGGACGGAGTCACAGCTCAACAAGCCCTGGCTGAGAAAAATCTTCGACGAGAGCAAATGCGAAAACGTCGTGATGAGTAAGAAGAACTGCGAATTCACGCAGGGTCCTACAGGATGCAAACTCACCAATCAGCGCTGCGTCTTCGACGACGGATATCAGTGGTGCTACTATGCGTTCGGCAATAGCAGAGCTCTCGTTCCGAGGGAACAATTGTTCGGCAAAGACAAAGTGGCCGACGAGGCCAAAATCCGACTCTTGGTCTTGCTACGACGTGATGAGAAGAGCCCGGAGGAGGTCAAGCTGAACTCGGATGAGGCGATCCAGGTTCTCCGGAAGGGCGAGTACATGATCCGTCCGGGAGCCGGACCCAAGGAATTATGGGGAAAAATAAGCAACGAACCTTGGTTCAACCCGTATCTGCTCCACCTTGACCACGCGCGTCAGGAGGAATTCTTCCGTAGAATGATCTCTTCGTTCAAGGTCAATTGCATACTCTTGAACACAGGCATCGAAACTGTGGAAGGAACCAACAGCCGGATTCTATCTGCACTCGAAAACTGTTAGTCTCTCGTCCAATTTCTGCAATTGCTCAAGACAGGTCCGGCAATCGGAAGCGTTAAGACCGCGCAGATTGCAACCTAGAACCTAAATGGCAGCTAAGAAAATTTCAACCGAATCCAAGAAGCGGAAGGCCTATTATTACTACGCTGGGAAGGAATCGAAGGCAAAGAAGGTCGCGAAAAAGTCCTCCAAGACCAAGAAGACTAAGCCTAAGGCTAAGAAGAAGCGCAAGAAATAGCGATCAGTCTAGGCTACAAGAATCTGGGTATTGTGCGTTCGTCGGTTATTGGATCGAAGACTCCAAGTTCATTCTTAGCCAATGGGATCACAGCTCTGCTTACCAGGCCGTTTAGCGAGTATGGTAGGCGAATCAGCCTCATTCCGCCGGAAGGGACCCATTCATCCATCACCAACCCTCGCTTTGTAAGCGACCGAACGAGGGCTAAACGTTTCTTTCGGCTCCAGAAATGGGTCTCATCATCTCTGATATGGAAATCGGGCAGGTGAAATTCTCAGGATCAATGTCGAATACTAGCTCTTGGCCAAATGAGCTGCCCAGTTGTGTGGGATCGTTCTCGATGTGCCTTGCCTGATCCCAATCCTTGTAGACATTGCGATCATAATACGCTGATTCTGGCGTGAAATCAATCAAATAATTTCTCATTTCGGATAGGCTCTCGTACTCGTCGATGACTATAGTCAGGGCGCGTTCGCGACGATATTTCATTGGAGAAATACCAGTGTGCCTCCCAATTACGACCGCGAAAACAACAGGTGAACGCCATCCGCGGAACCAGTCTCGTATCCTGGTGAGGCTAAACTCGTGTGAGTAGAATTCTCTCCTCTCACCAAGCGAAGAAATCCGCATTCCATCTGGAAACCTGTACTTCGCAATTCTCAGTGTCTAGGCCGCTTCCACGGGCAGTGTCTGGCTCAGTTGCTTGAGCTGGCTTCTGTACATTTCTACGATTTCCTTAGTTGTCGTCGCATCCTCTGGTGACTTTTCAGTTCTGTACTTTCCCGTAAATCGCGGAAACCTGATCGCCAAACCGGCGCCTAGTCTAATCGAGTTCAAGCCACACGTGTGTATCGGGCTGAGAGTTATTTCGGCTCCGATAACCTCCAACACCAAGCCGGGCACGAACCATGTGTCAGGGACGATCTTGGAATCTACTCTCGGATGGCGATGACTGATCTTGAATTTCTCCAATATGTCGGGAAGCTTTGCCAGATCTTCATCCTTGAACCCGGACCCGCACTTGCACGCTGTTCTGAACACATCATCTTTCTCATCATAAGCCGCCAAAAGAAGCGCCCCATAGGTTCCTCCCCTTCTTCCTCTCCCAGCGAACGCTCCCACAACGACCAGATCGACTGTGTCCTGCATCTCAGATTTGTATTCTCGTTTGTATTTGATCCAACCCCATCCCCTTGCCCCTGCTTTGTAGATTGAATCAGGTCCGATCGACTTTATCATCAATCCCTCGCATCCATCCGCCACTGCCTTTTGCATGAAGTCATCCAGCTGCTCTGGCTTGGTGACGATGATCTGCCGTGAGAGGTCGAGCTTTTCATTGGGCCGAATTATCTTTGCCAAGGCCTCTCGCCTGCGCGGAAACTCTAGCTGAGTATAATCGACGCCACTTTTGTACAACAGGTCGAAGGCGAAGAGCGCGACAGGTATTTCCTGGATCGTCTTCTCCAACTCGTATTTGCGTCCGCGTCGTTGCGAGACGAGTTGGAATGGTAAGAGCTCGCCTGTTGAAGGATCCACAGGAACGGCCTCCCCTTCAAGGATAAGTTCGTCATCGGCAATTCCCTGCTTCAGAAGAGTGTGGAGGTCGGGGAACTGGTCAGTGATATTCTCGAGACGTCTTGAGAAGAGCGTAACCTTTCGATTTGAAAGGTGTGCTTGGATTCTTAACCCATCATACTTGTACTCTGCAGCTGCTCTACCGTTCATTTTTTCTAGAATTTCTTGGGGCTCGGAGAGTCTTTCAGCCAGCATGGGTCTGATGGGCCTGCCTACTGTCACTTTGAACGACCTTATCGCGTCAATTCCGCCGCTTGCGAGGGCTTTCGCGACGAATCCTAGGTCGGAAGAGCGGTTGTAGGCTTGTTCCAGGAGAGCCTTCGACTCTTTTCCATCAGCCAGTGCGTGTGCAAGAGCGTCAAGTAGTGTCATGTCAGCGACTCCTAGTCTGAGTCGGCCTAGTGCTGTTCTGATGACATATTTCGCCTCTATCGGCGAAGCTTTGCTTACCATCGATGTTAGTTGTCGAATCTTGGACTCGACAGATCCGGGTCCACTTGACTTTGCTATCCTGTCTAGGGCTTCGTAGACCTCTTCCACGGTGAGTCGTTCATTCCTCAAGCCGACTTGTGTCTTGCCTGCGAGTACGGCCTCAGCGGCATCCCCCAGATCGCCTCGTCCTCTATACTCGTCAGCTATTCTCGATTCTTTCGCTGCAGTAACTATTGTGAGTGCTTTGATCGCTAGTTTCTCAGCGATGCCGATTTCAATTCCGAGATAGTCAGGGTAGAGTTTGCCCTGGGTGAGGTAGACGACCTTGTCGATAATCCCGGAGGGTGTCTCTTTGAGAAGATCCACCAGCAGTTTTGTGATCTCGAGGCGCTTTGTAGTGGCCTCAATCTTCTGATAGGTCTCAACCATGCGTGAGTAGAGCATCGTCATCCCTCCACAAGTTGCGTGTCGTTCATCCGTTCGGAGTCTTGTTGTTAAATAGATGGGATCAGTGCACCACCACCAAGGCGATGAACTACCCATACGCTGCCTGGAGGAGGATACTGTTCGTCGCCGTACTGGTCGTGATCATCGTAATCGCTTTCGCCCCAGCGACAACCCAGGGAACGTTCTTCCTGCGATTGTCCAGCCTGTCCACCCCAAGCGTCATTAGCCACATCTATGTTGGATTTACTGAGATCTCGCTCCATGAAGTCGGATATGTCAACAGCAGTATCTGTGATGCCTGCGGTTGGATAACCATCTCCCAGTCTTTTCGTACCATCGATCTGTTGTCTAACCTAATGATTCCTCCGACTGTGACCTCTGCGCCCATTCATTCCGGACGTTACGACGAGATCCGAGTGAGTTTCTCAAACTCTACTGTCATCATACCAGGGAGCCAGCCTATTCCAATTTCGGCGCCCCCTAGACTTAGCACCAACGTGACCCTACCGGTTCCCCCCGGCGGAGTCGGAGACATTCTGTTGGTGGTTGGATTTGACTATTCCACGCTCTTCTCCGGCCAGCCCTCCCTCTCATTCGTTCTAGTCAGAGCGTCCGCAGTTTAGGTTCCCATCTAAGCAATCATTGACCGAAACCGTCAAATTTAGCCTCTTAGCGGGTCGAGAGCATGTGCGTAATCGGTAAGAACGAGCTCACCGAGCTCATTCGGAGCTACAAGTGCATCCACCCCTTTGACTACAGCCTCTTGGATGGCGATGGATACATTCTGACCGTAAAAGAGGAGCGAACACTCCACTACTTGGAGCACCAGAACCTAGTGTCGAACGAGGTAGTCTTCACTCCTCCGCAATTTGTCGCACATCTCACTGCCAAGAGCAAATACGGAAGGATGGGCCTCTCATTTCTTAACGCCGCGAAAGTCCACAGCGGCTATGTGGGTAGACTCGCTTTAGAGCTCGTAAACCTGAGCAATGAGCGGCAGCCGATTACGATCAAACGCGGAGACCCGCTAATGCACATCGAATTCTTGAAGAGGGAGGGCGAGCCTTCCCCATACATTGGCGGTTACATGTTCCAGTTTATGAGCGAGGAGGAGATCGCCGACTATGTCAATATCCTCACTCGTGATTTCAAGAATGTGTTTCACAAAGATGAACTGGCAAAATCTGCCAAGGAACGGGTTGCCTTGGCTCCTCTGGTCTAGTTCTTGACAATCGTCGCTAGTGCGCGCTTCAATATCGGATCGTTTGTCTCTTTGATCGCCGACTCGTAAAAGTCTCGCATTTTTCTCTGTCCCGTTCTCTTTCCATATTTGTGGGCTTGAAAAGCCATTTCGACTTTGTCCAGCTGGTGGACCAGGCGAGCTTCCTTACTCCGCTTTTCTTTCAGATCTGTCCATAGTTTGAGATATGGTGCACGACTCTTGCTTGGTAGTTTCGACAGCAACTCTTGGATCGCTGTTTCCCGATCCTTCTGCACCTTTGTTGGCCCTAGGCGCGCCTTGTCGTGAGGCGTGAGGTCCCCCATTATCGCTTCCTCCAGATCGTGGATTAGCGCAAGTTTCAGAATTCTCTCTAGATCATAGCCCCGGCGCTCGCCCTCGTACAACGCCAACAAAGCCACCGCACACGTGTGATCTGCCACGGATTCCACCCTCCCTTCAACTCTCTTCCGCCATCCCTTCCGTTCCTCAAGCTTGAGTTCTGACGCGTACTGCCAAAACCTGACGAGAGAATCCAACCCGGTCGATAGGTTCGAGACACGCAAATTCTAAAAGCTTTACTTAAGTAAACTGAGATATACTTCCTCGCAAAGATGCGTTGGCGAGTGATCGAGATTGGTCAAGAAGATCTTAACCAGATTTGCTGTAGCGAAGAAGTCAGCTGGCAATGGAGATTCGGTGTATCGATCGCCGAGAATTTATCTACCAACGAAGTTGACTGACGATTCCAGCTTCCCCTTCAAAGAGGGAGACATTCTTTCGGTGAAAGTCGATGGTCGCAAAGTGATGATCCAAAGAGTGCGCAGAGCAATCGACCAGCGAAATGGCCCGAGCGAACCTACCAAGGAGTAATGATATTAGAGGGCCACAAGAGCCTTCTCAGATGATTGTACCGTGCTGAGAGTTGCGATTCAAGTCACAAATCTGACCGGGGAGCGCTACTGGGCTAACGACACTCCCCTACCGCCCCAAGTACAGATCGCGGTAAATATCAACATAGTTGGCCTCGACCAGAAAACAGAATCCATGGTTGAAGCGCCCTTCGTTTTCACTGTAAGCTACACCCCCTCGATCGCGCAGCTAAGCGTCAAGGGAAAAGCTCAGGTAACAGGTGACCGATCCGAAGTTGCCCAGATGACTGAGGAACACAAGAAGAACAGACCGCCACCACAGACAGTAATCCAAGCAGTCTCAAACATCGCCATGGCGGAAGTTATCATCATGTCCAAGAGCCTCGGAATCCCCCCTCCACTGCCTCCAATCGGCCTCCCCTCAGAAACATCTCCAACCCAACCTATCCAAAGGAAAGAGCCAAGGTATACTACCTGAGATTTCCAAAAACAGACTGTCTCCAATAAATTGGAGAGATGGCATTTCTCCAATAAATTGGAGCGCTTGACTTCCGTAGTGGTTCAACCTCATGTTGATGCGAACAACTAGCCTTTTCTCGGCCATTCTGTTACCATCCACGGTTACCAAACCCGTTCCCGGGCAAGAATCTCGAAAACAAAGTGTTCTCACGGCACAAAGGTGGGTCTTTGGAAGAGACCAAGGGAACCGAATATTCTCAGAGTCGTAATGATCGGCGGACCCCGAATTCTTCGGGTTTGTAATCGGACTGCTATTGGGTCGTCAGCACTAATAAGCACGGGCATTTGCTAAAACTGCACTTTTACAAACCTTATTTGACCCTCCACCGCCCTCGATAGAGCTCGGGGAAGATCCCGTTGAGCCTCATCGAAGTATACAAGTCGCCCCTAACGTCCAGTATTCGAGAATCGGTTTGGAAGAGGGACCATAACGCCTGCCAGAGATGCGGTCTCGTCTCCCGCTATTACCCTACTTACGGACACACCTTTGAGGGTTGGGACCATTTCCTAGTGATTCATCACATCGATCGGAATCGGTTCAACAATCGTCCCGGGAATCTGAAACTTGTCTGCCAAGTTTGTCATATCAAGGAACACAATCGAGAATGGGGAAACACTGGAAAAGGAAGGAAAAGAGGGGTAAGTCCCAGTCGCGAATAAGCAGAGATGGACGAGGAGAAACGCGGCTAAGCGACGCGCACAAGACTCGGATACTGGAGTTGGCCGAGATTGTGCCGCGAGATCACCTACTCCTGGGACTCCAGCTTGAACGAGGATGGCGAATCGGGAGCATAGTTGGCTGCCACAACAGAGTAACTTACACGAGGAAAAGAATGGGGAAGAAGGCTGTTTGCATCGTGAACTTGCCAGGAATAAGGAAGGAAGATGTCGGCCACGAAACGATAATGATTCATTTCAAGGGGGGAAAAACCGAGCCTGATTATCCCGGAAAGAAATGGCTCAAACTTGCTCAGACATTAGCCTCAAAGGCTCGCAAGGGCGAGCGGATCATTCCCATTACTGAACAACATGGCACAAACATTCTAAGAAAGTATGCGAAACTCGCTGGCGTTCCGAACTGGGATCGGCTTCACAATCACCGTCAACGGGCCTATTTCGGGACATTCTGGGCCAGAAAAACAGGCAGGGACTACTGGAAAGTCCAAAGCCTTATGGGACATAAGGATTTGAGGGCTACAGCCGTCTATGTTGAAGAACTCTCTCTCGAAGAGAAGAAGCAACTACTAGATGGTTCCTAAATGCAGACTCAAGAAGACGTCATTGGTGACCCAAGAAGCTGAAGCAACATTTCCGCGGCTCGAACGGGTAAGCGAATGGCACCGTAGTCACCAGGGTGACCTAGTCGACATCTCGCTATAGCTTTACTTACGTAATATCGTCACCTGCGTCACAAGGCAGACCGAACGTCCTAAACCACTACGACTCACCATAAGGATTAAAGGCAGAATGAGTTCTCGCGAATCCAAGTGACCCTTTCGGTGCCTCCTAGAGCTACTCGTGGACCCCCGAAACAGAAGACCACCATTCTGTTCAAAGCAGGAAATCTCCCAAGCAATCCGGATGAACTGTTTCGTCGAGTCTTCTGGAAGAGTGACTTTCTCGCCGGCGAAGCTCACAACTTCTGGCGGGAGGTCAAGAGAGCGGAACCAGCAGGCCTACCTATACAAGCGTGGAAAGACTGGATCAGCAAGCGCGGAATGAGCGTAGGCCAATTTTACAACATGATCCATGGACTCGTGGGGGCTGGATTCATTGAAAAGAAAGATTCGAGGTGGCATCTAAGCGGAGGCTTCCTCCGAGAACTCGAACAGATGCTCACCGTATACTCGACGGAAAGCGGACTAAGATATCAGTTAGTTTAAGTTGCAACTTAAAGCAGCCAAAACGGATTACGGAATCCTCGCACGGTCTCGCTTCTTTAGGCTGCCTCGCGGATTAACCTCGCCGCGTCGAATTCTGCTGTCAGAGAGTACCTTACCATCGTCGGCCCTAACCATCCGGACCACATACAGCCGAAGAGGATTCAGTCCCCGGTTTCGCCTTAACCGGTTTACCCGCAACCCGTTCGCTCGAGTTTCTTCGCTGACCACAATAGCTTCAAGTCTTCTCCTTCGGATCGCGGGCCCGAACGAATCCTTCAGCTCCGTGATTCTAGCCCGCTTAAGCCAGCCACGCGCTTTCAACAACTGTCGGAGATTTCGTCGCCTAACAGTGAAGGTCCTTACGGGATGATCCTTGTTAAGCTCGGAAACCAGGCGATCTCCCGTCACGCCGACAAAAACCAGTTCCCCAAGCTCGAAGGCCTTAGCCAGCAATATCTCGTGGCCAACATGCAGAATGTCGAATGTGCCTCCCACCGCGACTGCTCGATATCGAAACCTCGCTTGTGACAGACCGAACTCCATCCAGGTATCACTATCAAAGAAATTTTGGAATAAAACATAGCTGCCCATGGTTAATCTCTCCAGTTTTCCGAACTCACCGGTCGGACGTCAACGAAAGGGTCGCGTTAGCCGTCGCGTGGAGGGCCCCTTACTTTGTCCTTGTTCGGAGGGCAGATAGTACTCCAATATGCAACCTAGGGGACTAGAGCATGGGATAAGCGATGAGCTCATCTAGTCGGACTCCTCGCTCAAGATATCATTTGGATTCGAAGGCAAGCGACCCAGCCGAAACTCAATAGCCGGATCAACTGACTAAGTACTTGACAGTTTAACTCGACATGCAAAGCTAATGGAAGAGAACGGAAAGGATCGAATCCTTGGATTGCAAACGGACTAGAAGTTGAGTCTGAGGGGGAGCACACACCTCCAACACTCGAATTTTGAAGCAGTCCGAATGTTCAAACCTCAGAAAACGAGAAACCTTGGAAAGTACGCCTCTCGGAGGACTAGCCTTTCCTTTGGATCTATTCCAGACTGTCGGAGTCCCTCAGTCTGCAGACTCTGGCAACACTTGAGCAAACTATGTCGAGGGTGGGATTCACAGAATGGCGAAAAATCACACTCCTCGCGTTTTCTGCACTCATCGTTGCCTTTCTTGCCCGTGGCTCAGGGACGAAGGGTACGCTGACGTTTATTCTCAGATGGTCTAAGTTATGTGCATGCAAATTCCACTAGGCCACAAAGGTCAGCCCTCTCTTGCACGGCAGGTAGCCCGGGGGAGATTCGAACTCCCGTCAGCAGGTGACTCCTACCCTATCCTGTGAGGGATCCAGAGCCCACTAGGGACGCTTGCATGTCTGGCCCGTAACGTCCATGCTATGCTAGACCACTACACCACCGGACCACCGGGCTACGAAGGCTCGCTCTAGCCCGGTATTCATAAGGGGTTTCTGTGTGAGAACCAGAGGTTCCCTATATACTTGTCGAAAGGCTTATATGGCATGCGCCGTTCACGCTTTCACTTTCCTAACGTGAGCCTTCGGCACGACAGACTCTACGCGGTTCGACGCTCTGACCGAGGCTTGGGAAAGTTGGAGAGCGAACTTCACGACCACGCCAACAGTTCCTGGTAGAACCCCTTCGAGAATTCACGTCTGCCCAGAATGCGGTAGTGTAAATCTCATCGAAGATTTCGACCAAGGGGAGACGATCTGTCAAGACTGCGGGCTCGTGCTGTCTCAGAATCTGATGAGTCGCGGGCCAGAGTGGCGTGCATTCACAAAAGAGGAGAAAGACGAGAGAGGACGCGTAGGTATACCCACTTCATTTTCTATTCACGACAAAGGTCTCTCCACAGTCATAGACCGTGTCAATAGGGACGCGTTTGGCCGGCAGCTTCCCATGGAGACCAGGATGGAGATGCTCCGGCTTCGCAAGTGGCAGATCCGTACTCGAGTACATTCGTCGTCTGACAGAAATCTAGCGCAAGCGATGGCAGAGCTGGATCGCCTTACCGACAAGCTACACGTGCCCGCCAACGTGAAAGAGAGCTCAGCTGTTGTGTACCGGAAGGCCTTAGATAACGGACTAGTGCGAGGCAGATCTATTGCGGCCATTGCTGCGGCGTCTCTCTACGCCGCCTGTAGATCGTCCGAAACCCCTCGGACATTAAAGGAGGTAGCTGCCGCCAGCAGAATCAAGAAGAAGGATGTGGCCAGATGCTACAGGCTGCTTTTGCGAGAACTCGAAATGTCAATGCCTGTGGAAGATCCGATTCGATGCATTTCGAAGATCGCGAGTAGAGCCGAAATTTCAATGCAGACTCAGCAATCAGCGATCCGAGTCTTGAAAGATGCGAAAAAGAAGGGCGTCGTGGCAGGCAAGGACCCCATGGGCCTGGCCGCGGCGGCGCTGTACGTCGCTTGCGTTCTAGAGAATGAGAAGAAGACTCAGAAGGAAATCGCGGAGATAGCAAATGTGACTGAGGTCACAGTACGAAATAGGTACAAGGGCCTAAAGGATGCCCTTGGATTGCCTGCCTGATCGAAAGTACGCTTAACGAAGATATTGGCGCATGTTCTGAACGTTGTTGAAGACAGTGCTCCACTGCGGATGCACGGCGGCTCCTCCGCTGCTGAACCCGTTGAGAGCTATAGAGAACTTGACGCGAGGATCGCGCGAGTAGTAGTAGATGATGTCCAACTTCCTCTTTGGTGTTGCATTTGAAAGGCTCCTTTTCAGTGCGTTAAACAGATACTTGTTGAAGAACTCCAGCTCAATCGAAACGGAGATGCGTTCGCTCATTCTCCCACTCTAAAGTACTCTGAAATGGTTAGCCTTGAATATTTATCACTATACCTTGGAACCGACACCGCCTCGCTGTTTCAGCAGACTCTGGAAGCCTGCGGCAATCTCCGGTACTCCGTGGATTCCGTGTGTTCGTTCAAGCAGAATATCCAAGCTTTGGGCTTTGACTCGTGCTTTGGGCAACCTCACGCTGGTTACAAGCACGATTTCAGCCCTGACGGTAGAATCACTCCTCAGACGTCAGAATGCCAGAGAAGCAAACCGTTCTTCTCATGCTCTTCGGAGCCTGGCTATTCTGGTTCGCGCTCTTCCTGTCAATAGGAATTTGATCACCGACATTTGAAGGCATTCTTAAATACGGAAGAACAACATACTTTGCCTGTGGACGACCACAAAGGAGTTTCAGGCTACTAGAATGGCCGATGTTTGTTCAACCTGTGGCCTACCAAAGGACCTATGCGTTTGCGGCACCATCAGCATGGAGCAGCAGACCGTAAAAGTCCGAATGGAAATGCGCAAATGGGGCAAACCGGCCACCATTGTCGAAGGCATAGACGGAAAGAGCGTCAACCTCCCAGATCTTGCAACTAAACTGAAGACATATTGCGCCTGCGGCGGCACTTCCAAGAACAATTCGATCATCCTCCAGGGAGATCATCGGGACAAGGTCAAGAAGGTTCTAGTCGGCTACGGCTTCCCCGAGGCTAGCATAGAGCTTCATTAGGGAAAGACGGCTGTCAGCTCTGCTCGACGTTCTTCGCTCCATCCACAGGAGTGGAGGGGGCCAACCCTCGTGCCCTCAATGCGGAGCGAGAGTGAAACGTTCGCGGGCACCTCTAGAGGGATGGATTCTTCCAATCCGATATCTTTGTGAGGAGTGTGGCTATTCCGGGTTCCTTGCATTGGAAAAGGAACAATCAGCTGAGTAGGATCGCTGCCATGACTCGAATCTCTTAGTTCGTCTCCCGATTCCAAAGCTTGACAGCCTGTTTCAATCCTTCGTCAAGTGAGTAATGCGCGTGCCACCCGATTTCTCTGCCAATCCTTGTATTGTCCAAAACGAGATACGCTGGATCTTGACTCTGTGGCCGTTGCGGATAGCCAGGCGGATAAGATCCAAAGACAATCTTTCCCTTGAATCCTGTCAATTCTGATAGCTTCTTGGCCAGTTCTGCATTTGTAATAGGATTGCCAGGAGACACATTGTAGACCCCGCCGACCGCCTTCTCGGATTTGGCCACGTCCAGATAAGCATCGACATGATCCTCAGAGAACATATAATCACGAATCGAGTCAGGTGCACCGACATAGCACGTCTCTCCCCTCAACATCTTTGAGATCAAATACTCTGTGTAGAACCCGCTCTCCCAGACCCTCCCATAACTGTTGATAGGTCTCATCACAGTTCCTCGCAGGTGATAAATCCTGTTCGCCATTTGGACGTACTGATCAGCGGCCGCCTTCGACACGGCATAAGGTGATGCCGGGTTGAGGAGCGCGCTCTCTGGGATGGAATGATCGGCGGGTTGCCAGCCGTATACTTCTGCAGTGGAAGCAGCGATTAGCCTAGTGTTAGGGGACTGCTTGACTATCGAGTGGACAAGGTTCACTGTTCCATCAAAATTGATTCCTATGTATGGATAGGGATCGTCGAATGATAGTCGAACAGGAGTCAGCGCTCCAAGGTGGAAGACAATGTTGGGATCCGAGGTCTCTATGGCAGAGAGCACTGAGTGAAATCTCACAAGGTCGCCTTCAATTAGATGAATCTTGGGAACGATTTTTTCTATTCTCTTCAGTTCTCTCTCCGACGAATGTCTGACCAACCCGTATACATCGTCCCCCTGTTCCACCAATCGCGTCGCCAGTCTTGAACCGATGAATCCCGTGATGCCTGTGACGAGAACATTCAATCTGCTTGATTCCTTAATTGTCTCTCCGCGTCTTCAAGCTCCCTTAAGGAATTGATCGTAATGAACGATCCCGAGTGCCTAAACGCGTTGACCTTACCCAGCCTTGAGAGCTTGGGAAAGGTTGTTCTTTCAATATCACCGATTCGAGGAAGGTGCTCAACGATTTCGCGCTCAAAGACGTAGATTCCGGTGGAAATATTCACGTCTTTCAATACAGGTTTCTCAAGGAATCCCCGACAATAATCATTCTTGTCTACTTTGACGAGTCCGAATGGTAGACGGGGATGGACAACCGCGATCGTTGAGAGAGTCTCGCTCTTCTGATGCTTCGCGAGCATGGTCTTGAGTCTGAGGTCTGTGATCTGGTCCCCGTTCAGGGCAAAGAACGTTTGATCCTCAACGTAGCGGTTTACTGCGAGCCTGAAGCCTTCGCTTGTGCCTCCCGCTACCGTGTGGGTGCTGTACTGGATTCCCACGCCAAAACGTGTTCCGTCGCCGAAGAAGTCGATTATCTGCTCTTTTAGATAAGCCACACCCATTACAATGTTCGTGACCCCGTTCGCTTTGAGCCATTCAACTACCCATTGTAGAAGCGGCTTTCCGCCAACCTTTACGAGCCCTTTCGGCAAGTCGGCGGTTATCGGCCTTAGCCGAATACCCTCGCCGCCAGACAGAACCACCGCAGTTCTCGGCAAATGGGTGGACCTTGGCAATCCCGGTATCGGACAGCGTTATTCTGCAGACGGGCTATAAGCGTTCCACGCTGATGCATCGTAGATGGAGGACCGCGGTGCGCGCGAGATCGCGGAAAGGCAATTTTTTTGAAAAAAGAATTCTTGTTTTTTTTTCGCGTTTTGGAAATCGTAGTTTCGATTTTTTGGATGGAGGCCAGTGTAAGTGTGGAATCTGGTATGGATTGAACCGGTCATTCAGAACGGATTGACTGAAGCGAGTTACCCTCAAACCAGCATCTGATTGAATCAGTAGCGTGCCAATAACCGCATGTTGGATGAGGTCTTATGGATCAGATCAGTAACAAAGAAATAATTAGATCCTTACGCGTCGCTCCGAAGGAACTCGATGAGCGAAGACCCTCCAGCAGCGAAGTACGTTGTTCAGATCTTTGAGCCGGAGAAGCCCACACCCACTCCAAAACAGTTCGTGCAGGACCTGAAGGGCGTGGCCGGGGGAAAACAGATCGCCAGGATGAAAAAAGAGGCGGTCGCCTGCCCGGTTCTGAACAAGACCGTATCCTTCGTCCAGTGTTTCGCATGTCCAAACTTCATCCGTAGAGTCAAGGGAAAAGTGGACTGCAGAGGCCTGCCTCTCCCGTCCGCGTAGAATGAAGAGTAGAGCACGTCTTTTCGAATCGCTTCAAGCCAAATGTCAGTGATGATGGGATCATCTCAAGTTCTTTGCCGGCCGGGAAACTCATCCACCAAAACTAGGATTGATTTGGACAGTGCCGGGTCAAGAGTCATATTGGGACCGTTCCAGGGAGAGCACGAGCATTGTCAGTAGATAGTTGAACGGTGTGCTCACTCCGACTAGATTTCCTAGCCGGATGATCGAACCGTTCAGTTGTCTGATCTCAGTCTTTCGACCAGATTCAATATCCTGGAGCATTGAAGACTTGTTCCTCGATGTCATAGCCAAGACTCTTTTGAACAGCTGTCTCGGGGCGGGTCTGAGAACAATCCCGTTTCCGTGGGCTACAGCACTACCTTCATCGATTACTCTGGATGCAGTATCGCGGAGTTCCGGTGTTTCGAGTACATCTCCGTTTCTCACACGAGTTATGGCCGAAATGGGGTTAATTGCTGAATTTACAATGGCCTTAGTCCACAGCACTCCTCTGATATTATTGCTAATAACCGTGGAGAAGCCGGCTCTGCGAAACATCCTTCCAATAGCAAGGCATCGTTCAGAATGCTTACCGTTCATTTCTCCGACCCAAGTCGTCCCATTTCCGGTATGAATCACGCTACCCGGTCCAGTTGACAAAGCGGCTTCAGTAGTTGTTCCAGCGATGGTAGAATCTGAGCCCAAGCGAGCGTCCAATATCTCAACGTTTCCTAGTCCGTTCTGAAGACTCAAAACGGGCACATCGTGGATGACTGATCTTCTGAGAAGTGACCCGACTCCTTCCGTGTCGTAGGCTTTCACCGTGATCAATACTAGTTCAGGCTTGTCATGTTTTGACAACCTCGTCCGCGTTTTGATGCGCACACGGACAACCTTTCCTGAAAGTTCCCGAATTCTAACACCATTCTTCTCAATGCAAGCGACGACACTTTTCCTGTGATGGATCAGTAGAACGCTCTGTCCAGCCCGTTGCAGCCGGCCTCCGAAAAGACAGCCAATTGCTCCGGCGCCAACAACGGCGATCCGCAAGAGTTCAGATCTTCCGCTTGGAATCGAGCTTTGCCCGTTGGTCTTCTTCCATTTTGAATACGTGCTGTTCCTCAGGGAATACTCCGTTTCGAACGTCAGCGGCAAAGTTCTGAAGGGCGTTCTTGATCATACCCCCGACGTCCACGTAACGCTTAGCGAACTGCGGCTTGAAACTCGGGTACAATCCGATGATGTCATGAAGGACGAGCACTTGGCCGTCGCAAAACCTTCCAGACCCTATCCCGATCGTTGGAACGGACACAGTCTCAGTTATGACCCTAGCAACTTCCTCGGTTACCATCTCTAGGACAATTCCAAATGCCCCCGCTTTCTCAAGCGATTTGGCATCTTCAACGAGCTTGTCGGCAGAAGCTGCGTTTCTGCCCTGGATTCTATACCCTCCTTGCAATGTTGCCGTCTGGGGAGTGACGCCGATATGGCCCAGCACGGGGATTCCTATACGGGTGATGGATTCTACTACCTTTGACACTTCGCTGCCTCCTTCGACCTTGACCGCCTCCATACCTCCTTCCTTTACGAACCTGCCCGCGGTACGAACAGCTTCTTCAGATGAGATCTGAAAACTCATGAATGGCATATCGGCAATTAGAAGGGGGCGAGTCGCTCCTCTTCTAACGGCTCGGCAAACTGGCAAAAGCTCCTCCACGGTTACTGGAATCGTGTTCTCGTAGCCTAGGACAACCATTCCGTAAGAATCGCCCACGAGAACTGAATCGACTCCCACTGCGTCTGCAATCGCTGCGGTCGGGTAGTCATACGATGTCACCATGACAATTCTACGGGCTTCGGTCTTCATCCTCATGAACGAGGCGACCGACGTCTTTTTCCTGTCTGGTTCGTCGGTGGGTTTCAGTTCTTTATCCATCCGATGAGATATTCAACGATTTGTCTTATCGCGTTCGCCAAGTTTCTCTCGTTATTGAAGCTCGAAACATATTCCTCTAGTCGACTTCGAGAGAGTGCCTTCATTTTCCTAGAGGATTTGATGAGGGCGGGAATCGCTCTTACAACATTGTCAACAATTGTTACCGAAGCGACCTGAGATGTTCGTGACAGAGGATTCAGGTCGATGGCGATGACGCTCTTTCCCTCGTGTTCAAGCGCTTGAGCCCTATCGCCGTCCTCGAGGGGAATCAAAACTACGTCTGCCTTTCCAATCCCGTTGGGATCCACCTTCGCCCTAGGACTCGAAATGCCTCCAATGGTCTTGCTTGCTGCAGAACCCACGCCGAGAATCTCCTTTGCCCCGAAGTTTTTCAAATGGCGAGCGATCAGTTTCTGTCGCACAAGCGTACGGTGGAATAGGTTCACTTCAATAGTGGCAGAGACCGTAGATGCCAAGCTTACTATTTCCTTCCCGGCAAGTGCCGCAGCATTTCCATTGACCGATATAACCGGCCATTTTGCCTTTAGAAGAAGCGCTGCTGCTGCCAAAGTTGCAACGGAAGCAGCCGGCATCGTTCTCTCACCGATGATATAGTCAAAGGCTTCGCCTCTTCCGTGGGCGATTAATCCCTGAGGAGCTATCAGCCCGCTAGCTGCGGCTTTGACTAGACTGTCCCGTGTCTTGAGGGATAAGTAACGAGGATGCTGTGGGGAGAGACTCAGGTTAGATGTGCTCCTGACCGAGCTACCGTAGATGTTGTGGGGCTTAGTGCGTGGTTGCGGAGGATTGCCTCGACTGATGTCACTTCTTCGTGCGGGAGTAGGCAGAACAACGACTCTCCCAACATAATCATGCTACAGGTAAAACCAGACAAATCCAGTGCACTCATGACTCGTCTTAGTCGAGAAGACACTAGTCCGACACAATTCGAGAATATTCGCGATAAGGCCATGAAGTTCGAGTGGGAAGCGTCTAGAAGAAATGTCTGAGTGAGGGCCCGTCCACAAGCATTGATGGTTTTCTTGAGATAATCATCAGCAAGCGCTCGTCGAGTCGAAATCGGCCCGAAGCTAGCCGATACGATGCTTAAGGAGGAAGGAAGAAGCATCTTCCTAACTTGTCCAATTTCCGGAGCTCCAGGCTCGGTTCTGACAGTGAGCCCTCCCGAGAAGACAGATGTTACCGTCCCCAGGCCCGTCTGGCACTCCACTTCACATAGATGAGCGAGCTGAGCAGCCTCCGGTCTGGAGAGAGACAATCCCATAGCCTCGTTCAAAGCGAGGGACAGGCCGAGTGCACCTGCCCCACTCGTACCATATCCGAAGCCCGTAGGGACTCCGCTTTCGTGCGAGACCTGGATGTGCCATGACCTCCCGTCAAGCTCACAGTATCTTCGGGCAACTTCAATCGAAACCGCCTCGGTAGTAAGTTGATCACCGTTGAATCTAGCCACGATGCGCGGGTGCCGCGTCCGTCGAAGACTGACCCTCGTTGCTACTCCCGTGTCAAGCGCCACTCCCACCCCGGTTGAACCGATCCTGAGCGGGTCTCTGGCAGAATCATGAATACGAAAGAAACCAGTAATGTTGCAAGGCGAAAACGCCGAAGCTTGACTTGTCGTTAGTCGAAACCCGTTCTATATGAGGTGAAGGACCAATTGCACTATTCCAAACTATTCTCAGTGCAACTTCTAAGAATGAGGAGACTCTCAGAGAGTCTGAGGAGAGAGGTCCAGGGCGAGAGCCGGGAAATAAGCCTGAAAACGGCTGCTCTTTCTATGACCCTAACACGTCTTTGGGTCAGAATTGGAGTATCATGGGTCTTTCTTCCCACGGCGATTTCTTCCTGATTTTACCTAAATAAAGTAGGAATGTCCTTGAACGCGTATCTGGGTCACCGAGGCATATCCTGTTACAAATATTGACTAAAAGAAATCAATCTCCACGTTGCAGAATAGCGAACCATGTACAACCTTGCCCATCGACACTGAGACTAGAATTCGAGAAGGGATGCGAAGATATTAACTGAGAAGGAAGAGTAACAAAGAGATTCGAAAAGCCTCCCGTTGAAACCTAGCATGGATAGCACGTTTGAAGAGGAGCCTAAGGCTCGCTGCCCAGACTGTAATCAATCCCTCACATTCGTCCGAACCAAGTCCCATGAGAAAAGATGGTATTGCTATGGATGTGAAAAATACGTGGACCATCTCACTCAGACGCCTTTCATAAAGGACGCTCACTCGCGACTAGAGACTCTGACTGGACTGCAAGTCGTCGATTCGCACGGAATACTGGTAGGAAGGGTCCGAAAAGCGATCCCGACTGATTCCGGCGATATCAAATCTCTGCTGCTTTCGGTCGACAAGGAACAGTTCAAGACGCTACTCGACGATAGAGACCTATCAAGAGAGTTTGAGGTCTCACACGATAAGATCGCGACCGTTGGAGATGTGGTGATTCTTGCCGACGTCTTCTCTCCAAGTGCTCTCGCCCCCGCGAGGCCAAGCGATACGATGCAAGGAGTCCGCTTGTGCGGAAAATGTGGGGCTCAACTTCTCCAAGGAGCCAAACACTGCATCAAATGCGGTTCACTCTTAGACTCGACCGACTGTCCGACCTGTCGAACAATGAACCCTGTCGAGGCAAAGTTCTGCAAGAACTGCGGTGGCAAGATCTCGTAGATTTCTAACAAGAGACAACGAATGGTGGCATAAACCGAACGTATTGGGCAGATCGGATTTGGGCTTGCATGACCTCTTACTCAGAGAGAGCCCTCCCAGGTAGAAACTGAACTAATAAAAGACCAAGCGAGACTGAGAGGATTAAGACGCCCTCCCAGCTCAGAAGAGACTGTCCAACAGGAAAATTTGACCTGATCCAACTTTGCATAGTCGCGTTCGATTCGGACTCTTGCACGAAGCCCGAGTAGAGTGCGACTAGCGCAACACTCTGGACAAACGCTATCGCGCCAATTCTTGAACCTGGGCCAAACAGTCGTCCTGTCCCTTCACGATCTTTCTCAACTCCTAAGGGATCGAGGTCAGTAGTTGGGGAGGCTGATGTGGTGCGTAGCTTTGTTTCGCGATTTGCAGTCGCGAACATGATTGTGCCACCTCCGCATATCACTAAAAGTGCTCCAAGTGATCCAAACGTGAGAGCTGAGTAGATGGTGTCTCCCCACGATCCGAGGGCTTGCGGCGCATCCACTCGAAATAAGGCCAACACAGAAAGAAACAGGCCGGCCATGATGCCTGCTGTACCAGTGAGGATTTCGATCTTCATTCCCTCCTTCTGGGAGGTGAAGATTGCCTCCAAGCCCTTGCGTTCGCGACTCCGACGATTAACCTGTGCCAATGAACCGTTTTCGCCAGATTGCATAGAAGCTAGCCTCGCATGTCGAAGGGTTGCCCAATAAAGGCTATAACATTACTTTGAGCCGCGCACATTCCGCTGACAATCGGGGTCTACATGTTTGAAGGGGCTGATTCTTGCTGGAGGATTTGCGACAAGACTTAGGCCCCTGAGCTGTTCTAAGCCGAAGCTACTCTTTCCGCTCGTCGGCGTACCGCTTGTAGATCGAATGGCGGCATGGTTTGCGCGAGGAGGCGTTACCGAAGTGATACTCGCGGTCAATCATCTGTCGGACAAGTTGAGGGTTGAGGTAAGCCGGAGGAAGCTTGACACGAAGGCTGTACTGTCTGTGGAGGAGACTCCTCTTGGAACGGGTGGGCCCATAAGCCTTGCGCGACCGCTGCTGAACAACGATAAGCCTTTGATCGTTGCAAACGGGGATGTAATCAGTGATATTGATCTCCGAGGACTAATAGCAGCTCATGCTAAAGCCGGGGCAGAAGCAACGATTGGTCTAGTCTCTGTAAAGGATCCGCGACCGTTTGGGCTGGCCACTCTTGACGCAAATGATCGGATTATTGGATTTGAAGAGAAATCCGAGACTAATCAAGGTCCCGGCTGGATCAATGCGGGAGTTTATGTGTTGAATCATAAAGTGGTTTCAACGATTCCCAACGGGCGCCCAGTTAGCTTAGAGCGGGAAGTCTTTCCGATTCTTGCAAGGCAAGGGAAATTGAGAGGCTGGAAGCATACGGGATTCTGGTATGATATTGGGAAAATTCCAGATTACATAATCGCTAACAGGCAATTGTTACAGCGGGCCGGATTCCGAGAGACAACGAACGTTGAGACTATTGTGCCGATGGCGAAGATTAGGCAACCGTCGTACATAGGAAGGGACTGCACAATCGAGGACACCACGAAACTCGGACCGTACACGATCCTGTCTGAACGAGTGAGTGTGAAGAGGGGCGCCGAGGTCAGTGAGACGATAGTGTTTGAGCAAACGAGCCTAGGCGAAAACTGCACTATAGAGGACTCACTTATCGGAGAAGGAGTAACGATTGGCAAGGAGACACGGGTAGGAAAAGGATCTCTAATCGCCGGACAAGTAGTTATTCCCGACAGAGCAACCATCAGACCAGGTTCCGTGATTCTGAACTAGAATGACAAAGAATCTCCAGAGGAGAGAGGACTGGAAATGACCGCGCCCCGGCTCTTCGGGACGAACGGAATACGCGGAATTGTTGGCGAAACCATTACCTCACAATTTGCGTATGGAATCGGGTCCAGCGTCGCTTCCCTTTTCAAGAGCGAGAAAATACTCGTGGGTCGAGACGGAAGAACTTCCAGCCAGATGCTCGCGGAAGGGGCAGTTGCAGGCATACTCGCGCAAGGAAAGAGTGTCGAAGACTGTCGAGTCATAACCACCCCAGGGTTACAATTCCTGGCGAAGATTAGCACCGCTCCCGGACTGGTCATTACTGCAAGCCACAACCCGCCCGAATACAACGGCTTCAAGGTTGTCGACTCTGATGGAATCGAGATCCCCCGCGAGAAGGAGGAACGGATCGAAAACATGGTCGCGAAAGATTCTTGGAGCGTTAGCAGGATCTCGGGGCAGCGTGAGCAGCGAGTTCTACCTCTCGAACCCTACTTGTCAAGTATCAAAAGCTACGTTAGGAAAGAGAAGCTTACCAATCGTCTGAAGGTTGCGGTGGACACGGGCAATGGGGTCTCATCATTGACTACTCCCGTCTTGCTCCGACGAATCGGTTGTCGGGTGGTCACGCTCAACGATAACATTGATGGCAGATTTCCCGGCCGCAATTCTGAACCCCGACCGGAAAACTTGGGTCCCTTGTCGACTCTCGTACGACAAGAGAAGGCGACGTTTGGGGTCGCCCATGATGGCGACGGAGACAGAGCAGTATTCGTAGATGAGACGGGGGCTGTTCAGTCGGGAGATAATAGCTTGACACTCATCGCCGACGAGATCCTCAAAAAGAACCCTGGGGGCAAGGTGGTTACTCCCGTTAATTCATCAATGTCTGTCACAGAGGTTGCTGGACGGAGAAAAGGAAGAGTGATTCTGACTCAAGTAGGAAGCATTCATGTGGCGAGGACGATGGTTCGGGAGAAGGCGATGCTCGGGGGGGAAGAGAACGGCGGGATATTCTATGCTGCGCACCAGCCTGTAAGAGATGGGACAATGGCTACAGTATTGATCCTCAATTCTATCATTGAGAACAGAATGCCTCTCTCCAAACTGATGTCTCGTCTACCGACATTCTTCATGGCTAAAGAGAAGCGCAAGTGCCCAGATGAGAAGAAGAAGGATGTGATGAAGAAGATTCGTCAGCGGCTCGGAAACAGAGTTACGAGCACGATCGATGGAATCCGCGTCGACATTAAAAACCGGGGATGGTTCCTTGTCAGACCGAGCGGAACAGAGCCGCTAATCCGAATCTATGTGGAAGGAAGGACCGAGACCGATCTGAAACAGCTACTAGACGAATTCAAACCGCTCTTCGACGAAACAATCGGAAGCTAGTCGAGAATCACCATCCTTCCGTGTCACGCCAGAAGAGCTGATTGGTGTCACGAGGAGTAACTGCTTTTCAGATTTTTCGGAGGGGGTCCCCGCCAGTTGAAGCTTATCCTGGCGAGTCTTGCGAGAACGGGCCAGGAATCAGCCCGTCGGCTGTTTTCGACATGGTGTAGCTCAGCGTGCAGGTCAGCGTGAAAAGTGCGCGATCTCAAATCGCCTGCCCCGATTGCAGATCCGGGCTTGTTCTACCCTTGTCGGGTTTGAAAGAGAACAGTCTGCGGGCTTCTTTCTCGAAGATCCGGGGGGAGAAGGAGGTTACGTTTTGTTAGCTCCCTTCGGGACTCAAGTTTTGGGTCGCGAGCACTAAGTGGAGTTGACATTTCTCGACTGGTAACGGGTTTGGTAACCGTGAGTGGTAACAACAAGGAGGGATGGAGTGTTTTCTTTGGTGGGCTGGAGAGGACTCTGCATTGTATGGTTAGGTAATTTGCTTTTTCTGGAGTTGAAGCATCTACTGCTCGCGCTCTGTCAAAGCGCAGGGCGGACGTAGCCTAGGTCTGGGTCTCCTTCCAGGTCTTCCTGACTACTCCAGAGATGACTTTGATCGGGTCTTCCATTTCGTGGAGTAGTTTCGTCCCTCGCCTCTCCTGCTGCTCTCTCTCCTTGTCCGAGGACAGGCTCCTGCTGACTGTTAGTGCGATCTCTCTGGGAGATTGGATCGTCTTGACCAAGCCTTTCTTCTCAAGATACGTGATGTAGAGCGGTTTCTCCCCGGGAAAACACGAGATAGCGGGGCGACCCAATAATGCTGCTTCGACAGTCATCGTGCCTCCGGAGCCGATGAAATAGGTTGAGTAGTAGAGGAGGCTTGTCGTGTCGATAATATGATCGACAACTCGGACTCTGCTTCCGAACTTTTTCCTTAAAACTGGCGCCTGGCGTCCGTATCTCGTCGAAATGACGATCTGAGCATCCAATCTCCGTCTCAAGAGTTCTTCCGTGATAGGCCCAATCACCGGCGCTCTGTCGCTAGCCTTCCCCTCCAAGTATGAGGCGAACGATTCTTCAGTCCGTAACAGGACGATTGGCTTGTCCCTTTTCAGTGAAAGCTGCTTGAGCACTGCGGGATTCGGCTTGTGTCGTTTCAGCCAAGCGGCAGCGTCCAATGCCCTGTACCGGACAATGCCATCGGGCCATGCTCCGAAAGAAAGCCAGACCTCTCTACGAATTATCCAGGGCGAGCAGACATATCGCGAGAGAGGAATACTGAGTCGAGCGACTAGCCAAGAGTGAGGAGAATCGTTGACGGCAACGTGTGGAACCCCAAGCCCAAAAGCAACTCTTGCCGCCTCTGGAGAGGAGAATGAGACAGCCGTATCAGGCCGCCAAGTCTCAATCAGCTGAGCAAGCTTCACCACTCTGCGTCCGCTGGCCAAGAGTTTGCCGTATCGGGAAGCGCCTCCATGCTCTCCGACAACATGGAATCGTAACCGTTTCAGCTCTAGCGCTTCTTGAGCCTCACGATAGGTCCTCGTTGTTAGTAGCAGTTGGTGCCCGTCTCGGGCGAGGTCTCGATAGAGTGGCTCGAAGAAGAGCGCATGTTTCGGGGTGAGAACGTCGATCCAAACCTTCATACGCGCGAATCCCAGACCAATTTCTCTAAGACCATCCCGGGTAGATAAGAGGTAGAAAGCATTCCCAGATCAGAAAGAATCAATCAAGACGAAATTCAAACATTCATGGTAAGCACTGACAGACATTGCGCCAAACGCAGGCAACCATGTCGTTGACGATGTAGAATTCTTTCAACAGATCAGATACAATCGGTTAAGCAGATCACGAACGACTCCGAGGTTCCCCACCAGAGTTGCTGAGCTAGCTGAAGGGTCTATGGAAGAAAATCGTTTCGTTGCTATTGTCGGCGATAATCCGGAGGCTCTTCTCCTCTCCGTCCTCTATGCTGAAGCTGGGATTTCCAACTATCTTGTAGGACCATTCGGCGACGACGGCAGAACACACGCGAACCGGCCGGGCTTAGAAGAGGCTCTCTGGCTCCTTGGGATCTTTAAGAAGTCAGGAAAAATCAGGATAACGCCGGACTATCAACGACTACCTCTATCCCAAATTAAGACCCTGATTCTGACGACCCACCTCTCCAGCGCCGAGCAAACCAACGCTCTTGAGATGACCGTACGAAACCTTGCCCCCGGACTCGCAACAGGAACCAGTATTGCCTTCGCGGGTCTTTGCAAACCCCGCTACACATCCTCTATCGTAAAGTCAACCATAGAGAAACACGGAGGACTAAAGATCGGAGTTGACATGAATCTCTACTACACCCCGTTATTCTGGGCGGGCGAGAGGATCCAAGAGTTCAAGGAAAAACGGAGAATACTGGCCGGATTCGATGGCGCGCTCTCAACCGCTTTCCAAGAGGAGCTCCTTCGAGTCTTTCCAACACTAAGCATAACTTCGACAGTGGAGGTCGCAGAAGCATCCGGCCTCTACTCCGCCGTCAGTCGAGAAGTGGCCAGAGCGCTTGAACTGGAACTCGCGAAGATCTCAGAAGCGAACGGAATCAACTATGACGAAGTGCTGGAGCTCTATAGGGATACTCGAATTACCCCTACAGAACGATCGAACCCAGTCCTCGATCGAGAATCGATCGGAACAGGCATAGCCCTTTCCAGCTCGCAACGAAGGAACGGCCCGAGACTCTTGCGAGCAGCTCACTCCGTAAACGAAGAGTACCAATCTCAGATTGTGGACATGATAAGGAGAGCGCTTGGCCACTGTGGATACCCCTTTAGGAGATCGAGGGTTGCAATTGTCGGAACAGATGGGCTACTCAAGAATCCCTGGTCTAAGCCCGAGTCGCTCCCAATAATAGAATCACTTCGGAAAAGAGGCGCACGAGTATCACTTTACCCCGGTGAGACTGGGTCACAGCCCTGGGCACAGATGGTCGGGGACCATGCTCGGGTCGAGAGTAGCCTCCTGCGAGCAGTCGCGAAGGCGAACTGCACCGTAGTTGCACTTCCGAAATCATCCGCCACCGAGCTTGATCCGGATCAACTTGCAGCCGAAATGAATCGACCGGGGGCGATCTGTGATCTGACTAGAGTTCTGGAAGCTTCAAATGTTGAGAAGGCCGGCCTCTTCTATACGACTATAGGAAGAGGCACTCTCGACGGTTGAAACGCGTTGGCGTAGGGGTTATTGGCACAGGCTTCTGGGGTGAAAACCAGGTCCGAGTTCTTCACCAGAGCCGAATGGCAGATCTAGTCGCCGTTTGCGAGAAGGACGAGAAGCGGGCGAAGGAGATCGGCACCAAGTACGGTGTCCAATGGCACACTGACCTGAACAAGTTCCTCCGAGTTCCTACCCTCGACGCAGTCACGGTCTGCACCCCGACGAAAACTCATCTGAGAGTTGGATCATTGGCAATTGAGGCCGGCAAGAATCTTCTGGTCGAGAAGCCGATGACCGGAGATGAGCGCTCAGCAGAGAGGCTTGTCAAGTCGGCAAGGAAGGCAGGTGTGAAGCTGCTGGTCGGGTTCATCGAACGATTCAATCCTGGAGTCCGAGCCGTAAAAAAGATGTTGAGCCAGCAAGCGGTGGGAGATGTCATCATAGCGACTGGCCGCCGAGTCGCCAGATGGCCTATACGGATAG
>WNGC01001056.1_pt2 | contig 25830 bp, 22 predicted proteins | sample 5400051 | NCBI WGS metagenome assembly WNGC01 (sample SAMN13153368, study PRJNA577476) | soil metagenome | isolation source: 20 cm soil or saprolite under grassland replicate 2 | place: USA:California | collected 2016-06-15
GACGAGCGCGTGCAGCGCGCCTTCTGCGTCGATGGCGGCGAATTGTCGCAGCACGAGATAGTAGCCTGCGACGCCGAGGAGCCCCAGGCCCACGACCAGCATGCCGGTGATCGCACCGCCGCGAAAAGCGACGGTGAGCGCGGCGTTCAGCCCCAGGGTCGCCGCCTGCGCGGTGCGCACATTGGCGCGCACCGAGATGTTCATGCCGATGTAGCCGGTGAGGCCCGACAGCAACGCACCCACCGCGAAGCCGCCGGCCGTCGGCCAGCCGAGCCTCGATATCCCGATGACGAGGAAGAGCACGACGCCGACGATCAGGATGGTGCGGTACTGGCGGTTGAGGTACGCCTTGGCGCCGGCCTGCACCGCGGCTGCGATCTCCTGCATGCGGGCGTTGCCGGCCGGCAGGCGCAGAATCGCGGTCATCGAGAACACTCCGTAGAGCACGGCAAGCACGCCGGCGGCGATGGCGACCCACAGCCACATGCTGACATCCATCGAGAGCTCTCCCCCAAAAAAGGCCGCGCACTATAACACGGCGGCCGCGGCCGCTCGTCCGCTACACCTTGAACTCGGTGGCGAGCTTGCGGCGCACCGCGACCCCCTTTATCCGGGCGTAGTCGGGGAGCCCGTTGCGGTACGGCGGGTACGCCTCGCCGGCGATGAGCGGCTCGAGGTAGCGGCGGCAGGGCTCGGTGATGCCGAAGCCGTCCGCGCGAATGTAGGCCGGCGGGAGCTTCTTCTCCTTGTTGGCAACTTCGGCGAGGGGTACATGCCCGATCGCCCATTTATAAGGCTTCGAGGCCTTGCGCACGATCGTCGGCATCACCGCGTTCACGCCCTTTACCGCGAGCTCCACCGCCGCCTTGCCGACCGCGTACGCCTGGTCGACGTCGACCTGCGATGCGATGTGGCGCGCGGAGCGCTGCAGATAGTCGGCGACCGCCCAGTGGTACTTGTACCCATACGCCTCGCGCACCATGTTGGCAACCACTGGAGCCACGCCGCCGAGCTGCGCGTGACCGAACGCATCGCGCGTCCCGGCCTCGGCGAGAAAGCGGCCGTCGGCGTATGCGGCGCCCTCGGAGACCACGATCACGCAATAGCCGAAGTCGCTGACACAGCCGCGCACGCGCTCGAGGAATTTCTCCAGCTCGAACGGCACTTCCGGGAGCAGGATGATGTGCGGCGGCTCGGCCTCGCCGCGGCCGGCGAGCCCGGCCGCCGCCGCGATCCAGCCGGCGTGACGACCCATCACCTCGAACACGAACACGCGGGTCGAGGTGCGCGCCATGGAGGCTACGTCGAGAGCCGCCTCGCGCGTGGAGACGGCGACGTACTTCGCGACCGAGCCGAAGCCGGGACAGCAATCGGTGTGCGGCAGATCGTTGTCGACCGTCTTCGGCACGCCCACGCAGGTGATGGGAAAGCCGAGCGCGGCGCCGAGCTGCGACACCTTGAGCGCGGTGTCCATGGAATCGTTGCCGCCGTTATAGAAGAAGTAGCCAATGTCGTGGGCGCGGAATACCTCGATCAGCCGCTCATATTCCGCGCGGTTCTCCTCGATGCCCTTCAGCTTGAAGCGCGCCGAGCCGAACGCCCCTGCCGGCGTGTGCTTCAGCGCCCGGATGGTGGCGGGGCTCTCGCGGCCGACGTCGATCAGATCCTCGGTGAGCGCCCCGACGATGCCGTGCCGTCCCGCGTACACCTTGCCGATCTGCCGCTTGCCGCTCGCCGTCTCGATCACCCCGCACGCGGAGGCGTTGATGACGGCGGAGACGCCGCCCGACTGGGCGTAGAAGGCATTCCTGCGGGCGATCTTTTTCATGGCGGTCGATGCTCCGCACGGCTTACCGCCGAGGGTGGCGCGAAGGATAGCGTAAGGTGAGCCTAAGTTTGACCTCACCCGAGGCCGCCGGTAACGTGGCGAGCCTTTGTGGCTGCTTACCGGCTCTCGCGACTTGACTCACATGCGCATCGTGCTGTTGGGCGCGCCCGGCTCCGGGAAGGGCACCCAGTCCCAGCGACTCGTGGAGCGGCTCGGCATCCCGCAGGTCTCGAGCGGAGATCTGCTGCGCGCGGCGGTGGCCCGGGGGACCGAGCTCGGCCGCCGCGCCAAGGAGGCCATGGACGGCGGCCGGCTGGTCGATGATTCGCTGGTGCTGCAGATGATCCGCGAGCGCCTCGGCGAAGGCGACACCCGGCGCGGGTTCATTCTCGACGGCTTCCCGCGCACCCTGGCCCAGGCCGAGGCGCTCGAGCGGCTGCTGCGGGACCTTACGCAGCCGCTCGATGCGGTGGTGCAGCTCGAGGTCGACGCCGCCGAGCTGGTGCGCCGCATCTCCGGCCGTCGCTGCTGCGCGGACTGCGGGCGGGTGTTCAATCTCTTCACGTCGCCGCGGACGGCCATCGAGAGCGAGCTGTGTCCCAAGACCGGCGCGCCGCACCGCCTCACGCAGCGGCCGGACGACAACGAGGTGACGGTCGCCGAGCGACTGCGGGTGTACGAGGAGAAAACCCGCCCGTTGATCGATTTCTATCGCGCGCGGGGGCTCCTGCGCGTGATCGATGCCATGGGCGACGTGGAGGAAGTGTCGCGGCGGCTCTCGCAGGCGCTCGGCGCGCCGGCGCTGCGCGCGGCACGCGCCGCGAAGTCAGCGCCGCGCCGGGCGCCGCACCGCACCGGCGCTCGCCGCAAAGCTGCGCAGCCCAAGAGTGCGCGCCGGCGGGCCAAGAGTGCGACCCGACGCGCGCCGCGACGCGGCAAGGCGCGCGCGGGCTTGCGCGTTAACACGCGCGGCAAATCACCGCGCACGACGCGGGCCGGACAGGGGCGGCCCAAGGGGAAACCGCGCTGACCACGAACGGTGCCTGCCGCCCGGCATGCACTAAAGCGCCGCGAGCAGCCGCTCGCCGACAGCCCGGCGCCGCCAGCCGTGCAGCGGCGCGACATCGCGCGAGCCGTCGGCGAGCAGCTCCAGATCCCGCCGCGTGGCGAGCACCTCCGGCGCGAGGTTCAGCTCGCGGGCGGTGGCCTGAATGATCGCGGCCAGCTTCTTGACCAGCGCAGCCTTGGCTGGATCGGGCCGCGGCCGGCCCGGCGGCGGCGGCGGCGGGTCCGGAATGTCCGCACCCCGCAGCTGCGCGAGCAGCTCCTCGCCGCTATGTTTCACGACCGCCGGCGGCATCCCGGGGATCTGCGCCAGCGCCTCGAGCGAGCGCGGCAGGCGCAGGATGATCTCGCGCAGCACGGCGTCATCGAGAATCCAGCCGCGGGGACGGTTGGAGTCCACGGCGCGGCGCTCGCGCCACGCCGCCAGCGCACGCGCCAGGCGCACGCGCGCCGGATCGAGCTCGTTCAGCCCCTTCAAGCGCCGCCACGCATCGTCGGGGTCGGTGCCGGGCGCGCCGGCGTCCTCGAGCGTCGAGAGCTCCTCGGCGAGCCACTCGAGGCGGCCGAGGCGCCCGAGCTCCTCCTCGAGGCGCGCAGCGAGCGGCAGGAGATAGCGCACGTCATCGAGCGCGTACTCGAGCTGCTCGGACGAGAGCGGGCGGCGCGACCAGTCGGTGCGGGTGTGGGACTTGGCGAGCTGCTGTCCGAGGAGTCTGCGCACCGCCTCGGCGTAGCCGATCTGCGCCGGGAGGCCGGTGAGCGCCGCGGCGATCTGGGTGTCGAACACCGGCCGCACCAGGCCGGTCGACGGCATCAGCACCTCGAGGTCCTGCCGCGATGCGTGCATCACCTTGATGACGGCGGAGGAGGCCAACACGCCGGCGAGCGGCGTCAGGTCGGTGAGCGCGAGCGGGTCGACGCATGCAGCGTCGCCGGGCGACGACAGCTGCACGAGGCACAGCTGCGCGCGATAGGTGCGCTCGCGCAGAAATTCGGTGTCCAGGCCGACGCGCGGCTCCGCGGCGAGACGCGCGGCGAGCGCTGCGAGGTCCGGAGCTTTAGTGACGATGCGCTGCAAACGGATCCGGAGGATGACCTGTACAATCCGACCCATTATGCGAGGCACGCGGCGGCATCGAAAGACGTGAAGCAGCTCATCCAGCTCTTTGCGCAGATCGCGCTGCTGCGCCGGGGGCCGCAGGACCTGCCGGCCTCGACGCTACTGCTCGCGCTCACGGTGGGCGGCTACCTGTGCGTGAACCTCGTGGTGAGCGGCCTGATGCCCCCGGTTCAGGGCTGGCCGGAACCCGCGCAGGTGCCGGTCGACACGGTGTTCACGCTCGTGTGGTACGTCGCGCTGCTGAAGCTCTTCGGCCGCTCCGAGCGGATCCTGCAGACCGCAACCGCGGTGTTCGGATTCCAGGTGGTGTTGTCGCCGCTTCTGACCGCCTCCGCCTGGCTGGTGCTGCGCTTCCGGCAGGATGCGCTGTGGCAGGTGCCGGTGCTGCGGCACGTTCATGGGTGGCATCGCCGCGCTCGCCGTGCGCGCCGGCTTCCGGGTCACGGGCTCCGACCGCAACGTCTACCCGCCCATGAGCACTCAGCTCGAGGCGCTCGGCATCGCGCTGACCGAGGGCTTCGATGCCGCGCAGCTCGACCCCGCGCCCGACATCGTGATCGTCGGCAACGTCATGACGCGCGGGCAGCCGGTCGTCGAAGCGCTCCTCGAGCGCGACCTCAGCTACGCCTCGGGGCCGGAATGGCTCTCCCGCGAGGTGCTGAAGACGCGCTGGGTGCTCGCCGTCGCCGGCACGCACGGCAAGACCACGACCGCCTCGATCCTCGCCTGGATCCTCGAGCACGCCGGCCGGGAGCCCGGCTTCCTGATTGGCGGGGTGCCGGAGAACTTCGGCGTGAGCGCGCGGCTCGGGGCGGGGCCGTGCTTCGTCATCGAGGCGGATGAGTACGACACCGCCTTCTTCGACAAGCGCGCGAAGTTCGTGCACTACCGTCCGCGCACCGTCGTCCTGAACAATCTCGAGCACGACCACGCGGACATCTATCCGGACGTCGGCGCCATCCAGCGCCAGTTTCACCACCTGGTGCGCATCGTGCCGGGGAGCGGGCGCATCGTGTGGAACGCCGCCGACGCGCGCCTCGCGGAGACGCTCGCGATGGGCTGCTGGACGCCGCTCGAGGGCTTCTCGCGCGAAGCGCGCCCGGAATCGCTCTGGAGCGCGCGCCCGGCGAGCGGCGCGGCCGACTTCTCGCGCTTCGAGGTCCTCGAGGGCGGCGAGCCGCGCGGCACGGTGAGTTGGTCGCTGATAGGAACCCACAACGTGGAGAATGCGCTCGCGGCGATCGCCGCCGCGCGCCACGCCGGCGTCGAGGTGCGAGAGGCGCTCGATGCGCTCCAGGGCTTTCGCGGCATCGCGCGCCGCATGCAGCTGCGCGGCGAGGTGAGCGGGGTGCGTGTGTACGATGACTTTGCGCACCACCCGACGGCGATCGCGACCACGATCGACGGCCTGCGCCGGCGCGTCGGCGCCGCGCGCATCGTCGCGGTGCTCGAGCCGCGCTCGCAGACCATGCGCATGGGCGTGCACCGGCACACGCTCCCCCGGGCGCTCGCCGGCGCCGACCAGGTGTGGCTCTACACGCCGCCCGACCTGGGCTGGGACACGGACGTCGTGCTCACCGAGCTCGGCGCCCGGGGGCACGGCAGCGCCGAGGTGGACGGGCTGTCCCGCGAGCTCGCGCGCGCCGTGCGGCCGGGCGACCACGTGCTCATCATGAGCAACGGCGGCTTCGGCGGCCTGCACGAGAAGCTCCTCGCGGAGCTCGAGCGCTCCGCCGGCGCTGCTCCCGCGGCCGCGGGTCCGGCGCGCGGGCCCTAAAGAGCCATGCAGCCGGCGACGCTGCCGCTGTTTCCCCTCAAAACGGTGTTGTTTCCGGGCGGGCCGCTGCCGCTGCGGATCTTCGAGGCCCGCTACCTCGACATGGTGGGCCGCGGCCTGAAGGAGCACACTCCCTTCGGCGTGGTGCTCATCCTCGCGGGCACCGAGTCCGATGCGGCTCCTTCGGTCGCCGACATCGGCACGAGCGCCCGGGTGGTGGACTTCGATACTCTGCCGGATGGCCTCCTCGGCATCACCTGCATCGGCGAGCGGCGCTTCCGGGTGAGGCGGCGCTGGCAGCAGAGCGACGGCCTGAACCTGGCGGAGGTCGACTACCTGCCCGAGGACGCCCGCTGCGCACTACCCGCGGAGTTCTCGCACCTCGGGGAGCTCCTGCGCGAGGTGGTGCCGAAGCTCGGCGGGGCCTACGCGCACGTCGACGGCCGCTACGATGACGCCAGCTGGGTCGGCAACCGCTGGGCCGAGATCCTGCCGCTCACGCCCGCGGAGCGACTCGAGCTGCTCGAGCTCGATGATCCGCGCGCGCGCCTCGAGCAGGTGGCCGCATGGTCGACGCGGGCCGAGCAGCCGGCGAAATAGACGCACGTCAGGGCGAAAGGAGCGCGCGCCATTCCCCGACGATGGTCGACAGCCGAAAGCGCGCATCGGGCCCGACGCTCGGTCGGCCGCCGTTGCGCCAGGCGCGGATACGCTCGATGTAGCCGTCGAAGAGACCGAAGTGCGCCGCGACACGAGCCGCGGGTGCGCGCCAGCGCAGCGCCACGCGGTGAAGCACGGCCTCGTAGAGTCGCTCCGCAACCGTGACCGGCAGGACCTGCCGCGAATCCCCGAGCACCTCGCGGGCTGCGCCGCAGTCGTGCGTCAGCACCGGAGTACCTACCGCCCTGGACTCGGCAAACACCAGCCCGAAAGTCTCCGGGATCACGAAGTTGGCGCTGAAGGTGCACAGCGCCGTGCGTGCCTCGGCGATGATCCGCGCGTGCGGCAGCGACCCGAGCCACTCGACTCCGACGAGCCTCGCTTCCGGGTATTGCCGGTAGCCAGGGTTGGCGACGCACAGCCGCAGGTCTGGTATGCTGCGGCGCAAGGCACGGAACGCATCGAGCGTAAACAACAGCCCCTTGTTGGGAGAAGAGAAGAACACGAGCTTCGTCGGGTCGACGGGGGAGCCATCGGGGACGAGACGGTCGTCGACCGGGTTGTAGATTCTCCTCACTCTCAGCCGTTGACATCCGTCGATGCCGCGCAATGTCGCCGCAACCAACTCACGCTGGTACTCGGAGACGCAGATCACGTCCGGCTGCAGGCGCTCGAGATCCGGTGCTGCGGCCTTGAACCAGCGCGAACGGGACGATCCGGGCTCGATGCGATCGTGCACCCACAGGTGCGTGCGCGCCCGCGGGAAGAGTTGCGACACGCGCGCCAGCGCTCGCGGGTCGCGCAGCACGATCACGTCCTCGACGTCCGCAAGGGCTGCCGGTGGCAGGTACCTGCCCTCGGCGCGGGTGCGGTTGTGTTGCGAAACGAAGGCGTCGAGCGCTTCGGCCACCCGCACGGTCGTGGCTTCGCTGCCGCCCAGGCCCTGCTCGCGCAGCGTTTGCGCGCTGTAAGGAGCGACGCAGAGCGGGTCGAAGAACAGCACGGGAACCATGAGCACCGCGATTCAGGGAATGCAACACGGAAACCGGCTGTTGTTCGTGCCGGTGTCCGGCCCACGAGGCATGGGAGAATACGCACGGTGCCTCGTCGTTGCCACAGCCATGGCGCGCCGCCGTGCGGACCTCGTGATCCACTTCGCGCTCAGCCGCGCGGCCCCGCAGGCGGCGACGGCGCCGTTTCCCGCCACGCTGTTGCCTGCTTCGCCCACCTTCCATACGCGTGAAGTGTGCGCGCTGATCGGCGATTTCCGGCCCGACGTCGTGGTCTTCGACAACGCCGGCCGCACCCGCCAGCTGCGGGCCGCGCACGCGGCGGGTGCACGAGTCATATTCGTGAGCTCGCGGCCGCGCCAGCGCCGCAAGGCGTTCCGTCTGCGCTGGATGGGACTCATCGACGAGCACTGGATCGCCTGGCCGGAATTCATGGCCGGCTCACTGACCCCGGTGGAACGTCTGAAGCTGCGCTTGCGCAGGCGTCCGCGTGTGCGCTTCGTGGATACAATCGTGCCGGCGGCCGATCCTGCGCTGAATGCGCAGTGTCTGGGGCGCCTCGACCTGCGGGCGGGCGAGTACGTGCTGCTCGTTCCGGGAGGCGGCACCGGCCATCCCGGGGCCGCCGACGCCCCGGCGATAGTCGCGGGCGGTGCGCGCGCCATCGCGCAGCGCGGTTACAGCACGGTACTGACTGGCGCGGCGCCCGGCGACGGTCGCGATCCTCCGCGCCTCGAGCGCACGGCGCTGCTGCCGCTCGGCGAGCTCTGCGAGCTGATCAGGAGCGCGCGCCTCGTGGTCTGCAACGGGGGTGACACACTGTTGCAGACGCTCGCCTGCGGCCGTGCTTGCGTTGCCGTACCGATCGCAGGCGACCAGGCGCATCGCATCGCTCGTTGCGTGCGCGCCGGCCTCGCACTCCCTGCGGCACTCGATGCGCGGAGCATCGAGCAGACGGCTGTCTCTCTCCTCGAGGCCGAGCCGCTGCGCGCTCGAATCGAGCAGCGCCTCAGGCGCTGTCCGGTCCGCAACTGCATGGACGAAGTGTTGGCGGCGCTCGAGGCGCTGCTCGGGTAGCTGCGAGCCGCTGCGCTCCCAGCGCACACCAGGCGCTGAACACCGTCTCGACGGAGATCTCGTCGAGACGGCGCGAGTGCGGCGGTCCGCCCACTCCCAGCACCTGCGAACCGCACCCGCTCCGGGGCAGCCACTGCCGCTGCGAGTGCGCGCCGAACATGACGACCAGCGGCAGTCCGAGCGCCGCGGCGGCGTGGGCGGGACCGCTGTCGACCGAGATCATGCTGTGCGCGCGCGTGCAGAGCGCGAGCAGGCGCGGCAGCGGCAACTCCGCGGCCACCACCGCCGGCAGAGGGGCGGCGGCGGCGATCCACTCGAGCAGCAGCGACTCGCGCGGCGCGCCGCACAGCACGATCAGCGCCTGCGGCAGCCGCGCGTGAAGGCGGTGCAGCAGCGCTCCCCAGCGCTCGAGCGGCCAGGCCTTGTCGTCCGCGGCCGAGAGGCGCAGGCGTCTGCCGCGCATGGTGCGGCGATTGCCGGGCTGCACCAGCACGAGCGGCCGCTCGCGCCAGCCCTTATCCTCGAGCCATGCGTCGCAGTCGGCCTGCGCCGCCGCCGACACCTCGAGCCGCGGTGCGCCGGGCGGAGCGGGGTAAGGCCACGGATACGCGGCCGCATCGAAGGCGGGCGGCGTGAGGCGCCCGAGGCTCACCAGGCGATCGACCCAGTGCGAGCACGCCTCTGCCGGCTCCGGAGCGAGAATCAAGCAGCGCCGCGGATCGGTGCCGCTCGCGGCGAGCAGGCGGCGGATGCGCGCGAGCTTGCGCGGGTCGGTCTCGCAGACGTACACGGGATCGGCGCGCGCGGCGCGCAGCGCCCTTGCCGTCCGCCACCAGGCCGGGTCGAACACCCAGGCGGTGTAGCGATGCAGAGCGGACACGCGCGCGACCGCGCTGTGAGTGGCGTAGAGCTCCCCCGGCCAGGAGCCGGCGCCGATCACGTGGCAGCCCCCGCCGTAGCGCGCGGCGAGGACATCGAGCAACGCCGACAGGAGGATCATGTCGCCCACCCGGCCGAACCAGATCACGATCGGGTGCAGAGGGGGCGCCGTCATGACTCCTCACCGCTCGCGGAAGCACATAAGCTATTCGGGGCGGGGCGGCGGTGGCAAGCGAGTCGTAAATCTCCGATGCGGGCCTTTGCGTGGTTTCTCGGGCTGTGCGCCGCGGCGCTCTTCGGCGTCGCGGTGTTCGCCTACCCGGCGTGGGCACTCCTCTATCCGCATTTCAACTTCCCCTTCCACCGTGTCGGGGAGCGCATCGGCATGCTGGCGCTCCTCATCGGCTTTCTCGCTCTGGCGCGGTATCTCGGGCTCGCCGATCGCAGGAGCCTCGGCTACGGGCTCCCCCGGCGCGCGTTTCTGCGCGAGACGTCGCTCGCCGTTGCGCTGGGCGTGGCGAGCATGGCGGCGGCGGTCGGCCTCATGTCGGTGTTGGGCCTGCTCGAATGGCGCAGCGGCGCGCCCGTGGCGGGCACCGCCCTGCTCAGGCTCATCGCGCTGCGCGCGTTGAGCGGGCTTGCGGTCGCGCTGATCGAGGAGACGTTCCTGCGCGGGGCCATGCACAGCGCGATCGAGCGCGAATCGGGCACGCGCGCTGCCGTGCTGCTGACGGCGCTCCTCTATTCGGTCACGCATTTCTTCGCCAGCTATCACATCGCGGCGGAGCACGTCACGGCGCACAGCGGGCTCGAGCTCCTCGCCGGGACGCTGCAGCTGCTCGCGAGTCCTGCGCGGATCGCGGATGCGTTCCTGGCGCTCGCCGCCGTCGGCGTGGTGCTCGGGCTGGTGCGCGCCGCGACCGGCAACATCGCCGCCTGCATCGGGCTGCACGCGGGCTGGGTCTGGGCGATGCTCGTCTCGCACGAGCTGTTCGAGCCCGCGCGCGATGCGCCGCTCGCGTTTCTCCTCAGCCGCTTCGATGGCTTCGTCGGGTGGCTGGTATTAGGGTGGACCGTGCTGCTCGCGTGGCCGCTGTGGCGCTTCTACTCGAGACGCGCCGCACGGGCGGTGCACGGGTGAAGGAGAGCGCTCGCGGCTGCCTCTGCCGTCAGTTCAGCTGCTGCGCCGTGAACCCGTCCTTGCGCAAGAGCTCGAGCAACCCGCCGTCGCCCACCAGGTGCAGCGCGCCCACGACCACGAAGGCGTTGCGGTCCTCGCGCAGCAGTTGCTCAACCTGCGGCAGCCAGCGCTGGTTGCGCATCGTCACGAGCGGGCGATAGAGCGCGGGAAAGGAGCGAAACTCGTGCGCCAGGAGCCGGGAGAGTGTGGCGGCGTCGCCGCCGCGCCAGGCGTGCAGCACCTCCTCGAGCTCCTGCTGCGATCGCTTCAGCTCGCTCAGCGTCTGGTCGAGGAAGCGCATCTGATCCTCGCTCGCGAGCGCCTCGAGGCTGCCGAGCTCCTCGCCGAGGGTCTCGAGGCCTGCGGTCGCCTTGCCGTCGGCGTGGGTGCGCCGTACGAGCTGCTGCTCGACGCCCTGCTCGGGGTCGAAGCCCTGGTGCAGAAACTCGAGATCGGCGAGCTCGACGCCGACCGCCCACGGCGCCTGGCCGTCGAGGAGCTCGATCGGCGCGCCGAGCTCCGCCGCCGCCGCACTCACGCGCGAGTAGCGCTGCTCGCCGAGGATGCCGCGGAGCGTCGTGCCCGCCGGCAGCGCTGCGTGCTCGATCATCCAGCCGGCCGCCTCGAGCGGATCGAGCTTGCCGAGGTCGAGCTCCATCACGAGTTTCGAAGAGTCGGCATAGGCGCGGTCGAAGCCTTGCGGCAGCACCGCGTCCTCGGCCGGAAGCAGGTGTACCGAGCCGGCGAGATAGACGGTGTTGTGGGCGCCGCGAATCGCCCACACGGGGCTCGCGGCGTGAGCGCTCAGGCTGCCGAGCAGGCAGAGCGCGAGGAGCCGTCGCGATGCTGTGCGACCCACACCACCTCCGTCAGCAACGAGCCATCGGGGCGCAGCTCGAGCGTACGATAGCCGGGCGGGCGGCGGTCGACGGCGAAGTCGTCGGAATTAGGCAGGAACTGCGCGCAGGTGGAGGGCGTCGCGAGCAGCCGCACTCCCTTGCGGAGCGCGTCGTAGCTCTGGTGCACGTGACCCCACACGATGGCGCGCACGTTGGTGTGCTGGTCGATGACATGCAGGAATTCGGCCGCATTCGTCAGTCCCACGCGGTCGAGCCAGCGGCTGCCCATGGGCACCGGATGGTGATGCAGGCACACCAGGCAATGGCGCGCGCCCGCGCTCGAGAGCGCCTTCTCGAGCCCGGCCAGAGCCTGCGCGCTGAGCGCGCCGCTCGCCGAGCCCGGCAGGCAGCTGTCGAGCAGCACGATACGCCAGCGGCCGAAGTCCGCAAAACCGCCGAGCACGAACGGCGCTCCGTCCAGCTCGCGCTGCATGGCCTCGGGCTCGTCGTGATTGCCGGGCAGGCAAAGCACCGGGAGTCCCAGCGCGCCGAACAGGCGGCGGAAGTGCGGGTAGCCGGACGGATCGTCCTGCACCAGGTCACCGGTCACCAGCAAGGCGTGCGGCGGCCAGGCGTGCGCGTGTGCGTGCGCCATGGCCGCGGTGAGCGCCGGCAGCGTCGCCACGCCGCGCAGCGATTCGCCCTCACCGCCGTAGAGATGCGGGTCGGTGAATTGAATGATACGCACGGCGCTCATGAAGACAGCGTAGCAGACCTCCGCCGGCCCCATCGTGAACCAGGTCCCCGCAACCGGTGTCCCTCACTCGCGACACGCGCGAAAAACGTGCGCTGCTGCGGATAATTCTGAACGCCGCCCCGGATTAATGTGAAAAAGGCACGCGCTCCGGGTAGCGCGCGGCGGGTAGTTAAGTCGCCTCGGGAACGCACCCGGACCGCACCGCCGGTGCGGGTCCGCCCGCCCGCCCTTCCGGTGCGCGCGGCCGCCGCGGCCGTCCCTTTAGTCGCGCGGCGAGCGCCGCCAGCCTCGAGTCCCAGGTGAGCGATTGAGCATCGGCCGCGAGTGGTGGAAAATGCGCGCCCCTGCGGTGTGCACCCCGAGCCGCCCGGAAGAGCCGCATGACAACACGCCGCGAACTCGCCAACGCCATCCGCGCCCTGTCCATGGACGCCGTGCAGCGCGCCAACGCCGGGCACCCCGGCATGCCGATGGGCATGGCCGACATCGCCCAGGTGCTGTGGTCGGACTTCCTGCGGCACAACCCCACCGATCCGCAATGGGCCGACCGCGATCGCTTCGTGCTCTCGAACGGGCACGGCTCGATGCTGTTGTATTCGCTGCTGCATCTCACCGGTTACCCGCTCACCCTCGAGGACCTCGAGCGTTTTCGCCAGCTCGGCAGCCGGACACCGGGCCACCCCGAGCACGATCCCGAGTGCGGCGTCGAGACGACCACGGGGCCGCTCGGGCAGGGACTCGCCAACGGGGTCGGCATGGCGCTCGCCGAGAAGCTGCTCGCGAGTGAGTTCAATCGTCCCGGCTTCAATGTCATCGATCACTACACGTACGTGTTCTGCGGCGACGGGTGCCTCATGGAGGGCGTGTCGCACGAGGCGTGCTCGCTCGCCGGCACGTGGGGCTTGGGCAAGCTCATCGTCTTCTACGACGACAACGGCATCTCCATCGACGGCAAGGTCGCCGGCTGGTTCACCGACGACACGCCGCGACGCTTCGAGGCCTACGGCTGGCACGTGGTGCCGCGCGTCGACGGCCTGGACGCCGGCGCCGTGACGAGCGCGATCGAGGCGGCGCGCGCGGTCGAGGATCGTCCCTCGCTCATTTGCTGCCAGACCATCATCGGCTACGGCGCGCCGCACCGGCAGGGCACCAAGGAGGCGCACGGCGAGGCGCTCGGCGCCGACGAGGTGGCCGCGGCGCGTCAGGCTCTCGGGTGGCCCTACCCGCCGTTCGTCGTACCGGGGGAGATTCGCGCCGCCTGGGACGCGCGAGCCAAGGGGGCGAAGCTCGAGGCCACGTGGCGCGAGCTCTTCGCGCGCTACGCGCGCACCTTTCCCGAGCTCGCGCGCGAGCTCGAGCGCCGCACGCGCGGGGAATTGCCGGGCGGCTGGCGGCAGAGCGCGGGTGAGATCCTCGAGACGCTCGCCAAGCAGAGCGCGCCGCAGGCGACGCGGCAGTCCTCCCAGGCCGTGCTCAACCTTCTCGCTCCCGCGCTGCCGGAGATCCTGGGCGGCTCCGCCGACCTCACGGGCTCCAACAACACGCTCTTCAAGAGCGCGCGCACGCTGACGCCGGGCGGGCCTTCCGGCAACTACCTGCATTACGGCGTGCGCGAGTTCGGCATGACGGCGATCATGAACGGCGTGTCGCTCCACGGCGGCTTGCTCGCCTACGGCGGGACGTTCCTGGTGTTCTCCGACTATGCGCGCAACGCCGTGCGCCTCGCCTGCATGATGAAGCTCAAGGTCATCTGGGTGTACACCCACGACTCCATCGGACTCGGCGAGGACGGGCCGACTCACCAGCCGATCGAGCACCTGACGAGTCTGCGCGCCATGCCGAACATGAACGTGTGGCGGCCGTGCGATGCGGCGGAGACCGCCGTGGCCTGGACGCTCGCCGTGGAGCGGCGGGCGCCGACGGCGCTGGTGCTCACCCGCCAGGCTCTCCCGCAGCAGCCGCGCTCCCCGGCGCAGCTCGGCAACATCTCGCGCGGAGGGTATGTCCTGATCGACCCGAGCGGTACGCCCGAGTGCGTCGTGATCGCGACCGGCTCCGAGGTCGGCATCGCGGCGCAGGCGGTGAGCGCACTCAACGCCTCCGGCCGCCGGGTGCGCCTGGTGTCGATGCCCTCGGCGGAAGGCTTCGACGCCCAGGACGCCGGCTATCGCGAGAGCGTGCTGCCGCGCGCGGTCACGCGGCGCCTCGCGGTCGAGGCCGGCGCGACGGCCGGCTGGTGGCGTTACGTCGGCGCCTCCGGGCGAGTGCTCGGCATCGATCGGTTCGGCGCCTCGGGCAAGGCCGCGGACGTGTTCCCCTATTTCGGCTTCACGGCCGATAATATCGCGCTGGCGATACGCCAACTGCTGGAGGACTGAGCGCATGGCTATCAAGGTCGGCATCAACGGTTACGGGCGTATCGGACGCAACGTGCTGCGCGCCCTCTACGAGGGCAAGCGCACCGGGCAGCTCGAGATCGTCGCGCTCAACGACCTGTGCGACTCGAAGACCAATGCGCACCTGACGCGCTACGACACCGTGCACGGCCGATTCGCCGGCGAGGTCAAGGTCGACGGCGACTACATGGTAGTGAACGGCGACCGCATCCGGGTGTTCGCCGAGCGCGATCCGGCGAAGCTCCCGTGGAGCGAGGTTGGAGTGGAGTACGTGCTCGAGTGCACCGGGCTCTTCACGAGCAAAGCCAAGGCCGGCGCGCACTTGAAGGGCGGCGCGAAGAAAGTAGTGATCTCGGCTCCGGGCGCACCACCAACTGCCTGGCGCCGGTCGCCAAGGTGCTGCACGACAGGATCGGCATCGCGGCGGGCATCATGACCACGATCCACGCCTACACGAACGACCAGGTCCTCACCGACGTCTACCACCCGGACCTGCGCCGCGCGCGCTCCGCGACCATGTCGCAGATTCCGACCAAGACCGGGGCCGCCGCCGCGGTCGGGCTGGTGCTGCCCGAGCTCAAGGGCAAGCTCGACGGCTTCGCGGTGCGGGTGCCGACCATCAACGTCTCGCTCGTGGATCTGACTTTTACCGCCAAGCGCGCCACCAGCGTCGAGGAGGTGAATCAGGCGCTCAGGCAGGCGTCGACCGGGGCGCTGCAGGGGATTCTCGCCTACAACGACGCGCCGCTCGTGTCGGTGGACTTCAACCACGATGCGCATTCCTCGGTCTTCGATGCGACGCTCACCAAGGTGATCGAGGGCACGCTCGTAAAGGTATGCGCCTGGTATGACAACGAGTGGGGATTCTCGAGCCGCATGATCGACACCACGCTCGCGTGGTCGCGGGCCTCATGAAGCTATTGCGCATGACGGATACGGACCTGCGCAACAAGCGGGTCCTGATCAGGGAAGACCTGAACGTGCCGGTGCAGGACGGCGTGGTGACGTCAGATGCCCGCATCCGCGCCTCGCTCGCCACGATCCGCTACGCCCTGGACCAGAACGCCAGAGTGTTCATCGTTTCGCACCTCGGTCGCCCGCAGGAGGGCCAGGAGGATCCGGCGCTCACCCTGGCGCCGGTGGCGGCGCGGCTCTCGGAGCTGCTCGGGAAGCCCGTGCCGCTGCGCAAGAACTGGATCGACGGAGTCGATTGCCCGACCGGGAGCGCCGTGCTGTGCGAGAACGTGCGCTTCCTGCGCGGCGAGAAGCAAGACGACGAGCAGCTCGCGCGTCGCATGGCCTCGCTCTGCGAGGTGTTCGTGATGGACGCCTTCGGTACCGCGCACCGCGCCGAGGCGAGCACCCACGGCGTGGCGCGCCATGCGCCGGTGGCGTGCGCGGGGCCTGTGCTGGTGGGCGAGCTCGAGGCCCTCGAGCGGGCGCTCAAGCAGCCCGCTCGGCCCCTGATGGCGATCGTCGGCGGCTCCAAGGTCTCGACGAAGTTACTAGTGCTCGAGGCGTTGCTCGAGAGGGTCGACAATCTTTTCGTCGGCGGCGGTATCGCCAACACCTTCCTGGCCGCGACCGGCGTCGATGTCGGCAAGTCGCTCTACGAGGCGGAGATGCTCGATGTCGCACGCCGCCTCCTCGACAAGGCGCGCTCGCGCGGCGCGCAGATTCCGCTGCCGACGGACGTCGTGGTGGGGCGGGAATTCGCGGCCACGGCGCACGCCGACGTGCGGCCGGTGAGCGAGGTGCGCCGCGACGAGATGATCCTCGATATCGGTCCGGACACGGCCGACCGCTGGAGCGAGGCGCTGCAGCGCGCCGGCACCATCATCTGGAACGGGCCCGTGGGAGTCTTCGAGTTCGCGCAGTTCGGCGAGGGCACGCGCACCATCGCCCTGGGGCTGGCGCGCAGCAAGGCCTTCTCGCTCGCCGGCGGCGGCGACACGCTCGCCGCCATCGAGAAGTACGGAGTCGAGGACGGCATCTCCTACATCTCGACCGGCGGCGGCGCATTCCTCGAGTTCGTCGAGGGCAAGACGCTGCCGGCGGTCGCCATTCTCGAGCGGCGCGCCCTTGCCTGAGCGGCCGCGACCCCGTGCTGAGGCGCGCGACACCGTGTTGAGGCGCACGAAAATCGTCGCGACCCTGGGTCCCGCGACCGACTCGCTCGAGACGCTCATCGACATGATGCGCGCGGGTGTCGACGTCGCGCGCCTCAATGCCTCGCACGGCACGGTCGAGGACCGCAGGCGGCGGCTGGCGCTGGTGCGCGAGGCCGCGCAGCGCGCCGACCGCTGCGTCGGCGTGCTGCTCGACCTCGGCGGGCCGAAGATCCGCATCGAGGGTTTTCGCGACGGCCGGGTGCTGCTCGCCGAAGGGGCGGTCTTCACGCTCGACACCGAGCTCGATCCGAAGGCCGGGACCGTGGACCGCGTGGGGGTCGCCTACAAGAATCTGCCCCGCGACGTGGTCGTCGGGGACAGGCTGCTGCTCGCCGACGGGCAGATCGTGCTCGACGTCGAGCGCGTCGGCGCCACCACCATCGGGACGCGCGTGCGCGTCGGGGGCGAGCTCTCCGATCGCAAGGGTCTCAACCGCCAGGGCGGCGGTTTCTCGGCGCCGGCAGTCTCGGAGCGCGACCGCGAAGACATCCAGTTCGCGGCCGAGGTGGGCGTCGACTACCTGGCCGTGTCCTTCGTGCGCCAGGCCGCCGACATCGAGGAGGCGCGGTCGCTCCTGCGCGCCGCGGGCGGCGAGGCGCGCATCGTCGCCAAGATCGAGCGGCACGAAGCGGTCGAGAATCTCGCCGGCATCATCGAGGCGAGCGACGTGGTGATGGTGGCCCGCGGGGACCTCGGCGTCGAGATGGGGTACGCCGAGCTCACGGGGCTGCAGAAGACCATCATCCATGAGACCCGGACGCACAACCGGGTCGTGATCACGGCGACGCAGATGATGGAGTCGATGGTCCAGAACCCCGCGCCGACGCGCGCCGAGGTGAGCGATGTCGCCAACGCGGTGATGGATGGGACCGATGCGGTGATGCTGTCGGCCGAGACCGCGACCGGTCGCTATCCGGTGAAGGCCGTGGAGGCCATGGCCGAGGTCATCGGGGGGGCCGAGAAGTATCAGCTCACCCACACCCGCCACCGGCAGCTCATCATCGAAGGCCAGTTCGAAGGCACCGAGGAGGCGATCGCCATGGCCGTGATGTACACGGCCAACCACATGAAGGTACGCGCCATCGTGGCGCTGACGGAATCGGGCGCCACGCCGCTGTGGATGTCGCGCATCCGCTCCGACATTCCCGTGTATGCCTTCACGCGGCACGAGTCGACCCGCCGTCGGGTGACGCTCTACCGCGGCGTGTACCCGGTGATCTTCGACGTCACCTCCCCGGACTCCATGCACGAGCTCTACCGCGCTCTCTTCAAGCGGCTGCTCGAGCTGCAGCTGGTCAAGAAGCGCGACCTCGTGATCCTCACCAAGGGTGAGCTGTCGGGCGTGCAGGGCGGCACCAACTCGATGATGATCCTCAAAGTCGCGCTCGACTGAGCCGGCGGCGCTCATGCGGACGCTGAAATACGTCGGCGCCGCAGTGGCGGTCCTCCTGCTCGCCGCTCTCGCCACCACGTACGGCGTGCTGCGCGGCTCGCTTGCGCGTCTCGACGGCAAGCTTCGCGTGGCGGGGCTTACCGCCCCCGTGCGCATCGAGCGCGATTCCCGCGGCGTGCCCACCATCGAGGCAGCCAACCGCCTCGATCTCGCCTTCGCCACGGGCTTCGTGCACGCGCAGGACCGGTTTTTCCAGATGGACCTGTCGCGCCGGCTGGCCGCCGGGGAGCTGGCGGAGCTGTTCGGCCCGAACGCCCTCGCGCAGGACCGGAAGGTGCGCGTGTTCCGCTTCCGCGCTCTCGCGCGGGAGGTGTTGGCCGGCGCCACCCCCGTGCAGCGCGCCGCGGTCGAGGCGTACGCGCACGGCGTGAACGCGGGGCTCCGGGATCTCTCCGCCCGGCCCTGGGAGTACTGGCTGCTCCACGCGAGGCCCTCGCCCTGGCAGGCCGAGGACACCTTTCTGGTCACCTACGCCATGTGGTGGGATCTGCAGGCCGACGGTCTGCGGCGCGAGATCCAGCGGCAGGAGATCAACGCGCGCCTCAAGGACGGGGAGTGTGGCGGGGGCTGGAAATGCGCCCTCGGATTTCTCTATCCGCAGGGCACGAGCTGGGACGCCCCTCTCACGGCGTCCGCCCAGCTGGCGCTCGCTCCGGCAGGGCCCCAAGTCCCCTCACGGGAGGTGCTCGACGTGCGCGGAGGTCCACCGCCTGCGCCCGCGTCCGGGGTCGCGCTGCGTGCCGGGGCGGCGGGCAGCAACAGCTGGGCGGTTGCCGGCCCGCTGACCGCGACGGGCGCGGCGCTCGTCGCCAACGACATGCATCTCGGGCAGCGGGTACCGACCATCTGGTATCACGCGCGGCTCATGCTCGTCCCGGGGCGCGGCTCGACGCCCGTCGATCTCAACGGGGTCACACTGCCCGGAGCGCCGGTGCTCGTGGCCGGATCGAACGGGCACATCGCCTGGGGCTTCACCAACAGCAACGGCACCTGGCTCGGCGTCAGCCGCCTTCCCTGCACGGCGGTCGGCCCCCGGGCGCTCACGGGCGGGACCGGCACCGTGCCTCTCTCGGTGGTGCGGGAAGAGATTCGCGTGCGGGGCGAGGCCCCCGTGGCACTGGAGGTGAAAACGGCTGCCGAGGGCGTGCTGCTGCGCGTGGACGAGGCCGAGCACGGTTGCTGGTTCGGCTCGTGGCTGGCGCAGCAGCCGGCGGCGACCAACCTCGGACTCATAGCGCTCGAGGAGGCGACTTCCGTCGAGCAGGCCCTCGCGCTCGCCCCGGATGTGGGCATCCCGCACCAGAACGCCGTGATCGGCGACGCCCGGGGTCACATCGGCTGGACCATCTTCGGCCGCATTCCGGCGGACACCGGAGCCGCTCGCGCCCGCGGCGTCAGTGCCTGGACCGGCGCGGCCGATCACCCGCGGATCGTCGATCCGCCGCTGGGGCGAATCTGGACCGCGAACGCCCGCGTGGCGGTCGATGAGCGTCAGCAACAGCTGATCGGCGCCGAGCTCACGGCCTTCGGCGCGGAGTACGACCTCGGCGCGCGCGCCTCGCAGATCCGCGACGACCTCATCGCGCTGCACAGCAACATGACGCCCGCGGACATGCTCGGCATCCAGCTCGATGAGCGCGCGCTGTTCCTCAGCCGCTGGCGCACCCTCCTGCTGGGCGTGCTCGATCCCGAGACCGTGCGCGATCACCCGGGCCGTGCCGAATTCCGGCGGCTGGTCGAGGACTGGGATGCCCGCGCCGGGGTCGACTCGGTCGGCTACCGCCTGGTGCGCGCCTATCACGACCGCACCCAGCAGGCCGTGTGGAACATGATTCTCGCGGGACTGCGCCTGCCGGCGGAGGAGGGCAGCGCCCCGCCGGCGCAGTTCGAGGGTCCCTTGTGGCAGCTGATCGGCACGCAGCCGCTGCACCTCCTCGCCCGCGCCTATCCCGACTGGCCCGCGTTCCTGCGCGCGCAGGTGGACGTCACGCTCGCCGATCTGGGCGGGCGCTGTCCCGAGCTCGCCTATTGCACCTGGGGCGCGCGCAACGTGGTGCGCATCCGCCATCCGCTGTCGGCGGCGCTGCCGTGGCTCGCTTCCTTCCTCGATATGCCAACGCTCGAGCTGCCGGGCGACCATGACATGCCGCGCGTGCAGGACGGCGCGACCGGCGCCTCGGAGCGCTTCGCCGTCTCGCCGGGCCACGAGAGCGAGGGCTACCTGCACCTGCCCGGCGGGCAGAGCGGTCATCCGCTCTCGCCCTATTACCGTGCGGGGTTCATCGAGTGGGCGCGGGGCGAGCCGCTGCCGTTTCTGCCGGGGCCGGCCGAGCACGCGCTGACCCTGACGCCGAAGTGAGACGGGGTTGGGTCACGTTTCGTTCGTGGCTTCCACGTTTTGCAACCGTTCAGCCGTTCACGGTTAGACTTGGGCTCGCTCCAGCGCTTTTGAGCAGTGTTGGGGTTGTGCGCGCACCGGCGCGCGACTTTCATCACACAGGATGCGGCGCCGCAGGTTTCATAATGGCCGGCGGATAGACTCACATGGATAGCCTCGCCGAAACTGCGCTCCGACCCGGCTACCGGGGGACCCTCGGGCTGGTGCTCACGGGGGGCGGTGCGCGCTCGGCGTACCAGGTGGGGGTGCTGCTCGCGCTCGCGGAGCTCTGGCCGCGCTCGCGCAATCCCTTCCAGATCATCGTCGGCACTTCGGCGGGCGGGGTGGCGGCCGGGGTGCTGGCCGCCGAGGCGCATCAGTGGCGGCGGGCGGTCGCGGGGCTCGAGCGGGTGTGGGCCAACTTCCGCTCGAGTCAGGTGTTTCACGTCGATTCCCGCCACATGCTGCGCGCCGGCGCGCACTGGGTGCTGGCGCTGATGTCCGGCGGGCTGGTGCTGGCGCCGCCGAGGTCGATGCTCGACAACACCCCGCTCCGGGAGCTGCTCGGCACGCACGTCGATTGCGCCGGCATCCGCCGCAGCATCGAGCGCGGGCACCTGCGGGCTTTCGCGTTGTGCTCGACCAGCTACGGCACCGGCCACTCGGTCGCCTTCTTCGACGGCGTCGATTCCATCCCCGACTGGGCGCGGGTGCAGCGCGTCGGCTGCCGCACCGGGCTCACCGTCGATCACGTGATGGCGAGTGCGGCGATTCCACTGCTGTTCCCGCCCATCCGGATCGGCGAGGAGTACTTCGGGGACGGCGCGATGCGCCAGCTCCACCCCTTGAGCCCGGCGATCCATCTCGGCGCCGACCGGCTGCTGATCATCGGCGTGCGTGCACGGCGCGCGGCGGGGGTGACCGTCAACCGCCACCAGTCGGTGATGCCGACCCCGGGCGAGATCTTCGGCTACATGCTGGACACGCTGTTCACCGACCAGATCTACGCCGATCTCGAGCAGCTCGAGCGCATCAACACGCTGGTGCACAGCGCGCCCGAGGCCGCCCGCGGCGAGCGGACCATCGAGACGCTGATGCTGGCGCCGAGCGTCGATCCGCGCGAGATCGCGGGCCGCCACGTGCGGGAGATGCCGCGGGGACTGCGGGCTCTGCTGCGCGTGATCGGCGGGCGCGACACCTCGAGCTACCAGCTCGCGAGCTACCTCATGTTCGAGGCCGGCTACACCCGCGCTCTCATCGAGCTCGGGTATCGCGACGCCATGGAGGCGCGCGGCGGCATCACCGCCTTCATGAGTGGCGAGAAGCTGCCGACGGTCATGACCGCCGCCGGGGTCGCGCAGGCGACCTGAGGCAGCACGGGGACCCGATCGCAGCCCCTCAGGGAGCTTCTGCGGTGGCGGCATTGCGCGGACGCGGCTTGAAGAGCTTGGCGTCCGGCAGGCCGCTTTGGGGAGCGCGCGGGCGTCGAACACGAAGTCGGCGTCCCCCGGGATGCCGCGCTTGAAGCCGAAGGATACGAAGCTGATCGACAGCCGGCCGGCGCTGCGCTGCTCGATTCGCTTGTGGATGATGTCGCGCAACGCATGCACGGAGATGCGCGAGGTGTCGATCAGGAGGTCCGCGACCGAGGCGACGGGTTCGAGGAGCGCGCGCTCCATGCTCATCGCCTCGCGCAGCCCCACGTCGCTGCGGCTCATGGGGTGCTTGCGGCGCGTCTCGGCGAAGCGCCGCAGCAGCTCATCCTCCGTCGCGATCAGGAAGATCACCTCGCACTGCAGTCCGCTGCGCTTGAGCTCGTCGACCAGCTCGGGAACGCTCGCCACCTCGGCGGCGGTATTGCGCGCGTCCAGCCCCACGGCGGTGCGCTCGTAGGTGGTCTCGGGCCTGCGGACCGTGTAGGAGATGAACGGCTTCAGCAGCGCCGCCGGGATGTTGTCGATGCAGTAGAAGCCGAGGTCCTCGAGCATGTGCAGCGCGACGCTCTTGCCCGAGCCGGACAACCCACTGAGAATGATGATGCGCACGGCTCAATGGTCGTCCAGCGTGCCGCGGGCCCGCAAGTCCCTAGCCGTTGGCGGCCGGTGCGGCCGCCGCCCGTCACATGCGCAGCGCCCGGCGCCCCTCGACGGCGTGGTGATCGGTGCGCTTTTCCTTGTGCTTCTTGATGCAGCGATCGAGCTTGTCGGCGAGCAGGTCGATCGCGGCGTACATGTCCTCTTCGGTGGCGTCCGCGTGGATGTCGTTGCCGCTCACGTGCAGCGTCGCCTCGGCCTTCTGCCGCAGCTTCTCGACGGTCAACACGCAGTGCACATCGATCACCTGATCGAAGTGTCGGCCGATGCGCTCGAGCTTCTTTTCAACATAACTCCGCAGCGACGGGGTGACTTCGACGTGGTGACCGGTGATGCTGAGCTGCATGATTGATCTCCTGTCTAGATCTGTTTCACTGCCCGCCGGCGCTCGTTCGAGGCCGCGATGCTCATCGCCTCGCGGTACTTGGCGACCGTGCGCCGCGCCACCGGAATGCCCTCGGCGGAGAGGAGCTCGGCGATGCGCCCGTCGCTCAAGGGGGCTTCCGGGTCCTCGTCCTTGACGAGCTTCCTGATCTTCGCGCGGATGGCGGTGGAGGAGGTTCCGGCGCCGTCGGCGCCCTCGACCTGGCTCGAGAAGAAGTAGCGCAGCTCGAACACGCCGCGCGGGGTGTGCATGTACTTGCCGGAGGTGACGCGCGAGATGGTCGACTCGTGCATCCCGACCGCTTCGGCGATGTCCTTGAGAATCATCGGCCGCATGTGCTCCTCGCCGTGCTCGAGGAACGCCGTCTGCCGCCCGACGATCGAGCGGGCGACCTTCATGAGGGTTTCGTGGCGGATCTCGAGGCTCTTCAGGAGCCAGCGCGCCTCCTGCAGCTGTGCGCGCATGGTGGCGTGGCTCGCGTTGCGCCCGATGAGGCTGGCGTAACTCTGGTTGAGGCGCACGCGCGGCAGCGTCGCGGAATTGATCTCGACGCCCCAGCCGTGCTCGGTGCGGCGCACGAACACATCGGGCACCACGTATTCGGGGGCCCCGGCGCTCACGATGGCGCCCGGGTGCGGATGACAGGAGCGCACCAGCGCGAGCGCCGCGGCCAGCTCCTCTTCGCTCACGCGCAGCTCCCGGCGCAGCAGCGTGAACTCCCGCCCGGCGAGCAGCTCGAGGTGCGCTCGCGCGATCTCGAGCGCGGTGGCGAGACCGGGCGTCTCCGGATCCAGCTGCCGCAGCTGCAGCTCGATGCACTCGGCCACGGAACGGGCGCCGACGCCCGACGGATCGAGCGCCTGCACGCGCATCAGCACCCGCTGTACTTCCTGCGCCGAGCACTCGAGCTCCGGGCGCAGCGTCTGCGCAATCTCGGCGAGCGACTCGGTGAGGTAGCCGTCGTCGCTGATCGCATCGACGATGGCGCGCGCCACGGCGAGCTCGCGGGGCGCGAGCCGGGCGAGCTCGAGCTGCCACAGCAGGTGATCCTGCAGCGACTGACCGCTTGCGTCGGCGTATTCCTGCTGGCGCTCCTCGTCGTCGCCGCTCCACGGGGTCTCAGCGGGTCCCGCGCCGTGCTCGCTCCAGCTCTCCTCGAGTACCTCGACGCGGCTCTCGGCGGCGCGCTCGGCGGGCTGCGAGTGCTCGGCGGCGGTCACCTGCACTTCGAAAGTGCCCGTGCTCTCGGCCTCCTCCGTGGGCTCGAGCATCACGTTCGTTTCGAGGAGCTCGCGGATGTGCGCCTGCAGCTCGAGCGCCGGCAGCTGCAGGAGCCGGATGGCTTGCTGCAGCTGCGGGGTCATGGTCAGTTGTTGACCCAGCTTCAGCTGCAGTGAGGGTTTCAGCATGGGAGACGGGGGAAGGGCCGGCGCAGGCTCGTCCGGTTCATTTCGTACCTAATTGAAATACCACGTGATTTTCATTTCCGGCCGGGACGCTCACATCCGGAACGACTCGCCCAAGTACACCTCACGGACTTGGGGGTTGGCAAGGACTTCCTCCGCACTGCCGGATGCGATTACGCTGCCCTGATTGACGATGTAGGCGCGGGCGCAGACCCCGAGGGTCTCGCGGACATTATGGTCAGTGATGAGGACGCCGATGCCGCGGGAGGTGAGCTCGCGGATGATGCGCTGGATATCGAGCACCGAGAGCGGATCGACCCCCGCGAACGGCTCATCGAGCAGCATGAATCGGGGCTCGGCGGCGAGCGCCCGGGCGATCTCGACCCGCCGCCGCTCCCCGCCCGAAAGCGCCATGCCGAGCGTGCGGCGCACGTGACCGATGCGCAGCTCTTCCAGCAGCTGCTCGAGACGCTCCTCGCGCGCGGCGCGCTCGAGGTCCGAGCGCGTCTCGAGGATCGCCATCACGTTCGCCTCGACGTTGAGCTTGCGGAACACCGAGGCCTCCTGCGGCAGGTAGCCGAGGCCGAGCTGCGCGCGGCGGTGCATGGGCAGGAGCGTCACGTCGGTGTCTTCGAGTCGGATGCGGCCGGCGTCGCACGGCACGAGGCCCACGATCATGTAGAAGGCGGTGGTCTTGCCGGCTCCGTTCGGACCGAGGAGGCCGACTACCTCGCCGCGCGCGAGCTCGAGCGACAGATCACGCACGACCTGGCGGGACTTGTAGCTCTTGGCGAGTCCCGTGGCCTCAAGCGCGCTCATGGCTGCGCGGTGGGCTTGGGCGAGGCGGACTCGTCCTTGCCGGGCTTCCGATCCGGCGGCTGCGCCGCCTCGCTCTTGCCGGCGCCGGGTGCGCTGCGCGGCGCGATGGTGATGTGCACGCGCTCGTCGGTGCCCGGCGCCGCGCTCGCCTGCCAGCGCTGCGCGCGCACGTTGTACACCAGGAGCGATCCCGAGATTTCGTTTTGTCCGTCGGTGAGCCAGGCCTCCTCCGAGAGCCGCACCGTGCCCTCGCTCACGTCGTAGACGATCTCGTCGGCGTGGCCGCGCGCGAGCTGGTCGGAGTCGTTGCGCTTCTGCTCGAACTCCGCCGGCTTGCCCGTGATGGTGGCGCGCGCGATGCGGTTATCCCGGAATTCGACCGTCGCCTGGTCGGAGCGCAGCGCGCCGTGCTGCTCGCCGTCGATGCGCACCTTGCCCTCGAAGGTCCAGCGGCTGTTGGCGAAGTTCAGTCCCGTGGCGTGCGCATGCTCGGCCTGTACGCGCGTGCTTCCCTGCGATATGACGACGTCGCGGAACA
>WNGC01000366.1_pt1 | contig 25825 bp, 22 predicted proteins | sample 5400051 | NCBI WGS metagenome assembly WNGC01 (sample SAMN13153368, study PRJNA577476) | soil metagenome | isolation source: 20 cm soil or saprolite under grassland replicate 2 | place: USA:California | collected 2016-06-15
CCACTCCCCCGGACAAAATGATGGGTGTCTGGCGGGAAGTATTTTTGGCGCCGAGCGGAGAAGTTGCACTGAGAAACCCATTTGTGGCTTCCATGCTGGGGCCGGGATACGAGACTGCCGAGCTCACGGTCAGCGCCGAATTGCAAAATACCTCTGCCACTCCGGTAAAAGGGATCCTGCACGCGCAACTGCAAGGGTTTGAATTGCAACAGGACGTGGAGCTGGCTGGCGGAGAAGCCAGGATTGTAAAATTTTCGCCGGCGCAGTTCCCAAAACTCAAACTGGAGCATCCGCAGCTCTGGTGGCCCTATCAAATGGGCACGCCCACTCTCCACACCGCAAGGCTCTACTTTGAAAGCAGCAAGCGCGTTTCGGATCGGGCGGAGGTCACCTTCGGCATTCGTGAAGTTACTTCGGAGCTTACGGCCAGGGGCCATCGCCTCTTCAAGGTCAATGGCCGGAAAGTGCTCATTCGCGGCGCGGCTTGGGACGAGGACATGTTTCTAAGATGGTCCTCCGCCCGGCTGGACGCTGACCTTGCCTATGTTCGTGACATGGGCTTGAATACCATTCGCCTCGAAGGCCACCTTGATCGCGATGAATTCTTTGAGAAGACGGATCGGCTGGGCATTCTCGTCATGCCCGGTTGGTCCTGCTGCGACGCCTGGGAGCGCTGGGAGGATTGGAAAGGCGATCAGAAGAGAGTGGCCGCCGCCTCGCTCACCAGTCAGATCTCCCGTTTGCGCAATCATCCGAGCGTCTTCGTCTGGCTCTATGGCAGCGACGGCCCGCCTCCTACGGATGTCGAGCAGATGTACCTCGGAATTCTGGAAAAACTCGAATGGCCGAATCCCTCGCTCTCTTCTGCCTCAGAAACGCCCACGAAAGTTACCGGCAATTCCGGCGTAAAGATGACCGGCCCGTACGAATATGTTCCGCCTGTCTATTGGCTGACAGACACGCAAGCGGGCGGCGCCTACGGCTACAATACGGAAACAAGTCCGGGGCCGGCGATTCCGACGCGGGAATCGCTGGAGAGATTCATCCCGAAGGATCATCTTTGGCCGATCGATGACGTTTGGAATTATCACGCTGGCGGCGAGCGTTTCACGACGGTCGATGTTTTCACCGAAGGTTTGAACCGGCGCTACGGACAGGCGTCGTCGCTCGAAGATTACGAGCGCAAAGCGCAGGCAATGACCTACGACGGGCAACGCGCCATGTTTGAGGCCTACGCACGGAACAAATACACGGCCACGGGGGTGATTCAGTGGATGCTGAACAACGCATGGCCTTCCCTGATCTGGCATCTCTACGATTACTACCTCGTGCCAGCGGGTGGTTACTTCGGCACGAAAAAAGCTTGTGAGCCGGTCCATGTGCAGTATTCATACGACGACAACTCCGTCGCGGTGATCAACGGAACTTATGAGTCAATCAAAGGTACGAAAGTCAGCGCGAAAATCTACAGCATCGATGCGAAGGAAAAAGCTTCCCGCGAGGCGACACTTGATTTGGGGGCGGACAGCAGCACGAAGGCGTTCGATCTCCCAACGCCGGATGGATTGACGCCAACCTATTTCCTGAAGCTCGAGCTCCGTGATGCGGATGGAAAGCTGGTCAGTGAGAATTTCTATTGGTTGTCGACAAGAGCGGACGTGCTCGACTGGGCCAAGCGAACCGACACGGTTTACACCCCGCAGAAGGAATTTGGAGACCTCACCGGCCTGAACAGCCTTCCCAAAACAAAAGTGGCGATCACCAAAACAGCGCACGTGAGCGGAGGCAACTCCATGCTCGCGGTGGCCGCCGTGAACAACAGCAACAGTGTCGCGTTCATGGTTCATCCTCGGCTCATACGCGGCAAAGGCGGGGAGGATGTCACCCCAGTCTTCTGGAGCGATAACTATTTCTCATTGCTGCCGGGCGAGAAAAAGTCCGTCACCGTGAGATTTGATTCCTCCTCACTGCACGGCGCGGCACCGGAACTGGTGGTAGAGGGCTGGAACGTGGAGCGGATGGCGCACTAGTCGGGGAGCAATGCGGGCGCCAGCGCTTTCCCGATCTGGCGGGCGACATCCAGTTGGACATCGAAAACGTCGCTCAAATCCCGGTCATACGTGGCTGACCACAGATGGGTTTGGTCGCGCGCCGCAATCAACTGGCCGGTAATGCGAATACGCTGGCCATCGCAGCGCACGCTTCCCTCGAGCACGCAGTCGACATGCAACTCCGCAGCAATTTCTCCAATGGATTTCTTCGTGACCTTGTATTGGACGGCGGAAGTTCGCGCGATCACGCCCAGTCGCTTGGGGTTGAGCTGTCCGAGATGCGAGATCATCTCCTCCGTCAGCCCCTCCACAAAGTATTCCTGCTCGCAATCACCACACAAATTCTCGAAGGGAAGGACGAGGAGCATTCTCTTGGCTGCCGCAGCGGCCTTCCCGGGCTTAACCACAGAAGCAATAAAACGATATCCAAGCCGGGGGAGAGTTTCGACGAAACGGGGACTCTGCGCGGAGTCTCCCAGTAAATCGCGAAGTTTATTGACGGCGGTGTTCAGCCCGTGCTCGTAACCAACAACCGTATCGGGCCAAAGTTTTTCGCGGAGCGCTCTCCGCGTTACCACATGCCCGGCACGCTCCAGTAACAGTTCCAGAATCTGAAAAGGCTTTTCTTCCAGCCGGATGCGCATTCCATGCTTGCGAAGTTCGTGCGAGTGGAGATTGACTTCAAACGTGCCGAAACGCACGATCTGGGCCGCACTCTGAGCATCATTCATTGGTCGTTCGCGGTGGCTTGCCCGGCCCCGACGCAGGGTTGCCGGCTGGTCCTATTCGTTTTGATTGACCTTTTCTCGTAAGTCTTAACGACCGAGTGGTCTGTACGTGGATAAAGACTTGTCCTTCCGCTGGTTTATTCCCGGCGAACTTTTGCCATCTAAGCAGAGAGAACATTTAGGCAAACGTCGTAACCGCTGCCTTAACTCAAAGAGGAGCACCCTGCAATCATGAGTCCACATTCACCGACCACCTCAAGGCCATCGCCTTTACAGCGGGATTCCACTTTGCCTTCATCGAGCAAGCTGGCACTAGCCTTTATCCGGCGCCGGCACAGCGCGTCACCAACCTAGAAGTCTTGAGAATTCTGCTGAGCATCGGTCCCCGCGCGACCATGCACTTCCAGACCTGGCAGGACAAAGCCGGCAATTCCACTCCCTTGACGGACGTCGATCCTGTGAACAACTCGACCGTGACCTTTTCCACGTTGAGCGCTGCCCAGCGCGAGACAGATCCAGATCCTTGAACGGGGACACCTTGCAGTCCAACTTGATCATGCCCGAGCCAGCCCACTTCCTGGACCAGAAGCTCGGCCCGGTGGCCATCATTCGCCCGACTTCAATAGCTTTAGGTGGGGCAGTCGCGTCTGTCCAGGCGTTTCTGACGGACGGGCTTTTCATTAATCCCAAGACCAAGAAAAGTGACACCGGGATCGTCCAAAGCACATGCAACTGGCGGAAGAAGCCGATGAGGCGCGCCGCCGACTCTAGCCTGTACCCCAGGCAGCAGTTAGCTGGCTCATCCGAAGCGCGCTCTCGAAGCATGCGGGCCCAAACATCTCTGGTTTGGGCCCCTATCATTATTCTTCAGGATGCTGCTGCCCCGGCGCGACCGTCGGGGCGAGCTGCCTTCCGGTCTATACTCCTCTTCCGATGAACGTCAGATCTTTTCCCCACTGAATGTGGGGCTCCCCGCGACTGGCCGGGCGCAACCATTCATCGCGTATCCCTCATCCAATGCCGTAGAATTGCAGTGTAGCTTTTGGGCGCGGGAACAAATCTGGAGATCTGCGGGATTCGTGATTTCCGAGTGTGAGAGGGAACAATGAAAAGAGTGAATCATTTCTTGGCGGCAGTCCTACTGGGGCTGTTTTTTGTAGGCGTAGCCGCGGCGGATACTTTGGAATTGAAAGATGGCCGGGTTTTGAAAGGGAAGTATCTCGGCGGCACGCAAGCCGTGTTGCGCTACGAGATTAACGGGGAAGTTCAGACTTTCAACACCACGGACATAGTGGCGCTGACGTTTACCGCCAATTCCAGAAGCACTGCCGCAGCGATGGCTCCCGCCGCCGCTGCTCCTGTCGCGGCGAACTCCCTGGCTCCGACGGCTCCCGGTGGCGAGGTTACCATCCCCGCGGGGCAATCTTTGCTCGTGCGCATGATCGACGGCGTGGACTCCTCAAAAAACCACGTGGGTGACGTATTCCATGCAAGCCTGGAGACCGATCTGACCGTTGGAAATTCCGTGGTGGCGCGGAAGGGCACCGATGTTTATGGGCGCTTGGCCGAGGCTAAGGAGGCTGGCCACATAGCCGGCAGCGCCGAGCTGCAGCTCGAACTGACGCGCATCGTGATCGATAGCAAGGACTATCCGGTCGTCAGCAGCGATTACACCCTGCAAGGCAAAGGGCGCGGCGCGAACACCGCGAAGAAAGTAGGCGGTGGCGCGGTGGCGGGCGCCATCATCGGCGCGATTGCCGGCGGCGGCAAGGGCGCGGCGATCGGCGCGGGTGTCGGCTCGGCGGCCGGCGCGGGCGTGCAGGTGTTCACGCGCGGTCAGCAGGTAAAAGTGCCGAGCGAGACGCTGCTGGAATTCCGCTTGCAGCAGCCTGCAACAGTGGCGGCGACGCAAAGATAAGCGTGATTCTCGCGGTTCGGTATTGAGAAATGTTCAGAAAAGGCGAGCCGCGGCTCGCCTTTTTCTTTCCCTGTTCTCTTTTCCTGGGTGGGGCGTTCTTCTTGGGTTTCCTGGCCCGTTATCGGTTTGGAACCATCCACCAGAAATTCTCCCTTGCCACTCCTGCTGTTAGTGAGTAAGATACCCCCTCAAGTGGGGTGATCATGCCAAAAGAGAAGCCTAGAGTAAACATCGGAGAAGTGATCAGGACTTACCGGAGCCAGCGCAGCCTGTCGCAGGGCGACATCGAGCGCCGCACCGGGCTGCTGCGTTGTTACCTGTCGCGCGTGGAAAACGGGCACACCGTCCCGTCTCTCGAAACGCTCGCCAAAATCGCGGAAGCCATGGACATCTCATTGGCGGACTTTTTCCCCGGTACTGAAACGCCGCGCGACCGTGAGACGCAAAAAGCCCTTGGAGAGCTCTCCCAGGACGAGATCCGCTTCCTGGCGGAAATCAAAAAGTACAGCACCACGCTTTCCGATGGTGACAAGCGGCTGGTGCTGGCGATGATCCGCAAGATGGCGACCTTGATTCCACCTCCTGCGCCGAAAAAGTTGATCGTGCGCCGCCCAACGGTCTGACCGTTTTCACAATGCAATTCGATTGCGGGGCCGCAGTACTTTTGCCGCGCCCTTTCCCATTCGCTTGATTTGGATTTGTCAACTGCTCTGGCCGCGAATGATGCGGATGGCGTCGGGTAGGGCGGCGTCGCTCCGGCCACCGGCGCCTGCCTGGATTTCCACGCCGCGGGAGTCTTCCAGGTCACTGCCTTCACCGGGCGCCAGGAAGAGATTGGCTTCGACGGCGTGCTGCTTGGTGTAGAGGTCGTAGTAACGGCCGCCGAGAGCGTACAGAGTCTCGTGGGTGCCGCGCTCGATGACGCTCCCCGCCTCGACCACGAGAATTTGATCGGCTCGTCGAATCGTGGAGAGCCGGTGCGCGATCACGAATGTCGTGCGGCCGCGCATGAGGTAGCGCAGACCCTCCTGGATCAGCGCTTCCGATTCTGAATCGAGGCTGGACGTGGCTTCGTCGAGGATCAGGATGCGCGGATCGGCCAGGATGGCGCGAGCGATCGAGACGCGCTGCTTCTGGCCGCCGGAAAGCTTCACGCCGCGTTCGCCGACGACCGTGTCGTACTTGTTCTCGAAAGACTCCGCGAATTCGTCGACGCGCGCGATGTGGCAGGCGGCTAGAATTTCGTCTTCCGTGGCGGTGGGCCGCGCAAAAGCCACATTCTCCCGGATCGTTCCATCGAATAGAAAAGTTTCCTGCAACACGACGCCGAGCTGCGTGCGATACGAATCCAGTTTTACGGTCGCCAGGTCAATCCCGTCCACCAGAACTCTGCCGCTCGAGGGCACATAAAATGCCGCGATTAAGCCGATGATAGTTGATTTTCCCGCCCCGGAAGGACCAACGAGGGCCGTGACCGTTCCCGGTTCCGACCGGAAACTTACGTCGTGCAGAACTTCCTTCCGCGTATCGTAGGCGAAGCTCACGTCTCGCATTTCGACCATCCCGTTCACGCGATCGAGCGTAATCGTCCGGCCAGGCTCATCATCTTCCAGCTTCTCGTTGAGAATTTCGCGCGTGCGCTCGAGACCGGTGATGGCCTCGGTGATTTGCGTGCCGATGGCCACGATTTGAAAGACTGGCGCCACGAGAAGGCCCAGAAAGATATTGAACGCAAAAAAGGTTCCCAGCGTCATCGTGCCCGCAAGAATCTTGTGCGCGCCGAGTTCCATGATAATTGCGCTGACGATGCCCATCAGCCCCGCAGCGGAAAGACTCATCAGCGAAGTGGCCGTGAGCGTCTTCAGAACATTGTCCAGCAGGCGCTTCACGCCGCTGGCGAAGACCCCTTCCTCACGCTCTTCCGCGTGGTATCCCTTCACCACTCGAACGCCGCTGAGCGACTCGGTAAGGCGCCCCGTGACTTCCGCATTGATTTTCGGGCGGGCCCGGAAAATCGGGCGAATCGTCGCAAAGGCTTTGTTGATCCCGTACCCGAAGATCAGCAGGATGGTAAACGCGACGCCGGTCATGGTCACGCTGGTATGAATCAAGTAGACGAGCGCGATGACCGCGGTCATCAGCCCGCCGACAAATTCAACCAGCCCCGTTCCGATCAGATTGCGCACGCCTTCGACATCGCTCATGATCCGCGAAACGAGCGCGCCGGTTTTGTTGGCATCGTAGAACGAGACCGGAAGCCGGCCGATGTGCGCCTGCACCTGGCGACGCAGTTCGGCGATCATTTTTTGCGCAGACTTGGAGAGCACTTGGGTCAGCGTGAAAGACGTCAGTCCCTGAAGGACGGTCGCCGCAAGAACGGCTAGCACAATTGGCGTAAGCAGCTGGATTTGCCGCTTGCTGATGACGTTGTCCACCAGATACTTCGTGGAAGCCGGCAGCACCAATCCCGACAAGCGGTTAATGGCCATGAGCACGAAGCCCAGCGCCAGCAGCCCGCGTCTCGGCTTCATCAGCGCCCAAACGTCGGGAAGATTCTTCCACGCGTTCTTGCGTTTTTCACTTTTGGCTGGTGCTTTGACGGCTGTCTCAGTGGCCATGATTGGAAGACGAACGATACCCCATGAATTTGATGCCAGCAGTGTCCGTATGACTATATTGCGAAAACGGATCGGAACCAGAAGGTATCTTCAGTCGCCCGCGGTTCCCGCGGGAGGCACGATGGCCTTGGCGGGTCGATCGAGACTCAAGACGCTGGAGATGAACTCGCTGACGGTGATGCCCAGATGGCCCCAAAGTCTCCGCTTCAGGCTGGTGTAGTCCTGCGTGCCGCTGAACAGATCGCCCATCAATTGCCGGAACACCGGGCTGCGGCGCAGGAACTGAACCATGCGCGTCGTGACCGCACTGCCGAGGAAAGATCCACGATAGAAACGCCGCACGATGCGTGCCGCGAACTCCAGTTCGGCGCAGAAAGTAGCCTTTACCCACGCTGGGTACTTCTCGGGGCAGCCTTCAGCGAGCGACCGGCCCAGTAGTTCGCCGGAACGAATGGCATAGAAAAGACCTTCGCCCGTGAGGGGATCTACCCAGGCAGCCGCATCTCCAACGAGCGCCCAGTTCTTTCCGATGACGTTTCTTTCTGAAAGCGTGCGCTCCTTCGGCGAAGGCAGGACGTGGCTATAAAACTTTGCGCCCTCCGTCTGTATACCGTGCTTCTCCACGAAGGTTTGCAGATGGCCCCGCAGCTCCGTGCTGGTATGCGACGACATGCTCCCGCAAATGCCGACCGAGAGATGATCGCAGCGAGGAAACGACCAGATATAGCCTTCAAACTGTGGCAGGAACTTGATGGTGATGGAGTCGCTGGTCTGCGGCACGAAGTAACCCTGGGTCATCTCCAGTTCGTCGCGTTGCAACGCCCGTGTTTCCGGGAGCAGCTGATTGCGCGCACCGGCCGCGAGAACCAGAAAATCGGCTTCCTGCCAATCGCCTTCCACGCAGTAGCGGGGCTTCGTCGTGGAGGTGTCCACACTCATCACGCGGGAACGCTGCACGTTGCAGCCTGCATCTCGCGCGCGATCCAGGAGCATGCCGTTGAGCACCGTCCGCGAGTAGATAACGATCGGATGAGGCATCTCGAGCGTGGCGCGATGCTCTTCGCTGCTGATCAGCTGGACGGAATTCACCAGTTTCTTGGGATAGGAATTATCGAGCAGGAATGGAAAGCACTGAATGGCCTTGTGCGTCAGCCCGCCGCCGCAGGGCTTTTCCCAAGCCAGGTGCTCGTCAAAAAGATTGACCTTGTGGCCCGCGCGCGCGAGTTGTTCACCGCACATTGCGCCGGACGGTCCGCCGCCGACGATCGCTATCTGAGCCATGGTCGTGCCTCGCTGAGAGCTTTCAATTCCGTCCCTGGGCGCGGAACCCCCGTCTTGAGTTCCTTTTGTGACGGCTCCTAAGGAGATGGGCCATTAGGTGAGGGGAAAGATCACCAGGCAAAACCCGGTCTGTAGTATAGCACCGAATAGCGCCGTTGCCGGCGAGCCGGTTTCAGTACGCACCATGTCCATGCCGCTCCGCTGTATCAAATTGAACACCGCCATATACGGCGACAGGAGGCCCATCAGAATTTCCCCGTTGTGCAGAATCAGGACGCCGGCCATGAGCGCTCCCCACGCGATGAGCCTCAGCGACAGCGCAAGGGCCAGCCTGCGCCCCCTTTTCCCCGGCCGCACCGGACCGAGCAGCGTCTCTTCTGCAGTGAGGTAAGGGAGCAGGATGATTAGCAAAAAAGGGAAGCGCATCCACTTCGCGCCGGTCAGCCAAGCCTCGGAAATCGTCAAATCAAACCATGCAGTGGCGAGAAGTAGCAGCACGATTCCGGCAAATCCGGCTGCGAGCAGGCGGCGAGGGGAATTCGAGAATGCAGAACGCACGCAACTCCCATGCACCACAACCAGCAGAACCCCAAAGAGAAGCAGAAAGCTCGCAAGATAGTCGCCCTGAAAAAGTCGGATCGCTCTCAAGGGAATCCAGAATCGCAAAAGAAGCACGATCAGGACCGATCCGCCGGCAAATTCGAGAAAAAGTCGTGGCACGCCGATCACCGTGCCCGTCGCGGCGATTTCTGCACTTCCGTTCTTCCCAGCCGCCTCCCGGAGGAACGGCCCTGCGATCAGCAGGAGGCCGATGAAGCCAATGAGTGCGCCGGCGAGCGGGCGGTGAGAGGGCAACGCTGGAGCGGGAGGTAAATGCAGGAGTTGCGCCGACCATTCCTGCGAAGCTCGCACCACGGAACGATTGAAAAGAACGCTGACGTGCGAGGCGCCCGGAATCTCCACGTATTTCACGGTCCCGTCGCTTCGCGCGGCAGCCAGGTCGATGGCATTGCCGCGCATCGACTCCAGTTCCAGCGAGCCAATCATCACCAGAGAATGAGGGGGCAGCATCGCGGGATCGCTGAAAAGCAGCTTTTCCGCCGTCACTCCGTGTGCGGCCCGCATCGGCGCCGGCGAGATGGCGATCAAGCCCGCGACTGGAACGCGGGATGCGATTCGCTCGGCGATGGCGCCGCCCATCGAATGCCCGGCGAGAATCGTGCGATCGGGATCGATCATCCCGCGCGCGAGCAGTTCGCGAAGAAGCGCCTCACCGCACTGTTCCGCGCGCGCGGGAGAAAACGGCCCCGGCGTGCGTCCGTGTCCCGGTAAATCCGGAACGTAGACACGAAGGCCCTGCTCGGCAAAGCCCTCCGCGAGGTACGACATGATTTTCTTGTTGGCGGAGATTCCGTGGAAAAGCAAAACCGATCCTTGCGAGCCTCCCTCTTGCTTTTCTACGATCGTGGTTTCGAGCCGGCACCCCGCCGCGTCGATGAGAAATGTCCGCTCACGATAAGGCGTAGGGAGTGCAAGCCAGAGTCCTGCGGCGCAGAGCAGAACTCCAGCAATGGCACGAACGATCTGGCGTGATTTCATGGTGAGTCGCCGGGGCGCGGGCGCCGGACCTCCTGCGCGTGATAAACTAGTTTTTTGACAGATATCACTTTGGTTTTTCCGACCCGCATGGAGACCCTTTGAATTCGGCAGTCCTGACACTCGAGGATGCGATTCTGCGGTTTGGCCGCAAGAAACGCAACGGCCGCCGCGTCGTCTTCACCAACGGCTGCTTTGACCTGCTTCATCCCGGGCACATTCGCAGCCTGGAACTGGCGCGCGCGTTAGGAGATGTGCTCATCGTTGGACTGAACAGCGACGCGAGTGTACGTCAGTTGAAGGGCGAAGGTCGCCCAGTTATTTCAGCACTCGAACGCACGGAAATTCTGGCGGCCTTGGAATCTGTCGACGCGGTGGTGATCTTCGATGATCTGACGCCGCGCGAAGTGATCGCCGCTTTGCTCCCGGATGTCCTGGTGAAGGGTGGCGATTGGCCCGGCGACCGGATCGTGGGCCGCGAAGAAGTGGAAGCTGCCGGCGGGCGCGTCGTCTCCATACCCGTCGTGCCCGGATATTCGACCACGGCCATTCTGCAGAAAATACGCGAAGGGGCGCGCGCCTCTCGCGCGGAATGCTGATCAACCACGCATGATACTTCCCGCCGTCCGCGAGAGATTGGAGGCCGTCCTTCGCCATGCGGCGATGGAGGGCGCGCGGGCTGCTTTGCGCTCCGGCGCCAGCCACATCTCGATCACCGGCCTGCACGATGTCGCGAAGGCTCTGGTGGCCTCCTATTTGACGCGCGAATTACGGCGTCCGGCTTTTTTTGTGACCGATTCGAACCGCCGTGCCGAAGCGCTTGCGGAAACGCTGCGATTCTTCAGTGGCATTTTCCCGGGAGCGGCAGGCGGGGTCGCCACGCTCCCGGCCTTCGACAGGCTTCCCTGGGAATCGCAAAGCCCGCACGCGGACATTCTCGAACGGCGCGCGGCTACGCTCTTTCGCGTCGCGGATGGACAGATTTCCCTGGTGATCGCCCCCCTTGCCGCGGCGCTCTGGCGCTATCAGGATCCGGCAGCGTATCTCTATCTCACCCGGACTTTGTCAAAAGATTCCGAAATTCCCCACGAAGAATTGATTACCCATCTAGGTTCCGTGGGCTACACCCGAACCGAAATGGTGGAGCTGCCGGGACAATTCGCCGTGCGCGGCGGCATCATCGACGTGTTCTCCCCGGAAGCCGCTCGTCCGGTGCGCATTGAGTTGCTCGGCGACAGCGTTGAATCGGTGCGCGAATTCGACGCGCGCACGCAGCGCTCGATTGCGCCGGTCGTGCGCACGACGCTCTTGCCTTTGACGGAGTGGTCCGTGCCCGCGCCAGAAAAAGCGGATCTGAACGATGCCGCCTGGGAGACGCCCTCGTTCTTTGGGCCCACCGGCGAACCAGGGCCGAGCACGCTCTTTGAGATGGCGGAAAGTTCGCTGCGCCCGATCGTGTTTCTCGATGAGCCGCAAACTCTGCGTGAAGCTGCGGCGAAGCATCTCGCGGCTGCGACGGAAAATTACGAGCGTCACGGGCGCGCCAACTCACCCGCCGCCTCTCACTACTTTTGGTCCGAAGAAGAGTTTGCGGCAGCGCTGGAAAAAACTTCGCAAATTCATATCGAGCAGCTCGCCCTGGGTATCGGTTGCACGCCGCGGTTCGAGCTTTCCTCGCGGCCCAGCTCGCGTTTTCACGGCGATGTCGTTGCCTGCATGGGAGACGTGAAGTCCCAGCTCGCTTCCGGCGGAACGGTTTTCCTGACGGCCGCAAGCACCGGAGAGATCGAACGCTTTGCGGACATCTGCCGCGAGTATGAAGTGCCCTACGTGCTCGGCGAATCGGAAGATGCCGCCGCCGGCTTCACCGCCGAGGGCGCGCGCGAATCCGCGGCGATGCTGTTGATCCGCGCGCCTTTTGCGGAAGGCGTCACCTTTCCCAGCGCTCGGCTTACTCTTTTCGGCCACGCCGACCTTTTCGACGTCACGCCCACGGTCGAGCGGCCCAGCCGCAAAATCCGCACCTCCGGCTTCTTCGGCGATTTTGCCGAGTTGAAGCCCGGCGACTATGTGGTCCACGTGGATCACGGCATCGGGCAGTTCGAGGGGCTTCGCCAGATCGAATCCGGCGGGCACAGCGGCGAGTTCATGCTGCTGAGGTACGCTGACGATGCACGCCTTTACGTTCCCCTGGAACGCATGGACCTCGTTCAGAATTACCGCGTCCTCGAAGGCACGCATCCGCCGCTCGATAAACTCGGCGGCACCGTCTGGAACTCGCGCAAGACCCGCGCCCGCAAGTCCGTCGAAGACATGGCCGACCAGCTTCTCGCGCTCTACGCGCAGCGCAAGACGACGGAGGGATTTGCCTTTTCACCGGACGGCAATTTCCAGCGCGAATTCGAGGATGCCTTCGAATTCGAGGAAACCACCGACCAGGTCACGGCCATCAGCGACATCAAGCGCGACATGGAACGTGCCGAGCCCATGGACCGCCTGCTTTGCGGCGACGTGGGCTACGGCAAAACAGAAGTCGCCATGCGCGCGGCGTTCAAAACCGTAATGGACAACAAGCAGGTGGCTATTCTCGCGCCGACCACCGTGCTCACCTTCCAGCATTTCGAAACATTCAAGAAAAGATTCGCCGCTTTCCCCGCGCGTATCGAAATGCTCAGCCGCTTCCGCAGCGCCGCGGAGCAGAAAAAAATTCTCGCGGATTTGGAAGCGGGCAAGGTGGACGTGGTCATCGGCACGCATCGCCTGCTTTCGAAAGACGTGAAATTTGCCGACCTCGGTCTTCTCGTCGTCGATGAAGAGCAGCGCTTCGGCGTCGCCCACAAAGAGCGCCTCAAGGAAATGCGCAAAAACGTGGACGCGCTCGCGCTCTCCGCCACACCCATTCCACGCACTTTGCATATGTCGCTCGTTGGTCTTCGCGACATGTCCGTCATCGAAACGCCTCCGCGCGACCGTCTGGCCATTCAAACCGTCGTCGCTCCCTTTCAGGAAGAGCTCGTGCAGAGCGCCATCGAAACCGAACTTGCTCGCGACGGCCAGGTCTTCTTCATTCACAATCGCGTCGAATCGATTTATTCGCTGGGAGCCATGGTGGCCAAGCTGGTCCCCAAGGCTCGCGTAGTCGTGGCCCACGGCCAGATGGCCGAAAAAGAGCTCGAGAGCGTGATGTTGAAATTCATCCGCGATGAAGCGGACGTGCTGGTGGCGACGACCATCGTCGAGAACGGTCTGGACATCCCGCGCGCCAACACCATCTTGATCAACCGCGCCGACCGCCTGGGGCTGGCGGAACTCTACCAGTTACGCGGCCGCGTCGGTCGTTCCGCCCAGCGCGCCTACGCCTATCTCCTTGTCCCGCCGGACACTTCGCTCTCTGACATTGCTCGCAAACGCCTCGCCGCCATGAAGGAATTCAGCGAACTGGGCGCCGGATTCCGCATCGCCGCCCTCGACCTTGAGCTTCGCGGCGCCGGCAACATGCTCGGCCGCCAGCAGCACGGACATATCGAAGCGATTGGCTTCGATATGTATTGCCAGATGTTGGAGCGCGCCGTTTCAAAACTGAAGGGCGAAGAAGTCGCCCCGGACCTGCGCACTACGCTCAGCCTGGGCTTTGACGTGCGCATCCCGCAGGACTACATCCCCAGCGAGAACCTTCGGCTGCGCACCTACAAACGCGTCTCCGCGATCGCCTCCGAAGAAGACAAGCTGGACGTCCGCAAAGAGCTCGAAGACCGCTTTGGCACACCGCCTTCCTCCGTAGAAAACCTTTTGGAATACGCCGCCCTCAAATCCATGTGTGAGCGATTGCGGATCTCCGCCGTAGAGCGCCAGGGGACCCGCATCGCGGTAAGGTTCCATCCCGAGACAATGCTGGACCCGGCCAAACTGGTCTCCGTGGTACGCTCTCGTACAGGCATCAAACTCGACCCCAGCGGCGTCCTCTGGATGGAAGTCAAACGGGGAGAATCGATCCCTGCTGCTTTGAGAAACGTATTGCTCGGCCTTCAGGGGCAGGGCTAAACTTTAGAGATGAGGGAATTGATGCGAAAACTTCCTGTAATCGCGGCGCTCTGCGCCGCTCTGCCGCTCGCGGCACAAGACAAGCCGCAAGGCGCTCAGCCGAAACCAGCGGCGGGTCCCACTCTGGAGAAGCCGGGGATGGCCGCGCCCGACGCAAAGTCCGAAAAGCCTGCGAAACCCACCGCTCCCAAAACGGTTAATCCGGATAGCGGAAAAACCGTCGAGGAGATCATTGCGCGCGTCAACAATGAAATCATCACCCGCTCGGAGTACAACAAAGCGCGCCAGACCGCCGAAGAAGAAGCCAAGTCCGAATGCCAGAACCGCTGCACGCCGGAACAGCTGCAGATCGACATCGAGGACCGCCAGAAACACACGCTGCGCGATCTCGTCGACCAGTCCCTTCTCGTGCAGCGCGCCAAGGACATAGGCGTGAGCGTCGAGCCGGAGCTTATTAAGAAGCTCGATGCCATCCGCATGGAAAACAAACTGCCCAGCATGGAGGAACTTGAAAAGGCCGTTTCCGGGCAGGGAATGAACTGGGAGGATTTCAAGAACAACATTCGCAGCACTCTGCTGACGCAGCGCGTGGTCAGCAGCGAGGTCGGTTCGCACATCACCATCAGCGATGAGGAAGTGACGAAGTATTACGAGGCGCACAAGACCGAATTCGTCCGCCCGGAGCAGGTGGCGCTGCGGGAGATCGTGGTTAGCACCGAAGGAAAGAAGCCGGAAGATCTCCCCGACCTGAAGAAGAAGGCGGAGACCGCTCTCAAACGCGTCCAGGACGGCGAGGACTTTGGCGAAATCGCCAAGCGGCTTTCCGATGGCAGCACCAAGAGCCAGGGCGGCTTTCTCGGCAGCTACAAGCGCGGAGAGCTCTCCAAGGAACTCGAAGACAAGGTCTTCAAGATGAAGCGCAAGGAATTGACCGAAGTCATGGAAACCAAGCAGGGTTTCCTGATCCTTGAGGTTCTGGAGCACTACGACGAAGGCGAACAATCACTCGCCAAAGTCAAAAATGAAATCATGGACAAGCTCTACGGCGGACGCATGGAACCCGCGATGCGCGAGTATCTCAAGACCCTGCGTGAGCAGAGCTACGTGGTGATCAAGCCCGGTTTTCAGGACATCGCCGGCGGCGGTGGCTCAGAGATTCAGGAAGTGAGCGCCACGCCGGAAGTCAGCAAAGCCAAGAAAGGCCACAAGAAATTCCTTTTGTTTGGCAAGAAGTCAGGATCGGTGTCGGGAACATGAAGACGCCCTTTGTCACGGATCTCAACTCCGAACAAAGCATCACTACGTTTTTCCTCGTTCGCGAAAAGGAGATTCGCAACACCCGCGAGGGCAAGCCTTATTTGCGCCTTGAGCTCGGCGACCGCAGCGGCACCATTGAAGCGCGCATGTGGGAGCAATTCGACGTTGCGGTGAAGGACATCGGCCGCGACGATTTCGTCAAGGTAAGCGCGCGCGTCGAGATTTACCGCAACAAGCCGCAGCTTGCTCTTCAGCAGCTGCGGCTCGCAAAGCCTGAGGAGGTCGATCTGGCCGACTTTCTTCCCCACACCAAGGAAGACGTGGGAAAGCTGTACGCGCAGTTGCTCGAATATGCGGGATCGATCGGGAATCCCTGGCTCAAGAAGTTGGTGACCGGAATCATTTCGGACCCTGGGATCGCCGCGAAGTACAAACGTGCCCCCGCCGCGAAAGTGATGCACCACGCCTATCTCGGTGGACTGCTCGAGCACGTCATCGGCTTGTGCGGCCTCGCCAAGCAAATCGCCGCCCACTATCCCGAGCTCAATGTGGATTTGCTGCTGACCGCCGCGATTTTGCACGACGTTGGCAAGCTCGAAGAACTCTGCTACGAGCGCGCCATCGGCTACACCGTCGAAGGCCAGCTCCTCGGCCACATCATGATGGAATTCGAAACTGTTTCCAAAGCCATGGATGCCATCGATGGTTTTCCCGCCAACTTGAAAACCGTCGTCCAGCATCTTCTCATCAGCCATCACGGTCAATACGAGTTTGGCTCGCCAAAGCTCCCCGTGATCCGCGAAGCCATGGCCTTCCACTACATGGATGATCTCGATTCCAAGCTTGCCGCCGTGCGCGCCGCTCTCGCCGTCGACTCCGGCGAACCCGAGTGGTCCGCCTACATCGGCGCCCTCGGCCGCAAATTCCTTCGCCTCGATGAATTCTTGAAGGCCAGGGACGCGGCGGCAAAGAAGACGGCCTAGTTTCCATGATTTCCGCATCCTTCCAAATTCGCCACCTGACCATCCGTCCCGCCGCGGTCCTCGCGCCCATGGCCGGCGTGACGGACACGCTTTTCCGCCGCGTCATTCGCGGCCTCGGCGGATGCGGCCTGCTGATGACGGAGTTCACCAGCTCGGAAGGCATCACGCGCAGCGCAAAGAAAACGCTACGCTATCTCTACTTCCAGGAAGACGAGCACCCGATTACCGCGCAGCTTTTTGGCGCGAATCCCACCGTCATGGCTGAGGCCGCGAAGATGGTCGAAGACCTTGGCTACGATGCTGTGGACATCAATCTCGGCTGCCCCGCCAAAAAAGTCGTCAAGTGCGGCGGCTCCGGCCTGCTCCGTGATTTGCCGCTTCTCGAAGAGATTTTCAAAGCCGTGCGCGCCGCCGTAAAAATTCCGCTCACGATTAAACTGCGGGCCGGCTGGGACGAAAATTCCATCGTTGCCGTCGACGTCGCCAAAATGGCGGAAAGCATTGGGGTCGAAGCCGTTGCCGTCCATCCGCGCACCCGCGAGCAAGGCTACGCCGGCGCCGCGGACTGGAGCATCATCGCCGCCGTCAAGCAAGCCGTGAAAATCCCTGTCATCGGCAACGGCGACATCAACAAGCCCGAAGATGCCGCGCGCATGGTCAACCAAACCGGTTGCGCCGCCGTCATGATCGGCCGCGCCGCCGCCACCAACCCGTGGATTTTTTCCCAGATGCGGCAATACGCCGAAACCGGCCGCTACGACACCCCCACCGACGCCATCCGCTACCGTTTACTGATGGACTACTATAGACAAATTAATGCTGCCAACCTGCCCGATGGTGTAGGCAAAATGAAGCAGTTCGCTTGCTGGTTTACGCATGGCGTGGGGAACGGCAGCGAGCTTCGTGGAATTGTACATGCGGCGCGCACACCCGCGGAGATCCTCGAGAGCGTCGAACGCTTTTTCGAGGGCCGAGCCATGGCGCAGCAAGAATCTGACCCCGACCCGGTCGGGGTCGCCAGAAACGAGGACCTAGCCCATGGTCCCTGCCAGCACCACGGTATCGAGGCAACGCTCGGAACGTAGAATCGCCGTCCGCCTGCCCCTCAAAGTCCGGGGGCGCGACGCCCGTGGGTTCCCCTTCGAAGAAGATACCGCCAGCGAAAATCTTTGCCGCAACGGCGCCGCCTTTGTGACGCGTTTCGACGTAGCCATCGGCTCCGACCTGGAAATCCACATCCCCTTTTCGCAGTACGCCTCGCGCCGCGCCGGGAGCTCCGCGCTCTCCCGTAGCGCTGACGCGGACTTCTCCACCCAGGGCCGCGTCGTGCACGTCGTCGAGTCCAAGTCCGAAGGCGAAAAGCTCGTCGGCATCCAGTTCACCGGCCCCCGCTTCCAGCGCGTCTTCCGCTCCGAATCCGCCGCCTGACTCTTTCATTCGTAGTGGCGGGTCTTTGGACCCGGTTTTTTTCTTCCGTTGTTATTGCCCCAAATACGTCGCAATAAACCAGCTATTCCCCCACGCATCCTTCACTCCCGCCGCCCGGTCTCCATACGGCTTGTCCTGCGGCACTTCAATCGACGTCGCCCCCGCCCGCAGCGCCTGCGCGTACACCGCATCCGTGTCCGGCACGTACACGTGCAAGTGGCACGGCATTGGCTGGAATTCATCGTGCGCCTCGTCAATCTCCAGCGTGGCGTTGCCAATTCGAATCGTGCCATGCAGCACCGCGCCCTCCGGCGATTTGTGCACGCCCATCGCCTCGGCCCCGAACGCCGCCTCGAGGAATGGGATCATCTTGTGAGCTTCGCGGAGATGCAGATAAGGCTGGACGGAGCGTAAGCCTTCAGGCCCGGGAGTCCAGCCTTTCGGCGTGGCGATATACCAGTGATTGCCGAATTGGTCTTTGGCGGCGCCCCAGCGGTCGCCTGAAGGGTGGTCGTCGGTCGGCGCGTAGATGGAGGTGGCGCCGGCTTGAAGGGCGCTGTCGAACGTGGCGTTAGCGTCGTCCACATAGAGATGGATGGCCGTGGGCGCGGCTGGATACGCGTCGCTCCCATCGCTCACTTCGATCGCGCCATTGCCCACAGCTACCTCGGCGTGCATGATCAAGCCGTCAGGCGTCGGCATCCTAATCTGCTCCACGCCCTTGAAAGCCGTCTTCAAGAATTCGAGGAACTGCGCCCCGCCCCTTACGATGATGTAGGGCGTGATGGACGTCAATCCCGGGCGTTGGTAATGAGCCGCTCTTGCCGGTGCAGCTGCGCCCGCTCTCGATGCTGCTGCTGGGCCTTCGTTCATGGTTGCTCTCCTTTGCAAATCGGATCTGAGGGTTGCTCGAAACTCTTGGCGCGGAAGCTCGCGCAACACCTGCGCAACACGCATCAGAGGCGCGAGGTTGCGGTCAGGCGCTTCCTCGGGGCGAGGCCGCAGCGACACTAGCATCGCCTGCACCACCTCATCAAGCTGCACTGCGAGGGGGTGCTTAGCCATGGCTGCCCTCCATCTGCGCGCGCAAATTCTGCATCGCGCGCAATTGCAGTTGCTTGATGGCCCCCGGCGTCTTCCCCAGCCGCTGCGCAATCTCCCGGATGCTGCGCTGCTCCACAAATCGCTCGTACACCACCTGCTTCTGAACCTCCGGAAGCTCCCCCACCAGCCGGAACAATCGCGCGCGATTCTCAGTGGCACGCAATTCGGAGGCTTGCAGGTCGGGATCGGCCGCAACCTCTGGCGGATCGTCCGGGGCAGGGAACTCCCGCGCGGCTCGTTTGGCCTGATCGACAATACTATTCACCGCGATCCGCATCAGCCACGCCGCAAAGGGAACCCCACGCCATTCATAACCCGGCAGGTTCGCCAGCGCCTTGTGAAACACTTCCGACGTCAAATCTTCCGCGGCGGCCCGGTCCCTCACCCGGCCGGCGACAAACGCATACACACGCTCGAAATGCTGCTCGTACAGCGCGTCGAACTTCGCCGGATCGCTCTGCGCCGCCTCCACCAGCAACCGCTCGTCCACGCCCGCCCGAGCGTCCCCGGGCACAGCTTCATCCGTGCCTTTCGCCGAACGCTTCCTTGCCGGTCGTCGCCTGGCCATCATCGCTCTAACAATATAACTGCCCGCCACGAAAAAGGTTACGCCCTCCCTTGCCGCATTGGGGCAGGTTCGGACACTGTCGGGATCGTTCCCCATTGCGGCGCTTCTCTCCCTTCGGCAACGAAATCCTTGTTGTCAACACTACTGTGGATGTGTTGCTGGCCCGCACGTAACTGTGCAAACGCAGCGGGCTCACCATCTCGCAGGATTGAGCATGGGCCGTCCTGAAGATTCCTCGTCACTACGTCCCCTTCCTGCCGTCAATCTGTTTTGACCTCTACCTAACTCGGTGATACATAGAATTGCATCCGACCCCTTGGGAGAAGCGCCTGGCGAGCCTGTTCTGAGGCCCACCGGCCTTCGCATGCAACCAATGGAGGAACAATGAAGAAACCCACGGAGGTGATCAGCTTGACTTGTCTCCTGCTCAGCATTCCCGCCGGCTGGTGTGCTGACCGTGCTCACGACCTCGCCAAACTGGCTGCCAAGCAGAAGGCCGTAACAGGGTGCAATCCGGCGAGCTTGAATACCCGGACCTGTCACACGCAATTTCCAACAGGCTGCACCGACTCAGCCCACAGGTACGATGCCTGCTTGAATTTCTTGAAGGACCAGGTCCCTGGTCCGGCCTTGGCTTCCCCTACGGCGCTAATTGGAAATGATTTCCAGTTACTGGAAGGCAAGATTCCCAAAGGGTTGGGAAGCAGCAACCATGCCAAGTCTGCTCCGGCTCTCGCCGGCCTTGGCGAAGGCAACATCGTTACAGTCATCGCCTATCTTTACTTCGTGGAAGACACCAGCAAAGGCAACAGCAAACCCTCGATTGGAGAAATCGCCAATTGCAAACTGCAACTTCCGGACAGCTATGACTACCATATCGGCATGGGCTTTGACCCGGCGCTGGCAAGACAGATTTTAAAAAACAAACCAAGGCCCGTGATCGATAACGTGCATTTGAACGTGAATGACGACTGTAGCTTCCCCGGCGCGACAGCGAGTTGCTGGCGTTCCACCGTTTGGGAAGTCCATCCAGTAACCCAGTTTTATGTCTGCAGTCTGAAGAACAAGCTATGCGACCAGTCTTCACCAGACAGCGCCTGGACCAGCCTCGACAACGTGCCGTAGAGAAGGAAGCTTCTAGCCCCTGCGCGCGTCGATGGCCTCCAACGGCCGCACAGTCAGGCATCGATTCGCGCAGCGCGCTTCTGGCGCCATCGTCGATCGGCCCAGAAGGCAAAAGCGAAAATCAGTCCGAAGTAATAGACGAAATTACCGTCCACAACGAGCAAGGGTGGGCGCAAGTCCCATCCAGAGGTCTGTAAGTGTGGCGAAATCCATAGAAACAATAGCCAACCCGGGGAAAGCAAAAGAGATACCACGTTTCATCTTCCCAATGGAGTCCAGTGGCCAGAAGAGGATGGTTGCGACCCAGGTCGCCGCTGCGGACACAAGCGTCGAGCAGCCTAGCAGCAGCACAAACTAAAGCCACGGTGCGCGGAGGCTTTGCTGGATGCGTTTGCTTCTTCCTCTGTGTCCGCAAGTCCGGCTCGTGCCGAGTATTGGTCACTGCTCCTCGCCATTTGTTTGGGCGTCAACCAGCTGCGAGTAGGCTGCACGTCGCGTCAGGCCGCGTTCCTTGGCGGCGAGCTTCAGGGCTTCTTTGCGGTCGAGCTTGGCCTGGCGGATGAGCTCCTCGACGCGGTCGGCGAGGCTTTGCGTGGAATTTGCCTGTGTGCGTGCGTCGGCAGGAGCTTCGGGGCCGATTAAGAGCGTGATTTCGCCGCGGGCGGGTCGTTCCTCGAGGGAAGTGGAGAGTTCGGAGAGCTTGCCGCGGCGAAACTCTTCGTGCAGCTTCGTCACTTCGCGCGCGATGCAGGCGCTGCGATTGCCGAGAACCTCGCGGGCATCGGCGACACACTCCGCGACCCGGTGCGGAGTTTCGTAAAGGATGATGGTGCGGTCCTCGATGCGCAAGCGTTCGAGGGCGCGGCGCCGTTCGCCGCTGCGCGCCGGCAAAAAGCCGACGAACAGAAATTCTTCGTTAGGCAGACCCGAGGCGGAAAGGGAAGCGAGCAGCGCGGATGGACCGGGAATCGGCACCACGGGAACTTGGTGTCGCAGGCAGAGCGTAACGAGGCGGTGGCCGGGGTCGGAAACGAGCGGCATCCCCGCGTCGCTCACCAGCGCGATCTTCGCGCCTTGCTCCAGCGACACGACCAGTTCCGGCGCGCGGGTCAACTCATTGTGCTCATGGTAGCTGACGAGCGGCTTGTGAATGTCGTAGTGAGTAAGAAGCTTCAGCGTATGGCGTGTGTCCTCGCAGGCGATTCGATCAACTTCCTTCAGAGTGCGCAGCGCCCGCAGCGTGATGTCTTCGAGATTGCCGATCGGCGTGCCGACCAGGTAAAGGCACCCCCCGTCTGCCGGATTCACAGCTTCTGCCGCATTCGCAGCCTTAGTCGCCTTGGGAGGAAGAGTCTTCGCGCTCATGCTCACGAGTCTAGCATGCGATCATGTTTACCAGTCGTGCTGGCGCGCGTTCCGGATGCGCCACTCGTTCGCGCGCGCGTGCGCAATAGCAATGCTATACTTTTAGTTTTGACCACCAACTTGGAGGAGCATCAGTGCCCCTGTACGAGTACAAATGCTTGAAGTGCGGCCGCAATACGGAAAAAATTGAAAGCGTCTCCGGCCCGCACCTGAAAAAATGCCCCCACTGCGGCGGAAAAGTCGAATCGGTGATCACCGCGCCGTCGATTCAATTCAAAGGCGCGGGTTGGTACGTGACGGATTATGGCGGAAAAAAGTCCACTGGCGGCGACGGCGACAAAGCAGACAAGCCTGCCACGGAAACAAAAGAAGCCGGGAACAAAGAGAAAGATTCGGCGAGCACGGAGTCAGCGAGCAAGGAAGCGGCTTCCAAAGATGCGAAGGAGAGCAAAGAGAAGAAGCCCGCGAAAAAGAAATAGCACTTCTGAACGAGGCGTTTCGCTCAGAGTTTGAGAGTTTTCAAGTAGCTGCGAAACGCGGCGCCAAATTCGGGATTCTGCAAAGCGATTTCAACGGTTGCTTTTAGAAAACCGAGCTTGTCGCCTGCGTCATAGGAAATGCCTTCGTAGATGTAGGCCCACAAACCATGCTCGCGCGCGAGAATGCGCAGCGCATCAGTAAGCTGAATTTCGTTTCCCGCACCGGGTTTGGTGCGAGCCAGGCAATCGAAGACCGCAGCCGGCAGAACGTACCGCCCGGTAATCGCCAAATTCGATGGCGCATTCTCCGGCTTCGGTTTCTCGACCAGGTCGCGGATGCGCAGCAACCGTTCGCCGAACGGCGGCTGCGGAGCGGGCTCGCCATCAACGATGCCGTAGAGATTGGTCTTGTCCCTAGGGACTTCTTCCACGGCGATGGCGCCGACGCCGGTAGATTCATAGACCTTGATGAGTTGTTTGGTGGCAGGATTCGGGCCGGGAATTAATACGTCGCCAAGCAAGACCGCGAAGGGTTCGTCGCCTACAAGGTCGCGCGCGACGAGCACAGCGTGGCCGAGCCCAAGTGGCTCTTTCTGTCGCGTGTAGCTCACCTGCACCATGTTGCTGATCATTCGAACCATCTCCGCCTGATCTTTTTTGCCTCTCTCTTCAAGAAAACGTTCGAGCGCGGGAGCGGAATCGAAGTGATCTTCGATGGAATTCTTGCCTTTGCCGGTGACGATGATGATGTGCTCGATGCCGGAGGCGACACACTCTTCGACGACGTATTGAATCTGCGGCTTGTCGACGACGGTGAGCATCTCTTTCGGCTGCGCCTTCGTAGCGGGGAGAAAGCGCGTGCCAAGGCCGGCGGCAGGGAGCACCGCCTTGCGGACTCTGTTGCGGCTATTCGTGGGGCCGTCAGCTCGCGCAGAGTTGGGTGTGACGGAGGCGTTGTTGGTCATAGGCTCAGTTTTCTATACACTCTAATTTTTTGCACACTCTAAGAGGATGGAGACCATTCTTCGACGCGGATTCGAATCCGTCAATGGTTTTTGCGTTCGAACGGCGGCCGTAGGGTTAGTTGGTCCCTGTGGAGTTGCCCGATGCGAGGTCGCGCGTGTGCTAGCATTGGTTGAGAGCAGGGAAATAATGCTCGCCGCAAAAGACCATGAGAATCTTGGGGATTGAATCTTCGTGCGATGAGACGGCGGCGGCGGTAGTCGCGGACGGGCGGGAGATTTTGTCGAGTGTCGTCGCTTCGCAGATCGAGATTCACCGCAAGTATGGCGGGGTGGTGCCGGAGCTGGCGTCGCGGGAACACTTGCGGCAGATCGTGCCGGTGGTGCGTGAGGCGATTGCGCAAGCGGGGATGGAGCTTTCGAATGTGGACGCGATTGGGGTGACGCAAGGGCCGGGGCTGGTGGGGGCGCTGCTGGTCGGAATTACGTATGGAAAAACGCTGGCGCAGGCGCTGGGGAAGCCGCTCGTGCCGGTGAATCATCTTGAGGGGCACGTGCATGCGGTTTTTCTGGAAGCGTACAAAGCGGGGCGGGCGGCGAAATTGCCGGGAGTGTGCTTGATCGTTTCGGGGGGGCACACGGTACTTTATGAAGTGAAGCCGGAAGATTCGAACGGGCAGGATTCAAATGCGCTCTTGCGCTACCGCAAGATGGGCCAGACGCGGGACGACGCAGCAGGGGAAGCATACGACAAAGTGGCGAAGCTGTTGGGCTTGGGGTATCCGGGAGGGCCGATTCTCGACCGTTTGGCGGCGGTTTCGAATGACGCACCTGCACCCGTGAAATTTGGGCCCACGAAAATGAAAGGGAACGCGCTGGACTTCAGCTTCAGCGGACTGAAAACGGCAGTGCTGTATCACGTGCGTGAGCACAGCGAATACACCGAAGAGATCCGCAGGCGCGAAGAGGCGCTTACACGAGGCGAAAGAAAATTCGAACAATTGCTGCCGCTGTGCAGTCCGAAAACGCTGGCGCTGGTGCGGGAGTTTCAGAATGCCGTGGTGCGCGATCTGGTCGAGCGCACGATGAGCGCGGCGGAAGAACTGGGTGTGGAAAGCGTGCTGGTTTCAGGAGGCGTTGCGGCGAACAGCCAGTTGCGCGCGGCGTTCGAAGCGCGCTCGAAAGCCGCCGGCGTCGAGGTGTTTTTCCCGAGCCGGGCGCTTTCGACCGATAATGCCGCGATGATCGCGGCGGCGGCATATTCCCGCTTTCGCGCCGGCATTATCGCGGACACCACCCTCAACGCCGATCCCAGCCTCGCCCTTGCTTGAATGATAGTTTTGTTTTCCGTTGATGGCTGTGCTCAACAGGAGAGTTCACGGAGAGCACCTAGGAATCACTGCGAAGAGACAGGTACGAATGCCTGTCCCACTTAAAGCAGCGCGGCGTAAGATATACTTTCGCGAATATGGCCACGGCGAGCGGCGGCGCGCGATTCGAATTTGCCAGCGATCAGTCGCTGCTAGTTTATTTTGATGAACTGAAGGAAACGGGCCGGGCTGAATCTGGACCACCGCAAGGCGAGAAGAGCCGGGCTCAAGCCCGGCCTCTACAGCGTCAGATCGCACTCCAAGCAAATGAAAAGGTCAGGAAGCTGCTTCGGCTGCTGGAGCTGGAGCCCCTTGCGGGTGTCCGCAATGTTCATCCTGCGTACTGCTCGTTGCTGGTCAAATTCGATGGACTGCGGTTGCGCCACGACGAAGTGGAATCGATTCTACGGCGATATCTCGAGCGGCTTGAAGAGATAAAACTGCCTGAGCCGCGGCTGGTGGAAATCCCGGTGTGCTATGGCGGAGAGTTCGGTCCGGATTTGGCTGAGGTGTGCGCCATCCATGGATTGACGCCGGCGCAGGTTATCGAGCTGCATGCTTCGGCCGAGTATCTTGTTTATTTTTTAGGGTTCGTGCCGGGATTCGCGTATTTGGGCGAATTGCCGGAAGCGCTGGTGACTCCGCGGCTTGCGGTTCCGCGGCGCAGGGTGCCGGCGGGCAGCGTGGGGATCGCGGGTAATCAGACCGGTGTGTATCCATTCGCCACACCCGGTGGGTGGAGATTGATCGGACGCACGCCTGTGGCGATGTTCCGAGATGAGCGGGAGGGTTTCAGCCTGCTGGTAATCGGAGATCGCGTGCGATTTGCGCCGATTTCGGCGGAGCGATTTGGGGAGTTGGAGAAAGAATGGGCGTGATTCAGGTGCAGGAGCCGGGGCTTTTCACGACCGTGCAGGATTTGGGGCGAGAAGGATTCGGGGCGATGGGCGT
>WNGC01001890.1_pt1 | contig 25797 bp, 25 predicted proteins | sample 5400051 | NCBI WGS metagenome assembly WNGC01 (sample SAMN13153368, study PRJNA577476) | soil metagenome | isolation source: 20 cm soil or saprolite under grassland replicate 2 | place: USA:California | collected 2016-06-15
TGAACCAGGACCTCGTCGACATCATCCGCATGAACGTGAGGATTCCCGAGCGCGCCATGGGAGACCTGCGCGCCCAGATCACCGCGGTGAAGACGGGCGAACGTCGCTTTCTCGAGCTGCTCGAGCGCTACGGGCGCGAAGAAGTGCTCGCCGCAATCGCGAGCATCATGGACCAGTCGGAAGCCGCGACTCGTGCGCGCACGCGCACCATCCCCGACGGCACGTACGAAGCCGAGTCTTTCATGGATGACGACGGCGTGGACATCGGCAAGCCCGTGCCGATCAAGGTGCGCGTGGTGAAAAAAGGCGATGAGATGACGATCGACCTCTCGCAGGTGAGCCCGCAGGTGCGCGGTTTCTACAACTCAGGCGCGACCACCGGCTACTCCTGCGCGCAGGTCGCCTACAAGTGCCTCACTTCCCCGACCGATTACCCGATCAACGAAGGGAGCTTCCGTCCCCTCAGAGTGATCCTCGCGCCCGGCACCGTGGTAAGCGCGGTGAAACCGGCGGCGATGCGCTGGTGGATGACGTTTCCGATGACGGTCGTGGATACCGTCTTCAAGGCAATGGAGCACGCGATCCCGGAGCGCACCATCGCCGCGCACCACGCCGACCTGTGCGTGGCGCTCATCAACGGCATCTCGCCCAAGGACGGCCGGCTCTTCCTCGCCGGCATCGGTCCTTCGGGAGGCGGCTTCGGCGCGAAGCTCACCGAGGACGGCATGAGCGCAACGGTGTGCCTGAACGACGGCGACACCCACAACCATCCGGTGGAGCAGATGGAGGCGAAGTACCCGATGCTTTTCGAGCGGCACGCGCTGCGCGAAGACTCCGGAGGGGCGGGACGCCATCGCGGGGGACTCGGCACGGAGCAGGTGGTGCAGGCCCGCTCGTCGATCAACATCAACATCCAAGTCGATCGCGTGCACTGCCCGCCGTGGGGCCTCGCCGGAGGCCATCCCGGCGCCGGCAACCAAGTGGCCCTGCGCATCGGAGGAAAGGAGATCACCGATCTCCCGAACGCCAAAGTGCTGATGAAAGGGCTCGAGCGTGGAGATGCCATCACGATCCGCGCGGGCGGCGGTGGCGGCTTCGGGCCGCCGGAAGAGCGCGACCCTGAAGCCGTAGCGAACGACGTGCGCCAGGGTTACGTATCGCCAACCGTCGCCAGCGACACCTACGGCGTCGTCCTGGATCCACGGACGTTCGCCGTCGACGCGGCGGCGACGGCGAGGCGGCGCGCGGAGATGAAACGAGACTCGCAGCAAAACGACGTGCATCCCATCAACCAAAGGAGGGGAACATGAGCAGCGCACCCGGCGTCACCCCCGCGCAAATCGCAGCACGGATCGAGCGTTTGCCGTTCTCACGCTGGCATGTGAAGCTGCGCGTGGTCATGGGCGTCGCGACTTTCTTTGACGCCTTCGACGCGCTCGCCATCGCCTATGTGCTCCCCGTCCTGATCCCACTGTGGAAGCTTGCGCCCGGACAGATCGGCCTTCTCATCTCGATCGGCTTCGCGGGGCAGCTCGTGGGGGCGATCCTGTTCGGCTGGCTCGCCGAGCGCCTCGGTCGCGTGCGCGTTGCGGCCTGGACGATCGGCATCTTCTCGGTGTTCAGCCTGGTGTGCGCATTCTCCTGGAGCTACCCGTCCATGCTCGTCTTCCGCTTCATCCAGGGCCTGGGTCTGGGCGGCCAGGTGCCGATCGCCGCGGCCTACATCAACGAGATCGCCAAGGCCGAGAAGCGCGGCCGCTTCTTCCTCCTCTACGAGGTGATCTTCCCGGTGGGCCTGCTCACCGTCGCGCTCGTCTCGACCTGGGTGGTGCCGAATCTCGGCTGGCAGTGGATGTTCATCATCGGGGCGCTGCCGGTCCTGCTCGCCACGGTGATGCGCCGCGTCCTGCCCGAGTCACCGCGCTGGCTCGCCTCGCGGGGACAGCTCGAGCAAGCCGGAAGAGTGATGAAGTCGATCGAGGACGAAGTCTCCGCAAGAGGCGCAAGGCCGCTGCCCGCGCTGCCTTCGAACATTCCGCCGGTTTCCGCAGCCAAGGCGAGCTGGCGCGACCTCTTCTCGGGCATTTATCTCTCGCGCACGCTCGCGGTCTGGGTGATGTGGTTCTGTACGTATCTCATCGTCTACGGAATATCCGGATGGCTGCCGACGATCTACCGCACCATCTTCAAGCTGCCGCTGCAGCAGGCGCTGCAGTATTCGCTCGCCGCGACGGCGGCCGGATTGGTCGGGGCGCTCGCCTGCGCCTACCTCATCGACCGCACCGGACGGCGCGCGTGGTTCACCATGGCCTTCTTTCTGGGAGCGCTGCCGTTGTTCATACTGTGGATACGCGGAGCCGGCAACTCCGCCATCGACGTGATGATCTACGCCTCGGTGAGCTACGCCATGATCAACACGCTCGCGCTCGGCCTGTATCTGTACACGCCGGAGATCTATCCGACTCGCGTGCGCGCGGTCGGCTCCGGAGCCGCGACCGCCTGGCTGCGCGTCGCCTCGATGATCGGACCGTTCATGATAGGCGCGATCCTGCCCCAGGCCGGCCTCGGGACGGTGTTCCTCGTGTTTGGCATCGCTGCGGTGATCGGCGGAGTGGTTGCCGTGCTGTTCACGCTGGAGACCCGCGGGCGCGTCCTCGAGGAGCTTTCTCCTTAAATACCTCTACAGAATGAAGAAAGGCCCGCGTCTAGCGGGCCTTCCTTCCGTGTCAGCGCGTCTGCGCGTCGTGCTTCTCGCGGTAAATGCGCTTGCTCTGCCTGTTCTCCGCCTTCTGGACGCGCCGCTGCTCGTTCGGTCCCACGCGCCCGTCGGCTCCCGCGCGCGCCTCGGCCCGGTTGACACGCGCCTGACCGCGCTCGAGCTTCGCGGCTTCGCGGTTGGTGAGCTGCCCGGACTGGACGCCCTGCTCGATGCGCTGCTGCTGGTTTACGTTACGCTGAACGTCGGCCTGCATGCGCTGCGAGGAGGCCGAGTTGGGATTGCCCCTGGCGGTGTTGCTCTCGAGCCGGTTGATCTGGCGGCTCTCCTGGTTTTGCGCGCGCTGGATGCGCGCTTTCTCGGCCGGGCTGAGCGTGCCGTCCTTGGCGGCGTTCGATTCCATGCGCTCGATGCGCGCTTCGCCCCTCTCGAGCTGCGACGCTTCGCGGGTGTTGAGCGATCCGCTTTTCAGCCCCTGCTCGATGCGGCCCTGCTGGTTCACGTCGCGCTGCACCTCCGAGCCGACCGTTTGGGCCGAAGCGGCGACCGAAAACAGACCGGCGACTGCAACTGCGATTGCCGTGGCTGCTACTTTCATGCTGCCTCCTTGAAGTTCTTCATGAAATGTCTCCCCGAGCGATTAACGCCCTTCTCGGCCATCGGTCTACCCCGGGAACGGGAAAAAAGTGTAACAGTTGGTACTGCGGCGCCCCTCGAACTTTGACCGTCCCCCTTCTTCATGGCAGCATAGCTTCGAAATCGAATCCAAAGGGGAGGTTGGCATGGATCCGATGGCAATGCTCGCGCTCGCCACCGCCGTCTTTCTTGCCACGCACTACGTATCGAGCACGCCGCTGCGCTCGGGGCTGGTCGCGCTGCTGGGAGAAAACACCTATCTCGTCCTCTACACGTTCGTTTCCCTGGTGACGCTCGCGTGGATGATCTGGGCCTACGTCAAGGCGCCCTACGAGCGGCTGTGGGCCGGGGACGAATTCAAGGCGTGGGCGGTGGTGTTAATGCCCGTTTCCCTGGTGCTTATCGCCTGCGGCGCGCTGATCCGCAACCCGAGCGCAGTGCGCCAGGAACGCGCGGTCCGGTACATGGACGAGCCTCGCGGTATCCTGCGCGTCACGCGCCATCCCATCCTGTGGGGGATCGCGCTATGGGCGGCGGTGCATCTGATCTCCCGCGGGGACACCGCGTCGCTGATTTTCTTCGGCGGATTTCTGCTGCTCGCGGTATCGGGTACGGTGCTGCAGGATCGGCGCAAGGAGAGAACGATCGGCGTGGACTGGAAGCGCTTCACCGTGACCACTTCCAACGTTCCGTTCGCGGCGATCATGCAGGGGCGCAACCACTTCAGGTTCGACGAAATCGGGTGGGGGAAAGTGCTCGCCGGGCTCGCGCTGTACTTCGCGCTCGCATTCCTGCATCCGTACCTTTTCGGGGTAAGACCTTATTGAGGGTGGTGGTAGTCGCATGAGCACCGCCCGCAGTCTGATGACGCGCGCGCTGCACCTGCCCGAGGTACGCGAGCGGCTCGAGGGCTACGGCTTCGAGGTCGTCGGGAACACGCCCGAGGAGTTCGCCTCACGCATGCGCAGCGAGTCGCAGAGATTGGCGCGCGTGATACGGGATTCCGGCGCGAAACCCGAATGAAGCCGGGAAACCCTGTCGCGCGGGCGCAGTGCATTACAATTGCGGTTTCGTCGAGAGAACAAGGCTTATGACCCAGGAAGCACTCCTCGCCCTCCGGAGACAGCCGGCCTTCGCGGCCGGTGAGCTGACCGAGCGCATCATCGCGGAAAAACAAGGCTCGATCGGTTGGCTGACGTTCAACAACCCGTCGCGCCGCAATGCCATCTCGATCGACATGTGGGAAGCGATCCCGAAGATCTTCGATCGCTTCGAGCAGGACCCGCAGATTCGCGTGATCGTACTGAAAGGCGAAGGCGACAAGGCTTTCGTCTCCGGGGCGGACGTCTCGCAGTACGAGAAGCAGCGCTCCACCGCCGAAGGCATCCAATACTACGAAGAGATCGCCGGCCGCGTCCAGGAGCGTTTTCAGAACTGCGACAAGGTGCTGATCGCCATGATCCGCGGCTATTGCCTGGGGGCGGGCGTCAACATCGCGCTCAACTGCGACCTGCGTCTCGCGGCGGAGGATGCGAGGCTCGGCATCCCCGCGGCGAAGCTCGGCCTGGGCTACCGCGCCTCATCGTTGAAAAACCTGGTGGACGCGGTCGGCCCGGCGTACGCGCGCGAGGTGCTCATCACCGGACGCCAATTTAGCGCCGGAGAAGCGAAAACGATGGGTCTCGTACACCGCGTGGTACCGGCGGCGGAGCTGGAATCGCTGGTCCTCGAGTATTGCGCGATGATTTCGGAGAACGCGCCGCTCACCATCCGCGCGTCCAAGCGCATTATTCGCGAGCTCCTGAAATCGAGCGCGACGTTCGACGCGGAGGCATGTGCGGCGTTGGTCAAGGCCTGCTTCGAGAGCCAGGATTACGTCGAAGGCCGCAGAGCTTTCATGGAGAAGCGCAAGCCCGTGTTTCACGGAAAGTAAGCGCCGCAAAAGAGGAGACGGAGCATGAAGATCATCATTGCGATCGCCGCGGCGCTCGGCATGGCGGCGAACGCGGCGGCCCAGGGCTATCCCAGCCGACCGATCACCCTCGTCGTCGGCTTCGCGCCGGACCCTCGTCGTCGGCTTCGCGCCGGGCGGCGGGACAGACACCGTGGCACGGGTCATGCAGAAGAAGCTCGGCGAGTATCTCGGCCAGACTATCGTCGTCGAGAACCGCGCCGGCGCGGGCGGCGTCATCGCCGCGGACCTGGTCTCCAAGGCCGCGCCGGACGGCTATACAATTCTCCTCGCAACCATCGCGGCGCTCGCCGTCGCGCCGCACCTCAACTCGAAGCTACCGTACAACCCGTTGCGGGATTTCGCACCGATCTCCATGGCGACGGTCTCCGGCAATGTGCTCGTGGTGCATCCGTCCCTGCCGGCCAAAACCATCGCCGAGTACGTAAAGGAGGCCAACAGCCGGCCCGGCGGCCTTCCCTACGGCACTTCCGGCATCGGCAGCGCCGGCAACCTCGCCGGCGAGCTGTTCCGGCTGACCGCGAAAGCCAACCTCATCCACGTACCGTACAAGGGCGGCGGCCCGGCGATGAGCGACCTGCTCGGCGCGCAGATCCTCTCGGTGTTCGCCTCCGCGACCACGGCAGTGCCGCAAGTGAAGGCGGGAAGATTGCGCGCGCTCGGGACGACCAGCGCGAAGCGCTCGGCGACCATGCCCGAAGTACCTACGATCGCGGAGCAGGGCTACCCGGGATACGAGGCGACGAACTGGTACGCGTTCGTGGCCCCCGCGAAGACGCCCAGGAACGTCGTCGTCCGGCTGAATCGCGAAATAGTGAAAACGCTGCGCGATCCCGAAACCCACGACGCGATTTTCAAGCAGGGCGAAGAACCGACGCCGTCAACCCCCGAGGAGCTCGCGCAGCACATGGCGCGCGAGTACGCCACCTGGGGCAGGGTGATCAAGGAGGCCGGAATCCCGGTCGAGCAGTAACGGGAACCACGGTTGACCGGCTGATCCAAGGGGACATCATGCCGAGGATTCTGGTCGCAGTCGTCGCATTCGCCTGCCCGGCATTCGGTCTCGCGCAAGGGGCTTTTCCGAGCCGGCCGGTGAGCATGGTGATCGGCTTCGCCCCCGGGGGCGGTGCCGACATCGCCGCCCGCATCATCGTCAAAAAGCTCTCCGAGAACATCGGGCAAAGCATCATCGTCGAGAACCGCGCCGGCGCGGGGGGACAGATCGCGGCGACTGTGGTGGCGAAGGCGGCGCCCGACGGCTACACGATCTACCTCGCCAACGTCGGGGTGCTCGCGGTGGCCCCGCATCTCGTTTCCAACCTTCCATTCAATCCGGAGCGCGATTTTGCGCCGATCACGATGGCGGTCGTGCTGGACAATGTCCTCGTCGTTCATCCTTCCGTTGCGGCAAGGACGCTCGCCGAATACATCGCGGAAGCCAACAGGCGCCCCGGCGGCATGCCCTACGGGAGCTCGGGCATCGGCGGCGCCGGGCATCTCGCCGGCGAGCTTCTCAAGCTGATGGCCAAGGCCAATCTTGTTCACGTCCCCTACAAGGGCGGCGGGCCGGCGATGAGCGATGTCCTCGGCGGGCAGATCCCGTCACTCATCACCACGGCCGGCACCGCGGCACCGCACGTCAAGGCGGGCAAGATCCGGGCGCTCGCGACCACTGGGGCGAAGCGATCGACGTTCTATCCCGATGTGCCGCCGGTCGCCGAAGCCTACCCGGGATTCGAGGCCGTGAACTGGTACGCCTACGTCGCGCCGGCGAATACCCCGAGGGAAATCGTCGAGCGCTGGAACCGCGAAATCGTCAAGACGCTCAACACGCAGGAGACGCGCGAGCAGCTCCTCGCGAACGGAATGGAGCCCTCCCCTTCGACGCCCGAGGAGCTCGCCAGGACCATCGCGCGTGAGCTCGTCGTCTGGGGGCGCGTCGTGAAAGCGGCGGGAATCAGAGCGGAGTAGTTGGCGGAATAACCGGGGACAGACCACGGTTTCCCGGGGGGCCGCGCTGTGCTAGCCCGGCACAGATGGAAACCGTGGTCTGTCCCCGGTTTCAATCCATGCGCACCGCGATCTTGCCGAGGTGCGCGTTCGATTCCATGTAACTCTTGGCCGCAGGCAATTCGGAGAACGGAAACACCCGGTCGACGAGCGGCCGGATCTTTCCCGCGGCGATGAAGGGGAGAATGTCGGCGGTGAAGCCCCGTACTGTGACGGCGCGCTGCTCGGCGTTGCGCAGGCGGTTGGAGACGCCGAAGAGCGTCAGGCGCTTGGTGTGCAGCGCCTCGATGTCGATCTCGCTTTTCAGAACGCCGTCCACGTAGCCGACGGTCGCGTGCCTGCCTTCGTAGGCGAGCGCGCGGATAGTCTCCGCGAACACCGAGCCTCCGACGTTGTTCACGACGAGATTGGCGCCCTTGCCGCCCGTCGCCTTCATCACGGCGTCGGCGAAATCTCCCGCGCGCGTGCGGATGCCGGCGTCGAGCCCGAGCGCTTTGAGCCTGTCGAGCTTCTCCGCCGACCCCGAAGTACCGATCACCTTCGCTCCCAGGACTTTGGCGGTCTGCAGCGCGGCGACGCCGACCCCAGCCGAGATGCCGGTGACGAGCAGCCATTCTCCGGCGCGCAGCTTCCCCTGCGCGATCAGCATGTCGTGCACGACCATGAAAGCGAGCGGAATCGATCCCGCTTCCTCCCAGGTGAGATTCTTCGGTACCGCGACCGCTTCACGCGCGTCCATAAGCGAGTACTCGGCAAACGACCCGGCGCAGCGCCCCATGATCCGCTCGCCCGTCTTGAAGCCGGTGACTCCCGCCCCGAGCTTGGCGACCTCGCCCGCGCCTTCTGCGCCGGCGGCCTTCGCCGCTCCGCCCGCCTTGACGCTGTGCCCTACGATCAGCTCGCCGCGGTTCAAGCCCGCCGCGCGCATGCGAACGAGCAGTTGTCCGGGGCCGGGCTCGGGCACCGGCGCCTCACGCAGCTCGAGAGCGGTTTTCCCGGATTCTGGACGGATCCAATACGATTTCATTTCATTGCCTCCCGTGCGGCCCCGGTGAGCCGCAGAATGTGCATGCCGGTGTTGGCGCGGTCGACCGCGTAGATGGTGCCGCGCTCGTCGACCTCGACGTTGTTGGTCTGGATCGCGATCTTGCAGCGCTCCTCCGCCCCCTTGCCGACGCAGCGCTTCTCGGTCTTTGCCGTGACGGCGGGAATGTAATAGGCGATCTCCCTGGGACGAAAGGGATCGCGGATGTCGAGTGCGCGCACCCCGGCGTTGAAGTGAGCGAAGAACATGATGCGCTTGTAATACACGGGAGCGAAGCTCTCGTTGGAGGAGTGCGTGCCGAAGCGCCCGCCGCGGCCGCAGAAGTCGCCGCTCTTCTCGGGCACGGCCCAGCTCGACACGCCGACCGGCTGCGTCTCGTCGGTGACGTCGACGAAGATGACCATCTGGCGCGCCTCCTGGCACTCGTTGCGGAAGGTTTCGCCGGTCACGACGACGAAATCGCGCTTGCGCGCCTCCTTGTCCTTCGCGAATTCCGCGATCTCCATGCCCAGCACGGGAAACGTCGTGTGCGCCCCGAATTGCGGGGGAAAATCGAGCCGCGCGACCTGAGGATAGACGAGATTCGCTGGCGTGGGCTCCTTCGGGCCGTTCAGGAGCTTCTCCCGGTCGACGATCTGCAATACACCTTTGCTGTTCGCACCGTAGGCGAAATAGACGCGATTGTGTTTCGCGCCGGTCGAGATGGGTCCGTGCAGCGTGCTCGGCACAGGACCGCCCGCGCCCGGCTCGTGCCCGGGCAGCCCGAAGTTGCGGATGAAAAGGGGTTTCGCCGGATCGGAGAGGTCGTAGACCTGCGGATGGCGCCGCGCCCGCCAGCCCTCGACGCCCGAGACGAGAAACGCGATGCCCGTGTCGCACTCCCACCAGCTCTTGTGAGTGCCCTTCAACTTGTCGACGACGGTCGAGAGGCGCGCGGGCTTCGCCGGCTCGGTCACGTCCCAGATCTCGTGCGCCGTGTCGCCGTAGTTGCGCAGCAGATAGACCTTGCTCTTGTCGCCCTTGGGGAGTTGCGAGCCGTCGCACACGCGCACCATCTGCGCGCCGCGCGCCTCGTCCTTCCCCGGCTCGCCTGGAATATGGGCGAGGTAGCGCGGGCTCTTCGGATCGGTCACATCGAGAATGGAAGTGCCGTTGGACTCCTCCGCGCCGTTCAGAGGATTGCGCGAATGGCCGCCGTGATGCCCGATGTACGCGATCCAGCGATCGCCTTGCCGATGGACGAGCGGCTGGTAGGCGCTGCGGCCCTGGAGGTCGTGAGAGCCGACCAGCTCCATATCGTGCCTTTCGGCTTTCGCCGCGGGTTGAGCGAAGGCGCTTCCGCACAGTACGAGTACTGCGAGGGTCCAGAACCGATATCCCATGCGTTCCTCTTTAGTCGATCTTCGCTCCGACTTCCTTCACCAGCTTTGCGTATTTCGCGTATTCGCCGCGGATCTCTGCGGCGAACTCCTCGGGCGTGGTGATCCAGGGTTCGAGCCCACCCGCGTTCGTCAGCTTGTCCCTGATATCCGGCAGCACGAGCGCCTTGTTCACCTCGGCGCGAAGGCGTGCGAGCGCGGCTTCCGGAGTGCCGGCCGGCGCGAACAAGCCGTACCACTGCACCATCACGAAGTCGGGATAGAACTCGGCGATCGTCGGCACCTCGGGCAGCACCCGCGAGCGCTGCGGGCCGGTGAAAGCGAGCGCGCGCAGCCGGCCCGCCTTGATCTGCGGCGCGGTGGAGGTGCCCGACATCATCACCGCGACCTCGCCCGCGACGGTCGCCGTGGTCGCCGGCGCGCCTCCCTTGTACGGGATGTGGACCATGTCGATCCCGGCGCGCGCTTTCAAGCGTTCCATGGTGAGGTGATGCTGGCTGCCGTTGCCCCCCGAGGCGTACTGCAGCGGCGGCTTGGCGCGGCGCGCGTATTCGATGAACTGGGGAAATGTCCGCGCCGGCACCGAGGGATTGACCGCCATGAAAAATCCGTTCGACACCAGGCTTGCAACCGGTACCAGATCCTTCAGCGGATCAAAAGGCATCGTGCCGTACAGGTGCGGGTTGATCACCATCAGGCTGTCCATGCCGAGGAGCAGCGTGTAGCCATCCGACGGCGATCTTGCGACCAGCTCGCCGGCGAGGTTGCCGTTGCCGCCGACGCGGTTCTCGACCACCACGGGCTGGCCGAGCGCATCGCCGAGCTTGGGTGCGATCAGGCGCGCGACGATGTCCGGGCCGCCCCCCGGCGGGATCGGCGCGAGCAGGCGGATCGGCCGGGACGGGTACTGCGCGGCTGCGCCGTGACAGAGCAGCGAAGCGAGGAGCGCGATGAAGAGGCGGCGAATCGGTTCAACGTTCACACGAGCCTCGCTCAGTGACCCGACCTCAGATGTTCCGCCTTCCACCGCATCGCCGCGTGGATTCGCACTCGGCCGCTCGGGTGATCGAAGAACACAAACTCCTCGACGGGTCCGGGATCGAGCTTGCGATAGTCGCCCAGTTTCAAGTCGATCAATGCCTCGCCGTCGGGCTGCCTGGCCGCGTTCAGGCCGAAGATATCCGCCTCGTATTCCATGGTGCGGATATACGTGTTCGTGATGGGCGTGAGCACGAAGGCGTAGATGGAGATGAGAAGAGCGAAGAGCGGCAGCGCGGCGAGGTCGTCCACGCCGCGCACCCGCCACGAGCCGCCCCAGCGGGTCAGCGCCCGGCCCACCGCCCACCGCAGAAAGGCAAAGCCGAGAACGGTCAGCACGCCGAAGAACAAGGCCTGCTTGTACACGTGATTGAGGACGTGGTGTCCGATTTCGTGTCCCATCGCGGTTTCAATTTCCGGGAGAGTACAGCGCTTGAGCAGGTTGTCGTTCAGGGTGATTCGCTCGGTGCCGAGAAAGCCGCTCACGTTGGCGCTGACGCGCGTCGATTGCCGCGAGGCATCCATCACGTACACATTGCTGGCGGGGATGCCGTTGGCCCGTGCCATGCTCAGGATCGGGTCCTTGATGCGCGGATCGTCGAGTTCGGTGTACTTGTTGAAGAGCGGCGCGATGTAGACCGGAGCGATCACGGCAGTGAACATCTGGAAGACGATCGTCACCACGCTGCCCCAGATCCACCAGCTTCGCGGTGCGCGCCGCAGCACGCCGTAGATCACGATCAGGAACAGGCCGCCGAGCACGATTCCGAGCGCCAGCATCTTCAGCTTGTCGCCGAGCCAGGGGCCGAACGTCTGGGTCGCCAGACCATACGCGTGCTCGCGCACGAAGCCTTCATACGCGGTGAGAGGAAACTCGGTGACTGAAGTGACGGCGAGGAACTGAACCCAGTAGAGGAATGTCTGCAGCGGCTTGAAGCGGGTGATGCGCTCCGCCAGGTCGCGCATGCGGGCCGACCATCCCGTGGAAAGCAGGAGAAAATACACTGCGGCCGAAACCAGAAAGTCCCAAAGCAGAAGCCAGTAGCCGCCTTCGAAATAAGCGTCGGAGCGCGCCTTCTTGTCGGGCGGGACCGTAGCCAGGTAGGCGTTCGTGGCCGCCAGCGGATCGAAGTGGTCGCTCCCCTGAGCTGCGGAAGGACCCGGAAGTTGCTCTTCGGCGGCCGTGGCACTCTGCGCGTAGAGACACGCAGCGAAAAGCAGCGGAGAGAATAGGGCTAAGTATCTTTTCATGTTTGCGCTAACTATCCTGTCGCGCGTTCATTTAATGGGCACCAGCCGGTCACCCGCCTCGCCGATCCCGTTCAGGTACAGCTCCCACACCTGGAGGTTCTTCTCGCACGCCGCGACGACGGCGTCTTCCATGCGCAGCTGCCTGGCGAAACGCTCGACCGCGCGCCAGCCCGCGTCGGAGTGCTCGATGTCGGCCTCTTCGTGCAGCCCGAAGAATTCGAGATCGTCGTCGGAGAGCTTGAAGAGCTTCCCCCAGCGCTCGCGCTCCAGGCCGAACCAGCCGTGCTTTTTCATGATGCCGGTGCCGTAGCCCGGAACGTTCGCGCGCTCGGCACAGGTGTTGGCGACGATGCCTTCCAGCCAGTGCCGGTTCGCCATCAGGCCCTCCCAGGCGGCCCAGGCGAGCTGTGTGGTGGCAATGGGCGTAGCAGCGCGGATCTCGCTGCGCTCCAGGCCGATTCGCGTTCCCAGATCTTCCAGGATCTCCCAGTGCGCCCTGCCGCCGCCGTGCTCGTGATCGGCGATCACCTCCTCGCTGCAGGCGCGGATGATACCGATGCGCGTATCCCAGTCGGGGCAGTTGGTTGCGACCTTGAGCTTGAGCACCGAATTGCGCTCGCGCGTGTTGAGCCGATGCTGCATGGCGAACATTCGCGCCCGGCCTTTCGTCATCTCCTCGCGGAAATAGCGTGTGCGCCGGGAGAAGTCGTCGACCGCCCGGTCCAGCCGCGCGAGCACGCTTTTTCCGGCCATGGTTTCTTCAGAATTTCGCGATCTCGCGGGCGGCGCCGGTGACCTGCAGGATATGCATGCCAGTATTCGCGCGGTCGACAATATAAATGTAGCCGCGGTCGTCGACTTCGAGGTTGTTGGTCTGGATCGCGACCTTGCAGCGCTCGGCGCCGTCGGGCATTTTCACGCAGCGCTTGTCGGTCTTGCCGGTCTTCGCGGGGATGTAATAGCCGACCTCCTTCGGTTGATACGGGTCGCGGATGTCGATCGCGCGCACCCCCGCGTTGAACCAGGCTACGAACACCAGGCGCTTCGCGTACATCGGCGGCTGGTTCTCGTTCGGTGAATGCGCGCCGAAGCGGCCGCCGCGGGAGCAGAAATTGCCGCTCGCCTCGGGCACGTTGAAATTCGACACGTTGAAAGGCAGAGCCTCGGCCGTGACGTCCGCGATCCACACCCTCTGGCGCGTTTCACGGCACTCGTTCACGATCTGCTCGTTGACGATCATCACGAAATCGCCCATGGCGCCCTGCGCGTCCTTCGAGAACTCGGGCAGGGGCATGCGCATCAGCGGCAGCGTGGTATGCGCGCCGTTGGTGGGCTGCAGGTCGAGCCTGCCGACCTGCGGATAGAGCAGGTTCTCGTTGGTCGGCTCCTTGGGGCCGTTCAGGAGCTTCTCGCGGTCGACGATCTGCAGCACCCCGTCCTTGTTCGTGCTGTAGCCGAAATAGATGCGGTTGCCCTTGGGGCCGGTGGAGATGGGGCCGTGCAGGTCGGCCGGCGCCGGGCCGGTCGCTCCCGGCTGCTGCCCGGGCAGGCCGAAATTGCGGATGAAGACCGGCTTAGCGGGGTCGGCGAGGTCGTACACCTGGGTCATGCGCCGCACGCGCCAGCCCTCGATCCCGGAGACAAGATACGCGATTCCGGTGTCGCACTCCCACCAGTTCTTGTGAGTCCCCTTCAAGCCCTTGATGATCGTGGTGAGCAGGCTCGGCTTCGCCGGATCGCTCACGTCCCAGATCTCGTGCGCGGCGTTGCCGAAGGTGCGAAGGAGGTACACCTTGCTCCTGTCGCCCTTGGGGAGCTCGCTGCCGTCGCACACGCGCACCATCTGCGCTCCGCCCGCTTCCGCCAATCCGGGCTCGCCGGGAATATGAGCGAGGTAGCCGGGTTTTTTCGGATCGGTCACGTCGACGATGGACGTTCCGTTGTGCTCCTTGTTTCCCGTGAGCGGGTTCAGCAGGTTGTCGCCGTGGTGGCCGACGTAGGCGATCCAGCGGCTCCCCTGCTTGTGGATGACGGGCTGATAGGCGCTGCGCCCCTGGAGATCGTTGTAGCCGACGAGCTCCATGTTGCGCTTCTCGGCCTTGTTCTGCGCCAGAGCCTGACCGGCGAGGGCGACACCGAGCGCCGTGAGCCCGGCGACGGACCCGATAAAACGCTTTCCCATGATTCTCTCCTCTGGTTGGTTTTTTGTGGACTTGTTCTATTTTCTTCTCGCCGAGGGGCGCGCCTTGCGCCTGCGCCCCGGAGAGGCCCTATGCGCGAGCTTCCTCGGCACGTAGCCGATCGCCTCGACTTCGAGCCCGCAGTCCATCGGCGTGCGCCCGGCCTGGATGCGCGTCCTCGCGGGCAGGGCTTCGCGGCACGAGAAATACGTACGGTAGATCCGGTCGAACTCCTCGGCGTCGCGCTGATCGCGCAGCCACACGATGACCTTCAGCAGGCAGTCCATGTTCGAGCCGGCCGCTTCGACCAGCCTTTTCATGTTGTCCATCACCAGGCGCACCTGCTCGGCGAAAGGCGGATTCGGAAAAGGCGGAACCGGGCGCCCTTGCTCCCGGGCCTCGCGCACCACCCGGGAAAACGCCTCGTCGAACGGGGGCAGGCCCGAAATGAAGATCAGGTCGCCGTGGCGCACGCACAGGTTGAAGGGCGCATTCGTCGCGGGCAGGCCGGCGTCGTAGATGTGTTTCTCGGAAAGCGCTGGCATCGCTTCTCCCCGGGCGAATGGTAACCGATTCTCGGCGGCCCGAACTCCTCTCCGCTCCGGCCGTCTAACAATTCGCCGCCACCGAATCCTTGAGGCTTCCGGTGCGCCTCGACTTGGTTCCCCGCGGCGTAGGGGTCGCGCGCAGAGCCGCGGCGGCCGCCGCGCTTTCGAAACGCACTATCCACCTGGAGACATCAACATGAAATCGACCAGCAGACTTTTCGCCGGCGCTTTGGCGCTCGGCATCGCCCTGCCCGCATGGGCCGGCTCGGCGATGGACTACACGCTGCCCCAAGCCAAGACCGAGAATGGCATCACCTACATGAGCGGCGGGGTCGGCAAGCCCGAAGCGAACGCGATGAGGGAGGAAGCCAGGCACTACCCCCTGAGCATGGTGTTTTCCGCCGCCAAGGACAACGAATTTCTGTCTGCGGTGCGCATCACCATCAAGTATCAGTCGGGCAAGGAGATGCTAAGCGCGGTTTCCGACGGACCCATCATGTTGGTGAAGCTCCCCGCCGGGAAGTACACGGTTGCCGCAGAAGCGCACGGCAAGACCCTGCGCCGTAGCGTGCAGGTGCCCGCTAGGGGCGAGCGGCAACTCTCCTTCCATTGGCCGCAAGCCTGACGAAGACGGGATGAAATACGGGTGCTTCTCGCCGACGCGACCCGCTGATCGGCGAGAGCATCCGCAAGACCGTCCCCTTCCCCGCTAGTTCCGCGCCGAGAACTCGTCCGGCGCGGCGCGCGCATCGATCGCAGCGATTCCGTCGGGTTCCCCGGCGGAACAAGGCTGTTAGAATTCGATCGTTCCAGACGATGAACACCCCCGGAAGTCCCAAGACTGGCATCTCGCGCCGCGCTTGGCTCAAGCTCGCCGCGGCGCTGACGCTTGGAGGAAGCATGCCCGCAGCACGCGCCGCCGAGCGGTTGCAGCGCCCCATCCCGAAGACCGGGGAGATGATTCCGGCGGTGGGACTGGGCACGTGGCAGGCGTTCGACGTCGCCGACGACGCTGCCGAGACGGCGCAGGCGCGCGAAGCGCTGAAGGCGCTCGTCGATCTCGGCGGCCGCGTGATCGACAGCTCGCCGATGTACGGCTCAGCCGAATCGGTATCCGGCCAGCTCGCCGACGAGCTCCGAGTGAAAGCCAAGCTCTTCGTCGCCACCAAAGTCTGGACCAGCGGCAAGCAGGCCGGCATCCGCCAGATGGAGGACTCGATGAGGAAGCTCCGCGTCGAGCGCCTCGACCTGATGCAGGTCCACAATCTGGTGGACGCGGGAACGCACTTGGCGACGCTGCGCGAATGGAAAACTGCCGGCCGCGTCCGCTACCTCGGCGTGACTCACTATCACGCCGGGGCACACGCGGACCTTGAAAAAATCATCCGGCCGGGAGACGTCGATTTCGTCCAGGTGAACTACTCTCTCGCGGAGCCCGAAGCCGATCGGCGATTGCTCGCCGTCGCCGCGAACAGCCGCACCGCGGTGATCGTCAACAGGCCCTTCGCGGAGGGTGCGATGTTTCGCCGCGTCAAGGACAAGCCCGTGCCGGATTGGGCGAAGGAGATCGGCTGCGCGAGCTGGGCGCAGTTCTTCCTCAAATGGATCCTCGGACATCCCGCGGTGACCTGCGCGATTCCGGGCACGCGCAACCCCAAGCACGTGGCGGACAATCTGGGCGCCGCCTCTGGGCCGTTACCGGACGAGGCGATGCGCCGGCGAATGTCGGTATACTTCGAATCCCTCTGAACGAAGTCGGTCGCTGACGAAGCTTCCCGGTCCCCGCCGGGAAGAGAAAACCCGGCGTGCGCACGCTCTATTTCCTCATCTTCATCACGCTGCTCAACCACTCCGCGTTCGCGGGGATGCGCGTGTCGGTATCGCTCTATGCCCTTCACCTGCACGCGACGCCGTTCACGGTCGGCGTGCTGATGGCCTTGTACGCCTTGCTGCCGATGCTCTCGGCGATCAGCATGGGACGCCTGATCGACCGCATCGGCTCCCGAGTGCCTATGCTCTTCGGATCGGTCGCGATCGCACTCGGCGCGCTGGTCCCCTTCCTGTGGCCGACGCTGACTGCGCTCCATCTCACGAGCGTCCTGATCGGCTCGGGCTTCATGATGTACCAGGTCGCCGCGCAGAACATCATCGGCTACATCGGACGGCCCGAGGATCGCCCGATGACCTTCAGTCTCGCGGCACTGGGGTTTTCGGTATCGGGTTTCGTGGGCCCGATGCTCGCCGGATTCGGGATCGACGCATTCGGACACATCGCGACCTTCGGGGCATTCGCTGCATTTCCGCTGCTGCCGATCGCCGTGCTGGGACTGAACAAGCTGCGCCTGCCGCTGCCGCACACCCATGCGCCGCCGCTCGACCCTGGCCGCAGCGTCGTCGATCTCCTGGGCCACCGCGTGCTCCGCCATGTTTTTGTCGCGAGCGGTCTCTTGGCCGCGGCGTGGGACATGTTTACCTTCGCGATTCCGATCTACGGCTCGCGCATCGGATTGTCGGCGTCGAGCATCGGCCTGGTGCTCGGCTCGTTTTCCGCGGCGACTTTCGTGATTCGTGGGCTTCTGCCTGCGATATCGAAGCGCCTGACCGCGTGGCCGCTCCTTACGGTATCCCTGGCGACGGCGGCAGCGGCTTTTTTCCTATTTCCGTTGCTCGAGCGCGCGAGCTTCCTGATGGCGGTCGCCTTCCTGCTCGGTCTAGGGCTCGGGATGTCGCAGCCGATGGTCATGTCTTTGCTCCATAACACGGCGCCCGCCGGCCGGGTCGGCGAAGCGATAGGCGTGCGCATGAGTCTCGTCAACATGAGCCAGATCGCGATGCCGCTCCTGTTCGGCGCGCTCGGCACGGCACTGGGCATGCTCCCTGTCTTCTGGGCGACGGCGCTCCTGCTCTCCCTCGGCGGCTTGTATGCGCGCCGCCGCAGGTAGGTCGTAGAATTCTCGCAATGGACCTCGCTGCCCTGCGTCAGGAATACATGCGTGCCGGTCTGCATGAGAAGGATCTCCAGGCCGATCCGCTTGCGCAGTTCGGCAACTGGTTCGACGAGGCCCTGCAGTCAGGCGTCGTCTTGCCCAATGCGATGACGCTCGCGACCGCGACGAAAACGGGGCGTCCTTCGGCGCGCGCCGTGCTGCTGAAGGGCTTCGATGCGCTCGGCTTCGTCTTCTACACGCACTACCGCAGCCGCAAGGGCCGCGAGCTCGAGGAAAACCCGCAGGCGATGCTGCTTTTCTGCTGGACGGAGCTGGAGCGCCAGGTGGGCATCGAGGGCCGCGTTGCGCGGGTGTCGGCGGCGGAGTCTCCGTGGCGAGCCGGGAGGCGCTCGAAATGCGGCTGGAAGAAGCGTCCAAGCGCTTTCGCGACTCCCCGCCCCGCCCGGCGCATTGGGGCGGGTACCGTCTCGCTCCTGAACGATTCGAGTTCTGGCAGGGCCGCAAGGATCGCCTCCACGACCGCCTGTGTTACCACAGGGCGGGGGGCGCCTGGAAAATCGAACGGCTGGCGCCCTGAGGGGCGACCAGCCGGTTCGTGGGAAGGCGGCGGCTTGGAGGGCGCCGCCGGGCCCGGAAGAACCTTAGACTTGATCGCTCAGCGCGCGGCTACGAGCTGCTTTTTCTGGAATTCCGCGGCCGTGTAGCTGGCCGGGAGCGCGCCCAGGCCGCTGTCCCGCTTTTCGCCGGCAACTCGGTAACGTTGGAATTCGGCCGCCGTATAGCTCGGCGACAGATCGCCCAGGCCGCTGTCCAGCGATTCGCCCAGGACCTGGAAGGGATTGTCCATTGCTTCGGACGCCGCGGCGCTGAACACAGCCGGCGAGAACAGCATCGCGACCATCGAAGCCAGTGTCAGAACTCTACGTGTCCTCATCGCAGTCTCCTTCTCCTGTCGGTTGTTCCTCGGGGATGTTGGCGGGGCCGACAAGATCGCTCTCGATTGCCGGTCCAACCCAACATCCGCTATCCGTTCTCCGTGCATCCCAGTAGCAGCAAGACCGATGCCAGGTAAAAGTGTGACTTTTTACCGCTGCCTTCGGCCCTTTTCCGGGGAAGCCATTTGATACGATGGGCCGAATGATCACCGTCGCGCCGCTGCTGGCCTTCGCGCACGCCGCGCTGAGCCGCTTCGTCCGGATCGACCGCGGCGAGGTCGCCGCGTCGCTGTGGTCGTTCGCCTGCTTCTTCTTCGTGCTGTGCGGCTACTACGTGCTGCGGCCGCTGCGCGACGAGATGGGTGTGCAGGGCGGAGTCGAAAACCTACCCTGGCTCTTTTCGGCGACCTTCGCCGTCATGCTGGGAGCGGCGCCCCTTTTCGGTTGGGCGGCGGCGCGCCTGCCGCGTCGCCGCCTCGTTCCGTGGACCTATCTCTTCTTCGTCGCCAACGTGCTCGTCTTCTACGCTCTGTTCGCAGCCGGCGTGGCGCCGTCCGCAGTGGCGCGCGCCTTCTTCGTCTGGGTGAGTGTTTTCAATCTGTTCGTGGTGTCACTCTTCTGGAGTCTCATGGTCGACTTGTTCCGCCCGGAGCAGGCGACGCGCCTGTTCGGAGTCCTTTCGACCGGCGGCAGCTGCGGCGCGCTTGCGGGTCCGACGCTCACCGCATTGCTCGCTGCGCCGCTCGGGACCGCAAACTTGCTGTTGCTGTCCTGCGGCTTCCTCGGCCTCGCTCTCGTGTGCATCTATGCGCTCATCCGCCGGGCGCATGTCCGCGCGCCCGCGAGCAGCGCCCGAGCTCCGGTCGAACCGAGCGACTCCATCGGCGGCACGGCCTGGTCGGGCATCGCGGAGATTCCCCGCTCGCGCTACCTCCTCGGCATCGCGACGTACGTCCTTCTCTACACCGTGCTGTTCGGCTTCGCCTACTTCGAGCTCGCGCGGATGGTGTCCGCGACCTACAACGACTCCGCACAGCGCACCGCGCTCTTCGCCCAGATCGATCTCGCGGTCAACGTCATCACCCTGCTCGGCCAGCTCCTCGTCTTGGCGAAGTTCGTCGAAAAGCTCGGCGTCGGCGCCGCTCTTGCCCTGCTGCCCGCGCTCGGGCTCGCCGGCTTCGTCGCCATCGGGCTCGCGCCGGTGCTCGCCGTCCTGATCGCGTTCCAGATCCTGCGCCGCGCGGCCGATTACGCGATCGCGCGGCCGGCGCGCGAGATGCTCTTCACCGTGCTCAAGCGCGAAGCGAAGTACAAGTCGAAGAACTTCATCGACACGGTCGTGTTCAGGAGCGGCGACGCCGCGAGCGGCTGGGTCTACGCGGCGCTGAAAAGCCTGGGGTTCGGCCTTGCCGGCCTTGCCGCCGCGGCAATCCCCGGCGCGATCCTGTGGCTCCTCCTCGGACTGTGGCTGGGAAGACAGCACGCCCGAAAGAGCTCTGCGTGGGCGGGCCCTGACCAAAGGGACTAAATCGTCTCCATGCGTGCGCGCGCCGGCACCACGCGGCGCACGGGAAACTTCGCGGTGAAGCGGCTACCCGTTCCCGGCGTGCTCTCGATCTCGAGGGTCGCCTGGTGCCGCGCCAGGGCATGCTTGACGATGGCGAGCCCCAGGCCCGTGCCGCCCGTCTCGCGCGAGCGGCCGCGGTCCACACGGTAAAAGCGCTCGGTGAGCCGCGGGATGTGCTCGGCTTCGATGCCGACGCCCGTGTCCTCCACTGTGAACTCGGCGCCTTTCTGCGAGCCGCGCCAAATCAGGCGGACCTCGCCTCCTGGCGGCGTGTAGCGCACCGCGTTGCTCGCAAGGTTGCCGAAGGCGCTGGCGATCTCGGATTCGGTCCCGAGCAAGTCGAAGCCCGGCTCGGCGTCGAGCGTGATGCGCTGTCGGCCCGCCGAGAGCGCCTGCGCTTCGCTGTGAATCTGTGAGAGGAGCGACACCACATCGACCTGCTCGTCGTGCGGCGGCTCGGGCGTTGATTCGAGCGTGGACAGCGTCAACAGGTCGTCGATGATGCGCTGCATGCGCCGGCTCTGCTCCGCCATCAGGTTCAGGTAGTCGCGCGAGCGTTCCGGATCGAGCTTGAGCTCGCGCACCGTCTCCAGAAACCCTACCAGCACGGTGAGCGGGGTGCGCAGCTCGTGCGAAACGTTGGCGACGAAGTCCCGGCGCATGGTCTCAAGGCGCGTGCCCTGAGTAATGTCGCGCGAAAGCAGCAGCCGCTGCGAATCGACGTAGGGAACGAACTGCACCGAAAGAACGAGGCCGTCCCGCGTTGTCTTCAGCTCAAGAGGCTTGGAGAACTCGGCGGCTGCGACGTACTTGACGAATTCCGGCTGACGCACGAGATTGGTAATCGGGTGGCCGACATCGGCTTCGGCGCCGATCCCGAAATGCCCTTCGCAGGAATCGTTGCACCAGACGATGCGGTATTCGGCGTCCAGGATCGCGACGCCGTAGGGAAGCGCCCGGCCGGCCTGACGGGAGCGGGCGAGCGAGTGCGCGAGCTGGCGGCTTCGCGCGGTCTCGGCGCGCTGCCGGCGGTACAGCAGCGTGAACACTTCCTCCCACGCTCCGCTGCCTTCGGGAACCGCCTCGGTGAGCGAGCGCGAGGCCCATTGGCGGAGCAGATGGAGATGCCGAACGTGGTGGACGAGAAGCCCGATAAGTCCCAACGAAAATAACGACCATCCCCAGACCGGAGCGACGAGGAAGCCTGTCCCGATCGCGAGACCCGCGAGAAAGAGAACCGCGACTGCGGACCGGACCAGGATGTCGCTCATGCGAGAATCGCCCCGTGGTGCGACCGCGATTATCGCACGAACGACGCGGCGGACCTCCCGGCGGGGACCGGACCGGGGAGCAGAGCGATCAAAGAGCGAGGACTCCCTGCGCGATCAACGCGCCGAGCGCCGCGCCAGCGAGCACGTCGCTCGGATAGTGCAGGCCGAGGACCACCCTGGAGGTTGCAACGAGAACGGTGAAGGGAACCAGCAGCCACGCGAGCATCGGGTAGAAGGCGATGGCGACCACGGAAAAGGCCACTGCATGCAGCGTATGCCCCGAGGGAAAGCTGAACGGATCGAGCGGTTCGGCGCCTGCGCGCACCGCGTTCTCGACCGCGAACGGCCGGGGGCGCGAGGTCTTCGACTTCAGCCACTTGTAGAGGAGCGTGCACACGAGGCCGGTCGCCGCCATGCGCGCGACCGGCGCGAATGCGCGGGCTGCGTCAACGGCGAGCAGCGCGAGCATGAGCGAATACCAGAACACCCCGTCCCCGAGGCGGCTGATGCCGCGAAATACCCAGCAAACGGGCGTGATTCGCACGACACGGTTGAAGCGGATGCACAGCGCCTGGTCCCAGAGGCGCAGCCGCTGCAGGCCGTATTCAAGTCGAGCCGTTCCAGCGATATTGCGCAACACCCGCTCCAGATCATCGAAAGCCCGGTCCCAGGAGGCGGCCTCCGCAGTCCGCCTGGCTTCCAGGCCGAAGCGCGGCCTCAGTTCGTGGTTCCGGGCGAGCTGCGCCGCCATCCGGACAAACTCGGCCGTGTCGCCCTCAGGCGCAAGCAGCCCGCTCACCCCATCGCGCAAATAATGCTGCGCGGCGGCGTAGTCGTAGGCGACCACCGCGAGGCCGCTCGCCATCGCTTCGAGCGTGACGTTGCCGAAGGTCTCGGTAACACTGGGAAAGAGGAACACGTCCGCGGATGCGTAGTGTTCCGCCAGGTCTTCGCCGGTCCGCATTCCTGCGAAGACGAATTCCGGATGCCTCTTGCGCAGTGCAGGACCCTGCGGACCATCCCCAACCAGTACCACGCGCACCTCCGGGTCGATCACCTGCATCCCGAGGACCGCGTCCACGAACAGCCCGAGATTTTTCTCCGGCGCGATGCGTCCCACGTGCAGCACGACGGTCTCGCTCCCGGAACAACCCCAAGTGGCACGCAATCGCTCGCTGCGGCGAGCCGGATTGAAGAGCTGCGTATCCACGCCGCGCCCGACTACGGCGACGCGCTCGAACGCAAGGGCCTCGAGGCTGGCACGCATCTCCGCTGTAGGCACCAGGGTGCAGTCGGCGCGGTTGTGCAGAGCGCGCAGGTAGCGCGCCACGACGCCGGAGAGCATGCCGAATCCGTAGTGCCGGGTGTAACTATGGAAATTCGTGTGGAAGTCGGAACAGACCGGGATGGCGAGCCGTCTTGCCGCGCTCACCGCCGCCCAGCCCAAGGGCCCTTCCGTGACCACGTGCACGAGGTCGGGACGCCAGTGTCTCCACTCCCTGTGAAGCAGGGACGGCGACGCGAGACCGATTTGCAGATGGCGATAGAAAGGGATCGCGACGCCGGGAACCAGACGCTCACGCAGCGCCTGGCCCGGAGGCGGAACGGATTCACGGCCTTGCCGCGGGCGGACGAGCTGGACTTCGTGGCCGCGCGCGAGCAGCGCCACGACCATAAGGCCGACGGTGCGCGCAACGCCGTTGATCTCGGGCGGATAGGTCTCGGTGACGACCGCGACGCGGAGCGCCCCTCGCGCTCCGGCCATTTTCATGGGCGTGTTCATGCGCGCGCACAGTGCGCGCTCAACATGAAGCCGGGATGAAGGTTTTCTTAAGCTTTTTTGACGGCTATCCGAAGAGGATCAACAGCCACACGGCTGCGACGTTGATCAGACTCAAGAATACCGCGGCGCTGCCGATGTCCTTGGCGCGCTTGGCGAGGCGGTGATTTTCCAGGGAAATCCTGTCGACCGCCGCTTCGACAGCCGAATTGAGCAATTCCACGATAAGCACCAGGAGCACGCTTGCGACCATCAAGGCCTTCTCGGTTCCGCCGACCGGGATGAGAAGGGCCGCCGGAATCAGGAGAGCCGCAAGCAGGCATTCCTGGCGGAACGCACCCTCGTGCCGAAACGCGGAGGCTATGCCCTGGAGCGAATAGCCGAGCGCGTTCCACAGGCGCCGTAGCCCGGTCTTGCCCTTGAAGTGACTTTCCTCCATGAAGGCGCCTCCCGACCTGGAGTGAGCTGAGGAGTTACGTCAAGCCGCGCCGGAAGCGATAACCGGTTCCGCGGACTGTTTCCACCAGCGAATCATGTTCGCTGGGTTCGAGCGCCTGGCGCAGCCGGCGTATGTGCACGTCGACCGTGCGCTCCTCGACGAAGACGTGATCGCCCCAGACCTCGTCGAGCAGCTGGGCGCGGCTGTAGACGCGCTCCGGATGGGTCATGAAGAAATGCAGCATCCTGAACTCGGTCGGCCCGAGATCGATGTTGCCGCCGGCGGCGCTGACGCGATGCGCGACCGGATCGAGCCTGAGGTCCGCGATCTCGACGACGTCGTCGGTGAGCTGGGGAGCGCGGCGCCGCATCACCGCTTTGATACGCGCCAGAAGCTCCCGGGGCGAGAACGGCTTGGTGACGTAGTCGTCCGCGCCGCTCTCCAGGCCGGCGATCGTATCCTGCTCCTGCGCGCGGGCGGTCAACATGATGATCGGAATATCCTTGGTGCGCTGATCGGTGCGCAGTTGGCGCGCGAAATTCACGCCTGGCGGGCCCGGCAGCATCCAGTCGAGGAGAACGAGGTCAGGCAAAACCTCGCGGACCAGCGCCTCGGCTTCCGGGACATTCGCGGCCCGCAATACCTGGTGACCGGCGTGCTCGAGGTTGACCGCGATCAGCTCCTGGATCGCCGGCTCATCTTCGACTACGAGTATCGCACCGCCCATGACCGCCCCGCTCCTGCTCTCGCTCCACGCCGTGCCCATCAGCTGAGCGCCTCGCGCTCGACGACATCGACTGCTGTGTGGCGGACGTCGGTGCCCTTGACGATGTAGATGACGTCCTCGGCGATGTTCTTGGCGTGATCGCCGATGCGCTCGATCGCCTTCGCGATCCAGACGATCTCGAGCGCGGTCGAGATCGTGCGTGGATCCTCCATCATGAAGGTGATGAGCTGCCGCAGGATGGCACGGAATTCGGTGTCGATCGCCACGTCCTGCCGGATGATGCCTGCCGCGTCCGCCGCGTCCAGGCGCGCGAAAGCGTCGAGCGCCTGGCGCAGCATCGACAAGGCGATGTCTGCGGCATGGCGCACGGTCGCAAAGCGATGCAGGTCCGCATGCCCACGCTCGTGGATCTGCCTGGACATGCGCGCGATCTTCTCGGCCTCGTCGCCGATGCGTTCCAGGTCGGTGACCGTCTTGCTGATCGCCATGATGAGGCGCAAATCGCTCGCCGCGGGCTGACGCTTGACGATGATGTGGCTGCAATCGTCGTCGATCCGGACCTCGTACTCGTTTACGCGAGCTTCGTCCGCAATCACCTGGTCGATCAGGTCCTGACTGCCGTGCGCGAACGCGTCGATGGCCCCGCGTATCTGGGATTCCACCAGGCCGCCCATTTGCAGAACCCCCGAGCGCAAGGTCTCGAGATCGTTGTCGTATTGCTTGGAAAGGTGTTCGCTGCCCATGGTGCCGCTCCTCGTCAACCGAACCGGCCGGTGATGTAGTCTTCCGTCTCTTTCTTTTTCGGCTTGATGAAGACCTCGTCGGTCACGCCGAATTCCACCATCTCCCCGAGATACATATACGCCGTGTAGTCCGAAACGCGCGCCGCCTGCTGCATGTTGTGCGTGACGATCACGATCGTATAGTCGTTCTTCAGCTCGTGCACGAGCTCCTCGATGCGGCCCGTGGAAATCGGGTCGAGAGCCGAAGCCGGCTCGTCCAGGAGCAGCACCTCGGGCCTGACGGCGATTCCGCGCGCAATGCACAGCCGCTGCTGCTGGCCGCCCGAGAGACTGGTGCCGCTCTGCTTCAACTTGTCCTTCACTTCCTCCCAGAGCGCTGCTTTTCGCAAAGCCCATTCGACGCGCTCCTCCATCTCGCGCATGGAAAGGCTTTCATACAAACGCACGCCGAAGGCGATGTTGTCGTGAATGGACATGGGAAACGGCGTCGGCTTCTGGAACACCATTCCGACCTTGGCGCGCAACCTGTTCAGATCCTGGCGGGGCGAAAGGATGTCGTCCCCGTCGATCAGGATCTCGCCTCTCGCCTCCTGCCTGGGATAGAGCGCGTAC
>WNGC01000959.1_pt1 | contig 25778 bp, 17 predicted proteins | sample 5400051 | NCBI WGS metagenome assembly WNGC01 (sample SAMN13153368, study PRJNA577476) | soil metagenome | isolation source: 20 cm soil or saprolite under grassland replicate 2 | place: USA:California | collected 2016-06-15
TAAGACCGCTGATCGTGAATTGTTGATCCGGTACGCAGTGGAGTTCAATAGCGGTGTGATCTTCAAGCGCCTCGGATATCTCGCAGAAACCCGGCTGCACGATGACAAGCTCGCCGCCGAGTGCCGCTCCCGGTTGACACAGGGTTATGCTCGGCTCGATCCCGCGCTTCCTCCAAAAAAACTCGCCACGGCCTGGCGTCTCTGGCTGCCGTCAGCTAGGAAAAAAACGGCCTCATGATCGATAGGCGCGAAATCCTCGAAGCTGCATCGTCGTTTTCGCTGTTGCCCAACGTCGTCGAGAAGGACTATGTCCTCGGCTGGATACTCGCCGGCATTAATGCAAATGAGGAACTTGCGGAAGGTTGGGTATTCAAGGGCGGCACGTGTCTCAAGAAGTGCTATTTCGAGACCTATCGGTTTTCTGAAGATCTGGATTTTACCCTGCGCAATGAAGAACACCTCGACGAGGAATTCTTACAGACGGTGTTTGAGGAAGTCATCGCCTGGGTGACGGAACAATCCGGTCTCAACATTCCTGCTGACCAGCTCGAATTCGATATCTTCGCCAATGCCCGAGGACGCCCCAACTGCCAGGGCAAAATTGCGTATCGCGGACCGGTGTCGCCAACTTCTGGCGGCTGGCCCAAAATCAAGCTCGACCTGACAGCGGATGAAGGCCTAGTGTTTCCGTCTGTCCGGCGCGAGGTCTTTCATCCGTACACAGATCGTCCGGAAGGAGGCATATGGGCAAATTGCTACGCATACGAAGAAGCGTTCGGCGAAAAACTGCGGGCGCTCGGAGAGCGGACGCGGCCACGCGACCTCTATGACGTAGTGAACCTTTATCGCCATACGGAGAGCCGGCCGACCGCCGCTGTGCTGCTTAACGTGCTTCAGCAGAAATGCGCTTACAAGGCGATCCCGGTCCCCACGTTCCAGGCGCTCTTGCCGCATCGTGCCGCTCTTGAAGCCATGTGGTCGGACATGTTGTCACACCAGCTCCCCGCTCTTCCGCCGTTAAATGATTTCTGGGACGCGCTGCCAGAACTCTTTAACTGGATAACGAGCGGCGCGCCGATCCCGCAGCGCGCGCTTATCCAGCGTGGCATCGGCGAAGTTCCTGTGCGCACACGCGCGTTGCCGATGAACATCCCCCTTCGGTCTCGTTCAAATCTTGAAATCATTCGCTTCGCAGCGGCGAATCATCTTTGTGTCGATCTTGCCTACGACGGCAGTGTTCGCCGCATAGAGCCGTATTCGCTGCAGCAGACTGCCGAAGGGAACTACGTACTCGGTGCCATACGCAGTGATTCAGGGGAGTACAGGTCTTACCGTGTAGACCGAATGCAGGGAGCGACCGTAACTTCGCAAGTCTTCACCCCACGTTACGCGGATGAACTGACTTCGACGGGGCCGCTTACCTTTGCCCCTTCAACCGCGATGCCGCGCATGCCAAGGATGCCCCGTGCGACGACAAAGAGACATCAAGGGCCGACCTACGTGTATCGATGCACCGTTTGCGGAAGGACGTTCAACAGGAAAAAAATGGATGGCTCTCTCAATCCTCACAAGAATCGTCGGGGCTCTTCATGTTACGGACGATATGGCGCGTACGTACGCACGAAGTATTAGAGCCAGAAGGTAGCGAAATCCAGGGGTCCGAATCACGGTTACAAGAGTTCAACCTCGTCGATCGTTCCTGTATCGAGCGCCGCAGTCATCTCTCGGGCGTCGAGAATGTCGTCTTTCGCATTAAGCAAGAGACTTTGAGCACCTTCAAGCCGATTGGGAATTGGTGAATTGCTTGGGTCAAAATCCGGACGAGAACCGTTGCGCCTCCCGTTACATACTTGAGCAAAGGATTATTCGGCAAAAAGGCAGCGCCCAGAGTGACGGCTGAGCCGATGCCGACCGGCAGCCATTTTCTGATGGACTGTCCGACGCGCGATCGTTTAATGCGGGGGATATCCCGGCCAAGGGTCTGAACAAGCGATTCAATTCTTGCCGCCAGCTCTGGCACCTGACGGACCTCATTGATTTGAATCAACTCACCCAGGTCCCGTAGATACCTGATTTCTACAAATTGCGAGTCGTTGAGATCTTCGATATCTTGGGACTATTCCACATTCGGCAAGTCGCCCGCCGAAGAGACGACCTACCACATGGGTGAAACTCTTAATTATAATAGGAGCGAGAAACTGGCAGGAAAATGGAAAGAAGAATCGGGGCCTGATCCTCCCTACATTTTCCCCAGCCTGCGCACGCCCGGACGGCCGATCGGCGGCGTGAAGATTGTGTGGAAAGCCACACTGCGACGAGCGGATGTGCCGCATTTTCCGATTTACGACCTGCGCCATGCTTTCTGCACACGGCTAAGTTGGGTTGCACCGGACGCCATAATTCAAAGGGCAATGCGTCACACTAGCCCCGAGACAAAGCGCCGGTATCAACTCGGCATGGTCGAGCAGGTTCGTGAGGCGATGGAGAAGGCAAACCAGCAGGTGTACGGCAAGCGCGTCACCGTCCAGGTGACTGATGAATGGTGAGAATAGAAGTTTGCAACTGACTGAAAGAGAAGGATGATTTGGCTCCCCGGGCTAGATTCGAACTAGCAACCCTTCGGTTAACAGCCTTGATACCAACTTAGTCACAATTTGCCGGAGCCGAGACAGATCGAGGGGATTCAGCAAGTTCTGATCAAATGGGACTAACTAAGATTCACCTTCTCTTTTCAGTTTTCACTACGATTTGCCGCCATTCATCACCATTCACATGACACCTGCATGACACCGCGCCTTTGCGCAGAACCGAAGCATCTTCGCCTCCTGAAAAATGGACGCCCGACGAAACCAGGCGGCACCAGAACCGCCAATTCAGGTGGGCAAAACTGCGCTGTTGTCACACGCGATATGGCGGGCGGGATGATCGCCGCTCATCCCTTCTCAAAGTTCCTAGACCGCCGATTGAGCGTCGCCAATAGGGACCCTGGCAGATCATCCAAAAATTGCGGTGGTTCATTGTACCAGGAAGGCTGCGTCGAGGGTGAATTGGGAATTGTCGGGGGTTTTGAGTGTGATTTGAGCGGCTCCTTTCTGGACACCAGTTGGAATTGTGACGCTCAGGGTCGACGAGTCCACTAACGAGGCGCTAGCAGGTGTTCCGTTCACATTTAGCGATGTGCCGGTGACAAACCCCGTGCCGCGAACGGTTACCACCGTTCCAGCAGGGCCCGAGGCCGGCGTAACGCTGCCGATTCCCAGCGGAACCGAATCAAGGTCCACGACAGTCAGCCCGGATCTAGTCAGTAAGAAAATCTGGTCTCCTGTTGGTGTAATCGCAATGACTTTTGAAGGGGTAGTCGGAACCACCTCCGTCGGGCCTCCGAGAATCGGCTCCGTCAAGAGTACTCGTTCACGCAATTGACCGGTGCGAGCGTCTATGATGTCCACACCCGCGCCGTTTACTGCATAAAGTAGAGCACCACTCCGGTCCATTTGAAGGGAGGGCCCCTCTTGGATCCCTTGTATGTCCGGAAAGTTGACCTGAGCAGTCATGTTGAGGCCAGAATCCACTAAATAGGGAAATGGAAAACTTAAGCTGTCGGAAGAGCTGTCGACCGCTAGAACGTTGCCGTCTCCCGATATCGCAACGTTGTCCCAGAACTGGCCCTCAACGAGATGAACCTGCCAAGTATTCGATGCCGCGTTCCAAGAAAGCAACGGCCCCCCGCTGTTGTTGGAGGTGGCTTCCAGCACCACGGTTCCTTCCGCGGATGCTTGAATGTAGTTATTGTTCAGATTGACGATGCTGCCGGCTGGCAGATTGGGGTTCGTGATCTGCATGCTGGAAAGGTCAATGTCGTAAATGGGCGTACTGCCGCCGCTGAGAGCATTTCCGACAGTGAGGGTGACGAACGCGTGATTGGTGCTGGTTGTCGCAATCTGAAAGGGGCCTGGGTTACCGGATAGTGGGGCGGGGGGCACATTGAGGGCAATGGCGCCAACACTGGGACTATCCGGATTGATGATCGCGACGGATTGATCGCTCTGGTTCGCGGCGAGCAGTTTGGAGCCGTCCGGCGTCAAGGCAAGACCGAGGGTCAGCCGAGTTCCGCTCTTACTGGGAACAGCAATCGGCACCCCAAAGCTGTGTGATGCCAAGGAGAACACATCGATGTGGTCAACCGCACTCAAATACACTTGGTTACGATGTGAGTCATAGAGGATGTAGAGAAAGGTGTCCGCCGAAGGGTAGTCCACCACACTCTGGACGTAATGAAACGCCTTAGACAAGGTAGCGGTTCCAGTTGGGGATGTAACCGTGATGTCTTGGGCACCCGTTGTGCCGTTTGGTACCGCGACAACGAGATGCTGAAGGGGGAAGGGATAGCCAATCTCTGCAGGAACGAGCACCTTTTTTTGAATCTGACCTGGAGACGGTCCGACACTCGCTTGAATGCTGGCCCCTGCGATATCTATGGAATATCCGTACCCGAACAAATCTGCCAGCACGCCGCCTTTTGGGTCTGCGGCAAAGGTGCCGTACTGCACCGGAAGTGATCCGTACGCGAACCCCTGAGGCATAAAAGCCATGACGCCATCTGCCTCAATGGCCTTTACATTCACCGGACCTGGTGTTGCCGAAGGAGGAGCCGTTGCAGCCAATTGCCCAGCACCATTAAAAAGGTTCGGATTCAACGCCCTCTGGACGTCAAAAAATACATCGGGCACGGAGTTGAATATGCCCGTTGTGAATTGTGTCGTAGTGGGCTGATTCAATGGTCCTTCATCAGGAGTGGCGATGATAAAGTCGGAAACCACCTGTGGATTCTGAAAAGTGCGGAAATCGGTGGCGTCCACGATCCCAACACCATGATCAGCCACCTCAAATATGAGACCAGTTGAGTCACAGGCCATAGGCATTCCACTTGCACCGCCGACCGCGTAAGCAATCTGCGTGGAGAGATTAGCTGCGATTCCAAGCAGCTGGAACGTGCTCGCGTCCACGGTAATCAGTTTGGCCCCACCGGACTGTGATGGGTAGGCTAAGTACAACAACTTTCCGTCCAGGCTGTAAACCCCGGACACCGGCAAGGTGTTCGGCGCGCAACAGTCGGGAACGTCCACTGCCCCCACTTGCTGCATTTGCAGATTAAAGAACCGAAGAAGTGGAGTCCCACCGGCAACTACAAACTGTAAGCCGGTCGGATTCAGAGTCGCGAATTCGAATTGAACTCCGGGCACAGGCGTGAATTGGTCGGTCGCGGAATCGTACAGAGTGGCAGTGCCTCCTCCCGCGACAAGCAGCTTCGAATGGTCGGCTGAAGTGGATACTAGCCCGCCGCCCCCGGAGTCTGATCGCATTGTAGATGCGCCAGCGACTGGATCCCATTCCACAAGTCCAACCGATTGATTAAAGGTGCCAACGTCACAACACGCCGGGAGCGAAAAAAGCAAAACCTTCCCATTTGCAACCTGAAACGCCTGGGCCGGCGCCACGAAACCGAACCCTCCACCGAATTGCGGATTGGGGATCTGAGGGATGGTATCTCGTCGCACCACCTGCAGAGTCGTCGTGTCAATCCAAGCAACGACTCCGACTTGCGTACCCACCAGGATTTTCGCTCCATCCGTGCTCAGGCTCAACCCGAGTGCGCCAGAAACCGGAATGCACTTGACGACCTGCTGGGTTGTGACCGGAATCACATCCACGCAGTTCAGATCGATGGCGCTGGCAAAGATCAACTGGTGCACTTGGTCGTACACGACAGCCATTGGCGTATCGTCGGTCCGGACAAAAGAAGTCCTGTTGTTTGGGAGCCCCGGCGGACCCTGCGTTACTGTAATCGTAGCTTGGCTAGAGGAATTCAGGCCGCCGCTCGACCCCTTGAAGATCACAGTCGAAGCTCCAAGTGCCGCAGTGGAAGATGCAGTAAGGGTTACGGACTGCCCGCCCGTAGTCATAGAAAAAGGAGCAGCCGGGGACAAGGTCACTCCACTTGGGAGGCCGGTTACGGAAACTTCAATCCCCTGGTTGAACCCGTTCATGGCGTTCACAGAGAGATTCAGCGTTGCGCTCTGTCCGGCCCCAATGGACTGGTTTTGCGGGCTTACGCCGATCGAAAAGCTGGGTGATGGAGCGGGACCAATCCCCGATGAGCTTGAACCCCCGCCACAGGACGCTAAAAGAAGCGCGAGTAGTGATCCGGCAAGAGGGACAATACGACCTCGAAACCATCTCCACCGGAGATTTAAGCTGCCCATGTTCTTATTGCCTTCGAACCAGTCTGAGATTGAGGAGCCTAGTAACTAGTAGCAATACTTAATTTTGGACACGGAGGATAGCCTTATCTTCAAAGTAATGTCAATTCCTGGAAAAGAGAACGGCGCTTCCCTGAACGAAGCAATCTCGATGAAACATGATTCAGACGGATCCCCTTCGCGCTATCCTTAATCTTGCAATTACGCTCGATTAGCCGCTATTCGCATGACTTGGGAATACGGAACATAGGCGGCTAACAAGTCTTCGTTGATCGCCCAACATGTTCAGGGCACCGGATTTTCTGCGCCCGCGCCCTCAATCGGGAAGGAATCCACTTCACCACAAACTTCACGCCTACATGACACTATGATTTTCTGGAAGCAAATCGTGAGAACGCAACTTCAATAAACGCTTGAATGAAAAAGAGTTGGCTCCCCGGGCTAGATTCGAACTAGCAACCCTTCGGTTAACAGCTGGGGGGTATAAAACTCTAAGTGCCGCGTTTGGTGTCGCTTACGAGCCTTATCGCTGTTTATCCTGCCCTTGAATTGGACGGAAGTTGGACGATCCTGCCCTTGAATTGGACGGAAGTTGGACGGAAATTCCGTCAATTGGACCGAAGAATATACGCGAGGCGAGAGCTTCGTGCGAGCGACACTGCGTCCACTTCTTGGGACCAATCATTCGGCAAAGTGGTCCTCTCAGGTGTTTTCCCCTCTTGACAACCAGTAGGAGAAGAGTACGCTCCTCTTGGCAGCCAAGAGAAGGGTCATAATGGGAGACAAGTCAAGCGATCTCGTTCAAGGGACTCTGGACATGCTCGTTCTGAAGACGCTGGCGCTCGAAGCAATGCATGGATACGGCATTACCATCCGAATCGAGCAGATGAGCAGGGGCGTCTTCCGGTTGAACGCGGGCTCGTTATTTCTCGCCATTCAACGATTGGAGAGGGACGGGTTAATCGAGAGTGAATGGAAGCCAACGGAGAACAACAGGCGAGCCAAATACTACGCTCTGACACAAAAGGGACGAAAGAGACTCGATAACGAAACGCGAGAGTGGGGAAGGCAGGTAGCGGCGATCGCCAGAATTTTAGAAGCATCTTGAGGGGTTTGCTATGTCGTTGCTCCGAAATGTTACACGCGGACTCCGATCATTGCTCCGAAAGGAACAAGTCGATCAGGAGTTGAATGAGGAACTCGGGACTTACCAGGAGATGGCCGCCGAAGAGAAGATGCAGGACGGGATGAGCCGCAAGGATGCCCTTCGCGCTGTGCGCCTGGAGCGAGGCAGTCTCGAACTTACGAAGGAAGTCGTGCGTTCTGGCGGTTGGGAATCTTTCGTGGAGACGTGCTGGCGTGATTTGCGTGTCGCCTCCCGAACCCTACGCAAGTCGCCCGGATTCACGGTTGTCGCCGTTCTGACTCTCGCCTTAGGTATCGGCGTGAACACGGCCATTTTCAGCGCGCTGAACGCCACAATCTTTCACCCCCTCGCGTACGAAAACCCTGAGCAGCTCGTGATGGTGTGGGGCGTGGAACCAAAAGGCTGCTGCAGGCACGGTGGAATGGTGTTCTCTTCGCCGAACTTTTTGGATTTCAAAGATCAGAACCGAGTTTTTGAGAAAATGGCGGCGTTTGATGGAACTGAATTCACGATCACCAGCCTGGAGAATCCGCAAAGGATCCACGCGGGGCGAGTCACAGCAGATTTCTTCACGCTGCTCCGCGCGCGACCAATGTTGGGACGCACATTCCTTCCTGGCGAAAATGAGCCAGGGCGCGATCACGCGGTAGTGCTGAGTTACGGGATATGGCAACGATGTTTCGGCTCAAACTCGAATGTTGTGGGCCAAACGATTCGACTGGACGCAAATGAATATGCGGTCGTTGGCGTCATGCCTCGCGATTTCGACTTTTCTATCCCTAGTTATTACGGACCAATGGACGTATGGGTCCCGATTGTTCTCAGTCGGGACAACTCCGAACGTAAACACAATTATCTCAACGTCCTCGCAAGGCTCAATCCAGGCGTCACGGTGCGCCAAGCTCAAGCCGAAGCGAACATCATAGCTGCCCGCCTGAGGCGCGAATACTCAAGTACGACCGAGCAAAGTAATGCCCCTTCTACGACGACTGCCGAAACGAACGAACACTCCGCTGTAATATTGGGAGCGAAGCTGGAGCCATTGCGTGATGAAATCTTTGGAGACGTAGGGTTACCGCTGTTAATTTTGTTCGGTGCTGTGGGCTTCGTCCTCCTCATCGCGTGCGCCAATGTGGCAAATCTTCAATTGGCACGCGCATCTGCGCGACAGAAAGAAATCGCCCTTCGAACAGCACTCGGTGCAAGTCGCGGACGCGTTGCGCGGCAACTGATTACCGAGAGTGTGCTTCTGGCTCTCGTTGGCGGAGCTCTGAGCCTCCTCCTAGTTTTTTGGCTGATCAAACTACTGACAGGACTGTTGCCCGCCGGCATGCCTCAAGGAACGTCCATCACGATCGATGCCAACGTGCTTCTGTACTCGTTGATGCTCTCGCTGGCAACGGGCTTGCTGTTTGGTCTCGCGCCAATTTTTCAGGCTTTTTCACGAAGTCCGAGTGAATCGCTTAAGGAGGGCGGGAAAACCACTGCGACCGGCGACGGTGGTCTCCGACTGCGGAGCCTCCTCACGGTCTCCGAAATCGCCCTTTCTATGGTGCTGCTTATCGGAGCGGGGCTCTTGACGCGCACCTTCGTCGGTTTGCTAAATGTCAGGCCGGGGTTCGAGACTGAGAACATTCTCACCGCCAAGGTGTCTCTACCGAAGTATTCTTACGCAGATTCCCGGCAACAGGCTGACTTTTACACTCGGCTCCTGGAAGCAATTGCGACCCTGCCTGGGGTCAAGGCGGCGGGTGCTGTTAACGATCTTCCACTCGGTGCTGGCCGTGATTCGGACGAATTCACTATCGAACGACGCGGCTCAAAAGACATGTCAAGCTCGACTGGGAGCAGTCAAGACCGCCTCATAAGTCCAGATTACTTTCGGGTGATGAACATCCCGCTCATCAAAGGACGCACATTTACGAAGGCCGATGCCAGTTCAGCGCCTCCCGTCGTCATTATTAGTCAGAGCTTCGCGCGACGGTTTTTCCCAAGTGAAGACCCTCTTGGTCAGCACATAACATTTGCAGACCCGGCAGCAACAGCGCCCTGGCCAACAATCGTGGGAGTTGTGGGAGACGTGCGGGACCTCGCATTGGATGCAGATCCTGACATCGAGATTTACGCGCCCTATCAACAGAACGTCTTGCCGTACAATCCGCTTCCGTACATGAGCCTTGTCGTCAGGACTGTAGGAGACCCGAGCAGTCTCACCTCCGGGGCGTTGGCAGAAATTCACGAGCTCGACAAGAACTTGCCTCTCCCAGAGGCCGAACCAATGACCGCTGTTTACTCGGCGTCAATCTCAGCGCGACGCTTCAATACGCTCTTACTCAGCATTTTCGCTGGCATTGCTACAGTTTTGGCGGCTATCGGAATTTACGGCGTCATTTCGTATTTGGTGACGCGACGCACGCACGAGATTGGAGTCCGAATAGCGCTAGGGGCAGAAGCACGGAACATACTTACGCTAATCGTAGGTCGAGGCCTTCTGTTGGCGATCTTCGGAGTGGTCATTGGTCTAGCCGGAGCACTTGCGGTTACACGCGTACTTGCGAAGATGCTATTCGGCGTAACGACAACCGACCCCGCAACTTTTGTAGGCGTCTCTGCACTGCTCATTGGAATAGTGCTGGTCGCCTGCTATGTGCCGGCGCGCCGGGCGATGCGTGTCGATCCCATGGTGGCCTTGCGCTACGAGTAGGAGGCTACGCATGTCCTTCTTACGCAACATTACAAAGGGCCTCCGATCGTTGTTCCGAAAGCAACAGGTCGACCGAGAGTTGGATGAAGAGCTTCGCGCCTATCAGGAGATGGGCGCCGAAGAAAAGATGAAAGACGGGTTGAGCCGCAAAGAAGCCCTTCGCGCAGTCCGCTTGGAGCGTGGAAGCCTCGAAGTCAGTAAGGAAATCGTTCGCTCTGGCGGCTGGGAATCCTTTGTGGAGATATGTTGGCAAGATTTGCGCTTTGGCCTCCGCATGTTGCGGAAGTCTCCCGGCTTCACCCTCGTCGCCACCCTCACGCTCGCACTTGGTATAGGTGCAAACACGGCCGTTTTTAGTGTGGTCGAAAGCATACTGCTCATACCTCTGCCGTTCCGAGATTCAGACCGGTTAGTTGCCATTTGGGCCACCCAGAAGAGCCAACCAGCCAGAATTGGCGCTTCCATGCCGGAGTTTGAAGACTACAAAGCCCAAAGCCACTCGTTTGAATACCTCGCTAATTTCTTGTCGGGTTGGACTTATACCTGGACAGGGCAGGGCGAACCGCGCAATGTGAATTGCACGGCCATTTCTTACGACTTTTTTCCGATGTTGGGAATCAAGCCCTACCTGGGACGCCTGTACACGCCCGAGGAGTATCACGTGGACGGCGTACAGGTGGTCATTTCGGACCGTTTTTGGACGGAGCAACTCGGCAGTGATCCCCATGTTGTTGGGCGGGTCCTAAACCTGGATGGGACGGGCCAAACCGTCATCGGTGTGATGCCGCCAGTGCCCGATCTCTTTCCAGAGACCGATATTTGGGCAAAGATAGAGCCGGATTTCCGGTGGATGCGTATCAGAGGCAACAAGTTCTTGGATGTTGTGGGACGGCTTAAACCTGGAGTTACATCCGAGCAAGCCGAGCAAGAATTGACGGCGATCTTGCAACGAGGACCAGGAGAGTCCCAAGAACTTTCGGTGCATTTGATCCCACTCAAGGATGAACTCACGGGAAATGTCAGATCGCAGCTGCAGCTCGTGATGGCTGCAGTCTCGCTCGTTCTGTTGATCGCTTGTGTGAACGTGGCATACCTGCTGCTTGCCAGAAATCGAAAGCGGCGAGCGGAAATTGCGGTGCGAGTGAGCCTAGGGGCAGGCAGAGGCCGCCTGATGAGGCAATTCATTACGGAAAATCTAGTTCTCGCAACTCTCGGAGGCGCTACCGCGATAGTACTTGCGCTGGCCAGCGTCAGGCTTTTCGGGCGCGTAAACACTCTTCCTCGAAACGCATCCATCGGCGTCGACGCCTACGCTCTGTTGTTCGCTTTTTTCATCACGGCCTTCACGGGGTTGCTGCTTGCGCTAGCGTCGTCCACCGCGTCCTCCAACCTCGACGTGATCGCCAGATTGAAAACAGAGCGGAAGGGTAGCGCTTCTATCGCAGGGCAGCGTTCCAGTTTGCTACTGGTTTCTGAAGTTTGCCTGGCGGTTGTGCTATCCATTGCAGCCGGCTTGCTCTTACGAAGCTTCGAGCAGGCTGAACATCTCGACCCCGGCTTCCTCCCTGACCATCTCCTGTCCACATATTTGCGCACTAACGATTCGCGCGATGCGCGGCTCTTTTTCCCTCAGTTGGTAGAACAGACAGCTGAACTTCCGGGCGTGAGTGCGGCCGCGTTAGGGAAGTGTATGCCCGGCGTATATGCACCCTCAGCCACGCTGATTTTTGGAGACCGGCCAAATGACCCAATGAACGCTCCGACCGTGGAGGCTTGTTGGATCAGTTCGGAATTCTTCAAAGCGATTGGTACCCGTCTCCTTAATGGGCGCTTCTTTACGGTGCGCGATGATGCGAGCGCGTCTCCCGTCGTGATCCTGAATCAAGCATTGGCGGAATCCTACTGGCCGGGACAGAATCCAATCGGCAAGCAGATCGGCGTGAACTATGTCGGAGCAGGTCGGAACACAACTAGTGCCCCGCGCCTTCGTGAGATCGTCGGGATTGTGGCAAATGTAAAACAGAAAGGATTGGACTTGCCGGTTGAGCCGGCCGTCTACACACCTTACCTGCAGGATGAAACGAACCATGCCTTTGCGGGCTTCAATCTATTCGTTAGAACCATTGGCCCACCCACTTCGCTTGCGGGAACGGTTCGCGCATTAGTCCATTCGGTTCGAGCAGACCAGCCGATTGACGTCATGCAGACAATGAACGATGCCTTGCTCCGGGCACTCGCACCGCGCCGGCTGAGCCTGGTTCTAGTCACTTCGTTCGCAGGTTTGGCCGTGCTCTTATCGGCGATTGGAATCTTTGGAATGATTGCCTATACCGTTAGCCAGCGCACACACGAGTTTGGTGTGCGGTTGGCCTTAGGTGCAAAACCGCAGGATGTCCTGCAACTCGTCCTTGGCCAAGGCTTCAAGGTCGTGACAGCTGGTGTCTTTGTTGGTGTCGGTGCGGGGTTCGCAATTACGCGATTCATGCGAAGCTTGCTCTATGGCGTAGGTCCGACTGATCCGCTGACGTTCACTGTCGTTGCGGTCTTGTTCGCGCTAGTGGCGCTCGCGGCCTGCTACATACCTGCCCGCCGTGCTTCCCGTGTCGATCCGATAGTGGCCTTGCGTTACGAATAGGAAACTATTCATGTCCTTACTGCGAAATATAACGACTGGGCTTCGATCACTGTTCCGAAAGGAACAAGTCGACCGGGAGTTGGATGATGAGCTTCGCGCCTATCAGGAGATGGCCACCGAAAAGAAGATGAAGGACGGGATGAGCCGCCAAGAAGCCCTTCGCGCAGTCCGCTTGGAGCGTGGAAGCCTCGAAGTCAGCAAGGAAATCGTTCGCTCGGGCGGTTGGGAATCCATAGTGGATACATTGTGGCGCGACGTGCGCTTTGGCGCTCGCACGCTGCGCAAGTCCCCCGGCTTCACGGCTGTCGTAGTGCTTACTTTGGCACTGGGTATAGGCGCAAACACGGCGATCTTCACGCTCATAGATGCGGTGATGCTGAAGTCGCTGCCTGTTCCGAACCCCGCGCAGCTCTATCGGCTGGGTGACAACAACAATTGCTGTGTTATGGACGGCACACAACAGAACGGCGGCAGCTTTGTTCTCTATTCTTATCAGCTTTATGAGGACCTTCGCGATCACACGCCTGAATTCACGGAGCTCGCCGCGTTTGAGTCCCACTTGTCGAATTTGAGCGTCCGTCGCCACGGCGGTTCCTCGGTCGAGCCCTATAGAGGCGAGTACGTTTCAGGGAATTACTTCAAGATGTTTGGTGTCCGCGCTTTCGGGGGTCGCCTCCTCGCGCCACCGGATGACTCGCAAAGCGCGCCCCGGGTCGCGGTGATGAGCTATCACACTTGGCTGCAGCACTTCGGGCTTGATCCATCGGCAATCGGCTCGACGTTCAATATCAATGGCGTCCCCTGCACTATCGCAGGTGTGGCGCCACCCGGATTCTACGGCGACACTCTGCGGGGCGATCCTCCTGACTTCTGGCTGGCTTTGGCTGCCAACGACGAGGATCGCTGGCTGTTCGCCCCTGAATTTGAGTGGCTTTATGTGATCGGGCGATTGAGACCGGACGTCGTGCCGGAGCACGTGCAAGCTCGGCTCACGGGGGAATTGCAGCAGTGGCTCAACGCTCACCGCGAAATCATTCCGGAGCGCGACCGAGGCGACATTCCGAAGCAGCACGTCCATCTCACTGCGGCACCAAGCGGCGTGGACTGGATGCAGACGGACTACGCTGCCGGCCTGCACCTTCTAGTCACCATTGTAGCGTTGGTCCTGCTGATTGCCTGCGCGAACATCGCTAACTTGCTGCTGGCTCGCGGATCGGCCAACCGCTCGCAGACCGCGGTCCGGTTGGCCCTGGGCGCGCCACGAAGCCGGGTGATTCAGCAGATGCTCATTGAAAGTGTTTTGCTGGCACTGGGAGGCGGAGCGGCGGGACTTTATGTAGCCTACGCAGGGACGCATGCCATCCTGCTGCTTGCTTTTCGCGGGGCCAACTATGTTCCTATTGATGCCCGGCCTTCCCTGCCTGTGCTCGGTTTCTCCATCTTTCTATCGCTGGTGACAGGTATCGTGTTCGGGATTTTACCCGCATGGACAGCGTCGAAATCCGATCCCCTCGATGCCCTGCGCGGAGCGGGCCGTTCCAAGGGCGATCGCGCTTCGTTGCTGCAGAAGCCTCTGGTCATCGCACAGGTTGCATTCTCGATTGTGCTCTTGATCGCAGCGGGCCTGGTCACGCAAAGCCTGCGTAACCTCGAAGACCAGAAGTTCGGCTTCGCGACCGAGGGTCGTTTGATCGTAAAAATAAGTCCATCACTAGCCGGTTACACGGTAGATAAGCTTGCAGGGCTTTATGAAAGGCTTGAGGAGGCGCTGCCGCGAATCCCCGGCGTTCTGAGCGATAGCTTGTCCTGGTACACCCCTTTGGACGGCGACAACTCGAATGAACGCGTCTACATTGAAGGAAAAGCACCCGATTATCGCTGGACGGCGCCTTCCTGGGACCGGGTTGGTCCGCACTATTTTGAAACCATCGGAACGCGCTTGCTGCAAGGGCGCACCATCGATGAACGTGACACACCCGGTGCCCCACGCGTTGCCGTTATCAATGAAACGTTCGCGCGCAGATTTTTCCCGAATGAGAATCCCATCGGGCAGCACCTTGGGATGGGAGATGTGAGTCATAGCGGCGACTTTGAAATTGTCGGCATCGTCGAGGATGCGAAATATCAGGACACGCGCGGGCCTGCTTACGCTACGTTCTTCCTGCCGTTGCTGCAAACCCCACCCGGAGGGCCCCTTGCCGGATGGGTCTATGCCATTGAGCTGCGCGTGGCAGGCAAACCGCAGAACATCGAGCCAGCCGTACGGAAAGCACTTGCCGAGGTCGATCCAAATCTCCCCGTCCTCAGCGTGATGAGTTTTGGCGAGCACGTGGCGCGCAACTTCAATCAAGAACGACTCATCGCTCGGCTTGCGGAGCTCTTCGGCCTGCTGGCGCTCATCCTGGCTTGCGTGGGGCTGTACGGTGTAACAGCCTATGCGGTTGCACGCCGAACGAATGAGATCGGCCTTCGCATGGCCCTCGGCGCCGATCGCCGGAGCGTACTCGGCTTGGTGTTGCGCGCTGCGCTGACCCAGCTCGGGTTGGGGCTGGCCATCGGCATACCAGCAGCGCTGGCAGGAAGCTACCTGCTTGCGAACCAACTCTATGGTGTCGAGAGTTATGACCCAATCATTCTAGGCCTGGCTGTCGTAGTTCTTGCCGGCTGCGCGATGTTTGCAGCATTTGTTCCGGCACGACGGGCTTCGCGCATCGATCCCATAGTGGCTTTGCGTTACGAGTAACCCATGGCTCTCGGAGAGCCACAACGAAGGATGAAAATAGCCGCTCACTGTTGAGCCAATCTTTTCAATGAGATACGCGGCTATTTTCATAGGAGGAGTAGGAGGCTACGCATGTCCTTCTTACGCAACATTACAAAGGGCCTCCGATCGTTGTTCCGAAAGGAACAGTTCGACCGAGAGTTGGATGAAGAGCTTCGCGCTTATCAGGAGATGGCCGCCGAAGAGAAGATGAAGGATGGGTTGAGCCGCAAAGAAGCCCTTCGCGCAGTCCGCTTGGAGCGTGGAAGCCTCGAAGTCAGCAAGGAAATCGTTCGCTCTGGCGGCTGGGAATCGTTTGTAGAAACGTGTTGGCAGGATTTGCGCTTTGGCCTCCGCATGCTACGCAAGTCTCCCGGGTTCACCCTTGTCGCCGTTCTAACGCTGGCGCTTGGCGTAGGTGTGAACACGTCAGTATTCAGCGCGTTCGATTCTGTTGCGCTGAAGCCGCTCCCGGTGAAGGATGCGCACGACGTTGTGAGACTGCAAAGGTGGTTCGCCAGCGGGGCGATGGGCGACGTCCAATACGACTTCTCCTATCCGGAATATCTCTATTACCGTAGTCAGAATCACGCTTTCTTAGGGCTAATCGCGGCAAGTTGGCCTAGACAGGCACTCGCAACAGCGCCATCCGGATCAGAGACCGGGTCCACAGCACCTCACGAGCTGTTGCCTTTGCAGTGCCAGCTTGTGTCGGAGAACTACTTTTCGGTCCTCGGAATCAGAATGGAGTTCGGCCAAGCATTCGCAGGAGGCGAGGAGCGGGCTCCCGGCTCGAATCCCGTCATTGTCCTGAGCTATCCATATTGGCGGGGCCAATTGAATGGGGACCGTGAAGTCATCGGTAAGGCTTTGGAAGTCAACGGGACTTCGCTGACGGTCATCGGAGTCGCGCCGGAGGATTTCATCGGGACGGGTAATCCGCCAGAAGTGCCTGACTTCTGGGCGCCGCTGGAAATGCAAACGCAATTAGAGCCGCAAAATGACTGGCTGCACGAACCATCGAATCAGCCGCTGCAAATCGTTGGCAGGCTGGCTCCGGCGACGAGCATCGATCAAGCGCAAGCGGAAACGGAAGTTCTGATTCGGCGGTTTGAGCAGGACCACGTAGAGAAGGACCAAACCATCGGGCTGACGCTGCATAGGGCGACGTACTTTGGCGTAACAGACGAGCTTTGGTTCCGAGCATTCGCTGCCGGATTGATGGCGGTGGTCGGTCTCGTTTTGCTCGTGGCTTGCGTCAATTTGGCAAACATGTCGCTTGCGCGAGGCGCCAGCCGGACGAAGCAAATCGCCATGCGCCTTGCACTCGGGGCGGGTCGCGGCAGGCTAGTTCGCCAATTATTGACGGAGAGCATGTTGCTGGCGCTTATGGGGGGCCTGGCCGGCCTTTTGTTGTCCATGTGGGCGGCCAGGTTGGAATGGATCGGCCTGGCACGGCTCATCCATGTCTTGCGGGGGAGCCGGATTTTGGTTGCGCCTCTGACGGTCGACATTCGCGTCTTCCTATACACGCTTATAGTCTCGCTTGCGAGCGGGGTGTTATTTGGTCTCTGGCCAGCATTGCAATCTTCGAAGGCTTCCGTCAGCGATGCGCTAAAGGCGGAAGGAAGCGGTTATGGACAGCCGCCGAGCCAGTCACGCTTCCGCAGCTTTCTCGTGGGCGGGCAAGTAGCCGTATCGATGTTGCTGCTCATCAGCGCGGGGCTGGTGTCGCGGGGTGTAGCGAAGGCTCAAGGGGCGAAGCCCGGGTTCGAGACGCGCTCGGTGTTTCATTTATCGTTCAGTCTCGGAAATGATCCCGGCAAGGCAACAATTCTAAAGCGGCAAATCATGGCGCGCCTCCAAACGCTTCCCGAGATTTCAGAGGTCGCGTTAGCTGATCGCCTTCCCTACGCGGGCACATCCACGCGGCCACTTCTTGTGGAGGGGAACCACGCAACGGCGAAAGGTGCGCCTCATGAGATCTTGATCAACTACGTCTCGCCCACATTCTTTGCGGCGTTAAGCATTCCGGTCGTCCGGGGAAGGAATTTCACGCCGCAAGAAGCGGACGCCAACATTCCGGTGGCGATTGTGAGCGAGGCTACCGCACGCAACGCGTGGCCAGGGGAGGATCCGGTTGGAAAGCGTCTGAAGCTGGACTTAAGATTCGATGGCAAATGGAAAGAATTCGAGGTCGTTGGCGTGGCCAGGGATGTTCGTTTCACCAACATTTCGCGCATCGACCCCGCATACGTTTATCTTCCCGGCGATCCGTCTCAGTCCAACGGTTTGTTAATTCGGGCGGCGCGAAGCCCACGAGACACTCTCGCAGCTATCCGCACATCGCTTGAAAGTTTCGACCGAAGCCTGCTGCCGACATTGGGATTCCTGAGCCTGGACAATTTCATGCACTCGCAAGAGTTTGTCCCACAAGCCGCCGCGATTCTGACAGCGATTTTGGCGTTTCTTGCTGTAGCTCTCGGTGCGGTTGGACTCTACGGAGTCATGGCCTTCGTCGTCACGCAGCGGACACGAGAGGTCGGAATCCGCCTGGCGTTAGGCGCGTCGAAAAGCGATGTTCTCCGGTTGCTTGTTCAGCAGGGAATGCTGCCTGTGATCGGCGGCGCGGGCTGTGGCCTGGTTCTTTCAGCCGCCGTTTCGGGGGTGTTGCACGCAGTTTTAGTTTCTCCCGGCATGCCGGACCTTCTCTTTGGCGTGAGCGCGTTTGATCGGACGGTTTATGCCGGATTGACTGCATTGTTGGCAGGGGTCGCGCTGCTAGCCTGCGCAGTGCCGGCACGCCGCGCCATGCGGGTCGACCCGATGATTGCAATTCGTTGTGAGTGATGAGGCATGTCTTTGTTGCGAAACATAGCGAGCGGCCTACGATCATTGCTCCGAAAGGAACAGTTCGACCGGGAGTTGGATGAGGAGCTTCGCGCTTATCAAGAGATGGCCGCCGAAGAGAAGATGAAGGATGGGTTGAGCCGCCAAGAAGCCCTTCGCGCAGTCCGCTTGGAGCGTGGAAGCCTCGAAGTCAGCAGGGAAATCGTTCGCTCCGGCAGCTGGGAATCTGTTGTGGACACGTTGTGGGGGGATTTTCTCTTCGCTTTCCGCCTACTCCGCAAGAATCCAGGTTCGACTGCAGCCGTCGTCATCGCATTGGCCCTGGGCATTGGCCTGAACACGACGGTATTCACGTTTGTGAATGCTCTGCTGCTCCGTCCGCCCACAGGTGTCAAAGCACCTGAGCAACTGCAGGAGGTCTGGATACACAATCCACGGGATTCCGGCGCGCAGGGCTATCTCCCATTGAGTTATCCCGACTACGTCTACTACCGCGATCACAACCAGTCCTTCGAGGAAATGCTCGCGTACGATTTCGAACCGCACCTAGTCATCTGGAACAAGTCCGGCGATGGTCAGACGGTGTTCGGTCAGATTGTTTCAGGCAATTTCTTCTCCTCACTCGGCGTGAATGCTGTGCTGGGCCGCACGATCTCAGCGGAAGATGATCAGACAGCCAATCCTCAGCCGGTGGTGGTGCTTGGTTATGCCTTTTGGCGCCGATACCTCGGTTCTGATTCCACGATTCTCGGAAAAACCCTCATGCTGAATGGCGCGAACTACAGCGTCATCGGAGTAGCGCCAGCGGGTTTCACTGGTCTCTTGGTGGGCTTCGAGCCGGACTTCTGGGCCCCCACTGCGATGGTCGAACAAATCACAAGGGACAAAGGACGACTTAGCAATTGGGGCGTACATTCGCTCATAGCCATTGGGCGCCTGAAACGCGAAGCCAGCATAAGCGGGGCACGCGCCGAGGCGGGCGTGCTGGAGCATCGGATCGAGATGGATCATCCCGACCTGAAAAGGAACTATGACGCAACCGTCTTCCCGGCAACCCTCATTCCGGCTCCTTTCCGCGTTTACGTCAGGGCGTTTACGGCATTGCTCATGGCGGTGTTTGGATTCGTTCTTCTTATCGCATGTGCGAACGTGGCCAGTTTCCTGCTTGCGCGAGCGACCGGACGAACACGAGAAATGGCCGTTCGCTCTGCTTTGGGCGCGGCGCGGAGCCGACTGATCCAGCAAATGCTCGTCGAAAGCACGCTGCTCTCCAGCCTTGCAGGATTACTTGGATTGATTTTGGCCTACTTCACGGCGCCGCTCCTGCTCGCATTGAAACCCGCGAGCTTGCCCGTCACGCTCAGGCTACCCATCGACTGGCGGGTCCTCGTCTTCACATTGATCGTATCGCTGATCTGCGGTATCGCATTTGGCCTGACGCCGGCCCTCCGCAGCGCGTCGGCCCCGGTGGCTTCGAATCTTAAGGACGAAACTCAGCCAGCCGGTCTGCGCAAGTCCAGATTGCGCAGCCTGCTCATCATCGGTGAAGTCGCTACATGCACAGTGCTCCTCGTCTGCGCTACCTTGTGCGTGAGAAGTCTCCGGAACGCCAGTTCGATCAATCCCGGCTTTAACACGCGGCATGTGATCGCCGCGACTCTCGACCCTGGAAGCCTGGGCTATTCTGAGGCTCAAGTGCGCACCTTTTATGAACAGCTATCCGAGCATGTTCGGGCTTTTCCTGGGGTAACGGCGGCCAGCTTCACCGACCATCGCCCCTTGGACCTGCGCGCGAGCACACTGTCCTCAATCCAATGCACCCCGAGTCAAACAAAAACGATGGGATACCAGTCGACATACTGCGGGTTGCGCCCGACTACTTTCAGACTATGGGTATTCCGCTGTTGCGAGGTCGCGACTTTATTTCTTCCGAGGGCGTCGAAGGAAGCGGTGTGGCAATCATCAATGAGGCCTTGGCCAAACGGCTCCGGAAAAACCAAGATCCATTGGGCCAACGAATGACATTTTTCGGAGAGAAGTCGAGCACCGAGGTCATTGGAGTCGTCCCTACTGGAAGGTATCGAACCCTTGCTGAGGATCCCGTACCTGTAGTCTTTCGACCTCAACTGTGGGCGAGGCGTGCGCTCGTCGTGCGCACTTCGGGTGACCCGGCAACTTTGTTAGACAGCATTCGGAGCGAAATTCATTCCGTGGACCCCACTATCGCCCCAACGGATTTGGAAACCATGCAGCAATATATGAGCCTCCCTCTCTTTCCTGCCCGGGCCACGGGTCTCTTACTCGGCGTGTCCGGATTTCTAGCGTTGGTCCTAACTACCATCGGGCTGTTTGGGGTCATTTCTTACATCGTTTCCCAACGCACTCACGAAATCGGTGTGCGCGTTGCCCTGGGCGCTCGGCGCAGCGACATTATGAACCTGGTCATCAGACACGGCTTGCTTCTAACTGTAATTGGCCTGCTCATCGGCCTGGGGATCGCATTTGGAGCAGCGCGCCTTGTTTCATCCTTGCTCTACGGGGTCAGCCCGACTGATCGGGCGACCTTCTTCGGGGTGGCAGCGGTTTTGTGCGCGGTGACAATCCTCGCGTGCTATCTCCCCGCGCGGCGGACGATGCGCGTCGATCCCATTGTGGCTTTGCGTTACGAGTAGGAGTACGCAAGTCCTTGTTGCGGAACATTAGAAACGGGCTTCGATCATTGTTCCGAAAGGAACAGGTCGACCGGGAGTTCGATGAAGAGCTTCGCGCCTATCAAGAGATGGCCGCCGAAGAAAAGATGAAGGATGGGATGAGCCGCAAAGAAGCCCTTCGCGCAGTCCGCTTGGAGCGTGGAAGCCTCGAAGTCGGCAAACAAATCGTTCGCTCTGGCCGCTGGGAATTTTTTCTGGAGACCTGCTGGCAGGACTTGCGCTACGGCTTACGGGCCTTTCGGCGCAACCTCGGGTTCAGCATCCTAGCTGTTCTGGCATTAGCTTTTGGTATTGGGGTCAACACCACCGTCTTCACCGCTCTCGATGCGACGGCGTTCCGACCCTTACCCGCCAAAGATCCGAATCATATCGTGCGGGTCGTCCGCTGGATTCCTCAAGGCTATGGCGGCACTCTGTTTTCCTTTCCTGAATATGTCTATTACAGAGACCATAATGACGTGTTCTCAGGCTTGGCGGCCGACAGTTGTTGTTACGACGTCGTCTACGGCGGTCGGCAGGACACAAGTGCAGTGTCCAAATCGTCCTTGGTGAACGCGCGCCTTGTTTCGCAAAACTACTTCGAAGTGCTGGGCATCAATGCAGTGCTTGGCCGCACCTTCCTGCCAGAGGAGGACCAGTCGGAGAAGTCCAATCCCGTGGCCGTACTCAGTTATCAATTCTGGCGACAACGAGTCAGTTCCGACCCGAACATCCTGGGAAAGTCCCTCCTCTTGAATGCGACGCACTTCACTGTGGTGGGCATCGCGCCACGCGATTTCATTGGCAGTGGGGACCCTCCCGCCGTTCCCGATGCATGGATTCCGTTGGCGATGGAACCGTACATCGTGCCAGGAAGTCACTGGGTGAACGATGCGAATGCTTACAACGTTCGCATGGTGGGCCGCCTAAAGCCAGGCATGGCGCTCAAGGAGGCGCAGGCGGTACTGACGGTCCTTGCCCAGGAGCTTGCCCACACACCTCCTGCCCAGGAGAAGCATCAGACCGGCAGCACAACACGCCTTACTGTGAAGCGAGCATCTTTTCTTGACTTTGGGGGAACGGGCTCCGAGTTTGTGGTGTCGGTTACGCTCGCGCTCGCTGCCGCCGGCATAGTGCTGCTCGTCGCCTGTGCCAATGTCGCCAATTTATTGCTCGCACGCGCTATGGCGCGACGGAGGGAAGTGGGCGTCCGTCTGGTGCTGGGCGCAGGTCGTAGCCGGCTAATTCGTCAATTGATGACCGAGAACGCGCTCATCGCCCTTTTGGCCGGGATCGTGGGCCTCCTTTTGTCAACATGGGCCTGCCATGTTCTGTGGTTCTCTATCCAGCAGTCGCTTCAGAAGTTCTACCCGCCTGATCTGTTGGTTCGTGTGGACCCAGACGTTCGCATCCTTGGCTACACTTTTTTATTGTCCCTGGCGGCCACATTTGCCTTCGGGCTAGCGCCTGCACTTCAGGCTTCGAAAACCGACCTGACGTCCGCCGTGAAGCAGGACGCTGGCATTGTTCCTGGGCAGAGGCGAAGTTTGCTGGGATTGTCTCTGCGGGAAGCACTAGTTCTGGCGCAGGTGAGCCTATCCCTTATGCTTCTCGTCGCTGTGGGATTGCTCGCCAGGGGTCTGCAGCGATCGCAGGCGATTGACCCCGGCTTCGAGACCAAAGACTTGTTAGCGGTCGATGTGGATTTCCCTGCACTTGGGTATGGCAGCTCAATGGCCTTGTCACTTCGCCGCGAAATGGTCGAACGGCTGGGTGCGCTGCCTCAAATCAAGTCAGCCTGTTTCGCCTCCGAAGGATGGACTTCAGTCTCTCTAGAATCTGCGCGCAGCCTTCCGTTTGTCCCCTACACGGTCATCTCGCCAGACTACTTTCGGACGCTTGGCATTCAGCTTGTTCGTGGCAGGGACTTCGATGAAGCTACGCAAACCGGCGCACCAACGGTTATCGTCAGCAACGCTACTGCGCGGCTGTTGTGGCCCGGCGAAGATCCTATCGGTAAACGGCTGAAGGCCTCGGGTCGATCATCGTCTTATGCAGAAGTCATTGGTATTGTCAGTGACGTTCGGAGTGCCAGACTCCTACAGGTTGATTTCGCTCATCTTTACTTTCCCATCGATCCGACCGACCAATCTCTTATACTCTGGGCTCGCACTCGCAATAATCCAGAAAGTACCCTTGGGTCTATTCGCGACGCATTGGGGACCCTGGACAAGGGACTGCTTCTTGCCCCGACGCATTCGATCAATGACCTGTTGTGGTTGCAGAGACTGCCCGCGTTAATCGGCACTTCAATGGCAGCAATACTTGGGGTGCTAGCTGTTCTATTGGCAGCAGTCGGCATCTACGGCGTGATGGCTTACCTTGTAAGCCAAAGAACACACGAGATTGGTGTGCGCATGGCCTTGGGCTCCGACAAAGCGGATGCCATGGCACTCGTGCTCAAGCAAGGAATGCGACCCGTGGCAGTGGGCATCATTCTGGGCTTCGCCGGCGCCGTGGCGCTATCTCACGTCTTGTCGTTTCTTCTGTTCGGGGTTAGCCCACTTGATCCGTTGGCATTTTCAAGCGCAGCTGCATTTCTTATTGTCGTGGCGGCGCTTGCGGCCTACTTTCCGGCGCGGCGTGCGATGCGCGTCGATCCGATGGTCGCTCTGCGTTACGAATAGTTCGCACCGTTCAACTGACTGCAGTCCGCTCTTCATCCCGACTGTCACTGATTTCCATAGCTGCCCTTTTCTGCCGCTCATTTTCTTGGGCACGGCTTCGGGCCAATTCCTGCGCCCGGCACATTCGCGCCTTCTGCTTTTCCGTCTCCTCCCAAGAAATCTTCTCAAACCCCTGTCGTTCGCCAAAACTCCGGCCGAACGCCAAGCTAGCTGCTGTAGCATTGTTACGCCGACCCTTTGGCGAGGAACAGGACTTGGGTTTCGAGCTTCCGGCCGAAATCATCGTCATTGGACGGAACTAAACCCGATGAATCCTTTTCTCCTTCTTTGTTCACCTTTCGTTCGCATTTTGCCGCCATTCACGACCATTAGTATTACGTTTTTATGACAGCGCGTACCGTTACTGACTCTCGTCGATCTTGTACGGAGTAGAAGTTCCTGGTCTACGGTTCCGGTGATGTAAGCAAGCATGCGAGCCCAAATCATTCCAGAGCCTCTCTAGACTTGATCGTCGAACCCGGACTGTACATGGCTCTGGAGGTTTCAGAAACTGGCTGTGCCAGAAAATTGTGAGACCGGAAACCAAGCCTTTTCAATGCGTGCGGGAATTTTGACCATACGGGGTTCGCTACTGAACCACATGCTTGATAAACAGCGACCGCGGAGAATTGAAATTCCAGAGGGCTGGCGCACGGCGGCGGAGTGTCGATGGCGGCGGAAAAAGGGGCCAAAACAGCGGTGGTCTGGTTACTTTTCACTCTGCCCCTTTCCCTCTTGGAAGGGGGTGTTCTCTCAGAACGGCCCGCAGCGGTCAAGGGCGCGCCGGCGTTGCGCGGCGAAGCGAACCCTTCACGGCCGCTAAAATGGCCCAGTCGCTCACCGCCTCTGACAGTCACTAGTCCTCCGACGCCACAGACTAACCAGAATTGAAGCGAGGGGAAGCCTCTGCTCACGCGCTCTGCAGCTAATCCAGGATGCACCGAATTGTAATACAGAAAAATATGTGTTATCGTTCTGGCATTATGGGAAGCAATGAGAAAACCATCAGTTTCCGTGCGGTCACTGAAAAGATCGACGCTCTTGATTCGCTGGCCGCCGCGCAGGACCGTTCGCGCAGCTATCTCATTAACGAGGCGATCACCAACTACATCGAACTGCACGCCTATCAGGACGCATTGGTTCGCAAGGGGCTGGAAGAGAAGCGAAAAGGCCGCGTCCTAAGCCATGAGGAGGTCGTAAAGGGGCTCAAGAGGACGGGACGCGCGCGTCAATGATTGAATGGACCGAGCAGGCGACTCGGCAACTGGATCAGGCTCACGATTACATCACCCTATCCAACTGTGAGGAGGTTGCCGCCCGGATCACCCTGCAGATCGTCACCAGCGTTCAACAACTTGCCGTCTACCCTATGTCGGGAAGAGCAGGCCGGGTTCCGGGGACGCGTGAGTTGATCATTTCGAATACGCCGTTCATCGTTGCGTATGCCATCGAGAAGACCGATATCGTGGTCCTCGCGGTCTACCACGGCGCCCAGCATTGGCCGGAGGGCTTTTAAGCTTGAACGGAGCCTTGTTGTGTGAGGGGAGGGACCGTCGAAAGTCGCTTGCGCTCTCATCTCCTCGAAGGCAGTTTCTGGCCCGTGACGGTCACTTTTCCGTGTACCCCACTTACCAGGAGCTGGCAAAACTTGATCGCAGAATTTCAGCAAGGAACGACCATAGTTTTGCGTATTCGGCCTTCGCAGCGATGAGGATGGGAATATCGGGGTCGGCGTCTTTCCAGAGGGTGAGGAAGTCCTGGTAGGCGGCTTTGGCTTTGCCGGTGTCGCCCTGAATCGCATCGGCGCGGGCGGAGCTGCAGCCGCGCCAGCCACGAGCGCAGTTCCGAGGGGACGAGAACTGGTAATAGCTGCGAACGGTTAGTCGGAATGCCACGTAAACTGAACTTCAACGGTAGTTCTGGTCTTGGTGGGCTTGCCATCTTTGAGCGTGGCCGGGTTGAACTTCCATTTTTTTACTACCGCTACCGCTTCTTGCGCGAACCC
>WNGC01000434.1_pt1 | contig 25777 bp, 20 predicted proteins | sample 5400051 | NCBI WGS metagenome assembly WNGC01 (sample SAMN13153368, study PRJNA577476) | soil metagenome | isolation source: 20 cm soil or saprolite under grassland replicate 2 | place: USA:California | collected 2016-06-15
TGCCGCATCGACGCACCCGTCCGGCGGGACATCGGCGACGAACCGCGCACACAATTTGGCGCTGACGTGGTGCATCGTGGCGTGATGATTGGCGAGGAACTTGAGCAGCGCCAGGCCCTCGTTCTTGCCGGCATTGCGGGACGTGACGCCCAGGACCTGCTTGTTGCCGTGGTCATGCGCCCAGTCCCGAAACACGAAACCCGCGCCCTGCTGGGGCCGCTCGATACTCCAGCCGGTGAAGATCCGCGCAACGTTGATGACATCCTGCTGCGTGTATCCGCCGTCGACGCCGAGGGTGTGGAGCTCGAGAAGCTCGCGGGCGTAGTTCTCGTTGATGCCCGTAGGCCGCGCGGTGAGGGGGAACGGGGGCGACGATCCTGGTGCAACACTCTGCGCGTTGTCGAGATAAAACAGCATCGCCGGGCTTTCGGCCGTGGCGATGAGGAGGTCCTCGAACCGACCCAGGGCGTGCGGCCGAATCGTTTCCTCTATGTACGAGGGCAGCAGAAAGCGGTCTGCGCCTTTGCCGGCGAAGACGTTGAAGTGATTGGTCCAGAAATCCACCATCACTTCCCGCAATTGCCGCTCGGACAGCGTCGCGCGCACGATCGCTAATTGCTGGAACTCGCCGCCGAGCTCGCGAAACTCGGCCATCGGTCCGCGGTGAGTCTCTGCTAGCCCGCGTTGCATCTGCTGCCGTTCGTGTATCGCCACCGCGTAGCGGCCGGCGAGCTCGGATCGATCATACTGGAGCACCTTGAATGCGCGCTCGCGCTGCGCCAACTGGTCATCGCGGATGTGATCGGGATTGAGCTGCTGGTCGATCCAGCGCATCACTCCGGAACGCGCCACACTGTCGATCTCTCCTGGTCGCGGGCCGTAGGCGAGGCGGTCGAGGACGTGGCGGGCGGAATCTCGGGGAGTCAACGTCTGCGCAGAGAGGTTGAAACTGCACAGAATGGCCAGAGCGCCGCTGAGCGCAATTAGCTTTCGCATATGCGTATAGTGACGCGTCACGCTCGTCCAAGTTAAAGCCATGGCTCGCCGTCGTCCCTATTCCCGTAGTCCCGATTCGCCTCCGCCAACGTGGGGACAGCGACTCGCGGCGCTCCAGTATGTCCCACCCCTCGTCCGCCTCGTATTCCAGACGCATCGTCGCTACACCATCGCGATCCTCGTGCTGCGCGCGATCCGGTCGTTCATTCCGGTGGCGGTCCTCTGGGTCGGCAAGCTCATTATCGACAGTGTCATCGCGGGCGTTGCGGCCGTCCACGCCGGCGCGCGACCCGATTGGTGGCACCTCGCCGGACTGGTGGGGATCGAGCTGGGGATTGCCGTCGTCGGCGAGGGGCTGGCGCGCTTGTCCTCGCTGCTCGAAAGTCTGCTCGGCGACCTGTTCGCCAATCGTCTGAGCGTGCGGTTGATGGAGCACGCCGCGACGCTCGATCTGGCGCAATTCGAAGACGCGGAGACGTATGACCATCTCGAGCGTGCGCGGCGCCAGACGGTGGGCCGGATCGGACTGTTTGCCCTGCTGCTCTCCACGGCGCAAGATCTCATCACCCTGATCTCGCTGGCGAGCGTGTTGCTGGTGCAGCTGCCGTGGTTGTTGCTGTTGCTGACCATCGCCGTGCTGCCGGCCTTCCTTGGCGAAGCGCACTTTGCCTCGCTCGGGTATTCGCTGCTCTTCTCGTGGACTCCTGAACGCCGGCTCCTCGACTATCTGCGCTACATGGGCGCGTCGGACGAATCCGCCAAGGAAGTGAAGCTGTTCGGCCTCTCGCCGTTCCTGGTCGATCGCTACGCCAAACTGTCGGATAAGTTCTACGAAGAGAACAAGAGCTTGGCGGTGCGGCGCAACGTGGTGTCGACGCTGCTCGTGACCCTGGGCACGCTCGGCTATTACGGCGCCTTCTCGATCGGTACGCTGACGTTTCTCGCAGGATCGTTTCGCCAGAGCCGCGATCTGATTCAGCGCGTCTTGCTCGCCCTGTCGCAGATCTACGAGCAGAGTCTGTACCTCAGCGACCTCTTCACCTTCTTCGACGTCCGGCCGAGCGTGGTCTCGAAGCCCGGCGCGCGCGCCGTCCCCCGGCCGATCCGCGAGGGCTTCACGTTCGAGCGCGTCGGTTTCCGCTATCCGGGCTCGGATCGCTGGGCGGTGCGCGGGCTGACGTTCGACTTTGGCCCGCTCGAGCGCATCGCACTCGTCGGAGAAAACGGCGCTGGGAAGACGACGCTCGTAAAGCTGCTGGCCCGCCTCTACGACCCGGATGAGGGCCGGATTCTGCTCGATGGCGTCGATCTGCGCGACTACGATCTCGGCAGCCTGCGCCAGAACATCGGGATCATTTTCCAAGATTTCGTGCGCTACGACTTCATGTTGCGCGAGAACATCGGTATCAGTCAGATCGGTGCGCTGGAGGACTCGCAGCGCATCGAGGAGGCCGCGCGCCGCTCCCGTGCCGATTCCGTCGCCGCACGGCTGGCCGGCGGCTACGACCAGATGCTCGGCCGGCGCTTCGACGGCGGTGTCGAGCTCTCAGGCGGCGAGTGGCAAAAGGTCGCGTTGGGCCGTGCGTACATGCGTGATGCGCAGGTGCTGATCCTCGACGAGCCAACGGCGGCGCTCGATGCCCGCGCCGAGTACGAAGTCTTCCTGCGGTTTTCCGAATTGACGAAAGGTCGGATGGCCGTTCTCATCTCGCACCGCTTTTCGACGGTGCGAATGGCCGATCGGATCCTGGTGTTAAAGGAAGGGAAGCTCGTGGACGACGGCACGCACGACGAACTGCTCGCGCGCGGCGGTCTCTACGCCGAGCTGTTCAGTCTTCAGGCGGCGGGGTATCGCTAGCGACTTCCGGAGCGGGACGGACATTTCCGCCGTCTGCGACGAACTTCCAGCTGCCGTCCGCCTGCCGTTTCCAAATCGTCAGGTATTTGCTGTAGTAGTGCCGGCTGGTGATGCTCGCTTCGCCAACGGTGCACCCGAGGTCCCCCGAGCGAGCCACCTCCGCGGCGACCGGTTTCCACTCGAGTATGGCGTCGGCGGGAAACGTCTCGAACGACGCGCCGATCGCCTCGCGCCCTTCATTGATATGTGTCCCGCTGCCGAACGAGACCGCCTCCATGGCTGAGAACGCCAGAAACGCCGTCTTCACGCCGCTGGTCACCGACATGGCAGCGAACGCGGAATCGGCGCGCAGCAGCTCTTTCTGATCGGCGCGCCCGCGGACCGCCGCCGCAGGCTCGGTGTCGCGCAGCTCGGGCAGACCCATCGAATCAGCCACAGGAACGGGAGTGGTGCGCACGTAGGCCGCGACACGCCAATCGCCGTCCCGCGACTTGCGCCAGCAGGCGAGATACTTCCCCTGATTCGCACCGTAGCGCGTCCAACCGTACGTGTAGCCGAGCGTGCCGTCGCTCGAGATGTCGGCGTACGCGGGCGCCCAGGTGAGCCCGGCGAGCGGCGCGGCGGTCTCGAGGAACGAGCGGATCTTGCTTCTCCCTCGCAGCAATGGCGCGCCGGGATGCAGGTAGGCGGCGTTATCGGTCAGTGCGGGCAGGAAGCCCTCCAGCAGTCCGGCGATCTCCGTCGCGCGCGCGAGCGCGCGATCCGCGGCGAGCAGCTCCTCCCGATCGGAAGGACGCACGTCCGACCGCGCCGCGGCAGCGGTGAAAAGCGTCAGGCCGACTAGTAGACGTCGCATGGAGCCCATTATGTACTTCGCCGCGGCGGGGTGCGTTAGAGGGCGGTGAAATTGACACAGTTCTGACGGCCACCCCGCGCGCCCGCAGATAGCGTGATACAATGGAGCACATGAAGCGCGCGCTCTTCGTGCTCGGCGCCTGGACCGCGGTTGCGCTGCTGTTCGCGATCCAGATGCACTACCAGGTGGTGACCACCGGCCCGCCCCGACCATGGGGCTGGATCATCGCGTGGCAGCTGGCGGGGTGGTGGAGCTGGGCGGTGTTTACTGCTCCCGTATGCGCCTTTGCGGCGTGGGCGGTGCGCATCCGGCGGCCGGCTGCGCTCATTGCCGCCCACGTGCCGGCGGCGCTGGTGATCGGCGTGCTGTGCGCCGGTTTTGAAGGAGCCGTGAAATGGGCGCTGGGACTGTATCAGACGCCCCAGACGTTGTTCAGCGGAGTCGCGAATGCGATCGGGATGTACTGGACGTTCAACCTGCTGGTGTACGCGATGGTGGCCGGCTTGTACCACGCCTGGCGCGCCGCGCGTCTCGAAACGCAGCTGGTGCAGGCGCGACTCGATGCGCTGGTGGGACAGCTGCAGCCGCACTTTCTCTTTAATACACTGCACACGATCTCCGCGTTCGTCCTCGAGGATCCGAAGCAGGCGAACCGCATGATCACGCGTTTGTCCGAGTTGCTCCGGCAGTCGTTCAATCGTGAGCGCGGCCCGCTCGTCACGCTGGAAGAAGAGCTCGAGCTGCTCGATCACTATGTCGCGATTCAAGAGGCCCGGTTCGGCGATCGGCTGCGCGTCACATTCCGCGTCGACCCGCGAGTAGCCGCGGCCGTGATTCCCACCCTTCTGTTGCAGCCGCTGGTCGAGAATGCGATTCGGCATGGAGTGGTCACCGATGGTGGCGTGGCCGACATCGAGATTGCGGCGACGCGCTCGGGTGACACGCTCCATCTCGAGGTGAGCGACAACGGGCCCGGGTTGTCGAACGGTCCCGCGGCAAACGGCGGCAACGGAGCAGGCGGGGGGGCCGGGGGGGCCGGGGGAGCCGGCGTAGGCATCGCCAACACGCGGGCGCGTTTGACGGAGCTGTACGGCCCGAGTCACCGCTTCGAATTGACGAATCGGCCGCCGCCGAGCGGCGGCGCCATCGCCACGATTGAAATCCCGTATTCCGATCATGCGCGCGGTCATCGTTGACGACGAAGCGCCGGCCCGCCGCCGGCTGCGAGGCGTGCTGCAACAGATCCCCGCCGTCACGCGCATCGACGAATGCGGGAGCGGCCGCGACGCGGTCGAGCTGCTGAAGCGCGGCACGGCGGACCTCGTCTTCCTCGACATTCAGATGCCGGACCTCGATGGCTTCGCCGTCGCGGCGGCGGCCCACGAGGACCGGCCACCCGCGATCGTTTTCGTGACCGCCTATGACGAGCACGCCGTGCACGCGTTCGAGGTGCAGGCCTTCGACTATCTCCTCAAGCCATTCGATGACGAGCGGGTCATTTCCACGGTCGAGCGCGCGGCCGATTTCCTGGAGTGGATTCGCCGCGAAGGGGGAGAAGGGACGCCGGCGCTGCGCGGATTCGGGAACGTGACGGTCGATTTCGCGACGCATCAGGTGCGGCGAGCAGGGAAGCCGGCCGAGCTGCGCCCCAAGGAATACGCGCTGCTGGTGGCGCTGCTGCGGCGCGGCGGTCGCGTCGCAAGCCGGCTCGAGCTGCTGCGAGAAGTGTGGGGCTATGCGGAGGACGTGATGAGCCGAACGGTGGACACGCACGTCGCGATGTTGCGGCGCAAGTTGGAGGACGATCCCGCGCATCCGCGCCACATCGTCACGGTGCGGACTTTCGGCTACCGCATCGAGCGCTAGCGGAGCAGCAGCCGATCCACAATCCGCTCGGCGATCGCGCCGGGCTCGCCGCTCGAGCGGTTGGTCAGGATGATCACGGTGAAGCGCCGTTCCGGAAAGCGCTGAATCGCGTTGCGAAATCCGCTCGTCTCGCCGGTATGCCGCCAGCGCCGCAAGCCGCGGTAAGTGTCGATGAACCAGCCGAACCCATACTCGGTCGGGGCACCGCCGGGAAGCGCCGGAGGCGTCGTCGCGATCGTGAGCGTCGCGCTGTCGACGAGCGCCGTGCTCTCCCCGTAAAGCGCCTGGTCCCACCGCACCATGTCGTCCACGTTCGTGTAGATGCCTCCATCCCCCAGCGTCGCGCTCGTCACGCTCTGATCGGTTTCGACGAACCCACCACCGCGCGGTGAGTAGCCGATCGCGCGGTGCGGAACGGTGTCCCGACCCTCCAGGTGGGCGACGGTTGCGCTCATTCCAAGGGGCGCGAAAAGCCGCGTCCGCAGAAAATCAGGAAACGCCATCCCCGAGGCGCGGCTGACGATCAGGCCGAGCAGCACATACCCCGAGTTGCTGTAGCGGTACTCGGTCCCTGGGCGGAAATACAGCGAATCCTTGGCGGCCAGGAGATCCAGTACGTCGCGGTCGTTCAGCTGCGCGGTGCGAGACTCGGGAATCAAGTCCTCGTAGTCGATGAGTCCTGACGTGTGATTCAAGAGATGGCGGACGGTGACGTCGCGTGTCGCCGCCGGCAATTCGGGCAAGAGATCACGAATCGGCTGGTCGTAGTGGAGCTTGCCGTCGTGTGCGAGCAACATGACGGCCATCGCGGTGAACTGCTTGGAGACCGAGGCGAGGCGATAGTCGGTCTCCGGTGTCGCGCTGATGCGCCGCTCGAGGTCGGCCATCCCATAGGCGCGGCGTGCGACGACGTGACCGTCCCGAATGATGATGACACTCGCGCCGGGCCGCGCGCCCGTGTAGGGAGCAAAGAGATCGTCAATCGGCGGCATGCGCCCTCCGCTCGCGCATCCGGCGAGGAGTGCAAGTATTACGATTTCGCGGCAGCGTACCAGGCGTTCCACGTGTCCGATGCATGTCCAATGGTGAGCTGTTGCTGATAGCGCACGAGCGGCATCTGCAGCAAGAGCGGTTCGAGGCTCAGCTTCTCGAGCCAGCGCTCGTCGCTCAGGCGTGCCGCGCCGAGCCCGAGCTCGCCGAAGCGACGCGCATTCCGGTCGATCAGGGCGGCGACACCGAACTTCTGCGCGAAGCGGCGCAATTCCCCGACCGCGGCGGCGCGCTCGTTCAGGTCTACAAAGTGCACCTTCACGCGCCGTTCCGCGAAAAACCGGAGCGCGGCGCGCGTGTTCGCGCTCTTGCGGACGCCAAACACCTGAACCTCCATCGGAGCGGGTAATATATTGCTCGCTCCGATGACTCCCAGATCAAAAGTCGTGGCCGCGGCCGTGCTGTTTTCGACGGGAGGCGCGGCCATCAAATGGTGCGGCTTTGCCGCCTGGCAGCTCGCGGGTTTCCGCGCTGCGTTCGCGTTCCTCGCTATCCTCGTGCTGGTCCCCGAGGCGCGGCGCGGGTGGTCGTGGCGCACGGTGGTGGTCGGTGTCGCTTACGCGGCGACCACGCTCCTCTACGTGCAAGCGAACAAGCACACCACGGCCGCGAGCGCGATTTTCCTCCAGTCCACGAGCCCGCTCTTCATCCTGTTCCTCGCGCCCGTCCTGCTCGGCGAGCATGCGACGCGTCGCGATGTCGCGCAGATGGTGGTCATGGGCTTGGGCCTTGCCCTGTTCTTGCTCGGGTCTGACCGCCCGTCGGCCACCGCGCCCAATCCACCGCTCGGCAACATGCTGGCGGCCATCTGCGCGGTGACGTGGGCACTCACGGTGATCGGCTATCGCTGGCTGGCCGCGCGCGGTGATTCGATCGCGGCCGCGGCCGTGTCGGGCAATCTGACGGCGTGTGTCACAGCCCTATTGCTCGCCCCGCCGCTCGTGACCGGTCGAGCGGTCGACTGGGCCGTGGTCGCATTCCTCGGCGTATTCCAGCTCGGCATCCCGTATTTATTCCTGTCGCGCGCGATCCCGCAGCTGCGCGCGCTCGAGGTGGGGCTCTTCCTCCTCATCGAGCCGGTGCTCAACCCGGTGTGGGCGTGGCTCGTGCACGGAGAAGTCCCGGGCGTAGCCACCGGGCTGGGTGGCTGCGTGATCCTCGGCGCGACCGTCGGGCGTCTGCTGCTCGACGCACGGTTCCAACGGCGCGCTGAAAGCGAGCTCGCCTAGCCGCTATATTCCTGCCGCCAATGCCCGCATCCCGCGCCCGCCTCGGCGTCATCTTCTTCACCGTCCTGATCGATCTGATCGGCTTCGGCATCATCCTGCCGATTCTCCCCGGGTACGCGCAGCGCTTCGGCGCCGCGGGACTGGGCTACGGCGCGATGATCGGTGTCTTCTCACTGATGCAGTTCGTCGCGACCGCACTGCTCGGGAAGCTGTCGGATCGCACCGGCCGGCGTCCCGTGTTGTTGACGACGATGCTCATCAACGCGGTTGGCTACACGCTGTTCGCCTTCGCGGGCTCATACTGGGTGCTGTTCATCTCCCGCATCGTATCGGGATTTGCGGGCGGCAACATCTCGGCCGCACAGGCCTATATCGCCGACATCACGTCGCCGAGCGAGCGCTCGCGCGGGATGGGGATCGTGGGGGCCGCGTTCGGGATCGGATTCAGCCTTGGACCCGCCATCGGCGGCTTTTCCGCGCACTACATCGGTCCCATGGCTCCCGGCCTCGTCGCGGTCGGGCTCTCGGTCGCGAATTTCATTTCGGCGTATTTCATCTTGCCCGAATCGTTACGTCACGAACATCGCGTCAAGCGTCCGCTGTTCGACCTCGGGCATATCGGCGCGGCGATCGCACGGCCGATGCTGCGGCCGTTGATGGCGGTGTGGGCATTGGTGCCATTGGCGTTCGCGGGTTACACCGTGGCGCTGCCGCTCTATGCCACCAAGGCGTTCGGATGGGGCGACCGCGAGCTCGCGATTCTTTTTACGGTCATCGGCATCACCGCGGCAACGGTGCAGGGGTACGTCTTCGGCAAACTCGTCAAGCGTACCGGAGAACGCGCGCTCGTGAGCGTCGGCACGTTTGGGATGGCGCTCGCGATCGGCGTCGTTCCGTTTTTGCCGAACCCTGGGTTGCTCTATGGCTGGACGTTCGTGCTTGCGTTCGCGAATAGCGTGTTCGCACCAGCTGCCACCGGTCTGGTATCGGTGTACGCTGATCCCAGGGAGCAGGGCACGGTGCTGGGAGCGGCACAGGCGATCGGCGCATTGGGACGCACCGCAGGGCCGCCTGCGATCGGGACCGTGTACGATATCGTGAGCGGTCCGGGCGCATTTCTGCTGGCTGGTGCAGTGATGATACTCGCAGGCCTGGCCTCGTTGCGGCTTGCACCGGTATCTCACGCTCCGCCAACTGGTCACGAGCCCATCCCGCCGCCTGTTCCCTCGGTGCCACCCCCTCCCGTCGAGCCTTAACGCGGCCTATGCTTTGCCGTCAAAGGCCGAACGCTTTTCCATGGAGCCGCTGATGCACAAGCGAATGACCGTCGCGCTCGCCGCCCTCTGCGTCGGCGCGGTCGCCTGTAGCCAAGACCCCACGGGTGTGAGCAGCAACGAGCTCATGCTTGCACAAAACGCGCAGGTGCTCGCCGACAATGTCGCGGCGACTCCCGGTGCGGGCTCGACGCATGAAGGTTGGATCCGCCGGTTGCTCGACACGCTGCGCACGACTGACGACCCACAAGCGCTCGCGTTCCTGCAGCAGGCGCGCGACTATCGCACTGCCGCCCGCACGGCTTTCCAGAACGGCGACACGGCGACTGCTCGCGCAGACTGGCGATTGGCCTTCCGGTCCGTGCTCTCGGCGGTAATCGAGCTCTTCCCGAACGCCCCTGAGCGTACCGCTCTTGCGGTGGACAACGCGATCGCAAAGATCGAGCAGCTCCTCGGTAACCGCGACGCACCGCGCATTCGCGCGATCATTGCGCATGTCAAGGAGCTGAGAGTGCAAGCGGACGCCGCGTTTACGAGTGGGGACAAGGTGACAGCGTTGGCTCTCGATCTTCGGAGCATGCAGATACTGCATAGGCTCGTGGAGCACGTCAGGGAACAGCATCGGGATCACGATGCAGTGGCAGATTCGGAGATGGAGGATGTAGGGTACTAGACGCGCAGCGGTCTTGAGTAAAACGGGGGTTGGGACACACTGTCCTGACCCCCGGTCTTTTGCCTATCCTAGCCCACCCTTCAACCCCTGGACATATTTCTTTCCCCCCTCGCAGGAGAATGAGCGCCGTATGCGCGTATACAAGACTCCCGAGATCCGCAACGTGGCCGTGGTGGGCCACGGCGCGAGTGGCAAGACTTCCCTTGTCGATGCGCTCGCGTTCGTGGCCGGAACGAGCAAACGCCACGGCTCCGTCAAAGATGGCACCGCCCTCACCGATTACACCGCAGACGAAATCGAACGCAAGTATTCCATCAACCTCGCCCTGGCCGTCGCCGAATGGATGGACAGCAAGATCAATCTGATCGACACACCGGGCTATCTCGATTTTACGGGCGACGCGCTCGCGGGCGTGTACGCGGCCGACGCCGCCGTTATGGTGCTCTCGGCAACCGCCGGCGTCGAGGTGGGGACGGAGAAAGTCTGGGACTACTGCGAGCGCCGCTCGCTGCCGCGGCTGTTCTTCGTTTCGCTGATGGACAAGGAGCATGCGAACTTCGAGCGCGTCTACAACCAGATCAAAGAACAGCTGACGCCGAAAGTGATCCCGGTGGAGATCCCTGTGGGCGAAGGGTTCGAATTCCACGGGATCATCAATCTCTTCTCGAAAAAGGCGCACCTGTACAAGAAGGGCACGAAAGCGGGCGAGTACGAAGAAGTCGATGTTCCGGATGAGTACAAGGACCGGTTCGAGAAGTACTCGCAGGAGCTCATTGAGAGCATCGCCGCAACCGACGACACGCTCCTCGAGCGCTACCTCGGCGGCGAAGAGATCGGCCGCGACGAAGCGATCGCCGCGATGAAGGCCGGCATGGCCAAGGGCGAGCTGTTCCCGCTGTTCTGCGGCGCCGCCGAGCTCACCTACGGCACGCGCGCGCTGCTCACCAAGATCGTCGAGCTCTGTCCCGCGCCGCAGGAGCGGCCGCCCATCGAAGCGCAGCGCTGGGGCACCGCGGAACGGGTCACGCTAAAACCCGAGGACACCGGCCCACTCGCCGCGCAAGTCTTCAAGACGGTCTCCGAGCCGCACGTCGGCGACGTCACCTTGTTCCGGATTTTCTCCGGGCACGTGAAGAACGGCCAGGATGTGTGGAACGCGCCGCGCGAAGCGTCCGAGAAGCTGAATCACCTCTGTGTCGGCCTGGGCAAAGAGCGGATCGAGATTCCAGAGCTGCATGCAGGCGACATCGGCGTCGTGGCGAAGCTGCGCGACACCCATACCAACGACACGCTGTCTACCAAGGACATGGGCCTGGTGCTGCCAAAGATTCCCTTCCCCGAGCCCGTCATCACCGTGGCGGTCGAAGTGAAGCAGCGCGGCGAGGAGGACAAGCTTTCCACCGGTCTGCACAAGCTGCACGAGGAAGATCCGACGTTCCATCACGAGTACAATGGCGAGCTCGCGCAGACGCTGATTCGCGGCCTGGGCGAACGTCACCTCGAGATTGTCGTGGGCCGGCTCGCGCGCAAGTTCGGCGTGCACGCGCAGACCGTGAAGCCGAAGGTCGCTTACCGCGAGACGTTCCGCGGCAAGTCCGAAGGCCAGGGCAAGCACAAGAAGCAAACCGGCGGGCGGGGGCAGTACGGCGATTGCTGGATCCGCATCGCTCCGCTGCCGCGCGGATCAGGGATGCAGTTCGTGGATGAGATCGTCGGCGGCGTGATTCCGCGCCAGTACATCCCCGCCGTGGAGCGGGGCGTGATGGAGGCCGCGCACAAAGGGCCGATCGCCGGCTATCCCGTCGTCGATTTCAAGGTGGAGCTGTACGACGGCTCGTATCACGACGTGGACTCGAACGAAATGTCGTTCAAGATGGCGGGGATTCTCGCGTTCCGAAACGTGAGCCCGGGCGCTCGGCCCGTGCTGCTCGAGCCGATCATGGAGGTGGAGGTATGGACGCCCGATGATTATCAGGGCGGGGTCATGGGGGACATCTCGTCGCGCCGCGGTCAGATCATGGGCACCGAGAAGGACGGCCGGCTGACGAAAGTGAAGGCGCTCGTGCCCGAAGCGGAGCTCGACCGCTACGCCACCACACTGCACTCGATCACGCACGGCCGTGGCACCTACAAGATGAAATTCCACGTCTATCAGGACGCACCCCCCGAGGTCGCAGCCAAGGTCACTGAATCGCGCAAGAAGGAGCTCGAGGAAGCGAAGGCCTAAGTGCTCGGCCGCTGGCTGCGCCTGTGGTTTGGGTTCCGTGATCCCGTCGCTCGCGGGACCTACTTCAGGCATGGCCTCGGCCTCATGGTCTTCAAGTACGCGCTGGACGCCCTGCTCGTCTGGCGAGTGGCCGGTGTCTCCTGGAGTCTCCTCGACTACCTGAATCCGTTGTGGAGCGCGCGTCAGCGCCTCTTGCACGGCGGCCCTGCATGGCTCCTGCCCCTGATGGTGGCCATCGCGCTGCCGTTTCTGTGGATCGGTGTCAGTATGACGATGCGGCGCGCCGTCGACGCGGGTACCAGCCCGTGGCTCGCGCTGCTCTTCTTCGTGCCCGGCCTGAACCTCGCGTTGATGCTGGTGCTGTCGCTGCTGCCCTCACGGCCGGCGATGGGATTGCCGGCCGACCTCTCCCCGACCGTCGGGGGCGAACGCTTTCGCAGCGCGATGCTCGGCGTCGCCGCGTCGTTGGCGATCACGCTGCTGTCCGTCGGTGTGGCCGTGTATTTGCGGCGCAGCTACTCGACCGGACTGTTTCTCGGCGTGCCGTTCACGATTGGCTACATCAGCTCCTATATCTACAACTACAGCGCCCCTCGACCTCCCGGCGAATCGGTGCTCCTCGCGATGGCGAGCGTGAGCATCGCGGCCGGCGCATTGGTCGTGTTCGCGCTGGAGGGCGTTATCTGTGCAGCAATGGCGTGGCCCGTCGCTGTCGTCATCGCGTACCCGGGCGCTGCACTCGGTCGAATGATGGCGCTGCGAGCGACGCCGGTAACGAGGGCGGCCGGCATGGCGCTGCTCGTACCGTTGTTCATGGGCGTCGAGCCGCGGCTCGCGCCGCCCTCGCACGAGGTCGTCACGGTCATCGAAATTGCGGCGCCACCGGACGTCGTATGGCGCCACGTCGTCTCGTTCCCCGATCTTCAACCGCCAACAGAGCTGCTGTTCCGCACGGGCGTTGCGGCGCCGATGCGCGCGCGCATCGAGGGCCACGGCGTCGGCGCGATTCGCTACTGCGATTTCACGACGGGCAGTTTCGTCGAGCCTATTACGGCGTGGGATGAAAACCGGCTGCTCGCGTTCGACATCACGAGCCAGGCGCCGCCTATGGAGGAATTGAGCCCCTATCCCAACGTGCATCCGCCGCATTTAGACGGGTATTTCCGCGCGACGCACGGTGAGTTTCGGCTTACTGCGATCGATGGGCACCGAACCCGGCTGGAGGGTAGAACGGCCTACGTCGTAGACATGTTTCCCCAGTTCTATTGGACCTTGCCCGCGCGTGCAATTGTCACGGCGATCCATACGCGGGTGCTGCACCACATTCAAGTCCTGGCCGAGGAGGACGTGCATCGATGAGCGCGATGAAGCAATGGGCAGTGGCGGGAGGAGCGGCGGTGCTGACGGCGCTGTGCGCTTGCAAACCGGGGACGAAGCGTGAGGACGCCGCGGCGACCGGGAAATCCGAGGGACCGCCGATTAAGGCGGCCGCCATTGGCGGATTCCAGACGCCCGAGTCGGTGAAGTGGGATTCGGCGCGGGACGTGTACTACGTCTCCAACATCAACGGCGCGCCGAACGCGAAAGATGGAAACGGCTACATCAGCAGGATGGGCGCTGCGGGCATGGTCACCGACAGTGCGTTCATCAAGGGACTGAACGCGCCCAAAGGCATGGCGCTCGTGCACGACACGTTGTGGGTCGCGGATATCGACGTGGTCCGTGCCTTCAATGCGCGCACCGGCGCACCGGTGGCCACGATCCCAATTCCGGGTGCCGTGTTCTTGAACGACATCGCTGTCGCTCCCGATGGTTCGCTCTACATCACCGACACCGCCATTCGCTTCGGCGCCAAAGGACCGGAGCACATCGGCATCGATCAAATCTTCCGGATCGCGCCCGATCACAAGGTCAGCGTGGCGCTGAAGAGCGACTCGCTGAGTCGACCGAATGGAATCACGTGGGACGGCGGCAATCAGCGCTTTATCGTCGTGCCCTTCGGCGGGAAGTCATTGATCGCGTGGAAGCCCGGCAGCTCGGCAACGACAGCAATTGGAACTGGTCCCGGGCAGTTCGACGGCGTTGAGGTCGTGCATGGTGCGATCTGGGTCTCGAGTTGGGCTGATTCCGCGGTCCATCGTTTGACCAACGGCGCAGACACGGTCGCGATCAAGGGTGTGCCGAGTCCCGCGGACATCGGCTACGACGCGAAACGCAATCGAATACTGATTCCGATCTTTACCGGGAATCGTGTGGAAATCTGGCAGCTGCAGTGACCGCTGGTTCCTGTTGCGTCAGGCAGTGCAGGGTGCCGAACCCCCACACCAGATCCACCGCGTGAATGCCGATCACGGGCCGATCTGGAAAACACTCGGCGAGAATCCCTAACGCGACGCGATCGTTGCGATCGTTGAACGTCGGCACCAGAACGGCCGCGTTCGCGATGTAGAAATTGGCGTAGCTTGCGGGCAACCGCATGCCGTTGAAAAAGAGCGGCGCAGGCATCGGCAAATCCACGACCTCGAGCGCAGAGCCATCCTCGAGTCGCATGCCCTGCAGCCGCTCTTTGTTTTCCGCGAGCGGACGATAGTTGATGTCCTGCGGATTTTCTTCCCGGCACAACACCACCGTTGTGGGATTTACGAAGCGACACAGGTCGTCGACGTGCCCGTGCGTGTCGTCGCCGGCTACCCCGTGGCCGAGCCAGAGCACAGTGGTTGCGCCGAGCGTATCACGGAGCACGGCTTCGATCTCCCCACGCGTGGCGCCTGGATTCCGCGGTTGCACGGTGGGATCGAGCAGGCATTCTTCGGTTGTCAGCAGCGTGCCGCGACCATTCACGTCGATGCTGCCGCCTTCGAGAATGACCGCCCGGCCGCGGATTTTCGGCTCGATCGTTCGGATCTTCAGCAATTTCGCGGCGGCATCAGCAACCTTGTCGTCTTTTTTCCACTCCGGATACTTGGCCCAGGCATTGAAGTGGAAGCGCGCAATGGCGAGACCGGAGTTGTGAACAAAAATCGGCCCGAAGTCGCGCGTCCACCCGCGGTCGGTAGGAATGCGCAGCAGCTCGACTCGTCCGGCGTCCACGCCAACGCGCTTGAGCACGCGCCGCGCCTGAATCTCGTGCGCGGCGGAGTTGACCAGGATGCGCACTAGCTCGCCCGGCACGAGGTGCCGGACGATTTCACCGTACACCCATGGGATGGGGGGAAATTTTCCGGGCCAGTCGCTTGCATTGTGCGGCCAGCCGATCCAGGTAGCCGCATGCGGCTCCCATTCGGCTGGCATGATGTAGTGGTCAGTCAATCAGTGAGAAAACGGTGTTGAATACCGCCGTACGCGTCGGTGCGGCGATCACGCAGGAACGGCCAGTTGCGGCGCACTTCCTCGATCCGCGCGAGATCGACCTGCGCGAGTACGAGCGCCTCGTCCTCGGCGGCTTCCGCGACCACAATGCCGAACGGGTCGCATACGAATGAATGGCCCCAGAACTCGATTCCATCGCCCAGGCCACTCAGTCGCTCCAACCCGACCCGATTCACGGCGGCCACCCAGCAGCCGTTGGCGATCGCGTGGCTGCGCTGGATCGTCTTCCAGGCGTCGAGCTGCTGCTCCCCGTATTGCTCTTTCTCCGCCGGATGCCAGCCGATCGCGGTCGGGTAGAGCAGAATGTTCGCCCCCTGGAGCGCGGTGAGTCGCGCGCCTTCGGGATACCACTGATCCCAGCATACGAGCGTGCCGATCGGACCGACCTTCGTGTCGAACGCGCGAAAGCCCAGGTCTCCCGGAGTGAAGTAGAACTTCTCGTAGTACGCGGGATCGTCGGGGATATGCATCTTGCGGTAGATGCCCTTCACGGTGCCGTCGGCATCGATGACGGCGGCCGTGTTGTGATACAACCCCGCGGCGCGCCGCTCGAAGAGCGATGCGATCACGACCACGCCGTTGTCGCGCGCGACCTTGCCCAGCGTTTCGGTCGTGGGACCGGGGACCGCCTCGGCGAGATCGAACAGCGCGTGGTCTTCGCGCTGGCCGATGTATTGCGTGCGGAATAGCTCAGGAAGGCAGACGAGTGCCGCGCCCTGCTGCGCGGCTTCCTTGATCCGCGCGACAGCTTTGCCGAGGTTCGCGTCGGGATCCTCGCTCATACTCATTTGGACGAGCCCGATCTTGAACTTCATGGGCAACGACATGAGGCGTAGACTACACTGATTGGTCTTAGCGTGAAAGGCTGTGACTCTCCACTCGGGCCTCGACGAGGGCGGGAGCCGGCGGTGCGACTTTCCGGAACAGCGTGCGGTATGAGTCCCACTGGGCGAGGATCATCCGCGCGCGCGGACTGCCGGTCTTGTGGAAATGCTGTTGGACAAGCTTGCGCAGCACTCGCTCGTCCATCGTGTTGAGGCCGCCGATCGCCACCATCTCCAGATTACAGCGCGACTCGAGCACGCCCCGCTCGTCGAGGACGTAGGCGATGCCGTTCGACATGCCGGCGGCGAAGTTCCTGCCGACGGCTCCCAGCACGGCGACCACGCCGCCCGTCATGTACTCGCAGCAATGGTCGCCTGCGCCTTCGATCACCGCCACGGCGCCGGAGTTCCGCACAGCAAATCGGTCGCCCGCGGTCCCGGCCGCGAACAGTCGACCGGACGTCGCGCCATACAACGCCGTGTTGCCTATCAGAACACCAGTCGCATAAGCGGCACGACGAAATGGCCTGATCACAATCTCGCCGCCACACAAGCCCTTGCCGACGTGGTCGTTCGCCTCGCCTTCGAGGTGCAGGTGCATGCGAGGCAGCGTAAAGGCGCCGAAGCTCTGGCCGGCGCTGCCGTGAAAGCGCAGCCGAATCGGCTCGCCGGGCCCCGCGCCGCCGTGGACGCGCGCGATCTCACCGGCGATGCGCGCGCCGACAGTGAGGTGATGATTGCCGATGGCGGTCACGCCGCGCGAGGGCTCGGGCCGCGCGAGAATCTCCGCATCGAGTGAGACGATCCCCGGCCGGATGTTCCGCTCCACGGTGCGCCGCCGCGTTCCCAACGTCGCGCTGGGCGCGGCAAGCAGCAACGAGAGATCGAGAGAGCGCGCGCGTGGCGACTCGGGGCGTTCGATGCGCCGCAGCAGCTCGACGCGCCCGATGAGGTCATCGAGGCGGCGCGCGCCCAGCGCTGCCATGATGCGGCGCACGTCCTCGGCTATGAAGGTGAAGTATGCGACCACCTGCTCGGGCGTGCCGCGGAACTTCGCGCGCAGGTCGGCCCGTTGGGTCGCGATTCCGGTGGGACAGGTGTTCAAGTGACATTGCCGCGCCATCGCGCACCCGAGTGCGACGACCGTCGCCGTTCCGAATCCAAACGACTCGGCGCCGAGCAGCGCCGCGATCACGACGTCGCGCCCCGTTCGCAAGCCGCCGTCGACGCGCACTTCGATGCGCTCGCGCAGCCGGTTGCGCATGAGAATCGTCTGCGTCTCGGCAAGTCCCAGCTCCCAGGGCGATCCCGCATGCTTGATCGACGACAGCGGCGACGCGCCCGTGCCGCCGTTATGGCCGGAGATCAGCACGTAATCCGCGTACGCCTTGGCGACGCCGGCGGCGACCGTGCCGACCCCCGCCTCCGCGACGAGCTTCACGCCGATCCGCGCAGTCGGGTTGACCTGCTTGAGATCGTGAATCAGCTGCGCGAGATCCTCGATCGAGTAGATGTCGTGATGCGGCGGCGGCGAGATCAAGGAGATCCCGGGGACGGCGTGCCGCAGCCGAGCGATCAGGTCGGTGACTTTGTGCCCGGGCAACTGCCCGCCTTCGCCCGGCTTGGAGCCTTGGGCGATCTTGATCTCGAGCTCATCGGCCCGCACGAGGTATTCCGTGGTGACGCCGAACCGGCCGGAGGCGACTTGCTTGATCCGGTTGTCGGCGCGATCGCCATCGGCGCGCGCATAGGTTGCGGGATCCTCGCCCCCCTCGCCCGAGTTCGACCGCGCCTGCATCCGGTTCATCGCGATGGCGAGCGTCGCGTGCGCCTCAGGGGACAACGCGCCGAGCGACATGGCACTGGAGATGAAGCGGCGCCGGATGTCCGCGGCGGGTTCGACTTCCTCGAGAGGCACCGGGTCTTGCTCGCGGAACTCGAGCAGATCCCGTGGGCCCGCGGGCGCGCGGTGTCGCACACGCTCCAGGAATCCCTCGTACTCACCGTCCTGGAGCGCGCGTACCACAGGCGGCGCCCAGCCGTGGTCCTCGCCGTCACGCCGATAACGAATCCGTCCGTGATCGGGCAGTACGTCCACCGCGGGGGCATACGCGGTGTGATGACGCGCCAGCACATCTTCGGCGATCTCGGCGAAGCCGATTCCGCCGATCACCGACGCCGTCCCGGTGAAGCAGCGATCGATCACTTCGGCGCCGAGTCCAATCGCTTCGAAGATCTGCGCGCCGGCGTACGATTGCAGGGTCGAGATTCCCATCTTCGAGAGAATCTTGAGGAGTCCCTTTTCGGCGGCCGCGCGGAATTGCGACGCCGACTGCTCGCCCTCGCGCAGCAGAGGACACTGCAGCGCGAGCCATGGGTGGACCGCCTCGGCTCCGTAGCCGAACAACGCGGCCAGGTGGTGCACGTCCCAGGCGTCCCCTGCTTCAACGACCAGCCCCACTCGCACCCGCTGCTTCGCCTGCACGAGCCGTTGATGCACCGCACCCACCGCGAGAGCCATCGGAATTGGGGCACGCGTACGATCCGCGTCGCGATCGCTGATCACGAGGATCGTCGCTCCGCGGCGTGCCGCGTCCACTGCATTGCGAGCGAGCGTGTCGAGCGCGCGCGCCAGCTCGGTAGGACCGGCTGCCGCTTCCCAGACGGCACCGAGCGTCGCGAGATCCGATCCACCGGCGCGTCGCAGAGCGGCCATGTCTTCCGCCAGCAGCACGGGATGCTCGAGCCTGAGCAGGGTCCGGCCACCCGGCCGCTGCGCAAGCAACGACCCGCGCCGGCCGAGGTACATGACGAGCGACATGACCCGCTCCTCTCGCAGCGAGTCGATAGCGGGATTCGTCACCTGGGCGAAGCGCTGCCGCAGGTAGGCGTAGAGGGTGTGCGGTATGCGAGACAGCGGCGGGATCGGCGTATCGTCTCCCATGCTCCAGATCGCATCGCGCCCTTCCGCAGCCATCGGGGCGATGACGTACCGCAGATCCTCGTGGCTGTATCCGAACGCGTGCTGGCGGGCCGTGAGCTCGTCCGGGGGAAGAGCAGGTCCCAGCGCCGGCACCTCGGTCGGGAGCTGCCGCACGACCCGCGTCGTCCAGCGCCGATACGGGCAGCGCTGCGCGACTTCCAGCTTGGCATCCGCGCTGCGCAGCACGACGTTGCGCAGCGTGTCCACCACGAGCAGCTCGCCCGGGCCCAAGCGCCCGGACTCTACGACGTCCGCGGGGTCGAGGTCGACGACACCGACCTCGGAAGCGGCGACGACCACATTGTCGCGCGTCACTTTGTAGCGGCAGGGACGGAGTCCGTTGCGGTCGAGCGCCGAGCCCGCGATCAGGCCGTCGGTGAACGCGAGCGCCGCCGGTCCGTCCCACGGCTCCATCATGCCGGCATGGTACTCGTAGAAGCTGCGCAGCGCGGGCTGGAGATCGGCCACACGCTCCCACGCTTCCGGGAGCAGCATCATCAGCGCATGGACGGGGTCCCGGCCGGAGCGCACCAGCAGCTCGAATGCGTTGTCGAGACTCGCGGAATCGCTGCCGTCGGCCCAAATGACGGGCTTCAATAAGTCGACGTCCTTCGACCACACGGAGGCGGCAAGCGCCGGCTCGCGCGCCCGCATGGCATTGCGATTGCCCCACAGCGTGTTGATCTCACCGTTGTGCGCGAGCATCCGGAAGGGTTGCGCCAGCGCCCAGCTGGGCAGCGTGTTGGTCGAGTAGCGCTGATGGAACACCGCGATCGCCGTTTCGAATGACGAAGACCGGAGATCGGGATAGAAGCCCGGCAGCTCCGTGCCGACGAGCAGTGCTTTGTACACCACGGTCCGGCAGGACAACGAGCATACAAAAACGGCGAGGCCGGCCTTCGCGGCGCGCCGCTCGATGACCCGGCGCGCCAGATACAGACGCCGCTCCCACGATTGGGCGTCTGGTACGGTGGACGGCCCCACGAACACCTGGCGAATCGCCGGCTGGCTCGCGGCGGCGAGCGGGCCGAGGACGCTGGAATCGACGGGCACGACACGCCAGCCGAGGACCGACATGCCGAGGCTCACGAGGACGCCCTCGATCATATCGACTGCTTCGGCCAGCCGTTGTTGAGGCAGGAAAAACATTCCCAGGCCCACGCGATCCACGGGCCCGACGCCGAGCAACCGGTGGGGGATCTGCGTCAGGACGCCCGCGCCATCACCGGAGCGATCATTGGATGCCGCGCCGCGATGGGCGAGTCGAGCGACCGCGGTGAGCGCCATCTGGAGGATGTCCCGTGTGCGCGTGCCGTCGGCCCGGGCCACGAAGCCGACGCCGCAGGCATCGCGCTCGCGCCAGGGGTCGAGCAAACGAAATGCCCGCTCCAGGTCTGGAGCGGGCCGGCTTCGGTCTGGTGGCTTGGACACGCCTAGGGCGTCCTCGTTGGAAGCGTATGTTTATGCGTCGCGACACATAAATATACGCTCTCCCGCGGAACGTCAAGTGGCGTCAGCCGACGAGCACCGGCTCCGGCTGCGGCACCGGACCCTTCCCTTGTTTGTAGCGATAGAGCTTGCCGGCGTAGTTGCGCAGCACGACTTCCTTGTCGGTGATCTTCACGACGTACTCCGGCAGGAGTGGGATTTTCCCGCCGCCGCCGGGTGCATCGATCACGAAATGCGGGACTGCGAGCCCGGACGTCCAGCCGCGCAGCGCCTTGATGATCTCGAGCCCCTTCTGGACCGTCGTGCGAAAATGCTCGGCGCCGGCCACCTGATCGCACATATAGATGTAGTAGGGCCGCACCCGCGCGACGAGCAGCCGCTGCATCAGCTCCTTCATGATCTCCGGATCGTCGTTTACCCCGCGCAGCAGCACGGTCTGGCAGCCGAGCGGGATCCCGGCATCGGCGAGCATCGCGAGCGCCTGCACGGCGGCGGGCGTCAGCTCGTCGGGATGATTGAAGTGGGTGTTGATGTAGAGCGGGTGATACTTCTTCAGTATCGCGCACAGCTCCGGGGTAACGCGCTCGGGCAGATGGCACGGCACGCGGCTCCCGATGCGCAGCACTTCGAGATGTGGAATTGCTCGCAGCCGCTTGCAGATCTCGTCGATACGCCGGTCCGAGAGGAGCAGCGGATCGCCGCCGGACATGATCACGTCGCGGATCTCGTGGTGCTCTTCGAGGTAGCGAAATGCCGACTCGAGCTGCGCCAGCGGAATCTTTTGCGGATCGCCGACTTTGCGGCGCCGCGTGCAGAAGCGGCAGTACGCCGCACAGACCGGCGAGACGAGGAACAGCGCGCGATCGGGATAGCGGTGCGTGATGTTCGGGACCGGCGAGTTCGCGTCCTCGTCCAGCGAATCGACGATGCCATCGCGCACCTCGAGCTCTTGGAGCGTGGGCACGTACTGGCGCCAAATCGGATCGCCGGGAGACTTGATCAGATCCACCATCGCCGGCGAGATCCGGAACTCGAAGTTGTCCACCGCCTGGCGGAGTCGCGTGATGTCCTCGACGTGCTCCGCGCCGAACCGCGCCGCGAGCGCCTCGAGCGAGGCGATGCTCTTCTTACGGAGCAGCTCTTGCCAAGTCTCCATCCGCCAGATCCTTGGTGTAGATCACCAGATCGTCCCCGGGCGCATAGTAACCCGAGATGGTGCCGGCCCTGGTGAAGCCGCGTGCTTCATAGAATCGTCGGGTGGGCGCGTAATCCGCCCGCGACGATGTCTCGACCACCACCAGCCGGCAGCCGTCCGCCGCCAGCCGGCGTTCCGTTTCTCGAAGCAGCTGCGTGCCGACGCCCGCGCCCTGGCGTTCACGATCCACGACGATCCAATACAGATCCCAGGTCGCTTCCGTGCCGGGTGTCGGGCCCCAGCATGCATATCCGACCAGGTGCTCACGATCGAAGGCGCCGACGAAGCGATAGTCGTCGGTGCCGCGCTCGCCCAGGCTGGCATCGAGCAACTCGACCGCGGTCGCGACCTCTTCCTCACGAAAGAGGCCGGTCGCGCGCGTCAGCTGCTCAAGCCGTGCGCGGTGCGCGCGCCCGACGGGGCGCAGCGAGCAGCTCACGCGCGGCCTTCACTCCCTGCGCCTCGCGCAGCGCCCCTTCGGCGATGCGGCGAATCAGGTCGGAATACTCCCACCCCGCGGCCTTCGCCATGCGCGAGAGACCGGCTTCGTCGGTGAGATCGGGATTGGGATTGACCTCGAGGATCCACGGCTTACCCGCCTCGTCCACCCGGACGTCCACCCGGCCGTAACTCTTGCCCTGCATCGTCCGCCACGCCAAGTCGGCAAGGCGACACAGCCGGTCCGCGAAGCGCTGTGGGATTTGCGCGGGACACACGGGTTTGCTCCCCAAGTCCTCGGGCGATCCGACATGCCATTTGGCGGCATACGTCAGGATGGGCCAGGTCCCATCGGGCATGGTGCTGAAGTCGATCTCGGCGATCGGCAGGGTGCGCTCGCCCACGATGCCGATGTTGAACTCGCGGCCGGCGATGTACTGCTGCACCAGGACCTCGTCGAACTGCTCGGTCATGGCGGCGATCCGCGCCTTGAGACTCTTGCGGTCGGCGACGACGGATTGGCGGTCGAGGCCGGCGCTCGCGTCCTCGGCGGCCGGTTTGACGATCGCGGGCAGCGGGAAGTCGTCCTCGATCTTGCCCTGGGCGAGCGTCCAGCGAGGCACCGGCAGGCCGGCATGCTCCAGCATCGTGTTCGCCACCGCTTTGCGCCGGCACGCGGCCATCGTCCACGGGCCGCAGCCCGTATAGGCGATGCCGGCGAGCTCGAGCGTCCCGACGACGTGATCCTCCCACTGCGCGACCCCGCGCACTCCTTCGCAGAGATTGAAAACGAGATCGGCGCGGCGGCAGACGTTGAACCACCGCATGTCGTGTCGCACCGCGACGCGTTGAACCTGATGATTGAGTGAACCGAAGATCCGCGCGATGTCGTCGACCGCCTGCATCACCCCGGCAACGTCCTCCGCGGTCCAGTCGTCGGCTCCAGGATCGTACAGGATGACGACCTTCATGCGGGAATCTGTGCAGCTGAGGGTACCCGCTCGGTAGCCTCGATCCGTTTCCAGGCGATGCGGAAGACCTCTTGGATCAGCTCGTCGTAGCTGTACCCCGCAACGCGGGCCGCCTTCGGGAAACAGGAGTTCATCGCGGGATCGGGAATGATGCCCGGCAGCGGATTCAATTCGACGACGTTTGGTACGCCGAACCGATCGACACGCACGTCGATCCGGCACCAGTCACGGCAGCCGAGCGCGCGATAGGCGTCGAGCGCCACGCGCTCGACCTCGCGGCACAGTGATTCGGGCGCGCCCGCGGGCGGGCATTGGAAGATGTCGAGCGGATGCTCCCGCGTGTCCCAGATCCACTTCGCCTCGTAGCCGTAGACGGGCGGCGCGCCGGCGGGCAGCGTGGCGAAATCGAATCCCACAATTGGGAGGCAGCGCACGTCCCCGTTGTTGCCGAGAATCGCCACGGTGAATTCAGGGCCGGGGAGATACGTCTCGATGAGGACCGCCTGCTCGTACCGCTCGAGGAGGAACGGCACGCGCTCCGCGAGCTGCGCGGACGACCCGCACAAGTTATTGACGAATATGCCTTTGCCCGACCCCTCCGCGACCGGCTTCACAAACAGCGGATACGGCAGCGGCATGCGGTCGAGATCCTTCACGCTTTCGACGACGCGGAATGGCGCGGTCGGCACGCCGCGATACGCGAGAATCTCCTTCGTGCGCCCTTTGTGCAGCGTCAGCGCGAGCGTGAGCGGATCGGAGCCGGTGTACGGAATCTTCAGATACTCGCACAGCGCCGGGACGTGCGACTCCCGACATGGGCCGTGCAGACCTTCGGCCATGTTGAATACCATGTCCGGGTGCGCGAGCGACAGTTTTTGCGGGAAGAATTCGTCGGCTTCGAGTCGAACGACGGTGCCGAAGAGAGTCAGAGCCTGGTCGACCGCATCGATGGTCGATGGGTCGTCCCATTCAGCGTAGGCGTCTGACGCAGGGGTCGCATCAGGTTTCTCGTTGTATGCGAGCCCTATTCGCATGTAAATGCAGAATACGAAATGATTATTAGATGCGCAAGACTCTTCGTACGCCCTGGAAAAATTTTTGCGTCAGACTTTGTGGTAGGTAACCCGCGCGGCTTCCTGTTTGTCGTCGGCGACGTAAATCTCGAAATCGGAAAACAACGCGCCCCCTTCCCGCTGCAGCAGCCGCAACACGGCGATCGCCATGCGCCGGATCTCGAGCTCGGCGCCTTCGCCGCAACGCAGCTCGAGCATCGTGCGCCAGGCGCGGGCGTTGCCTGAGACGACGATCTTCACCTCGGTCGCGTTGGGCAGCACGCTGCGCGCCGCCTCCCGCGCCAGCTTCCGGCGGTGGACCTTGTCGCTCACCCACTCGTAGCGCTGCATCAGGCCCTCGACCGAGCGAACATACGCCGCCTGCGCCTCCGTCACCTGACGCTGCCACTCGGCTTCGAGCTGAGGACTGCCGGCGACGGCGGGCGGCAGCACGAACGCGGCGTGCGACTCGTCGACGTAGCGCTGGGAGAGCTGCGAGTAGCCGAACCCGGCACGGTGGCGGACCAGCTCGTGCGAGCAGGATCGCGAGATCCCCTCGATCAGCAGCACGTAGACCGCGTGCTCCAGCACCGAGCCGTGCCCCTGCTTCTTGATGTTCTCGAGATACTCGGCCGTCGTGCGGTTCACGGGATTGTGCTGGCTCATATAGCACAGCCGTCCTGCGTACTCGGCGAGTCGCTCCCCGTCACTCGCTTCGCCGCGCCAGGTCACCGGCAGGTGCTCGGGCTCGATGAATTGCGGGCGGGCGATCAACGACACCCGAGGCGCGCGGAAAATCTCCACTTGCTCGGGGGCGGGGGGAGTTAGGGGTCGGGGGTCTGGGGGGTCTGACGCGCCAGTTCGAGTTTCGGCGTGGCCCATGCGGCGCTGCGCTCCACTTCTCGTAGTCGCGTGGCGATGTCTTCGGGAATGGCCGCGGCCGTGGCGCCTACCTTCAAGGCGCTGACCGGCGACCAGTCGGTCGCGGGAATGATAACACCGGGATTGAGGATGGACAGCGGGTCGTACGCCCGCTTCACCGCGCGAAACAGGTCCATGATCTCGTTCCCATAGAACCGTTCCAACACGCCGGCGCGCAGCCGTCCGACGCCGTGCTCGCCCGCGGGCACGCCGCCCAGACGCACCAGCAAGTCGGTCACGTCGTCAAACAGCCGCGCAAGCGAGTCCTGCCAGGTGGGCCCGGTCGTATCCGGGAGCGCGTTGACATGGACGTGCCCGTCGCCCGCATGCCCAAAGATCGCGACAGGAATCTCGTGTTTCTCCGCCAGCCGGTGCAGCTCGGCGATGTAGGCGCCGAGCTGATCGAGCGGGACGCAGCCGTCCTCGATCACCTGCAGCGAGCGGCGCGACGCGGGAAGCCGCGCGAGCGCGGGCGAGGCGAGGCGCCGGACCCGCCACAGCGCCTCGAGCCCCGCGCGATCGATGGCCGTCTCGACGAAGGAGACG
>WNGC01001527.1_pt1 | contig 25735 bp, 20 predicted proteins | sample 5400051 | NCBI WGS metagenome assembly WNGC01 (sample SAMN13153368, study PRJNA577476) | soil metagenome | isolation source: 20 cm soil or saprolite under grassland replicate 2 | place: USA:California | collected 2016-06-15
CGTCGTGATCGTCATGTACTTCGGCTGGCTCGCTCCGGTGCATCCCACTGCGGTCACGCTGCCGATCATTCTGATCTTCAGTCTCGTGGGGATTGCAGGTAGTTACGGCGTCGCCTGGTTCGGCATCCGCGTGAACACCTTCGCGAACTCCCGCACCGCTTTTGCCAGCTTGCGCGGCAAGCCCTATCCGATTTACAACACGCCACTCCAGGCTGGCATGAGCATCGGCATGATGCTCATCAGCGTCGAGCTGCTGATGATGCTCTTCATCCTGCTGTTCATTCCGGGCGACTACGCCGGCCCGTGCTTCATCGGCTTCGCCATCGGCGAATCCCTCGGCGCGGCCGCGCTGCGTATCGCCGGCGGCATCTTTACGAAGATTGCGGACATCGGCTCCGACCTGATGAAAATCGTCTTCAAAATCAAGGAAGACGACGCGCGCAACCCCGGCGTCATCGCAGACTGCACGGGCGACAACGCTGGCGATTCCGTGGGACCAAGCGCCGATGGCTTTGAGACTTACGGTGTAACCGGCGTTGCATTGATCACCTTTATTCTGCTGGCGGTAAAGAATCCCACCGTGCAAGTGCAGTTGCTGGTGTGGATCTTCGTGATGCGCATCGTGATGCTCATCGCCAGCGCCGCCGCCTACTTTATCAACAGCTTCATCGCCAAAGCCAAATACGGCAATGCTGACGAAATGAACTACGAGGCGCCGCTCACATCGCTCGTATGGATCACCTCTATCGTTTCGATTGGCCTGACTTACGTAGTCTCTTCGCTGATCATCCCGGACCTTGGAGGCAGCACCTCGCAGTGGTGGAAGCTTGCCACGATCATCTCTTGTGGCACGCTCGCGGGCGCCATCATCCCTGAGTTGGTGAAGGTCTTCACCTCCACGGAATCTCGCCATGTAAAAGAAGTCGTCACGTCGGCAGAAGAAGGCGGCGCATCACTTGGTATTCTCTCCGGTTTCGTTGCAGGTAATTTTTCCGCTTACTACATCGGGCTGGCCATGGTCCTCCTGATGTCGGTCGGCTACTTGATCAGCACCATGGGACTCGGCACACAGATGCTAGCACCGGCCGTGTTTGCCTTCGGCCTGGTGGCCTTTGGCTTCCTCGGCATGGGACCGGTGACCATCGCCGTCGACTCCTACGGTCCCGTCACGGATAACGCGCAATCCGTATATGAGCTTTCGCTCATCGAGCAGGTCCCCACCATCAAGCAGGAACTCAAGAAGGACTACAACATCGACGTCAACTTCGAGCGCGCCAAGGAAATGCTGGAAGCCAACGACGGGGCGGGCAACACTTTCAAGGCTACCGCGAAACCCGTGCTCATCGGTACGGCCGTCGTCGGCGCGACCACCATGATCTTCTCGATCATCATGGCGCTCACCAAAGGCTTAACCGAAAACGTCAACAATCTTTCGCTCCTCCACGCGCCTTTTGTCCTCGGTCTCGTCACAGGTGGCGCCATGATTTACTGGTTCACCGGCGCGAGCACGCAGGCCGTGACCACCGGCGCGTACCGCGCGGTCGAATTCATCAAGGCCAACATTAAGCTCGAAGGAGCTGCTTCAGCCAGCATCGCCGACAGCAAAAAGGTCGTCGAGATTTGCACCAAGTACGCGCAGAAGGGCATGCTGAACATCTTTATTGCGGTGTTCTTCGCCACGCTGGCCTTCGCTTTCGTCGAGCCGTTCTTCTTCATCGGCTACCTTTTCTCCATCGCCATCTTCGGCTTGTACCAGGCCATCTTCATGGCCAACGCCGGCGGCGCCTGGGACAACGCCAAGAAGATCGTTGAAGTCGAGCTCAAGCAGAAGGGCACACCCCTCCACGATGCCACGGTCATTGGCGACACAGTGGGCGATCCGTTTAAAGACACGTCTTCGGTCGCCCTCAATCCCGTCATTAAATTCACGACGCTCTTCGGCCTGCTGGCCGTCGAACTCGCCGTGCAATTGACCGCCACACAGGGAAGCGGCCTGACGCACATTCTCGCGGCGGCCTTCTTCGTGGTCTCCTTCTTCTTCGTCTACCGTTCGTTCTACGGCATGCGTATCCGCGAAGACGCCGCCCACTGAAAACGGTAGCTACTATTCAGTTGTCAGTTTCTAGTCAAACCAGTCAAACCAAGAAGTAAGAAACGGGGCGGCTGGTTGCCGCTCTGTTTGTTCTTCAAGCATGAACTTTGATGTGCGAAGATTTCGTCGGGCTCGGCCGCCATCCGCGGAGAAAAGCTCATGGAACTGAAAATCAACAAGGTTCTGTACGAAGTCACCGACCCGGACGAACTTCGCGTGCGCCTCGCGCAGATCCGCCGCACCCAATTTTCCGAAGTTTGGATGCAGCACGCGGCGGGCTGGCCGGCAATCGGTGCGCTAATCAATGGCGAAGCCGCGTGGCTGATGTACGTGCGCCATGAAGGCGATGCAGGGTTCTCCACTCGCAATCCACAGTACGCCGGGCCGGAGAAAGCGATCATTGAGTATTACCTGTCGAATGGCCAGCGCGATGAGTGCCCGGCGTCGTGGAACATCACGACCGCCGAAGCACTGCGCGGCCTCGAATATTTCCTCGAAGAAGAAGCCATGGCACCCTGGCTCCACTGGCATGATGACTGTCATAAATAAATCGTGTGGCCTTCTTGCTTGGCCATCCGCGAGCGGGCGTGGAGATCGCCGGCAAGACTTCTTGAAAATCATCGTACAATGGCGAGCAGTTAGGACGTAGAATCCATCCACTGTCAAATTGAGGTGTTGCCCATGAAGAAATACTTTCTGATCGTCCGGACCGTCTTGCTCCTCGCCGCTTCTTCTCACACATGCTATGCGCAAGTCCAAACCATATGGAAGATTCACGATCTCAATCGACCACTGCCGCCGGTGATCGATCCGGCGACCGCTAGCACGCAAGAGTCGCCAGGACGCGCGCCGTCTGATGCCGTTGTACTCTTTGACGGCAAGGATCTCTCGCGCTGGGTTCACAAAGATGGCACCGCGGCGAAATGGAAAGTGGAAAATGGCTATGCGGAAGTCGTGGCGAAGACCGGCTATATCAACACGCGCGATTCTTTCGGCGATTGCCAATTACATGTCGAATTTGCCGAAACAGTCCCCCCCCAAGGGGAAAGTCAGGAACGCGGCAACAGCGGCGTCTTTCTGATGGGACTGTACGAAATTCAGGTGCTCGATTCGTACGAAAACAAGACCTACGCCGATGGCCAGGCGTCCGCCGTCTACGGTCAATATCCGCCGCTCGTTAACGCTTCACGTCCGCCCGGCCAATGGCAGACCTACGACATCGTTTTTCACGGCCCGCGTTTCGATCCCGAGGGAAAACTGCTCCGTCCCGCTCGCGTGACGGTGTTGCACAATGGCGTGCTTGTGCAGGACAACGTGGAGCTAAGCGGACCGACCGCCCATGGCCAGCGCCCGCCCTACAAGGCTCAGCCGGAAAAATTGCCGCTCGCGCTGCAGGATCACGGCAATCCCGTGCGCTATCGCAACATTTGGATCCGTGAGCTGAAATAGTGAGTCCTGCGCCGGAATCACGCGCGGACGCCGGCGGCAAATTGTTGCCTCTTACGAGCGGATCACTCCTGGGTATTTGCGGGGATTGTTGTCGAAGCCGGGGAAGACGGCGTTCAGCTCTTTCACGCCGATGTGTTTGGCCAAGATTTCGCCGACGGCGGAACGGAAATCCGTGGTCAGCGCAAGGTCGCGGCCTTCGTTGAGCTGGTGATCGTTCAGGCCGGGCCATCTGCCGTAGACTTGACCGCCCTTCACGTCGCCGCCCATGATGAACATGCAATTCGCGTGTCCGTGGTCGGTGCCGCGATTGCCGTTTTCCTTGGCGGTGCGCCCGAACTCGCTCATGGTCACGACGACGATATCCTGCATGCGAGCGCCCATGTCCTGATGGAACGCCGCAAGGCCCTGGCCGAGATCCTTCAGCAAATTCGCGAGCTGGCCTTGCACTCCGCCTTCGTTGACGTGATTGTCCCAGCCGCCGCAATCGACGAAAAGAACTTCCACGCCGATGTTCGCTTTGAGCAGTTGCCCAATCTGCTGCAAACTTTGGCCCAGCCGGCTGGCCGGATACTGCGCGCCGTTTTCCGGCTGATACTTGGCGGGATCGGCCTTGCGTAAGAGATCGATCGCTTCAAACGTCTCCGTGCCCGTGCCATGCAACGCGTGATCCACGGTCTGCGAGTACATGGCTTCAAAGCCACCTTCGACCATTTGGCCCGTTCCCGGCGCCTGCGCCATCACTTTGAACTGCTTCAGGTCCGGCAGCGCAATCGCCGGCGCTCCTCCATGCAGCATGCGCGGGAGGTTCGGCCCCATCGCCACGGCGCGGAAAGGCGAAGAGTTCTCCTCCGGAACGGTTTCCAGAGCGCGATTCAGCCAGCCGTCTTCGGTCGCTTTCAGGCCCGGCGTGCCCGATTCCATGAAGTCCTGCGCGTCGAAGTGCGAGCGCGTCGGATCGGGCGAGCCGGCGGCGTGCACGATCGCCAGTTGATTCTTGTGAAAGAGCGGCTCGAGCGGCGCGAGGCTCGGGTGCAAACCGAAAAATCCGTCGAGGTCGATCGCCGCATCCGTGCCGCCTCGATTGGGTTGCGGAATGGCGATCGTCGGACGCATTCGATAGTAATTCGATTCGCCGAAGGGCACGACGATATTCAAGCCATCGGCCGCGCCGCGCTGAAACAACACGACGAGTTGCTTCTTGTTCGGCATCGGCGTGGCCGCCACGGCGCGCTGCAAAAACGCGGGCATCGCGCTCAGGCCGACCATGGCTACGCCCCCCTGCTTCAAGAAATATCGTCGAGAAAATTTCAAGCCTCTCACGCCTTCACAGCATTTGTAACTCATCGCGACCTCTCGTGTTTTACCGCCTCTGAAATTCCGGCGCGCCCAGCACCAACCCGGCGACGACGCCCAGATCTAGCTGCTTGCGCGGGTCATCGAGCTTCGCCTGCAACACTTGCGGGTTATCGAGTTGTTTCTCGAGCGTCTCGACCGTGGTCGGCCCCGCCTGCCCGCCGAGGAATACTTGCACCGCGCGGTCAAGCGCGCTCTTCGCGTCCGCCGAGGAGTCCAGACCGAGCAGCGAAGGCACATCGGTGCGTGCTCCCCGCATTTTGTTTCCCGCAAGAGCCAGGGAATAATTCAGCCGGTTCAACAGCGCACCGGTATTCACCCACGCATCGGCCTTATCCGCATACCCGGTTGGGGGCTGGCACTGATACAGCGGCTCGCCGATTCGCCCTACCCACTGCACCAGCGGTAGGGGCGTGTCCACATCCGTGCCCAGGGCGCGCACCTCGGAAACCACCAGTTCAAACGGCGTCTTGATCTTCGCGTGGTACGATTCCCGTGACCAGAATTCCGGTGACCAGATCATGGTCTTCAGCACCGCGCGGATATCGCCGTCGCTCGATTGAAACGTCCGTGCCATGCTCTCCACCAGCGCCCGCGGTGGATTATCGGAAACAAACCGGCGCGCCAGTTTTGTGGAAATAAATTTTGCCGTATTCGGGTGATGCACAAGCAGGTCGATCACCTGCTCGCCGTCCCTCATTCCGCCCGCGTGAATCTTTTTCCCCAGCACGTATTTCGGATCGGGATCGTGCAGCCTGTCGTCGAATTTGAAATCCGCGTACTGCCTCGGCTTGTCAATCGTCCAGCCCGTGAAGCAGCGCGCCACTTCCGTGACGTCTTTCTGCGAATAACCGCCGTCCACACCGAGGGTGTGCAACTCCATCAGTTCGCGGCCGTAATTCTCATTCAGCCCGCGCTCATTTTTCTTCGCTTGTTGCGGGTTTGCCGATGGACGCGGAGGCCAGCCAAATCCTCCGCGGCGCCTCTGCTGGCGCATGGCCCGCTCGGCGGCCTGCCGCTGCGTGGCTCGCGGATCCGCGCTCAGAAAATTGTCCAAGTAAAAAAGCATCGCCGGGCTTTTGGCCGTCGCGGTCAGCAGGTCCTTGAATTTTCCCAGCGCGTGCGGCTGGATGACGTCGCGTTCGTAAGACGTAAGGTAGTAGCGGTCTTCGCCTTTGGCCGCGAAAACGTTGAAGTGGTTAAACCAGAAATCGTCCATCACCTGCTGGAGTTGCCGCTCGCTGTAAATCGCCCGCGTCATCTTGGCCATGCTCAGTTCCGCCACCACGCGCTGCGGCCTTTTGCTGTCCTCGGCAATCGCGCGCGGAACGTTGTTGGGGTCGCCACCACCCAAAAAGTCGCGCCTGCCGGCAGCATTCGCCGCCGCCGCCTTCAACGGCGTTTGCTGTTTCATCGGAGCCGGCGCGTTGGGATTGTCTGGCCAGGATTGCGGCGCCGAAACTGGAGTGGCGGCCGGAGCTTCTGCATTGGCAGGCTGCCCGGGCGCAGACTGCATATCTTTCCCTACCTCCGTGGCGGCCGCGTCGGAGCGACGCTGCTCCTGTTGCGCGCGTGCCTGCGCCTGCTTCTCAGCTTGCTTTTCCGCTTGCTTGGGCTGCGGGTATTCATCTATCAATTTCGCGGTAGACATGTGCAGCGTCGGATAGTCCTGGAGGCGCGCTTCCACGGTCTTGTCATCGATGGAGTTGGGATTGAGTTGTTGCTCGATCCACTTGGCGAGTCCCATTTGGCGCACGTGCTCGACGTCGCCCGGACGCGGTCCATAGGCGAGGCGGTTTAATGCATGAAGAATGGCTTCATCGGGACTGAGTTCTATAATCGGCAACCCTTTTAGCACAGGATCGGTCTTGGGCTTCTTGTCCTTCCCCGCGGCGGGAATCGCGGCGCTGACCGGCAACTCGACGCTGAGCGACAAAATGCAAGCCAAAGAGAGGATTGCCGCGAGCAGAGACCTTGGCGTCGCGGAGATCGCAGGGATGGGTTGAAAAGACGGCGTGGCGGGGCGTTCTTGCGGCCTCATTGCACTCTCCTGCCGGACAGCATATTGGGCGACTTGCCGGTCACGAGTAGAGTAACCCTTGCCCGGCGAAGAAGTTGCAGAAGTCCAGAAACCGTGCGAATCGTTATCACGGCCGAACGTACAGGTAAGAAAGGACTTATTTATATCGCGCTGGCGTTCCGCGTAATTTTTCGCAACCAAAAAAGACCGACCGAGGTCGTACGACATAGGCAGGCGAGCCGCCAATTTCAACGTGCCGGGTAGGGGCGCAGCATGCTGCTCCCTTCCATACAGACACTTATCTACTTGCCAGGGTCTACCATCTTAGGTGCGACGGAGCCACTCTCGGCATTTCACTCCGTTACGTCAAAGTCCACGCTCCGGTCCGGCGCATGATTCTTCGCACTGTCGACGGCCTGCATCACCAAGCGGTAGGAACCCGGCTTTAGGTCGTCTACTTTCACTTTCATTCCCACGGGGATCACGGAATTTCCCTTTTGGATGAAATCATCGGCGCGGACAACTTCCGTGAAAAATACTTGCTTGTTGGTCGATCGCTCGAAAATGCGGTAGGCCATGCCCACAATCGGCGGGGTCGCCGAGGTGAGAAGCGGTTCATAGATCTCCGTGTATACAACTACGTTGTCCGTATGTTTAAACCTATTGCTGCCGGAAGGAACGATCTGCAAGCCCTTGACCACCAGCGGCGTGCGGTCTTCGAGCAGCACGGAATCTAGGCCGGTCGGAATATCGTTCAGCCGCTGCGCGGAATTTGTCAGCGCCAGCCCGCTGAGACTGAAGTGTTTTCCGTCATAGGAATCGATGGCAAGCGGTGATTCAAATTTGCCGAAGGCATCGCCACCGGCGCTCAGGACCACCGTCAACCTGTACGTGCCCGGTATGGCGTCGAACTGGTTTTCGTAACGATAAGGCAACTTGGTGAACTCTTTCCATTCATCCTTCTCCAAGTCCATGTTAACGGTGTCGCTGAATCGCGCTCCGATCGTCCCGTCCGCCCGGTAGGCAATACCCAGCACGTTCAAGTTGGCATGATACTTTCCCTTTTCTTTGTTGAATTGAAATGTATCCGCGGGAATCTCCATCGCCAGATTAACACGCGCCGTCTCCGGTGCGGTGTAGAAATAGGGCGCCTGCAACACGCCATGAATCGAACCGGGCTGAGAGCCCATGGCGTGAGATTCGAGCTGTTTTTCGAGGGGCTTGCCTTCGAGCACGTTTGCGGATCGCGTGTTGCAGTATCCGCTGCGCGCACGCACGTTTAGTCCGCCGCGATTCAGCTTCACTTTCAGCGTGTGGCAACTCCCTTCCGGGGTGTCGCCGGGCACGTAGCCAAGGATGTAAAACTCGTTTTGTTCACGTCCGATGCGGTCGAGCCCTCCGAGGAGATCGTTGGTGTTGAAAATCGTGAATCCTCCCGTTCCTTCCGCCAGCGCAGCCAGGATCTGCTGGTTGGTCGAAGCCGAAGGTGGGAATGACGGCACGATGGTCCGCGGCTGATTGTATGGTGAGTTGCGGTAGTTAGAGACAGGATTGTAACCGCCACCACGGGTGCCGCCTCCCGTGCCACCGCCGGTGGAGCCGCCTTTACCGCCTCCTCCGGTACCACCACTTCCGCCGGAGCCGCCTTTACCACCACCCCCTGTGCCGCCTCCGCCTGTGCCTCCGCCGCCACCACGACCACCGCCGCCTGTGCCGCCACCACCCGTACCACCGCCGCCACCTCGGCCGCCGCCGCCTGTGCCGCCACCACCCGTACCACCGCCGCCGCCTCGGCCACCACCACCGGCACCGCCGCCACCACCACCGCCTGGCCGCTGAGGATCGGGCATGGCCATCGCCGGATAGGCCGCGAGGAGAATGTGTAGACGTGGTGAAGTCTTCTGTGCGGGAAGGTGGTTTGAAACGGCATGGATCTTCCCAGCCGACGTTCTCCTGCTGGCGCTCCCGCCCGGAGCTGTCGCCACCAGACCGCGGGCATCCAGCGCGTAGACGGCCACATTCGACTTGTTGCAAGCATCGATGGTTGCCGTTAGCTCCGATTGGTTTTCCTGCGTCAGCGGGAACCCCCCCGAAAACAGCACCACCATTTTTCGGCCGGGGATGGTGCGGAGGTTTTTCGCCAAGCTGCGCACCGCCAGCAGCATGCTGCGCGCCCCAAAATCCGCCTCGGCATTGCCCAGTGACGAAAGACCTGTGGACGCCACGGTGACGGGCACGCCCGGCGCGGGCGCGTTTGGATCGACCGAGGAACTCTTCACCCCCGATACCGCCGCGCGGAGCACGTCCGCGTTCGCCGTGAAATTCTGCACGATGCGGAGCGAGCCTCCGAAATCCACAACGGCCATCAATCGATCGGGGCCGGCGTTCGCCGCGATGAACTTGGTGGCGGCACTTCGCGCCTGGATCTGGTCCGGCGCCGCCATCGTCGAATTGTCGAAAAACAAAATCAGATACCGGCGTTGCCCGTTTGCCTGTGTAGCTGCATCGGCGCCGGTGGAAAAACTGGAAACCGGCTGTTCCTTGTTATCCTCGAAAACCTTGAAATCATTCTGTGCCAGGTCGCGGACGTAGTTGCCCTTCTTGTCCGTCACCACCGAATCGACGAGAACCAGCTTTGATTCTTTTTTGATCACCACCACCGGCTGCTGCTCCGCCGCTGAGGCCGCCTGCGGCGGAGGCGGCGTGGGTTGTTGCTCCTGCCCCCGCGAAGCAGCAGGAACCGCGCACATCACTCCGGCAGTCAACCACGCGGCCAATCGAATGGTTCGCCTGAAGTTCGTCAGCGTATTCATATTTCCCCCAACACAATCACCGAAGTTCAATAAGGAATGACCACTGCCCCGTTGCGCGCTGCCATCTGCGCACCCTCGGCGTCGCGCACGACCAGCCGTACGAGGTAGGTGCCCGGCTTCACGTCAAAACTGGTTTTCACTGTGAAGCCCAAACGGCTCAACCGGCTGTAGGTCGTGTCGAGTAATTTCATTTCCACGACCTTCGATAGTCCAGTGACAAAATTTCCGTTCTCGTCGAAAATTCCCGTGACGATCGTCAATTGATCGTTGTTGCGCCCCTGCACTTTCCGGAAGTGGATGCCTTTCACGTCAAAACGCGTCAAGACTGCGAGGCGCGCCTGGGCCTCATCCTTCTTGAAAAACTGCGTTTGCAGCTCCACCGGCAGGTCGCGGATTTCTTCTTGAGAAAACAAGGCTTCCTGCATCTCCAGTTTTGTCGCTTCGGCGGGGTCGGTAAGCGTCTTCGGCGCGAAGTAGCCGTGCCGCGCTTGGATGCCGAATTTTTCCTTGCTGGTGAGTGCGACCTTCAGGGTGTGCAACCGTCCGTCAATTTTCAGGTTCTGCGGAGAAAATCCGAGCAAATAGGAAAACGCCGGCGCCGCGCCCGCTTCGCGCATGGCTTCATCCACGTCGTTGCGGTTGTGGAAGAATTTGCCACCCGTGCCATCGGCTAACTGCGCGAGAACATCCTCTTGCCCGAATTGCGCCGCCACGCGATAGGAGGCTTTATAACCAGCGGTACGGATCGTGTCGATCGACGGATCGGCGATGTCCCCCATTACGTCCGGGGCGTAGAGGCCGCGGGCATCAATCGTATTGATCACGATATTGGCGCGGGTCGCGCGATCGACCATTTCGGAAGCTTCGGACTGCAGGGTCGTGGTGATGAAACCGGGCGATACCAGAACGAGCACGCGCTGACCGGGCATGTTTGCCAGGCGTCTTACGACATCCTCCAGATGCCTGTAAGCATATTGCGTCTCGTTGTCGCCTTGCGCTACCATGCGATCCGCCGCGACTCGCGCCAGGTTCTGTGCGGCCGCCATCATCCTAGTGTCCCCATTGAAAGCGCACTGGAGCGCCTCTTCGGTGGCCACGCCGAGTGCCTGCTGGTCAGACTTGCTGACGATCAGGTCGGCCTGGTAATAACTCACGTCAGGGCAATCATGAAAATGGTGGTTGGTCACGGAATGAGGCACGATTCCGAGCAGCGCTTTTGTGAGTTTGTCACGATCATCGGTGAACTCCTGGGTCAACTGCCCGGAGGTCGTGTTCAGTGAAACGCGATCGCTCGCCGCCAAAGCTCCGAAGAAGCGCGTCGCCGAATCACGGACAAACACAGCATCGGCCATCGAGAGGTGCACGTCGTCGAACACCATGGAGACAAATCGCTGCGGCAGAACCACGGCTTTGCCGCTGGCTGCATCTGCACTCGACGAAGAACCCTCTGCGGCACTGGATGCCACTCCCGAGGCCGTCCGAGTCTCGGGTGTCTCCACGCTAAAAGAAGAGATTGTCTGTAGTTTTCTGTTGTCGTAGAGCTGAAAGTCATCTTTCTTGAGATTGGACACGATCTTGCCCTGCTGATCGCGAACCACCACACGCACCAGCACCAGGTTTACGCGCACTTTGAACGTAGTCGGCGTATCGCGGCTGGAGACTTCCTCATTCGGGCCCCCTACCGGTGCTGACGGGGACTTCGCCGTCGAATTTGTCTTTGCGGGTGCATCCTGTGGCGGTGTCGCTAGTACAGGCGTCTGAGCGGAGAGCCGGTTGCCGGAAATCGATAGGCAGCAAGCGAAAACTACCAAAATGATGCGTCGGAACCCGGGGAATAGCAGTGAGTGAAACATCCCTGCCCTTCAGAAACCCGCATCCTCGGGTGTCCGTGGGCTTGGAGGGGACGAAACCCAGGGGATGCGATGCTGCCAATCAGTGATTTGACTATACGCTCGGCGCGATTTTTGTGTCAATCACGCAGCCGCTCGATATCCGGCCAGGCTCCAGACATCCTGCGCTTCGTCATGGCGAAGCACATAACGGTCACCGTCGTCCACGAGCACGCGAAAGTAAGTTGCCCCGGGCGAGTACCAGCGATCCTCCACCGCCACGACTTCCCTCGCTCCGTCCCTCAGATTCAGTCTCAAGGGACGCTCGTCCGCCTTAAATCCGGAATAGCAATCCACACGGACAATTTGTTCACGCATGGGCTCGCGCCCCTCTTCGGCTATCCGCCAACTCCGCGTTCCAGGCGGCGCCCAGGAAAACAATTACGGCGGAAAGCTGCATCCAGATGATCAAGCCGATCACCGCCGCGAGGCCACCATACACGACGCCGTACGGGACGCGGCGAACGTAAACTCCAAATAGCACGTCCACCAACCACCACAAGAGCGTCGCGACCATTGCTCCGGGCAGGACGTTACGCATGCTGTCCTCCTGGGGCCGCGCCACGCGATAAATCACCGTCAGCGCCAGCATCGCCAGCAACATCGCGGCGGCGGGAAAAAAGAAATTCCACCATCCCTGCAAAATGGTGTGCTTGCCGATTTCATGGACAATCCATCGGCGCAACGGCTTACCCAGAACGCCGAGGATGGCCGCCCCCAGCAGCGGAGCAATCGTCACCAGCAGTAACATCAGGCCGCGAACTTGACGGTGCAGAAAGCCGAATTCTTCAGTGTCCCCGTAAATGATGTGAATTCCTTGCATCACCAGCTTCATCACCTGCGAGCCTGCGAGCAACGTTCCCGTCCATCCCAGCGCCGCGATTTTCCACGCTTCCGGTCCGCGCTTCACTAAAAACTCCGAGACGATCGTTTGACTCCCCGGCGGCAAAAACTGTGTGAGATCTTCAATGAGGTCAAACAAACTCGTCCTGCCGCCAATCCGGCTCGTCGCCAACGCCACGGCAATCAACAGCGTCGGGAAAAACGCCAGGAAAAGATTGAAGGCAATCGCCTGCGAAATCACGCTGCACCGTGGAAATACCCGCGCAAACATCCCGTACACCCGCCGAAGAAGCCCCGCCGCTGACATCATAACCGGCGATTATACCTGCCTGAGCCGTCTGGTGTCTGAAGCCGGTAAGACCTACGCGAATACTCGAGAAACTTTGTCGAGAATCCAGGATCCTCGCGCAATGTAAATGCCAGGAATGGGAACTGGATGTGCCCATTCCCTGGCATTGATTCTCGGCGGAGGACCGAAATAGCTTCAAGCCTTCCTGGCGGCGAAGGCTTTCTGGATGAATTCCCATACCTGCTTGTTGCTGAACGGCTGCATGCGCTGCTGCATGTTGACCGGCCAGTTGGGTCGGTCCTGATACATCTTTTTGAGGCCGGCAGTGATTTGCGGGTCGCGCCCGGTAAAAGCTTCCACGAGTTTTTTCCAGCGCGCGGCCAAAGCCTGGGCTTTCTCACCGGCGGGACCTTCCCCGAGTGCGGCTTCCACCTCGCAGAAGAGGTCCGACCATTCCTTGGACCAGCGTTCCTGATTCTCCGGCGACCAGAGTTGTTTGCGCTCTTCGATCTTGTTTTGCGCCTCATCACTGTAATACTTTTTTGACCAGTCCAGGTTGTCTTGCATTTCGATCACCTCGATGATTTTTTTCAGAACCGCAGAATCAGGCCGTTCGCCGGGTCGCGTCGCTTGTTCAGCTTCACGGATGGCGTTGATGGCGCTGTCCAGGAGCCGCCGTTTCTCCACGAGCACCCGGCGCTGCATGCGCAGCGCTTCGGGCAACGCGTGGGCTTCGCGATGGAAGAGCGTCCTAATCTGCTGCTCCCGATCGCCAAGGCCATACAAGCGCTAGCCAGCCTGCGTGCGCCTGGGCTTCAATAGCCCCAACCGGTCGTAGTGGTGGTGCGCGAACCGTCACTCCTGCCAGCTCGGCAAATTCCTGTACGTGATGCAACTTGTTCACGAGGAACTCCCTTCCGTAACGAAGGTCAACCCTGACGCGACGTCAGGAGGTCAAGCACAATTCTACATCGGGGCCGCAGCGACGGGCTGGGTTGAAGATCGCGCCTTGGGATGTTCCTGGAATAAGTCTATCGTTTTGTTAACTATATAGCAGTTTCGGAAGTTGCGCTCGGGAGCCGGACAACGGGGCAAAGCTTCGCCTCAGGCCTGCTTTTCCATGTGGATTACTGGAAGCGATTCGCCGTTCACCAGTGGAATGGAGATGGATCTCACGGGGACATAGCCCTTCACGCCGAAGAGTTTTGCCCCGGTCAGCGTTGCCCCCATCTCGTAGCGAGTAAACCCGGCGGCGCGCGCCGCATCTTCGCAAGCCTGCAGGATCATGCCGCCAACTCCGCGGCGCGCCGACGAAGAAAGCGCGAATCTTTGCCGCATCGCGAAGAGGGTCCAGCAGCGCATCCTCGCGTCCCGTCCAATGGTCGCTCCCGTAGAGCGTCTTGCGCTTGCTCCAGCCGCCGCAACCGACGATCATCAATTCGGGTTGCGCATGCTGTGCTCCGGTGCGCTCGATAGCGGTAGGCCCGGCCTCCGCCACGATATACGTTCCATCGGCGATGAGCTGGCTATCGACACCGAAAACGGTCTTGAGCGCACCTTCGATCTGCGCCGGCGTGTAGTCCTGCGTCTGCAATCCGCGCACCGAGGCGTCGATCACTTCGCGCAGAACGGGAACATCTTCAGGAACAGCGAGGCGGAGTTGGATGTTCGCTTGCATCATCGCACGAATGCGGGAGCCACGGAGTGGATTCTATCGCCGCGTGCTGGAGGAGCGCGACAGAATTGAGCTTCTCCGGCATCATGGGCTGCTATGTTGGGCGATTCGCGGGCCGCATCATGAACAAAGGGAGGCGGGTGATCTCTGATGCTCTGCATGGCCATCGAACGATTCATGAAATCGGGACGCGAAAGCGGTTTATCGCCGCTTCCGCGAGAAGGGGCGCATGGCTCCGGAGGGCCTCGACTACGTGGAGAGCTGGGTGGAGACAACTTCGATCGCTGCTTCCAGTTGATGGAGTGCGCCGATCTGCGTTTGCTGGAACAGTGGGCGGACCGCTGGCGGGATCTCGTGGACTTTGCGTTTGTCCCGGTGCCCCGTTCGAAAGAAGCGGCGGAGCTCATTTCAGTTGAAGTCTGAACCACGACTGTTCGCTCGAGTGTTGAGGAAAAGCCGCGAACTCTTGCGGCCGGACAGCGATGAGAAAAAGCTCTTGGCTTGCGTGGGTTGCCCGGCGCTACATGCTAGATTTCGCTCCGCCTGCAGCGTACACTTTTTTAGAAGCAATCCAGTTGATGAGGACTCATTCATGACCACACCCGCACATTTCGTTCCGGCATCCCAGCTCGCCCGTAGCGCGCGCAGCGAAGAAGTTGTCGCCAAACACAAGAAATATCTGTGGCCCTCGGTGACCAACTACTTCCAGCAGCCGCTCGTCGCCGACCGCGGCGAGATGCAACGCCTATGGGACCTGGAAGGCAACGAGTACCTCGATTTCTTCGGCGGTATCCTGACCGTCTCCGTGGGTCACTGCAACCCGAAGATCACCAGCAAAGTGAACGCGCAGGTCAACCGGCTGCAGCACACTTCTACGCTCTACCCCAACGAACACATCGTGGCGCTCGCGGAGAAGATCGCGCAGATCACCCCAGGAAACCTGCAACAAAGCTTCTTCACCAACTCCGGCACCGAAGCCAACGAAGCCGCCCTCCTGCTCGCGCGCATGTCCACCGGCAACTACGACGTGGTGGCGTTGCGCCACGCCTATTCTGGCGGCTCTGCGCTCGCCAAAGCCGTCACCGCGCACGCGCCCTATCGCAAGGGTGGCGTCATCAGCGTCGGTGTCTCGCACGCCGTGAACCCCTACTGCTATCGCTGCCCATTGCACCTGAAATATCCCGATTGCGAAGTGGCCTGCGCCGAGGATGTGGAAAATCTCATTCAGACCGGGACCAGCGGGAATATCGCTGCGTTTATTGCCGAACCCATTCAAGGCGTCGGTGGATTTATCACGCCGCCGAAGGAGTACTTCAAGATTGTCTTCAAGATCGTAAAGAAATATGGCGCGCTGTTCATCGCCGACGAAGTGCAAACCGGCTGGGGACGCACCGGAAAGAAATGGTTCGGCATCGAGCAGTGGGAAGTCATTCCGGACATGATCACCAGCGCGAAAGGCATGGCCAATGGCGTGCCGATCGGCTTGACGGTGACCACGCCGGAAATCGCCGGCGGCTTCCAGGGAATGAACATCGCCACGTTCGGCGGCAACCCGGTAACGAGCGTGGCGGCTAGAGCCACCATCGAGCTGATCGAAGAAGAGAATTTGCTGGAGAACGCTGATGTGGTCGGCAAATATTTCCGCGGTAAGCTGGAGGAGTTGCAGTCGAAGTATTCGCTCATCGGCGACGTGCGCGGCCTGGGGCTCATGCAGGGGCTCGAGCTGGTAAAAGACCGCAAGACGAAAGAGCCGGCTCCGGAAGCCGCCACGCAGGTGATGGAGCGCGCCCGCCAGAACGGCCTGCTCATCGGCAAGGGCGGCCTCTACGGCAATACCCTCCGCCTCGCTCCCATGCTGAATACCACCAAGCCGGACGTCGACGAAGCCATCAAGTTCCTCGACAAGTCCTTCAGCGAGGTCAGGAATTGAGAATCAGAAGTTTGTCTGCCGGGCTTGCCATTCTTTCTGCGGCGATCTGCGCTTCACCTCTTCAAGGTCAATCACAGCCCAGCGAAAAGAAGCTGCTTTGGAAATCCGTGGGATTTGCCATTGTGAAGTTCAATGACGAAGCGCCGAAGTCCTGGAACATCTATCACACGGAGAAAAAGGGACTTCTGCTCGTACACCTTTGGAAGCGCTATTTGCTCGTCGATACGAAAGAACAAGAGGCCTACGAAATCGATCCGCAAACGGTGAAGCAGCACGGCGAAGACGTGGAATGGTCGCTTGCCGACAAGCCCGATCAACCGCTGGAAACTCCCGATTGGAAAACCAAAGACCTCCGCAGCATGCAGATGGTGAAATTTCGGCTCGGCAAGGATGGCCACTTCCTGGAGATGCAGCTTCCCCTCCTGGTCAACGGCAAACCAGTGTACTGAACCGCGAAATTTAGCGGCGGTACACGCCGTAATACCACGGAATGCCGAGCGCGCCCGGTTCCACACCCACGACCACAGAATCGCCGGCGCGAAAGCGATCGTAGTCATCGGAATCTACCGCTAACCGCTCGATTTTCTGCCCCTCGCGCCAGGAATGAACAAACAGTCGACGCGTGCCGCGGATGATTCCCGGCATGTTGTAGCGGCTATCCACCATAGTGGGGTGATAAGCCACGTTTTTTTGGGAGTCCAGCTTCCCGTTCACAAGCAGAGTGGCAGCTAGAATCCAAGGCAGCGGAATGAATCCCGAGTAGACGCGCTTGAGCACTTCCAGTTCCCGGCGATTTCGCGCGCGCCGGTCGAGGACCACGGCGATGGCCAGCACGACAAAGAATAGCCCGCCGAAGAGCACCAGCATAAGGTCCAGATCCAGCGGCGGATAAATCTGGCTGACGTACGGAAACGCCAGCGACCCGGCGAGAAATACCGCCGTGCGCTTCAACAGCCGCCGGCGGAACATGACTTCAGCGGCAGCGGAAGTCAGGCCGCAGGAGGGACACTGATCCGCGGTTCGCTCGGAGCCGCAATCAAGGCAGTGTGTCATCGCATTTAGTATAAAACGGGATCAAGAACCGGTGACGGAGAGTACGGAAAGAAGATCCTGAAAAAGTTTCTGGCTTTCGGACCCTGAAACGGCCACGGACACGCCCATGCCGCGCCCCGGCTCGATCCGTTTCACGAAACAGTCGAGTCTTACGGGGCGATCGAGGGTCAGTCGCGCGGTGAAGCCGGCACCCACCCAGAGCGGATCGACGGCTTCGATAAACATTCCGTTGGCGCTGATGTCGCGCGTGCTTCCCCGAAGGACCGCGGAGCCCCATTCGATCTCGAGGTCTGCGCGGAACGAGTAACGCGGCGCCCAGCGGCGTTCGAGGCGCCGGGCGGGGTGATCCCCATAGTCCATGAATCGGGTGCAACCCCCTGCCAGGGATTACGTACCACGGCGCTCGGGCGAAATCGCCGCTTTTCTCTTGAAAGCATACCTCTTCTTCCGCCACAACACATACGACGCCGGAGAGGGATGTTTTGTTCCCGGCAAGGTGATTTTCCATGCCAAGAAAGTCATACCGTTGACATACGAATTTTACGAATGGAAAAGCCGATGCTTACTCTCGATTAGACGCGGAAGGGTCCTTGGCGGGAGCGCTCCCCCTTGCTGCTTTTTCGCTGGCGCGCACGCGGCGCTGCACTTCGGCCTGCAGATATTTGCGAAGGCCTTCCGGAACGATGCCCGGGGCGGCCAATTCCCGCAGATCGGAAACCGTGAGCTCGGGAAGGTAGGAAAGAATCGTGGCGAGCGGTGCAGAACGGTGGCGGACCAGCGCGAGGCGGACGTTGTAGGTAATGGACCACTTGTGGTGGCGAACGATGGCCGGAATCACAGCCACAGGAAGCTTTTCGCGGGAGAGCGCTCTCAGGATTTGCGCTTCCGTCATGTACGGATTGTCGAGAACGATCGAGATGACTTGAGCGTGACCTTCGGCGAGCAGCGCGCCGGCCACGCGCGCCGGGCCGCGACGCGCTAAAGTGATTTTCTGCCCGAGCGGAAGTTGCGGCAGGCGCGCGAGCAATTGATCTTCAGCGCTGCGCTTCAGCTCGGCGGAAACACCTGGCAAAATCGCAACCTGCACAAGGTCCATTAAATAAAGGTCGCGGAGAAGTCGCAGGGTGATCAGGCGCGGCGCGCGCGGATGAAAAGCCAGCGATCGCTTCACCCGGTAGCTCTTGAGCAAAAGTTTGCGCCGCGCCACCTCCTCAAGAATTTCTCCTGGAAGGTTTTTTCTTTCCAGCAGCAGGCAGACATGCGTTTCGTCGAAGGCCGGATTGTCGAGCAGCGCGAGGAGCACGTCCGCCGAGGGATGATGCAAGAGGACGGCAAGCTCTTCGCCCGTGGCGATGAGCGCGCGTTCGCGGACTGATCCTTCTTCAGACATTTCAAGATCGCGCGGCGCGAGCCGCTGCCTCCGCAGGCGACATTCGAAGCCCGCCGATTTGCGCCTGGGGCAAAGCCCGCTTCAATGCCGTGTCAAGTTGCATATCAAAAAATGCGCAGCGGCCTACGGTTCCTCCTGTCTTCACAATCATGATATTCTCGCGGCCGAGGCTCGCGTGTTCGGCAACGGTTTTCACTAAAGAGGATAATTCGCCTGCTGCTTGAAGCAAAATCTCACGCGCTGCAGGATCTCCGGCATCGGCCGCGGCAGCCACGATGGGAAATACTAACGGAAAAACCTCATCTGGCTGCAGGGCGGCGCGCGGTTGCAGTTCTGCCCATGAGGCGCAGTCGAGCTGTTCTAGAATTTTCATTCCCAGAATCGAGTCCGTTCCCCGCTGCTCTCGTTCTTTCATCGCTCTGGCAACCGCGCGGCTGCCGATGTCAAACGCGCTGCCGTCGTCGCCGAGCCGCGGGCCTTGTCCCCCCGTGCGCCAGATTTGTCCCTGTGCATTGCGGCCAATCGCAGCGGATCCGGTTCCAGCCACGAGGACGATCACAGGGCCTTCCTCCGCCGCCGCTAGAGCTATTTCCAAATCCGTAAAGATGCTGACCGCCGCGCCGGAGAATATTTCTGCAAGTGACGCCCGCATCCGCTCCTTCATCTCCGGTTTTCCCGTGCCGGCCAATCCCGCACCTAGCGCAGCGACTGCATTTCGCGCAACCCGGGCTTCTTGCAAGGAAAGATTCGCTGCTTTATCAATTTCGCGCGTAGCCGGCTCCACGCCAACGCGCGAAGGGTTTGATGGCCCAGAAAAGCAGCGGGCCAGAATCTTTCCAGCCGGGTCCAGCAAGACACATTCCGTCTTTGTGCCGCCGCCATCGAAGCCGAGAACGTAATCCATGGAAAGAGCATACGTGAAAAATAGCGGGCCCGAATCGATTCGCCGCGAGGTGGTTGCGAAAAGTATTGACGCAAGCCGCAACGACTTCTTGACGAGGTGACGCGAGGCCACTATCCTCGACGCACTTTTCCGCAGCATCTGATGCGCGCTGCGGAAAAGACATTCGATGCGCATTCATCCGTTCGATCTTGCCATTGTCATTGCGTATTTGCTCGGCGTCACGGCGCTGGGGATGCGTTTCCGCCGTGGGCAGCAAAACGCCACCGACTACTTTCTGGGCGGCCGCTCCGCGCCATGGTGGGCGCTGGCCTTTTCGATCGTGGCCACCGAAACCTCGACGCTCACGATCATTGGGACGCCGGCCATTTCCTACGGCGGAAACCTGACATTCCTCCAATTGGTATTCGGCTATCTAATCGGGCGCGTGTTCATTGTGCTCTTGCTGCTGCCTGGATATTTTCGCGGTGACTTTTTCACTGCCTACGCGCTGATCGAGAAGCGCTTTGGCGAGAAGATGCGCGCCGTCGCCGCCAGCACTTTCCTCATTACCCGCGCGATTGCCGAAGGCGTCCGCGTCTCCGCCATCGCCCTGGTCGTGAGTGTCGTGCTCGGAACCTCGGAAAAATTCGCGGTCGTCATCGTCATCGCGCTCACCGTGCTGTATACGTTCGAAGGTGGCATGAAAGCCGTGATTTGGACTGACGTGGCGCAGTTGCTGGTCTATCTCACCGGAAGCGCGGTGACCTTTTTCGTTCTGCTGCACCGCATTCCGGACGGATGGAGCGAAGTTACGCAAGTGGCGGCCGCAGCAGGACACAAGCTCCGGGTTCTCGATTTTTCCTGGAATCTCGCCACCAAATATACCTTCTGGTCCGGACTCATTGGCGGCGCGTTCCTCACCATGGCCACCCACGGCACCGACCAAATCATCGTCCAGCGATTGCTGGCGGCGAAGAGCGAACGCGACAGCCGCCGCGCCCTGCTCGCCAGCGGCGTCATCGTGCTTGTCCAATTCACCGTGTTTCTGCTGATTGGCGTGTTCCTTTATGTGTTCGCGCAGCATTCTCCGCTTTTGGCGCCCGGCGAACGGACCGACCGCATCCTGCCGCTCTTTCTGGTGCGCGAGATGCCCGTGGGACTGGCCGGCCTGCTGCTCGCTTCCATCGTCGCCGTGGCCATGTCCAACGCTAGCGGTTCGCTGAATTCTCTGGCCGCTTCGAGCGTGCTCGATTTTGCGAAACTGCGCGGGCAAAGCGCCGACCCCGCCCGCTTCCTGCGCCTCTCTCGCGGCATGACGCTCGCATGGGGCCTGGTGCTGATGGGTTTCGGCCTAGTGAAGTGGGGCCCGTTGCTCGAAACCGGGCTGACCGTGGCCTCGCTTCCCTTCGGCAGCCTGCTCGGCCTCTTTCTTCTCGGCACGCTCGACCGCGGTGCCAACGCGCGCGGCGCCCTGGCCGGAATGATTGTGGGGCTCGCCGCGATTTTATGCCTATTCCAATTTACCAGCGTGGCGTATACCTGGTATTTCATGATTGGCGCGATCATCACATTCCTTGTCGGGTGGATTGTGAGTCGAATCGTGCATCCGTAGGGGCGCAGCATGCTGCGCCCCTGTTTGCGAGAACTACTCAATTCAGAAGAACTTTGCACGAGGTGACATGACCGAAAAGCGTCTTGAACTGGTGCGCGGTCTGGGCGCGTGGGCGTCCGCGGCAATCGTTGTCGGCACGATGATTGGCACGGGTATTTTCCTGAAGCCGGCCGAAATGGCACGCGAAGGGCGAAGCGTCTCCGTCGTATTCGCGGCGTGGATCGTGGGCGCGATTCTTTCGATCTTCGGCGCGTTTTCGTTCGCCGAATTGGGCTCAATGATTCCGGAAGCCGGCGGCGAGTACGCGTATTTGCGCCGCGGCTTCGGACCGGTTTATGGCTTCGTCTTTGGCTGGATGCATTCCATCGTCGGTCGCCCCAGCTCGCTCGCCTCCATCGCCGCCGGCATGATGCGCTTCCTCAGCTTTCTCCTCCCGGTCGTCGCCGTTCCGCTCTTCACGGTTCACATCGCCATTCCAGGTCTTACGGGCTGGATCAAACCATATGATTTTGTATTTACTTGGGCGCAGCCACTGGCGGTTGTATGGTTGCTCACTATGACAGGCGTGAATTATCTCGGCGTGCGACTGGGGGGAGCCGTCCAGATTTTTTTGACGACCATCAAGATCACCTCCGTGGCAGTCGTGATTGGCGTGGCGTTTTTTTCGCCGGCGAGCTCCCAGGTGAGCGGGGCGCAACCCTTCTGGCCGGCAGCGCGCATGGGAGGCGGCGCGATCTTCAGCGCGTTTCTTGCGGCGCTGGCGGCCGCATTGTGGGCCTACGACGGCTGGGAAGACCTCAACCTTGTCGGCTCCGAAGTGGAAAACCCGCAGAAAAATTTCCCGCGCGCGCTGGTCGGCGGAGTTGGATTTGTCGCCGTGGTCTATCTGCTGTTTAGCGCGGCCTGTTTGAAAGTGCTGCCGTTCGAAACCGTGGCGGCATCGCAGCACATCGCGTCCGATGTGATCGAGCACATCAAGGGAGCCACTGCGGCCAGTTGGATCACGCTTGCCATGGTTATCTCCGCACTGGGCTCGATGAATTCGTCGGTGCTAAGCGGAGCGCGCGTGGGCTACGCGATGGCCCGCGACGGAATCTTTTTCAAGATCGTCGAAGGCATCCACCCGAAATTCCGCACGCCCGGTCGCTCGCTGATTTTCCAGGGCGTGCTGGCAAGTTTGATGGCCCTTACCGGAACATTCGAAGAGCTTACCAATCTCTTTATTTTTGCCGCCTGGATATTTTACGGAGCAGCAGTGGTGGCCTTGTTTCGAATGCGCAAAACCGAACCCGACCTCCCGCGCCCCTATCGTTGCTGGGGCTACCCCTGGGTCCCGGGCCTGTTCGTGGCAGGCGCGTTGGCGCTCACGTTCAATATCTGGCTCGAACGCCCCGGCCGCTCCTCGATCGGCTTGCTGCTGATTCTCGCGGGACTACCTTTTTACAAGTGGTGGGTGAGAAAGGCATCGACAACGTGAAGAATGTCATGCGACATGCACACATTTTCATCCCCGCGGCGTTGTTATTGAAAGATATTGTCGGCACGATGGTTGTGCTTTCAAACGAACCTGGAGTCAGCGCCGAGAATGCGCGGCACTATCGCCAGGCCCTTTCTCCCGGCGGACTGCTCTTCGGTAGGGCGGGTTGGGCACGGCTTATCAACATTTGCGTGAGTGTCGTAATCGGGTTACCAGAGTTGTGAGCGTCCCCAGGGACCTAAATTGCGAGGCTAGATCGCGGCTTTCGTTTATCGCGGCGCTTCCCTTTTACCGCCGCTGCGACCGTTCGCTTTCAGTTGCTAACAATTCTCCGGGAATCCAGTCGTCGTGAAAGAGAGAACCGTGCCAGCAGTCCACCTGCAAGAAGCGCCGCCCCGGGGGCCAGAACCCACGCAAATAAGCCAACGAACAACGCACCGAACATGATGTTGTGGGCCAGATGTTCATTGAAGATTGCCATCACAGGAAGCGCCGCTAGGAAAAAGACCAAATAGGGCAGGACGGGAAAAACGATGGAAGAGAACAACGCGCGCTGAGACCCGCCCGCCCGATTTGACAGATAGGCACCCATCGCACCGATCACCGGCAATGACAGCAGCCAGGGAAGATAAACCACCGCGACGGGAGCAACGAGAGACCAGCCGCTCTTCCGGGCGACCAGCCATGGATTGGGGCCAAAAACCTGGATCAGCGCTAGAAGCCCCATGGACGATAAAAGGGTCAACAGGCTAGGCAGCCAAAATTGCTTGACGCGATTCGTCATGATGTTCTCCTTTGTCCTGGTGGTTTGAATCAACCGGGTCAGTTTCTTCCAGTCTTCGACTTGAGATAGCGTGCGCCGCACGGCCTCTTCTTCTGCCATTCCCTGCTTGCGCAATTCTTCGCACGTCTCCGCAAGGTGCGCCGCGAGCTCCGCAATCACATCAGCGCTCTCCGCTGGCTCCAGCGCAAGACCAGTAAGATGCCCTTCGACAAGCGCCTCCCAATCACGCATTGGACACCTTCGTCAGGCGCCGGAGCGCGCCGAAGAGTTCGGTCCATTCCCGGCGCAGCGGCGATAGCCTTTTCTTTCCCACGGGTGTGATGCGATAACAGCGCCTCCGCCGGCCACTGCTGCTGGTTTCCCAGGCCCCGCGAATCCAGCCGCGCTCCTCCATGCGGTAGAGCATGGGGTAAAGAGCGGCGAGGGTGAAGCGCAGCGCGCCTTTGGTTTGCTGCTCGATGCGGTGCGCCATTTCGTAGCCGTGGAGAGGGCCGTGTTCGAGAACGCTGAGAACCGCAAGTTCCGCGGTGCCACGTTTAATTCCCGTTTCAATCATAGGGCTCTCCCTTACATATAAGACTCTTATATATACAGCGGGAATTGTCAACTAGCAGTTGGAACAGGTGTCCAAAGGCAAACGCCAGCCTTGACAGACTAAACCGAGGCGGTGCGGGCAGCTCGTGGGCCCGTGGTGATGGGCAAAATGGCGGTTTCGGCCTCGCGGGAAACTTCGATCGCGGGCTGGAAAAGTTTGGCGAGGGCTGCGATGCCGGTGGCGAGGCGCGGGCCGGGGCGCGAAAAGTAACTGTTAGCCTCAAGCGCATACACGCGGCCGTTTCGAATGGCAGGAATCGCAAGCCACGGCTCGGGAAATGACATGGACTTGTATTCGTTGCAAGCCCGCTCGGCGGTGTAGCCGCACGGGGCAATGAGCAGGATTTCCGGCGCGGCATCGATCACATCTTCGATGGCGATTCGAAAGGAAGGCGTGCGGGCGCGGCCGAAAATGTCTTTGCCCCCCGCAAGGTGGATCATTTCCGGAACCCAGTGGCCGCCGACGTAGAACGGTTGCAGCCATTCCAGAAAGGCCACGCGAGGACGATCTGCCGATTGCGGCAACTGCTCTTCCAGCGTGCCGAGACGCGCGCCGATCTGTTCCAGCAACGCTTCCGCCCGAGGGCCACGGCAAGATTCTTCTCCCACCCAAAGAATGTCGCGCCAGACGTCGCTCAAATCCTGAGGATTGAGGCAAAGAACTTCCGGCCGCCGGTCGAAACGCGTGAGCGCGGTAGCGAGATCATCGGGAGAGGCGGCGCAAATATGGCACAAATCCTGGGTGATGATCAGATCCGGGGCCAATGCTTCCAGCACCTCGGCATCGACGGCGTACAAACTTTCCCCGCGGTGAACGCACTCGCGAACAAGGGCGTCGATTTCCGCGGGGGAAGCACCGTGCGGCATGCGCGAATGAATGACCACAGGCTTGGTGCGGGCGGGCGGCGGGAAGTCACATTCGTGGCTGACCCCCACAATTTCGAGGTCCAAGCCGAGCGCAAAAAGAATCTCGGTAGCCGACGGCAGCAACGACACGATCCGCATGACGGGCACAACTTTAACACAACTCTGGCGAAGGCTATTTGTAGAGAAAATATTTGCGGCGGATTTGGTCGAAAGTGGATAGAGAAGTGGACCAGCTGGCGACGATTTTCTCGGGAGGCGTCCCCGACTGCAATTGCTGGATGGTGTCGGAGTTTCCGATGAGCAACAGGAGTTTCTCGGGATCGAACTGCTGAGGATAGAGCCTATGCAAAATCATGGCAATCTCCAAGCCCATGCGCATCGAGCGCACCGCGCCGCGCTCTGTAATGCGCACCGCTACGCCGCCGCAACGTTCGCCGCTATAGAGACCGACGATGGGGATGAAGGGTTGCGCGGTGAAATACAAACCGGGAAGATGACGCCCGTGCAGTGCGGAGGCGACATCGTCGCTGTTGAGCCAGGGAGCGCCAAATTCTTCAAACGGGGTTTGCGTGCCCCGGCCGACGGAGACACCGGCGTTTTGCAGAATTTCAATGCCGGGGTAAAGAATGGAACCCTTCGTGGTGCGGAGATTGGGCGAGGGCGGAATCCACTTGATGCCGGTGCTCTCAAAGAAATAGTTGCGATGCCAGTTCCTCATGGCG
>WNGC01000370.1_pt1 | contig 25721 bp, 28 predicted proteins | sample 5400051 | NCBI WGS metagenome assembly WNGC01 (sample SAMN13153368, study PRJNA577476) | soil metagenome | isolation source: 20 cm soil or saprolite under grassland replicate 2 | place: USA:California | collected 2016-06-15
TCGACGAAGCCAATGCGTGGTCCGACAATCCGGTTGGTGCGTTTGATTTTCCGCTACGCTGGCGTCTGCGTGACTTGTGCGACAATTACGGATTCAGTCTGCGCAGTCTCGCGGACCGTGGAGTGCTAGTGTGGGATCGTCCGGCGCAAGCTGTGACTTTCGTCGAGAACCACGATGTGGTTCGCGACAGTCCAATCATTAACGACAAACTGCTGGCATACGCCTTCATTCTCACGCACGAAGGTTATCCCTGTGTGTTCTGGCAGGATTACTTCAACTGGGACCTGGCGCAGCTGGACAGTCAAAGCGGTATCGATGCGCTCATCAAGGTTCACGAACAAAATGCTGCTGGGCCAACACAAATCCTCTATGTGGATGATGACCTTTACGTCATGCAACGCCTGGGCGCCGGCGATCAAAGCGGACTGATCCTTGTGCTAAACAATCGCGAGAACTGGAACGGCACCTGGGTTCAAACACGATGGAACAACACCCGGCTTGTTCCAGCAGCCTGGCGCGGTCGCGACGAGTCAAACGCGCCGCAGGAGAAATGGACTAACGAGTCTGGCTGGGTCGATCTCTGGGCGCCACCTCGCGGGTACAGCGTGTATGTGCCCAAGTGAGTTGAAGATTTAAATGGATAAAACCAACGATGGAGGGCGGAGCTCTGCGACGCCTAACGAGTGTTTCGATGTCTGTTACGCAAAGGGCTCGCGAGCTCGCCCTCCATTTTCGCAATTCTAGCTCGCAAAGTAGCTGCGCTGCCGGGAGTCGAAGCTGTCGCCGAAGTAACGTTTCCACCATTGATCGGTCTCGTCGAGATGACCGACTTGCACTTCGTCGGCCTCCGGATGCTGGGTAAGCCAGTCGCGAAAAGCGAAGTGGCGGTAGAGCCGCATGAATTCGCCAAGATAAATATCGGCGATGCGCGGGTTGCCCCGAACGATCAGCATGTTCTCGTCATTATTTGTAGTCGACGCTTCACTAAAGTTTGCAGAACCGGAAACCACCAGCGGGTTGGCCCCCAAAGGATCCACCAGCATGTATTTCGTATGCAGGTATCGGACGTTAACGTTCAATCCCGAGAGCTGTTCGACCAGCCAGTGGTTGAACGCGCCTTTACCCAGACGCGATCCAATCGCGAACTTGTTCGCTTTCATTTTCCTTAGCTTGATGATGGCGGCTTCGTTGGCCTCTCTTTGCGCCTTGGTCCGGGTGGGGCCGCTCATCGATTCCATCAATGCGTAACGCAGTTTGGCGGTTCCATTTTGGTAAGCGTCTTGGAAACGCTGGTTCATGCCGAAGGCAAACGTCATGAACAATGCGTCATTGGCGCCCCTGGCCTGCTCCGCATACCAATCCAATGCCTGCAGAGAATCGCGCGGACTAAAAATGGCTGTGATTTGTTGCGCGAGCGGATCGCCTGGCAGCGGAGTCTTGCCAACCAGCACGCCGGCATCAGCGGATTTCGATGTGTTCTTCTTTAGCTCATTCCACAGCCATAAGTAATTGGCTGCCACATCGTCTCTTTCACAGACATGAACGACGTTGCTGTGCCCATAGATCCCTCCAACACTGAAATTCGTGGAACCGGTGAGCACTGCCTGCGCGCTGCCAGCTTTTGTCAGCACGATGGTCTTGTTATGCGAAAGCGTCAGGCCCTGTGCATTGCGCGGCTGGCAAATATTTTCCAGACCGAATTTCTGGATCGCTGTTTCGTTAGCGATCTTTTGTTCATCATCTTTTGCGTGGTAGAGAATTTCAACATCTGCACCGCGATCCCGCGCGGCGCCTAACGACTTTAGCGCGGTCTCATCTGTGAATTCGTAAGCACCGACGCGCAGTCCCCAACCTGGACCAACTGCGCGCCCAACGAAATCTGCAATTGATTCAGCTGCGCCACGGGAAAGCCACGTGAACGCCGCCGGTCCTACTTCGTCCGGCCGCTTGTCGCCGAAAAGCCTCGTGTATTCCTGCGATGCGGCCGCGCCACGGTTGAAATGCACATGATGCGTTCTGCCATGTTCGCTTTCTGTGCGGATCTTGACCGCAACGTTTTCGGCCTCTTCTGGACTCGCAGGCGTGCCCCTCAGTGCAAACACTTCATACGTGTAATCATGCTCAGGTTTCGCGGAGAAATCCGACCACGTGAAGCCTTGAATGGGATGTTGTCGCGTTGAGTAAAGCATCCCTGGTGGCGGAAATGGCTCGACGGTTTTGAAAGTCTTATAGCCGGACAGCCAATATTTCTCTCCCTCGGTATGATCTTCGCGTCTGAGCGCGAATCCAAGCAGACCTGGGCAATTTTGCTGGGGAAAGTCTATACCCAGAAGCACGACATGCGTCCCTGCAATCGCCTGGACGCTGAGATCGGCTTTTGTTTGCTTTTTGCGCATTGCTGGTGCTCACCCCGCGATGCTAGTCAAAGACTGTTAGCGGCGGTTGGTCAAGATTTCTCCATGCTGTAGCGAGCAAAAAATGGGGGCGGAACCCGGAGAACCCCGCAACGTGCGTTCAGTCCATTTCCTCAGTGGAACGTTGAAAAAGATATTCACGCAATGCGGGATCATCCGTCAGGCTCGCTGCACGATTGAACGCGTCGCGTGCTTCATCCTTTCGATTCAGCAATTGAAGAAGATATCCGCGTGCGGCCCAATAGGGCTGATAATCGGACGTTTGATCCGCGGAAATCTGTTCAAGCGCAGCGAATCCCGAGACCGGGCGCAATTCGCACTAGTCCTTCGTAGAGCAAAGCGATTTCTTTCCAATCGATCCGTCCGGTTCGCGCTCGATTAGCGTGAATGGATTGAATGGCGGCTTCTAATTGATAGCGCCCCATGCATTGGAATACAGCAGCCGAGTGCAGATAACGCTCGGCTTCGTTAATCATCGATTGCGACCAAAGCGCTGTGTCCTGCTGATCCAGCGGTACAAACTTACCATCGCTGGTGTAACGTGCTTCACGTCTCGCTTCGCAGTGTAACATCAGCGCAAGCAAACCGTAAGCTTCGGATTCACGCGGCATCAGTTGCACCAACATTCGCCCTAACGCGATGGCCTCCGCCGCGAGTGCGTGATGCGTAGAGGCTGTTTCCATCAAGCTTTCCCAGCCAGTCGTGTAGGCAGCGTAAATGGCATCGAGAACAAAAGAAACCCGTTCTTCCACCTCCGGAGGGTCCGGCACACGAAAAGGGATTCCGGTATCGCGAATTTTGTTTTTTGCTCGAACCAGACGTTGGCTCATCGCTGCGGGAGCAACCAGATACGCCGAGGCGATGCGCGCGGCATCGATGCCAAGGATAGCTTGTAACATCAGCGCAGTACGGGCGGCTGGATCGATCGCGGGATGCGCGCAAACAAACAGAAGTTTCAATCGTTCATCGGGAAAATATCCCTGTGCTTTCGCGACGGCCTGCGCTTCCTCGGCGATTTGCTGGAGAAACTTCTCGGATTTCTGCCGAACTTGCTTTCGGCGAGTGGCATCAATCATACGATTGCGCGCAACCTGCAGCAGCCATGCCTCCGGTTTTTCCGGAACTCCCTCCGACGACCATCGTTTCAACGCCGCGACGAATGCGTCGCTAAGCGCGTCTTCCGCGCCGGCGACGTCGCCCGATCGTGCAGCGAGATAAGCGATCAGTCGTCCATACGAATCCCGCGCTACGGTTTCAATTGCAACGTAGGTCGCAGATTCACTCATCGAAAACAAGATCAGCTACAGACTCCAAGCTCTGGAATGATGCGAAGCCGAGGCCAGACGATCACGTCAAGGGCCAACGCGGCGCCGAGAGTCAGCTGTCCCGCCGCGTCATCACGCGGAGGGATTATCATCCCGGCTTACACGGCTAGTCATCCAATCCTTTTCTACTGAGAATTTGCTGCATACATTTTTCGACCCTTGACTCGCGGGTTTTGGATTGTTTGGCTTGGGAAAAATAAAAGAGGTATCCCCGTTGCCGTCCCGGCGTCAATGCATCAAAGGCAGCTTTCAGGGCAGGGATTTCATCTAATTTGTTTTGAAATTCTTCGGGAACCTTGAATTCAGAAGTCTTTTTATAGGTCACGTTCAAACCGGCCCTTTCCACTTCAATCGCTTCCTTGATATAGGCTTTCAAGACGGGCTCCATCTTGACTATTTCTCGAACGTTGGTGAACCGAACCTGGCGCGCCGCCTGCACATTCTCCGTTTGTTGGACGAGAATACCCTTCACATCCTTTAACAAAGCCCCTTTGAAAAACAGAAGCGCACAGTAGTCTTTGAATCCATGTATTAAGACTATGTTACTCTTCTGAAACGTGTAACAAGGTTTACCCCACTTCAATTCTTCGCTCAGCCCGCAATCAAGAACGATCGCTCTCAATCTCTCAAATTCTTCTTTCCACTTTTTGGCTTTACTAAAAAAGAAATCAACCTTGGGATTCGTTGTAGTCATCGATTAATACCTCGGAAATAAAACGAGCTTATATCTGCATCGCAATTGTCTGGTCGCTGCAGCGTCTTGTCCAACTTAGACCCTTAGCGAGCTGCGGAATCCCCTGGCGCTGTAGTAAGATTCCGCACCGTTATGATAAAAGAAAACACGACCGAAGCGGCGATCGCCAAAGAGCGCACCGCCGAGTTTTCTCATATCCGCAGGTGTTTTCACCCAGCTCGACGACTTCGTATCGAAATCTCCGAGTTTCTGGAGCTCCAGATATTGTTCTTCCGTCAACAACTCAACTCCCATAACCGCGGCCATGTCCATGGCGCTGTTTTTTGGTGTATGTTCCTTCCTCGAATCCAGCGCTTCGCGGTCGTAACACAGGCTGGTGCGCCCTTTGGGACTTTGCGATGAACAATCATAAAAAACGTATTCGCCCGTCTTTTTATCATGACCAACAACGTCCGGTTCGCCGCCGGTGCTTTCCATTTCATTGAGCGAAGATAGTTTTTCAGGGTTCGCTTCCAGTTTGGCCTGAACCTTGGCCCAGTCCAGACCTCTGTGGCGGTTCATGTTTTTGTCAAAACGGGTTTTCAACGCTCCGAGTAGTTCTTCACATTGTTTTGGGGACAACTGCTTTTTTGTGATGTTGCTCATACTTTTGCTTCAAATGGACGGCCAACTTTACTGTTGCTGCACGGGTGAATGTCGCGCACGGATCAGCAACCAAATCTTCCACGCGATGAATAGCGCGACTTGACTCAGGATAGCCGCTCCAACTCCAGACAGAAGATATGCACCAAGCCATACCGCAACGCCAAGAACGGCGAAGACTGCGCCCGAATACATCCAAAATCCCGAAAGGACAATTACCGGAACGAAGATAAATCGAACCGCGCTGGCATACTGTTGGACTTCCGAAGCCTCACCATAAATGTAACCGAGTATTGGAATGGTGAAGACAAGATGAATCCAGCGAAGAATCGAACGTTTGGTGGTGTCATTCATGCTGAGCCGGGACGTTTTTCATAGAGCATGTTCTCGCGCCTAACGAGATTTCGCGGGTGCCGCCCCAAATCCTAACAAGGGACGCACCTCAACGGTGGCGAATCCGGAAGCGGGATGGCGAGCTGCCCACTCTAACGCCGCGTCCAGGTTCGGCACGTCGATGATGCCGAATCCGGCGAGGAATTCTTTCGTCTCCGCATACGGACCATCGTGAACGTGGCGTTTCCCGTCGCGCACTGTGACCGTAGTCGCGTTCTTGGGCGAATCTAACCCGGCGCCGGCGACAAAGATCCCGGCTGCCTGCAGCGCCTCGGCGTAAGCGCGGCCGGCCGCCGTTGCGGCTTTGTCATCGCGGTGATCGAAGTGTTCCTGTGATTGGTGAACGAGTAATGCGTATTTCATCGTGTTAGTTTCAGTTGTTGTTTTTCTGTTTTGTTCTTTAGCGTTTGCTCCACGGCTGCTCGCCAGCCACTTGTTTGGTTGTGGCGTTGATGCGGTTGAAAAGGTTAGTCGTGGCAATCCAGAGGATGAGCCCTGCTAACGCCTTCTGGTCATAATGCAATGTGGCGTCGTTGCAGATTTCCTCTGGTACTGGATCTGACCGGTCGCTCAGCCGCGTAACCGCTTCGGCAAGCGCCAGCGCGGCACGCTCGGCCTCGGTAAAACAGGGCGCTTCACGCCAGGCGGCTACGGAGAACAGACGATCATCTGTCTCGCCGGCTTTTTTGAGTTCTCGAGAGCCCATATCGACGCAGACGCTACAACCATTGATTTGACTGGCGCGCAGATGAATCAGATCGAGTGTGCGCTGAGACACACCGCTTTTTCTCACCGCTGCGATAAAAGCCATTAACGGCTGCATCGCTTCAGGAATCAACATCGCTGGGTTTTTCATTCGTGGCTGTATCGTTTTCATTTTTTGTTTTTCGTTTTTCTGTTTCGTTTCTTTGGTTGTCTTTGGGCCGGAAAATCTCGCGGCCTCATAATGGTGACGTTTGGCAACCGGACATTTCGACATTTCCAAAAAATGTTTTATTGCCTCTCAAAAAGACGGCAGCTGCCACGCGTCTTTCACAAGACCACCAGTCGCAACGCCAGCGATCCCACAGCCAGCAGCAGATACGTCGACGGCCAGGGAAGGTGCGAGTACCATCCTGCACGTATCACGACGGCAATAGCGCCAACAAAAAACAGGACCAGGCCGGTTGCAGCTGCAACACCGATCAGGGGAACGCCAATACCAACCAGCAGTCCAAGCGCGCCCGCTGCCTTAGGTACACCGAGCGGAAACAACCATGAATGAGAGCCGCCCCATTTGGCGATGTTGTCGAGCACCCACTGAGGACGGCGAAAGTCAACGATGGCCCCATAGGTGTTGGCCACAGCGGTGAAGAACGTAACAACGATGTATGCGGTAAACATAATGGGTAATTAGCCTCACATTGAAGACGTGCGGCCAGCTCACATTTCGACAATTCAACAAAAGAATTTTTGCTGTTTGTCCAAACAACGATTGCCAAGCGGCGGGTGGAACGCGTTGTCCTCAACGCGTTGACAAAATGATTGCGGCTTTGCCGCCGAATATTTGCGCCTAGGCGATTGATCTCCGATCGCCTTCAGGAGAAGTCGATCCACCTACCCATCACTCAGCGTAGCCCCGAAAACTTTCGGGGCTACGCCGGGCTGGATGATCAAATCCCTTCGGTATTTTTCGAATGGACTACTTACATGCTTCGCGCGGCCATTCGCGGGTTTCTTCCAGCGACTCGCCGGTTTCCAGAAGACTTTTGAGACTGGCAAGAATATGCGGCCATCCGGTCGACACCGCTTGAATGAACTTCGACCCTTCTTTGTCGATCTCGTGAATGACAGTGAGCTTGACCGATTTGCCTTCCTTTTCCAGTTGGTAAGTCAGGCGCGAATAACCTTCCTCCTTTAGTTCAGGTCTGAATTCGTTGCGCCATTTCAATACGAGCCGCCGAGGCGGTTCGATTTCGAGCACTTCACCGCTGTCGGTAACCAAATCTCCCGGAGCTTTGATGCGCCACGAAGCCCCCGGTTTCCATTCCGATTCCTGGGCAGTGTTAGCCCAGAATTGCCGAGTGAATTCCGGTTCGATGAGCGCCTTCCACAATTTCTCCGGCGTTGTGCGAATATACGTTACGTAAACGAATTGGTCTTTCTTCATAGGATTACGTCAAGGAGCGGCGGTCTCTAGTCCGCCACTTCTCTTTTCTTCTGGTTTTCTGTTTGGTTTTGGTTTGTCCGCCGCGACGGATTCGTCCAGCGGAGGATTCGAGACCTCTTTTCAGATCGCTCAACGCCTGAAGGCGATGACGTTCATATTTGCCAATCCAACGCTCGTAGATCTCGTGTAACGGCATTGGATTGAGATAATGCAGCTTCTCGCGTCCGCGCCAGACAACCGCGATGAGGCTTGCTTTTTCCAGCAAGACCAAGTGCTTGGTCACCGCCTGCCGCGTCATCTCCAGCTGCTCGCATAATTCGCTCAACGTTTGCCCGTTCTCTTTGTGCAATTCATCGAGCAATTTTCTGCGGCTGGAATCGGCCAGTGCTTTAAAGACTACATCCATCGGGGAGAGCAATATGCAACCAATTAGTTGCATGTCAAACGAGGTGTTTCAGGTATTTTCATTTATGAGCTTTCTGAATCTCGAGCAGCTGCCGTTTATCGGAATGTCGTACGAATTCGTCGGCGAAAAGCAGGGCGCGCCATTTTCGGCCTACATCGTCAACGCGAAACCCGGCCAGGGCCCGCCGTTACACACGCATCCGTATGTCGAGGTTGCGTTCACGATTGAAGGTCGCGCCTCCATCACCGTCGAAGATGAAACCCGCGAAGTACAATCCGGCGGCATCGTCGTCATCCCTGCAAACACGCCGCACCGCTTCGTTAATTCGGGAACCACGGTTCTGCGTCAAATTGATATCCACGCCAGCCCACGGTTTATTCAGACGAACCTTGCCTGAACGTAGTACTATTGACAGCGCGGCCCGGACTTGGTTTGACAGACATTCTTCATTGTCGTATATAGCATCGCAATATATGGCATCGCCAGTTCCCGATCGCGAACTGAAGAAGGGCAGCGCTGAATTGATGATTCTGGCCCTGCTCGAAGATCGGCCCCGGCACGGATATGAAATCGCGCAGTTGATTGAGTTGCGCTCACGCGGCGCAATCCGATTTAATGTCGCTTCCCTTTATCCATTGCTCTATCGCCTCGAAAAACGAAACTGGATTCGAGGTCGCTGGGTCGAAAGGCCGGGCCAGCGCCGACGCCGCTATTATCGTCTCACCGCCTCGGGCAAGAACGTGCTCTCGAAGCAACGCGCCGGCTGGCGTGAATTCGTTGAAGCCATCAACCTGATCACCGGGATTCAACATGCCTGATTTCAAGATCGACATCAGGGCGCGCCTGGAGGGACTTGGTTTGTCTCCCGTGCGTGAGGGGGAAATCGTCGAGGAACTTTCGCAGCATTTGGAAGACGAATATGAGCGGGCCCTCAGCTGTGGCGCCTCGGAATATGAAGCACGTCAACAAGCACTCGAGCAGCTCAACACGCCCGATTTGTTAGGCCGTGAACTGAAAGACGTGGAGCGTCGGGCACCAGCGCACCCAGTCACATTGGGAACTGAAGAGAAGATCAATATATTTGCCGATCTCTGGCAGGATTTGCGCTACGCAATGCGCACGCTGGCGAAGAATCCGGCATTCACAAGCATTGCTATTATTGCGATCGCACTCGGTATTGGCGCGAACACTGCGATCTTCAGCGTCGTCAACGCTGTCCTGCTGCGGCCGCCTCCCTTCAAAAATCCCGAACAACTGATGATGGTGTGGGAAAATGCCACACACCTTGGTTTTCCGAAAAATACTCCGTCGCCACCTGACTTTCTCGACTGGCAGAGGCAGAACACCGTCTTCACCGGAATGGCAGCGATGGCCGAGCGCAGCTTCAATCTGACGGGCGTCGGTGAACCTGAACGCCTCGATGGGCGCCGTGTTTCCGCAAATCTGTTCGACTTGTTAGGCGTCCCCGCGCTGCTTGGGCGCACCTTCGTGCCGGATGACGACCGGTCTGGAGCACATGTTGTGCTCCTGAGCCACTCGCTGTGGCAGCGCCGCTTCGGTTCGGACCCGAGCGTCATTGGCCGGCCAGTTATATTGAATGGGGAGAGTTACACTGTGATCGGCGTCATGCCGCGCTCGGTGCATCTACCGGCGTACGGCAACTGGCAAGATAAACTGTGGGTACCGATCGCGTTTGCCAACGAGGAAACGACAGAACGCGGTAATCATTTTCTCGATGTAATCGCGCGGATGAAACCTGGCGTCGGCCTTAAGCAGGCCCAAGCTGAGATGGAGACGATTGCCGCGCGCCTTGCGAAACAATATCCAAGGTCCAACACGCGGATCGGCGCGACCGTCACGCCGTTGCATGAGGAAATAGTCGGCGACATCAAACCCGCGTTGCTCATCCTGCTCGGCGCAGTCGGTTTTGTTCTTCTGATTGCCTGCGCAAATGTTGCCAATTTGCTGCTCGCTCGCGCTGCGGCGCGAGAAAAAGAGATAGCATTGCGACTTGCGCTGGGTGCAAGCCGTTTCCGCCTGACGCGGCAGTTTTTGACGGAAAGTGTATTGCTCGCATTCCTGGGCGCCGGTCTCGGATTGCTCCTCGCGCTGGCGGGAGTCCGTGTGCTGAAAACATTTGTTCCTTCAATGATTCTGCAGATACAAGCTATCAACATTGACGGCAGGGTGCTCCTATTTACCGCGTCGATCGCTCTGTTGACTGGAATTGTGTTTGGGCTCGCGCCGGCGATGCATGCATTGGATTCCAATCTGAACGATTCGTTGAAAGAAGGCGGCCGCGATCCTGCCGTGAGTCGCAAGGGAAATCAGCTCCGCGGTTTGCTTGTAATCGGCGAAGTCGCCGTCTCGTTCATACTTCTCATCGGCGCTGGATTGCTCATCAACAGTTTTCTGCACTTACGAAATCTTGATCCCGGATTTCGCACGGATCATCTGCTAACCATGAAAGTAGACCTGTCGGAGCTGAAGTACCCGGACGGGCAACGGCGCTCGGTATTTTTTGATGAGGCGTTGCGTCATATCCGTGCCCTGCCCGGCGTGCAATCAGTAGCTGTCGCAGGTAACCTGCCGTTCACTTATAATGGTGATTCGGCGAGTATTGCTGTGGAAGGCATTCCCGATCCTCCGCCGGATCAGTGGCCGGATGTAATCTACCGTGCAATTGGGCCAGGTTATTTCAGCACAATGGGAATTCCAGTGATTCGCGGCCGCGACTTCACAGATCAAGACAAGGCAGATTCGAAAAAAGTCGTCGTGATCAGCGAGAAAACCGCGCAGCACTACTGGCCCGGACAGGATCCGATAGGGAAACGTCTGAAGACAGGTGCGACCACGTCGCATGCACCCTGGCGGGAAGTGATCGGCGTGGTAAAAGATGTCCGGCAAAACGACTTCATCGCGCAACCCAAAATGCAAATGTATTTCGATTATCGGCAGCTGAAGGATCCGGCAGCGAACGCACTGGTCGTGCGGACGAGCGTGGAACCGATGAGTCTCGCCACCTCAGTTCGCGATGCGATATGGGACGTGGACAAGGACCAACCCGTCGCCGACATCGACACGATGGACCACATTGTGTCAGAGGCGATCGCCAGGCAGCGGTTTAGTATGCTCTTGTTAGGCAGTTTTGCCACTTTGGCATTAGGTCTCGCTGCCGTGGGAATTTATGGGGTGATGAGTTACTCCGTCGCGCAGCGCACGCATGAGATAGGCATTCGTATGGCGCTTGGCGCGAGACGGACCGATGTATTGCAAATGACCGTGAAACAGGGACTCAGACTAGTGGGCATAGGTATGCTGGTCGGATTAGTGGCGGCGTTCCTTCTGACGCGTGTAATGGCAAGTCTTCTGTATGGGATCAGCGCGACAGATCCAATCACGTTCCTCGGGATCTCACTGGTGCTGCTCGCGGTCGCAATCCTTGCCAGTTACGTTCCGGCGTTGCGTGCAACGAAGGTCGACCCCATCGTCGCTTTGCGCGCTCAGTAAATGCTGGCCATACTCGGCTCAAAGAACGTCCAATGTTCACTGGGTTACTGCGGTTTAGTCTGCGTAGCCGGAAGCATTTCGATTAATTCTTTTTGCCTGTTAAGCAGGTAATACGGAATAAACTTCGCGGGCGCATGATCGGATGCGTTATCGAAGTGCTCAATGACGGCGCCGGCCGGCTCATAACATACCTGGCCGGCATGAATGACCTGCATCTTTTGTCCTCTAATCTGAAACCTGATTGTGCCTTCCACGACATAGCTAATTACCGGACAGGGATGCCGATGCAGTCCTGTTATCTGCTTCGGTTGAAGAACGATCTCCCGCACGTCCACGGTCGAGATCGGTTGTGTCCCAATGTCCGCTTTGTACAACTCTTTGCGCACAATCTTTTGCTGTGCTGACACATCAACCGCGGCGAAACCACAATACCGACGGCTAGGATCGATATTTTTCTCATGCACCATCAGATTGCACGAACTCGGCGCCATCGCCATCGACTTCCAACACCCTTGCTCACATCGCTTGCAACGCCGAAATTACGCACCGGCGGCAAATTCACCCGCACGCAATTTATTCAGACGAATCTTAAGGAACATTGAATGGCGGCCAACACCACTCAGTAACAGAAAGACGCAAGACGCGGAGGATACTTATGAATGAGAACCGTCAACCGAACCGTCCGACGTTGGGCGCTGAAGGAGCCGAGGCGCACGAAGCGATTCACGCAGTCGCGCGCTTAGTCGAGGAGCTTCAAGCCGGCTGGGACCAGCACGATGCCGACCTTTCGAACCAGCACTTCGCCGCGGACGTCATGTGGGGTAGCCCGTTCGGTGCAACGGTCCATAACTACAAGGAGCTTCACGCTATCCATGTTCGCTTGAAACAGCAGGGAAAGGGCGGCCTTTCCTCGCGCTTTGAGATCGTGAGGGTTCTTGTGCCCGCTCCCGGACTGGCTGTGGCACAGGTCCGACGCGTAGCGCTCGACTACGACGGACAGCCCATAAAACCGTCCGACGACCTTACGGGCTCGTTCTCAGAGATGGCGCTGTACGTACTGGTACGCCGGGGCGGCGTTTGGTGGCTTGCCGCCGGGCAGAACACGCCCATTCGGTCCGCGGCTTAGGTCGCGCAGCATCTAGGGCCGAGAGCGATTCTCATGAAAAAAGACCGCAAGCGATAGCGAAGTTTTGGCGCAAGCAGACGTTTAGAAAGAACCGCGTGTCCGCTAGAGCTGGCCGCTCATCACTAGTCACTGATCACTGGTCAGTACAAGCTGCCTGATGTGCCAGGTCATATTTCTTCGTGCGGTGAATGTTGGTGGAGCGAATCGGTGTCAGCCCGCTGCCATCGCCAAGCAGTTGGGCAAGTTCGGCATTATCAACATCGGTGCGGTCGGCACTTTCGTGGTTTGCGAAGATGTAAGTGAATCGGTTCTGCGCGCAGCAATCGCGAAGAAGTTGCCCTTCAAATGCGAGATCATGATTTGTCCCGCGCGCGACATCATCAAGTTGGCGGCGAAAAATCCATTCTCGCAACAGCCTGCAGGACCAAACATAACTCGGTTCGTAAACATCTTAGCAAAGCGACTCCCCTCGCCGCCTCCTCTTCCTCTCAGTCTGCCGTCGGATGACGACTGGTTGCTCAAGGTCATTGCGATCGAGAACAGATTCGTTTTGGGCCTTTATCACCGGCAGATGAAAGCGATCAGTTACCTCGGCAAGATCGAGAAACTCCTCGGCGTGCCAGCGACAACACGCAATTGGAATACGATCGAGAAAGTTGTGAAAATTCTCCAACAGGAAGCGTAACCACAAAATACGGGATGGAGTGAAAAGAAGTTCCCAAAATATTCGCAAACATTCTCCGCGACGCATAGCCAGCCCTGGCCTCTATTTCCATCTTTTGATCTAGATCCTCTTTGAATCAGGAGCGCGCCGAGAAAAGTCGCCACTCGCCGGGAATCCCTTTGAGCTGGTGGACGCCGTAATCTTGAAAGTTAATTCCGGAACCTGACACGAGATCTTTGACAGTTCCGGAGACGAGCACGCTTCCCGGCTCGGATTTCGCCATGATGCGTGCGCCGGTGTGGACCGCGATGCCGCCGACATTATCGCCCATCAACTCGCATTCGCCAGTGTGCACTCCCGCGCGTACCTCAATCCCGAGTTGTCTGACAGCGATCGAAATTGCGAGCGCGCAACGCACTGCTCGGGCGGGCCCGTCGAACGTCGCGAGAAAAGCGTCACCCGTAGTGTTGATTTCTTTCCCGCGAAAGCGCGCCAATTCTTTTCGCACGATAGCGTAGTACGAGTTCAAAAGATTTCGCCATGGCGTGTCGCCAAGCTCTGCCGCGCGCTCAGTGGAAGAGGCAATGTCGAGGAAGAGTACGGTCGCCAGAACACGGTCGGAGGAATCAATCGGTCGCTCGCCGGTAATGAATTCCTGAATGTCTGACAGCACGGTTTCCATGTCATCAAGCATCATTGAATGACTGTTACCCGGGTATTCCTTGAATTTTGCGCCCGGAATGCGTGATGCCATGTCGCGCGCAGCTTCGACATTGGAACACGGATCGCCCGTGCGATTCATGACCAACGTGGGCGCCTGGATGGATGGGAGAATCGGACGCGTATCGATTTGCCCGTTCATTTGTTCATAAGCACGGACGGCCGAGGGATTCGCAGCCGCGCGCATGTAGCGAGAAATCGATTCGATAAAGGCTGGATCTGTATCCTTGCCCACACCCGCGCCCGGGCCGGTGATATATTCAAAAGAAGGCCAATCATTGTCGATCATCGCGATCATCTGATCGTGCTGCTCTTGCGTCTGACCCCATGGATGATCGGGGGAGGCAATCCAGCGAGCCTGCGCGCCCCACACCAGAAGCGAATTCACTCGTTGTGGGTATGTAGCGGCGAAAAGACACGCCATCGAGCCTCCCTCGGAGACGCCAAAAATGTTGGCACGTTCGATGTCGACATCATCCATCACAGCGCGAATGTCGTCCGTGCGCTCCTCAAGCGTTGCCATTTGCACCGGTCGATCGGACAGACCGGTGCCGCGTTTGTCGAAGCGAATCAGGCGGCAAAATTCGCTGAAGCGCTCGAAGAACAGTGCCCGCTGCGGTATTTCCCAATCCAGATCAAGATGCGACATCGTGCCAGGCGCCCACACCACGTCGAACGGTCCGTTGCCGGTAACCTGATAAGCGATGCGAACATCGCCGCTGCGCGCGTATTTTGTTTTCGGCAGCACCCAACCAGCTAATCGATTGTGCTGGCGCTGGCAACCTGATCTCTGACTTCTAACTTCTCACTTGTGACCTCAGGTCATCGCCCGGTCATTTGCTCCAGCCTTTCGGGGTACCGAGCTCCCTGCACAGTGATCTTTGATGCGGCGTTTTGGATGTCGCGAAGATCGTCAGATGTAAGTTCGATTACTGCTGCTCCAATGTTTTCCTCCAAGCGGTGCAGTTTCGTGGTGCCTGGGATCGGAACAATCCACGGTTTCTGGGCGAGCAACCACGCGAGCGCGATGTGAGCTACCGTCGCCTTCTTCCGTGTTGCGATTTCGCCTAACAAATCAACCAACGCCTGATTGGCTTTTCGTGCCTCCAGCGTAAAGCGCGGAAGCATGTTGCGGAAATCTGAGCTATCAAACGTTGTGTTTTCATTCATCTTTCCGGTGAGAAACCCTCTGCCCAAAGGGCTGTATGGAACAAAGCCGATGCCGAGTTCCTCAAGGACCGGTAAGACTTCCTTCTCAGGCTCTCGGAACCAAAGCGAGTATTCGCTCTGGACTGCCGTGACCGGTTGCACTGCATGTGCGCGACGGATCGTTTGCACTCCCGCCTCGGAAAGACCGAAGTGCTTGACCTTACCTTCCTGAATCAGGTCCTTTACAGCACCTGCCACGTCTTCGATTGGCACGTTGGGATCAACACGATGTTGATAGAACAAGTCGATCACATCGGTCCGGAGCCGCTTCAGCGAAGCTTCAGCAACTTCTTTGATCCGTTTAGGGCGGCTATCCAAATCGCTCCATCTCGTTTCGGGCGTAGAAGCAGGTTTGAATCCAAACTTGGTAGCTATCACCACTTGCTTGCGAAATGGACCTAGCCCTTCGCCCACGAGTTCTTCGTTTGTATACGGTCCGTACACTTCAGCGGTATCGAAGAAAGTGACACCTTGTTCCACCGCCGAACGAAGTAGCGAGATCATCTCTTGTTTGTCGCCAGGCGGACCGTACGCAAAGGTCATTCCCATACAGCCAAGGCCGATGGCTGAAACTTCCAGGTTGGTGTTTCCAAGTTTGCGCTTTTTCATTTGTTGCCCCTTTCAGACTACAGGCCGCGTTACATGCCTGCGACGATCCGCCGAGCCGTCCGCCCGATCGGCGCGCCCGGCGGTCGCTCCGTGCCAAAGTATTCGTGAGACAAATTTACAGATTGTCATTCAGACTTAAGTGAAGCCATGTCGATGGAGAACCGGTATTTCACATCAGACTTGAGCAATCGCTCGTAGGCTTCGTTGACTTTCTGGATCGGAATCACTTCGACATCGGCGGTGATGTTGTGTTTGCCGCAGAAGTCGAGCATCTCCTGCGTTTCGGGAATGCCCCCTATCATTGAGCCGGATAGATTATGACGCCCCATGATGAGACCGAATGCTGGAACCGCGAGAGGCTCCGCGGGAGCGCCGACCATGGTAAGATTGCCGTCCACGCCGAGTAAATTGATGTAGGCATTGATGTCGTGATTCGCGGAGACGGCGTCGAGAATGAAATCGAAGCTGGCGGTATGCTTCTTCATCTCGTCCGCGTTGCGAGAGAGAACAACTTCATCGGCGCCGAGCCGGAGCGCGTCCTCCGTCTTGGTCGGCGAAGTGGTGAAAACGACAACGTGCGCTCCAAGCGCGTGAGCAAACTTCACGGCCATGTGACCCAGTCCACCGAGACCGACCACGCCAACTTTCTTGCCCCTGGTCACGTCCCAGTGATGCATTGGAGAGTACGTCGTGATTCCGGCGCAAAGCAGCGGCGCGGCGCCTGCGGGATCAAGATTGGACGGGACGCGCAATACGAAATGTTCATCGACAACGATGCTTTCGGAGTAGCCACCATAGGTAAAACCTCCGAGGTGTTTGTCGGGGGAGTTGAAGGTGAGAACCATGTTAGGGCAAAACTGTTCAAGACCGGCCTTGCAGTGCGCGCATGTTCCGTCCGAGTCGACCATGCAACCGACCGCGACGAGATCGCCAGTCTTGTACTTGCTAACGGACGAACCGACTTTCGTGACGCGTCCGACAATTTCGTGCCCCGGAACAATCGGGTAGTTCGCGGCCATGAACTCGCTCCACTCATTGCGGACGGAATGAAGATCGGAGTGGCAGATGCCGCAGAACAGGATTTCGATCTGCACGTCGCGCTCAGTTGGATCGCGGCGTTGGATTTTAGTCGATGCGAGTTGCGATTTTTCGCTGGCGGCAGAATAAGCTTTCGCGTTGTACGTAGTTGGATGCATGGTTGATGTTATCTCCTTTTATAAAGAATCGAATTGATCGCTTCACCCAATTTATCGATCACCACCAAGCCGCGGTCTATGCGCGTGCGTGGGATTTTGTAATGCCACGCCAGAGCCAATCCCAATTCCCTCTTTCAGGTGAGAATCCAAGCGTAATCTAGCGTAGGGCTTGCTCGACGACCCGTTTCGCATCCCTTTCAACTGGCTGCCAGTGGGCCACCACAAGTCGTTCGAAATCTAATGCCAGCAGTGCGTTCATCGAACGAGCAAACGCTTCCTTGTCGCGGATTACAAATAAACGATAGAAGGAACTAATTCCGAATAATCGCGGCAAACGCATGAGATGCCGTACAAAAAAGAGCGGCCATCCAGATGTCTCCTCTGGAAACGAAAAGAACAGGTCCGCCACGACGAGTGTGCGCGATCGCCGGTGAAACAAAGCGTGCTCGTTCATCCGCGCTCCGTCGATGCGCAGCACATCGATCTCGCCGTCCCAATCTCGAGGTGGAGGCAATAAAGATTCAGTCTGCACTCCGGTTGCCGTCGCGAAATCACCCGGAGCCAGATAAGGAATCTCCGGAAAAGCCTTCCGACCTTCTTTGGCAAAGGTGTCGTGCATCAACGTCGCTTCCACTAACCAGCCTGGTTCACCAAAGCGCCTGATTGTGGCAATATCCTGCTCAGTGAATGGCGCTGTGGAATGAACTACGACTCGGCCGTCCGCGAGTCGCAGCAATGTCACGTTTCGCCTGAAGTCGATCCCAAGCGTCCGCCACGGAAACGACATAAGCATCACGTCATCAGCGATTCGGTGCTCGTTCACCACAATCGACGAAGAATAGTTGCACTCCTCGCTTGTTCAATCGTTCGGCATCGCAAGCCACTTACAACGCAGCTGACTCCGACGTCCATTCTGCTTTCCATTTTCTACCTTCTATCTTCTACTTCCTCTAGCTGTACCCAGACGAATCTCATATGACGCGCGCCGGCGCACCGACCTTCATGGGTCATCCCAAAGGTCTTTTCTATCTCGCCTTCACCGAAGCGTGGGAACGATTTTCCTACTATGGAATGACAGCGCTGCTCGCCCTCTTCATGGTAAATCAGTTGTTGCTGCCCGGACATGTCGAGCACATCGGTGGATTTTCTGGATTCCGTGCCGCAGTGGAATCGGTCGTCGGCCCGCTCTCAACCCAGGCTCTCGCCTCGCAGGTTTTCGGGCTGTACTCCGGTTTCGTTTATTTCACGCCGCTGCTCGGGGGCATGATCGCCGATCGCTGGATCGGACAACGCAATGCTGTCGTGATTGGCGCTCTATCGATGAGTGCCGGTCATATTGCGATGACGTTTGATCAGTCATTCCTCCTCGCCCTGCTCCTGCTCGTTATCGGCTCGGGCTTTTTGAAGGGCAATATTTCGGCCCAGGTAGGTGCTCTTTATCCGCCGGAAGACGAAGTGCGGCGGACCCGCGGTTTCGTCATTTTCAGTACGGCAATCAATATCGGAGCGGTCGCCGGACCTTTGCTCTGCGGCGTGCTCGCACAGGTTTATGGTTGGCACTACGGCTTCGGCATCGCCGCGATCTTTATGCTCCTTGGCCTTGCCACGTATCTCTACGGATACCGCTACCTGCCAGCGCGCGTGGGGCGGCGCAAATTCGAGGGCACTCGACTCAGCGCAGCCGAGCGGCGCATCGTGTATGCGCTCATCGTAGTGATGATCATCACCATCTTCCAGTCGACGGCGTTCTATCAGGTCTTCAACGTGAATCCGATCTGGATTCAACAGCATGTCGCGCTCGATGTTGGCGGCTTCCGAATCCCGGTGCCCTGGTTCCAATCGATCAACTCGATTTCAAGCGTCTTGTGCGTGCCACTGGTGTTCTGGATCTGGCGCCGCCAGGCATTACGGCGTCGCGAGCCTGACGATCTGGCAAAAATCGGCATCGGTGCCTGGATCACGGCCGCAAGCAATCTAATTTTGGTTGCCGCAATTCTCGTTTCGCGCGATACGCCTGTTCATCCGATCTGGCCATTCCTCTATAGCGCTGGGTTGGGAATCTCCTTCCTTTACTACTGGCCCACGCTTCTCGCCCTGGTTTCGCGCGCCGCGCCGGCCAAGGTGAACGCGACCTTGATGGGACTCGCCTTCATGAGCCTCTTCATCTCGAACAATCTGATTGGCTGGATCGGCGGTTTCTACGAGAAAATGACGCCGGCGAAGTTTTGGACAATGCACGCGGCCATCGCCGCCGGCGGCGGTCTTCTTGTCTTGTTATTCGATCGTCGCCTCAGCCGGACTCTCTACCGGTCGCCACAGTAATCGAGAAGATCGCTGGCATCATAAGCCGTTCCTGACGCGCCGGCTTGTCGCGTTGTAGCTCCTCAGCGACGGTGGTTACGATGCATGCTGACTTCGGCGTTGGACGTTAATCGTTTCGGCTACGATTTCGCGGGTTCTTCCACAGATGCATCACGGCGTAACTACGCCATGGACGCCAGGCCTGAGAGATTTCTTCCGCTTGTTTCGCACTCACTCGGCCGAGACTGTTACGCACGGCGATGTCTTCTTTTGGAAAAGCATCCGGCCAACGCGAAGCGCGCATGGCGATGTAATGCGCCGTCCATTGGCCGATGCCTGGCAACGCGATTAGCTGCGCGACATCGGCTTCGGGGCTAGTTCCTGCATCGAGCTTTAACGAGCCCGCCCGAAATGCCCGCGCCAAAGCGAGGATGCTCGCCGCGCGCGTCCTTACGATTCCGAGCTTCGCGATGTCTCTCACGCTGGCTTTGGCAATGCGCTCGGCAAGCGGCGAGAGTCGTGTGAGCTCAGGAAACGGCGTTCGGATCTTTTCACCAAACGCTTCGGCGAAACGGCCTGCTATCGTCGTCGCGGCTTTCACTGTGATCTGCTGTCCTAGAATCGCGCGGATGGCCATTTCGAAACCGTCAAACGTGCCGGGCACGCGCAGACCGGGATTCTTCATTACGCTTTTTTTCAAAAGCTTATCTTTCATCAAATGCGCCGCGATCAGGTCCGGCCGTGCGGTGAGGTCGAACAAGTTGCGCAGCCTGCCTAACAACGCTGGCAGGACCGGCGCAAGCGTGTGCGTAAACTCGACCACCAGCCCGCGCTTTTCGGGCGCGTGCGTGACCTTGATCCAGCCGGTCTGTTTGCCTAACCGAATCGTGCGCGCATAACTGTCCGCGGTAACGAATTCCACATCTCGAATCATGCGAGCACCGAGGAATTTCAGAATTTCCTCCCAATCGTACGGCGGCCGGTAGCTCAATCGCAAAGTCGAGGTGCGGCCGGTATCGATCGGTGCGTGGTGCTTGGCCGCGCGCTTGCGCAGATGAGTCGGAGGCATGAGATATTGCGTACCGAAAGCGTCGTTGAAACGCCGCAGGCTGGAGAAACCGCTCGCGAACGCGATTTCAATGACGGGCAATTTTGTTTCGGTGAGTAACTGTTTCGCCAGAAGCAAACGCCGCGTCTGCATCAGCTCGATTGGCGACACGCCGAGCTCCTTTTGCACGATGCGCCGCAACTGACGCGAGCTCATCCCAAACTCCGCCGCGATTTCCTCCAGCCCGGCGCCCTCGTCGATCAATCCTTCATCGATGCGGCGCGTAATGAGATGAGCGACCCGATTCGAGTTATCGATCGGCGCCCGTCCCGGCGCCAGTTCCGGCCGGCACCGCAGACACGGACGGAACAATGCTTTCTCCGCGGCGAAGGCGCTCTCGAAGAAACGGCAATTTTTCTGCATCGGTGTTTTCACCGGACAGATCGGTCGACAGTACACTCCGGTGGAGGTGACGCCGACGAAAAAGATTCCGTCGAAGCGAGGATCGCGAGAGGTCAGAGCACGATAGGCAGCGTGACTATTGATCATGCCTTACCATAAACCATCATCACTGCCAGCACTGGCCATTTTCGGACATGAGATTATTTTAATATCGACGTCCGAAAACGGCCAGCGTGGTTCGAAAAACACCTCATCTTACAGAAATGAAGACAACAAAAGACAAAGAGGCCACTTATTCATACAGAACCATGAAGTCTCCGGTCGGCCGACTGAAATTGGTCGCGAGCGAACGCGGATTAGCGGCGATCCTGTGGGAAAACGACGATCCGAAACGAGTCCGCCTCGCACCGCTGGTGGAAGACAACAATCATCCGGTGCTCCTTGAGGCTGAAAACCAGTTAAACGGTTACTTCGCGGGCAAACTCAAGAAATTTTCTCTGAAATTCGACTTCGCTGGAACCGAATTTCAAAAGAAAGTGTGGCGAGCGCTGGCTGCCATCCCTTTCGGCGAGACTCGCAGCTATGGAGACATTGCCAAGCAAATCGGGCGTCCAAAAGCCGTGCGCGCAGTCGGAGCGGCGAACGGAAGAAATCCCATCTCCATCATGCTCCCCTGCCATCGGGTAATCGGTTCCAACGGCAAACTGACCGGCTTCGCCGGCGGTCTGGAGACTAAAGCCTTCCTGTTGAAAACCGAATCGGGAAAGGAGCATCTGTAGCCACGGCATATGACCGCCGCTGCGACGCATTGGGCGAGATCTCATGACGCTGTGGCGTTCACGCGCAGCGCGGCTAACCGACGCCTTTTATAATTGAAGTCGTGTTCATGACTCGTTAGGCGCGATACGGTTCGTCGCTGACCTTTTCCATCCACTCCACGACGTTGCCATTCAACACCTCTTAAATGTGACAATCGGGTCGCGAATACACGAATTGATCGCACCTCGCACGAACATCTTTAAGAGAACATGAACAAAGAAGCTGATCGTACCGATTCGAGTTTGAGCGAAACCATGTCCGCTCGGATTGAAATTCAGGAGCTCGGAGATCCCGCCCGCGAAAGGAAAATCACCGACGCGATCCTGGCTCTGGACGGCGTAATCGAAGCCAAAATCGAGAACGAAGCGGTGCACGTGTCTTACGATCCGCTCTCCACGACCGAAAAGAAAATCGAGCAGGCTGTTCGCTCCACCGGGAACACTGTCAAAACCGCGGCGACAGATACAGAAACTGTGCGTCCAGACCTGCCAAACGCGGCGAGTATGGAGCAAGCTCCTGTCGAACGCGCGCACCACGACGAGCATTCCTGAGTTTCTAGAAAGATTCAGAGAAGATGGAATTCAAAGAGATCGTACCATTCACCTATCATGCGCCGCAAAACGCGCTGGACGACTTGAAGCAACGTCTGGCACAAACGCGCTGGCCTGAGCGCGAGACGACTAACGACTGGTCGGAGGGCGTTCCCCTCGAGAAGCTGCGTGCTCTCATCGACTACTGGCGCACCGATTACAACTGGCGACGCTGCGAGGAGGCATTGAATCAGTTCCCACAGTTTCGCACGGAGATCGATCGCCTCAGCATTCACTTCATCCACATAAGATCGAAACATCCTAACGCGCTGCCGATCATCCTCACCCATGGATGGCCGAGCACGATCCTCCTCTTTCGGAATGTGATCGAGCCATTGACCGATCCAACTGCACATGGCGGAAAGGCGGAGGACGCATTCGACGTGGTCGTGCCCTCGCTGCCCGGCTTTGGCTTTTCCGACAAACCCGCTGAGCGCGGTTGGAACGCAGAGCGTACCGCCCGAGCCTGGGGTGTCTTGATGCAGCGGCTGGGCTACAAACGATATGTCGCGCAGGGCGGAGACTGGGGAGCGTTCGTGACAACGGCAATGGCGCAACGCCACCAGTCTGGCCTTGTCGCCATTCACCTTAATTTCCCGCTGGTGGTGCCGGATCGTATTCCTGAAAAACTGACTGCCGATCAGCAGCGAGCGGTGGAAATCCTGAACCGTTTTCGCAACGAGGGATCGGGTTATCTTGTGATGCAGTCGACGCGCCCTCAGACGATCGGCTATGCGCTGATGGACTCGCCTGCAGGTCAGGCCGCGTGGATCTACGACATTTTCAACGCCGGCACCGGTGGACGTGGCGACCCGGAGGAAGCCCTCACCCGCGACCAGATGCTCGATGAGATCACGCTTTATTGGTTAACGGGAACCGCAGCTTCTTCTGCGCGTTTCTACTTTGAGCAGCGCGCCTTGCTTGGGAGGCCTAACAATGCGGGGCGAGTCGATCTTCCCGTGGCAGTAAGTCGCTTCCCTAACGACCTTTCCGCTCCTCGCAGCTGGGCCAAGGATATGTATCCAAACCTGTTCTATTGGAACGAGCTCGACACCGGCGGACATTTCGCGTCGCTCGAAAAGCCCGAACTCTTCACGCAAGAATTGAGGAATTGTTTCCGCAAGGTGCGCCAGTCAGACCATCCCGGTACCGGTCCAGAAAAGGAGTAACATGATGCCAGATAAATCTCTGACCGAACTCATCCGGATCTATTTTGAAGCTTATGAAATAAAGGATCGATCGGCTCTCGAATCGACATTGAGCGACGACTTCATCTTTACCAGCCCCATATAATGATCATATCGGTCGTGCCACATACCTGGAGCGTTGCTGGCCCAACAGCAAGCACACCAAGTCGATCCACATTCGCAAGCTTTTCGATCAGGGGAACGAAGCCTTTGCCCTCTACGATTTGAAACCCGACAACGGACGACCTTTTCGCAACATGGAATTCTTCTCCGGCGGATCCTGGAGGGGTTTTTGACCGCCTGCCAAAGTCTTGGCGGCAAAAATAGAGTTGACCGTTCAATACGGACGTACGTATTATTTCAGAGTGGGCAGGCCTTCTTTGCGCGACCAAATTTTGCGGGCCGGATTGCCCGTCCTGTTTCGGTTCGGTTATCACGCGGCCAGCGTACGCGATATTTGCGCCGCGGCCGGCGCCCCACAAGGTTCGTTCACCAACCATTTTCGTTCGAAAGAGGCCTTCGCCGCCGAAGTGCTCGACCAGTATTTCGACTATTTGAAACGGCTGGTGAGCAAAGCGCTAAGTGATGAGACTCTCACGCCGCGCCAACGCCTGAAGCGGTACCTCGACGTCATTACGCACAAGCTGCAGCACGATCGGTGGATGCTCGGTTGCTTGATCGGTGACTTCAGCCTCCAAGTCAGTTCTCACAGCAAACTTTTACGCAAACGGCTCGATTCAATCTTTCGAGAGTGGCGAACAATGTTTGCATCTTGTATCGCCGCAGCTCAGTCCGCTGGCGAAGTCGATTCACGCTTTGATGCCACAGAACTGGCTGAATTTCTATTAGCGTCCTGGGAAGGCGCCATCCTACGAATGAAAGTGGAAAGGAGCCCCGCAGCTCTTTACCGATTCAAAGCGATCGCGTTCGAAACCGTTTTCAAGCAACCCCGAATTTCTGCAGTCGCCAGGCGTCAACCTCGGGCTCGTAACGTCTCGAAACGAAAAGTTCATTAAGATCGGAGATGATTATAAAACTCTTTGGTAGAGCGAAAATGAGATGGCAGATCGCCCCCATTTTGACGGCCTATCTTCTCAATTTGTTCGCCGCCGTCTCGGCCGATGTCGCAGGGGGTCAGCAGAATTTCGTCGACGGCAGGGTCACGCGGGATGGCATCGATCTGTTCTACAAGGTGGTCGGTGCGACGAATGGCGATTATGTGCTCGTTTTAAGTGGCGGACCGGGTGAAGACATCCACTCCATGCAAGGTATCGCTGATGAGCTCGGCAAAAAATACCGATGCATTATGTGGGAGCAACGCGGGACGGGTAGATCAAAGCTGCCACGCTATGACTCGTCTACGATCAATCTGAACGCCTATATGGAAGACATCGAAGCGCTCCGCAAGCAACTGCAAATCGAAAAATTTATCGTGGTCGGAAACTCCTGGGGAATGATGCTGGGTCTTGCTTATGCAGGCACACATTCCGATGCAGTGCGCGCACTAGTCGCGCTTGGTTCTGGTCCAATCACGTCGGAATACCTTGATGTGTTCTCTGACAATCAAAGTACCCGACTCTCGCCGTGTGAAATCGAAGTCCGCGACTTTTGGCGAGATCCTTCCCGAGAGGCAGCTGACTCCGACCGCGCCTCGTTTGAACGTCTACGCGCGGCCACCTCGGCTTACTTCTACGACCGCAAGAAGGCGTTCCAGATGGCAATGGAACTCAATCCTAGTGATTACAATTTCCGTGTTCCCCCAGCGTTTCTGCAGGCTGAGGGAAAGTATGATATCCGGCCGAAACTCAAAACGATCCTCGCTCCGGTGCTTCTACTTCAGGGCCGGCAGGATCTGGCCGGAGAAGCGAACGTTTGTGAAGCACGCTCGTTGATCAAAAATTCGACGCTCGTGTTTATCGACAAATGTGGGCACATGCCGTGGCTGGAGCAGCCACAGCAAACATGGAAAATCGTCAATGATTTCTTTGTTCACCTCCCCTGAATTCTAGCGGAAGCTAACGAAGGAAACTAAAATTCCGGCTAAACTTTCGTTCCGTTTGTTTGCTTCTGTTCCAAGGGAATTTCTCTCAACTCCGCAAAGGAGCGCGGCTCCCGCAGATCTTTACGCTCTCAGCCCTAAACTATGAACGTCTTCGATATTCCTCGTCGGCGACTTTTTCCATCAAATCGACGACCTTGCCATCGAGCGCCTCCTGAATGGCGATATGCGTCATCGCGCTCGTCGGCGTCGCGCCGTGCCAATGCTTCTCGTTAGGCGAAAACGAGACCACATCGCCCGGCCGGATTTCTTCGACCG
>WNGC01000571.1_pt1 | contig 25696 bp, 26 predicted proteins | sample 5400051 | NCBI WGS metagenome assembly WNGC01 (sample SAMN13153368, study PRJNA577476) | soil metagenome | isolation source: 20 cm soil or saprolite under grassland replicate 2 | place: USA:California | collected 2016-06-15
AATCTCGATACGCTCGGCTTGCCGCTGCTGCTGTTGATGGTCGTCGTTCTCGGGGTCGGCGTGACGAGCTTTGTCAGCGCGACCCAGGCGTGCCGGCGACGCCTCCTCACCGAACCGGCGGCGATGAAGCCATGAGCGGGTGCGGCAATCGATCAGTCGGCACGGCCCGGCGCCGGGCTGCGGGGATCAGCATTGCAGCGATCCTGCTGCAGGCGCTGCTGTTTGGCTGGCATCACCATGCGGTGGCGGTGCCAGGAGGTTCCGGGCCAATCGCAAGCGTCCACAGCGCCGACCAGCCGCTTGCACCGGCGACGGCCGAGGATCTTTGCGAAATCTGCGTCGTGCTGCATCAGCAGACCGCCGCGCCCCTCGCCTTCTTCCTTACACGGAGCCCTTCGGCGACTTCGGCTGCCAGCGGTTCAATCGGTCCGGTCTTTATATGCCGCGCGGTTGCTCGCGGCTTCGATGCCCGCGCCCCTCCTAGTGCTTGAGACAATACCAGCACACTGATCTGCCTGGCTGAGCGCTACGCGGCCCTGCCGCGGCGCTTGTCTCAAGACGCGAGGTACGTCATGACAGTTCCCGCTTTTCTGCGGCGGCGCGTCATCGCCGCGCCAGCCCGCATTGCCGGTTCTCTCCTCGGAAGTCTGGCCGCGCCACTGTTTCCTGGCACGCCCGCGCTCGCGCAAGACCAACCCGGGCCAAGCCTGTCGCTCGACCTCGATGTCATCGCCAAGCAGCTCGACATCGCGCGCAACCAGATCCAGCCGAGCCTTGGCGCCAGCGTTTACCAGTTCAGCCGGCCGGCGATCGAGAACCAGCCGCAGGGCGACAATGCGCCCTTGAACCAGGTGCTGCTGCAGGCCCCGGGGGTGACGCAGGATTCGTTCGGCCAGCTGCATGTCCGCGGCGATCACGCCAATCTGCAATTCCGTCTCAACGGCGTGCAATTGCCGGAAGGCATCAATGTGTTCGGCCAGGCGCTGGAGACCCGCCTTGCCAACTCGATCGCGCTGATCACCGGGGCACTGCCGGCGCAATACGGCTTCCGCACCGCCGGCATCATCGATATCCAGACCAAGACCGGCACGATCGACCCGGGCGGTTCGGTGTCGATGTATGGCGGCTCGCACGGCTGGGCGCAGCCGAGCTTCGAATGGGGCGGCCGGGTCGGCCAGCTCGACTATTTCATCACCGGCGAATTTCTGCATAACACGATCGGCATCGAGAACCCGACAAGCAGCTATCACCCGATCCACGACGAGACGAACCAGTATCGTGGCTTTGCCTATCTCTCGGGCATCATCGACCCGACGGCGCGCGTCACCGGCATTTTCGGGACCTCGCGCAGCCAATTCCAGATACCGAACACGCCCGGCCTCATGCCGGGGCTCGGGCTCACCGTCAACGGCATCAGCGATTTCAACTCGGCGCAGCTCAACGAGAACCAGCGCCAGATCACCCATTACGGCGTCGTCGCGCTGCAGGAGAAGCTGGGCCCGAACTGCCTATCGGCGCAGCATCGCGACGGGATCGCAGCTCGACGGCAGCTATCAGGTAAGCCCAGACCACACCGTGCGCGCCGGCTATTTCCTGCAAGGCGAGCGTTCGATTTCGAGCACCAATTCGCTGGTGTTGCCGACCGATATGACCGGGGCGCAGATTTCCGATACGCCGTTCGCGATCCCCGACTCAAGCGGCAAGACCGGCTGGCTCGGCGGCGTCTATGCGCAGGACGAATGGAAGGTGCTGCCGCGCGTGACGCTCAATTTCGGCGCCCGCTTCGATATGGTCAGCGCATTCACGCATGAGAGCCAGCTGAGCCCGCGCGTCAATGTCGTCTGGCAACCGACGGACGCAACAACGATTCACGCGGGCTATTCGCGCTACTTCACGCCGCCGCCCTTCGAGCTGGTGGCACCGACGACAATCGCGCTGCTTGCCAACAGCACTGCCGCGCCCGCCGTGACCACGGACGACACGGTCAAGGCCGAGCGGTCGCATTATTTCGATGTCGGCGCGGCGCAGATCGTGCTGCCCGGTCTTAAGGTCGGCCTCGACGCTTATTACAAGATCGCCAAGCATCTGATCGACGAAGGCCAGTTCGGCGCGCCGATCATCCTGACGCCGTTCAATTATGCGCGGGGTTACGCCACCGGCGCGGAGCTGACCACCAGTTACGATATCGAGAACTGGTCGCTCTACGGCAATTTTGCGGCGTCGCAAGCGATGGGTAAGAAGATCGAATCCGGCCAGTTCAATTTCGCACAGGACGAGCTCGACTATATCGCGACGCACTTTATCCACCTCGACCACGACCAGACCTATACGGCCTCGGCCGGCGTCACCTACATGGTCCCGTGGACCAGGACAAAGCTATCGGCGAGCCTAATCTACGGCAGCGGATTGCGGGCCGAGGGCGACACCCCGAACGGCGCCAGTTTGCCGGATTACCATCAGATCAATCTGAGCATCGTGCAGAAGGTCGATACCGGCTGGTTCAAGGGGCTCGAATTCCGTCTTGATGTCGTCAATCTGCTCGACGAGAAATACCAAATCCGTAACGGCACCGGGGTTGGCGTTGGAGCGCCGCAATTCGGTCCGCGGCGCGCGCTCTTTGCTGGCCTCACTCAGCGGTTCTAGCAGTGAACGCTCTTCGGCTGCCGCTCATTGCCGTGCTCCTGAGTGGTTGCGCCGGTGTGCCGCCCGGCCTGGAGAACGAATGGGCGCGAAAGCAGGCGAGGCAATGGGATTTCGACATGTGTATTCAAGGCCATGTGCGAAATCCCTCAGCATGTTCCGCCGCGAGGGCCGCTTAGGACAAGGCCCTCAAAGAGTACAGAGCTGCAGCAAGCTCGCAGCAGCAGCGATGAGGCACCGCAATTCCGTCCACGACACGCCGCGTTTGCCGTGCTTACCCAGCGGTCCTAAGAGAAGAGCAGTGACACAGATGCAGAGGCTGGCCTGATGGAAGCGGCGCCAACTATCTCGGTCGTGAGCCTGTTTCTGAACGCCGATATTGTGGTCAAGGGCGTACTGCTCCTGCTGCTGGCCGCCTCGGTATGGAGCTGGGCCGTGATTATCGACAAGCTGTGGCGGCTCGGCGCGATCAGCCGTGCCGCGCGCGAGCACGAAGCGCGCGCCGCCGGTGCCAGCACGGCGGAAGAGCTGTGGGCCGGACCGCGAATGGCGCAAGACCCGGCGGCCCAGGTGATTGCCGCCGGACTACAGGAAAGCGCCGCTGGGGCGCCGCCGGATGGCGAAACCGCGGCCGAGCGGCGCGATCGGATCGAGCGCGCGATGCGTTTGACGCTCAACAGCGAGATGCGGCGCCTCGAAGCGCGGCTGCCTTTCCTCGCCACATTGGGTTCGGCGGCGCCGTTTATCGGGCTGTTCGGCACCGTGTGGGGGATCATGCGCAGCTTTGCCGGGATCGCCGCCGCCAACAACACGAGCATCGCCGTTGTCGCACCGGGCATCGCCGAGGCGCTGTTCGCGACGGCGATGGGGCTCGCCGCGGCGATCCCCGCCGTCGTCGCCTACAACAAGATCACCGTCGAGCTCGGCCGGTTCGCCGGCCGCATGCAGGGGCTGATCGGCCGCTCGGGCGGGCTCCTGGCGCGCGCCGCCGGAGTTTGAGCTATGGCCACCCTGCTGCCGCCGTCGGGGGAATCCGGCGAGGATCGATATCAGCCGCTCGCCGAGATCAATGTGACGCCGATGGTCGACGTCATGCTGGTGTTGCTGATCATCTTCATGGTGACGGCGCCCTTGTTGACGGTCGGGGTGCCGCTCGACCTGCCGAAGACGACGGCCGCCGAACTCCAGCAGCCCAAGGAGCCGATCGTCCTGAGCCTCGACCGCGAGGGCGGCAGCTTTATCGGCAACGAGCCGGTCGCTGCCGCCGATCTCAAAGACCGTCTCTCGCGGCTGGCGGCCGAGGACCCCGAGCGCATCGTCTATGTGCGCGGCGACCGCACGATCAGCTATGCCCAGCTGATGGACGCGCTGGGGCTTGTGAACACCGCCGGGTTCACCAAGGTGTCGCTGCTCGCCGAGGGGGCCAAGCCGCAGTGAGGTCGGTCCGGCTGCCGCTGGTGGCGTCGCTCCTCGGGCATGGCGGCGTCTTGGCGCTGCTAGTGGCATTCGCCGCCCAGCTACCGCCGGCGCCGTTGCCGCAGCCGCGCAAAAGCGGAATCGAGGTCCTGCTCGCGCCGCCGCCGCGGCCTATGGCGGAAACGCCGTCCCCCGCTCCGGAGCCGCCGCCCCCGCCGCCAAAGCCCCTTGTCCATAAACCGGTCGTCAAGCCGCCGCCCCAGCATCCGGCGCCACAGCCGGTGCGCGAGACGCCGCCGCCCCAGCCGGCTCCGCGGGCGGCGCCGCAGCCGGCGCCGGTGCAAACCGCCGTGGTCCCCCCGGCGCCGATGGCGGTACCGGCGCCCCACCCTGCCCCGACTGTCAGCCCCGGTTATCGCTCGCTGCTGAGCGCCTGGCTGGAGTCGCACAAGCGCTACCCCGAAAGCGCCCGAGCGCGGGGCGAGGAAGGCCGCGCCGTGCTGCGGTTTCGCGTCGACCGCTCCGGACGCGTGCTGAATTATGCGTTGGCGGCGGGCACCGGGTTCGCCGATCTCGACGCCGCGATCGACGCGATGATGCGCGGAGCAACGCTGCCGCCTTTCCCCGCCGATATGGCGGCGTCGGATGTCGAGGTCTCGGTGACCGTGCGGTTTTCGCTGACGCGCTGACCCGGCGCCGGGTTCGAAATCTGCCGCTGCGCTATTATGTTCTGTGAATGCAGCGCTCCCCGGCGCGTGGTGAGGCCCCCATGCACATCTACGTCATTCACGAGAACGCCGCCTGGCTCGAACCCTTGGCGCGGGCGCTCGACGCCGAGAAGGTACCGTGGCGCGACTGGTTTCTCGATCAGGGCATGTTCGACTTGTCAAAGCCGCCGCCCGCGGGTGTGTTTTACAACCGGATGAGCGCCTCCTCGCACACCCGCGATCACCGGTATGCCGCCGAACTGACGGCCGCAGTGCTGGCGTGGCTCGCGGGGCATGGCCGCCGCGTCGTCAACGGACCGCGCGCGCTCGACCTCGAGATCAGCAAGAGCCGGCAATATGCCGCGCTCGAAGCGGCCGGCATCCATACGCCGCGCACCGTACTGGTCGCCGGCAGACAGAATCTTGTCGCCGCGGCACGGCGGCATTTCGACGGCGGCCCGGTCATCCTGAAGCCAAACCGCGGCGGCAAGGGGCTTGGCGTCCGGCTGTTCCACACCGCCGAGGCGCTCGCGCTCTATCTTGACGGCCCGGAATACGAGGCGCCCGTCGATGGCCTCCATCTGCTGCAGCAATATGTCCGGTCGACCCAGCCGCTGATCACCCGCGCCGAGTTCGTGGGCGGCCGCTTCCTCTATGCGGTCGAGGTCGATACCAGCGAAGGTTTCGAATTGTGCCCGGCCGATGTTTGCGCTGTCGACGACGCGTTCTGCCCCGCGGGCCCGGAAGAACAGGCCACGCCGCGCGCCAAGTTCACGATCATCGAGGAGATCGATGCCGGGTTGAAGCAGCGCTATGAGACGTTTCTCGCCGCCAACGGCATTGAGGTGGCGGGCATCGAATTCATAAGCGACGCGGACGGCGTGACCTATACCTACGATGTCAACACGAATACGAACTACAACCCAGACGCGGAAGCGCGCGCCGGCCGTTCAGCGATGACCGCGCTCGCGCGCTTTCTCGGCGCCGAATTGGCACGCCTGCGCTGAAGTCCGGCGAAGACGCCCTTCAGGACATCTCGACGGTCGGCGTGAAGATATAGCCGCTGCCGCGCACCGTTTTGATCAGCGACGGGTTCTGCGGGTCGTCTTCGAGCTTGCGGCGCAGCCGGCCGACCTGCACGTCGATCGTGCGGTCGAATGGTCCGGCTTCGCGGTTGCGGGCGAGATCGAGGAGCCGGTCGCGCGAGAGGACCTGGTTGGGGTTGTTGACGAAGGCCGCAAGGAGATCGAATTCGCCGGTTGTGAGGCGCACCTCCTGGCCGGCGGGCGAGGTCAGCTCGCGGCTCGACAGATCAAGGTCCCAACCCGCGAACCGGGCATGCGTCCGGGCGGTCTGGTTCGGCTCGCCGGTGCGCGACTGAACCCGCCGCAAGACGCTTTTGACCCGCGCCAACAGCTCCCGGAGATGAAACGGCTTTGGCAGATAATCGTCGGCCCCCATCTCGAGGCCGATGATGCGGTCGACGGTCTCGCCGCGGCCGGTCAGGATGATGATGCCGATGCCGGACTCGTCGCGCAGCGAGCGTGCCAGGGTCAGCCCGTCCTCACCCGGCAGCATCAGATCCAGAATGACGAGATCGACATGCGACTGACCGAGCACCCGGCGCATGCCGCCGCCGTCGCTGGCTGTAGAGACGCGATAGCCTTCGCCGGTCAGGTATTCCTGGACGACGTCGCAGATCTCCTTCTGGTCATCGACCACCAGGATATGACCGTTATCGCTCATGCGCAGCGAACCTGCCCTGCGTGATCGATTGCCAACAGATCGAAGAAAGACGAGCGAAGGCGCTCCCGCAACATATAGGCCACCTCACACACGGTTACAATTTCTTACACAAATCCGAAGCGCCTGACATCAACCGATTACAGCCCCCCGATAAAGTTCGCCGCGACCGCTCATTCGGCAACAATTGGGAGGCGTTTTCGTGGGCGATATCTATCAGAGCATCGAGGCTGAGATCCCGCGGCTGCGTCGGTACGCGCGGGCATTGGCGCGCGATGTCGCCGCGGCAGATGATCTGGTGCAGGATTGCCTGGCGCGGGCCCTCGGTAAGCTTCATCTGTGGCAGGACGGCACCGATTTGCGGGCATGGCTGTTCACAATCCTGCACAACCAGTACGTCAATCAAGTGCGTCGCTCGGTTCGCGAGGGCGCGGCGGTCGGGCTCAGCGAAACCGAGCCGCTGCTGACGCGGGCTCCGCATCAGGGCAAGCGCTTGGAATTGCGCGACCTCGAACGCGCGATCCGCAAGCTCCCGGAAGAGCAGCGCGCCGTCATCCTGCTCGTCGGCCTCGAAGGCATGCGCTACGAGGAGGTCGCCGAGGTGCTCGGGGTTCCGGTCGGCACGGTCCGCTCGCGGCTATCGCGCGGGCGCGATGCGCTGCGCCGTCTGATGGGCGTCGTCCCGGACCGGCAAGCGGAGATCATCATGGCCGACCCCGCGGCATTGCGGCGCGCGCTGCAGCGCTTCCCGGCGCGGGCGGCGAATAGCGAACGCTACTACGCCCCGCGGGGCACGGAAGAGCCGGCGCGCACGGCCGATACGCTGGTCAACTGATCGCAGATCAACGGATCGCTGCCGCCTCGAAGGAGAAAGTCAACAGATCTGTGGAACGCATTCGCGCAAAACGCGTTTTCGACCATGCCGCAGCAATGCGGCATGTGGGCGGGGCCGGACCCTCGCCCTAAAACCCTGGTCCGGTTCGGCAAAGTCTCCCTGTCGCGGGTTTGCCACCCGCATCCTTGACCCGGGATCGGTTAACGCCGGTCCCGGTCTCTTTTTTTTAGAACTGAGCCGCCATAGCAGCCCCGGAACGCGGCACGGCGCGACCGCGTTGGCGAGCCGAGGCCACCCGAGCGGGAGGGGCAATGCTGGGACGCCACATCTACCGGGTTCATCCGACCGAAGGGCGCTGGACCGTGACCAAGGAAGGCGAGGGCCAGCCGCGAGGCGGGTTCGCCAACCGCGACGAGGCGTTGGCGGAAGCCCGGCGGCTGGCCGATGCCGACCAGCCGAGCAAGGTCACGATCGACAACGGCGACGGAATCATTTTGGAGGAGCACCTGCTGGGCCGCGATCTCAGCCAAGAAATGGAGAATTGACCGGCGCCGAGCGAATGCTTCTCATCGGCGGCTGAAGGGCCAGGCGAGCGCCTGCTGTGCGCGAGAGGGCAAGAGATGGCGATGACGGGTGCTCTCCCCAACCGCATCCGCATTGAACTCGGCGATATCACCCGGCTGACGGTCGATGCGATCGTCAATGCCGCCAATGCCTCCCTGCTCGGCGGCGGCGGGGTCGATGGCGCAATTCACCGCGCCGCCGGCCCGGAACTCCTCGCCGAATGCCGCGGGGTCGGCGGCTGCCCGCCGGGCGAGGCACGGCTGACCCGCGGCTATCGGCTGCCGGCCGGGCATGTCATTCATACGGTCGGTCCGATATGGCGCGGCGGCGATGCAGGCGAACCGGACATCCTGGCCCGCTGCTACCGCTCGTGCCTGGCAATCGCCCGCGAGCAGGGGTTTCAGACGATTGCCGTCCCCGCCATCGCGACCGGGGTCTACGGCTTTCCCCGCGACAGGGCGGCGCGGATTGCCGTGGCCGAAGTCGCGGCATACCTCGCCCAGAACGAAATTCCGGCGATAGTCATTTTTGTCTGCTTCGACGAGGCGAACCGCGACGCCTACAACGCCGCGCTCGGCCGCGGCAATTAGTCGAGGCGCTTGTTGTCGAGCTCGCGGTCGGCGCGCTCGCGCTCGCGCGTCGTGGTTTTGCGCTCTTTCTTGGTGCGGCCCGACGCGGCCCGGTTTTGCGCGGCGCGCTCCTCGGCCACGGATCGCTTCTTTGCCTTCCGGAAGCGGTTGAGATTGATCACCGTGGCCATTGCGTGCTCCCTGGATTTATTTTCGTCGAGATCTCGGGACCCGCGCCGGCCAGCTCGCCACCGCGGCAGCTGGCGAGCACGAACAGGCGAATCGCGCTCGATAAATTGCCGGCGCGCTCGGCATCGATCTGCGACAACAGCGCGTTGAGCGACAAATCGCGGCGCGCCGCGATCTCGGACAACGCCTGCCAAAACGCGGGCTCGAGCGAGATACTCGTTGCATGTCCCGCGATTCGCACCGACCGCTTGACGATCTCCTCATTGCCGCTCATCGCAAAAAGATGCCGGGCGCTAATCATTTTGCAAGAGTTTAGGGAAAAGAACTCTCTCTGGAGACTCGCGGCTTGAATTAGACGGGCTAATCCGCAAGGATCGGCCCTAACGGGGGAAGCTAATGCCGCCTTGCTCGCTCGCGGCGCCCGACGACGCGACTGGTCGTCGGGGACGCTCGGCAATGTCACGGATCGGCGGACTGAATTTAAGACGCGACAGCGTTCGAGGCCGGATGTGTGACCGGCCACAACTTCGGATTTAACAGCGATGCTCGGAAGAATGTTGGGTTTGCTGTCCGCCGACATGGCGATCGACCTCGGCACAGCCAATACGCTCGTCTATGTAAAGGGCCGCGGCATCGTCTTGAACGAGCCCTCGGTCGTCGCGATCGCCAGCGTCAAGGGCCGCAAGCAGGTCCTGGCGGTCGGCGAGGAGGCCAAGCTGATGCTCGGCCGAACGCCGGGTAATATCCAGGCGATCCGACCGTTGCGCGACGGGGTCATCGCCGATTTCGAGGTCGCGGAGGAAATGATCAAGCATTTCATCCGCAAGGTTCATAACCGGCGCAGCTTTGCCAGCCCGCAGATCATCATCTGCGTGCCGTCCGGCTCGACCGCGGTTGAGCGGCGGGCCATCCAGGAATCGGCGGAAAGCGCCGGCGCAAGGCGGGTTTTCCTCATCGAGGAGCCGATGGCGGCGGCGATCGGCGCCGGTCTGCCGGTGACCGAGGCAACGGGCTCGATGGTCGTCGATATTGGCGGCGGCACGACAGAAGTGGCCGTGCTGTCGCTCGGCGGCATCGTCTATTCCCGTTCGGTCCGGGTTGGCGGCGACAAGATGGACGAGGCGATCATCGCGTATATCCGCCGCAACCATAACCTGCTGGTCGGCGAGGGCAGCGCCGAACGCATCAAGAAGGAGATCGGCTCGGCCTGCATGCCGGAGGATGGCGAGGGCCGGGTCATGGAGATCAAGGGCCGCGACCTGATGAACGGCGTGCCCAAAGAAATCGTCATCAGCGAGCGCCAGATCTCGGAAAGCCTGGCGGAGCCGGTGGGCTCGATCGTCGAGGCGGTCAAGGTGGCGCTCGAGCACACCGCGCCCGAATTGGCAGCCGACATCGTCGACAAAGGCATCGTCATGACGGGCGGCGGCGCTCTCCTGAGCAACCTCGATTTTGTGCTGCGCCACGCGACCGGCCTGCCGGTCTCGATCGCCGACGACCCCCTGACCTGCGTCGCCCTCGGCACCGGGCGGGCGCTGGAAGAAATGAAGACGCTCAAAAATCTATTAATCAATATGTGGTAGAGCCTGTTTTTCGCGTAATAATGCCCGCTCGGGGAACCGGTCGGGGGGACCATGGGACCGAAAAACAGCTGCGTATCCGGCGCGAATCGGCGAGGGAGAGGCTGAATGATCCGCCTCTCGCCCCAGCTGCGTGCCGGCATCCAGCGCTCGACGCTGCCGGCCTTGATCCTGCTCTCCGGGGCGATGCTCGTCGCTGGCAAGACCGATCAGACGATGTTCGAGACCCTGCGCACCGGCCTGAGCGATGTTGCCGCACCGGCGCTCGATGTGGCGAGCCGCCCGCTTGGGGCCGCCGAGGCGGCGATTGACCGGGTCCGCGGCTTTATCGGGGTTTATCAGGTAAATCGCCGGCTTGAGGAAGAGAACCAGCGTCTGCTGCAATGGCAGCAGGTCGCGCTAAAGCTCACCACCGAAAACCGCCAGCTCCAGGGACTGCTTAAGGTCGTGCCCGATAGGGCGGTATCGTATGTGACCGCCCGCGTCATCGCCAATTCCGGCGGGGCCTATGTGCGCACCGTGATGATCAACGCCGGCAGCCAGGCAGGTCTCGCCCGCGGGCAGGCAGTGATCACCGGGGATGGGTTGGTCGGCCGCCTGACCGAGGTCGGCAGCCGTGCCGCGCGGGTCTTGCTGATCACCGATCTGAATTCGCGGATTCCAGTCAAGATCGAAGGCTCGAACACCGGCGCGGTGCTGGCGGGCGACAATTCCGAGCGACCGCGGCTCCTCTATGTCGGCTCGCCGGAGGCGCTCAAGATCGGCGACCGTGTTGTCACCTCGGGCGAAGGCGGCGTCTTCCCGCCCGATTTGCCGGTCGGCATGGTCAGCGCGGTCGGGCCAGCCGGCCCGCGGGTCGAGCCGTATGTTGAGCTGTCGCAGCTCGGCTATGTGTTGGCGGTCGATTACGGGCTCTCCGGCGCGCTGCCGCAACCGGTGCCTCCCGCCGTGCGACCGGGCCGCAAGAGCAAGGCGGCCAGTGAAGAACTCCAAACGCCTGCGCAACCGGCACGCTGAGGACGATGGCGCTCCGGGAGTTCACTGCACCCGAACTGCCTCGCGTGAACAGCAACGCGGCGCGGCTTGTCCCGATCCTGACCACGACCATCGCCGCGCTCGTGGCGATTCTGCCATTGCAGATCCCGGGCTATGCCGCACTGACCCCGGCCCTCGCGCTGATGGCGGTCTACCACTGGACGCTCTACCGGCCGGACCTGCTGCCGTCCTATGCCCTATTCGGGATCGGTCTTGGCGAGGACCTGCTGACTGGTTCGCTCGTCGGCGTCGGGGCTCTGACGCTCCTGGTCACCCGCGCCGTCGTGCTGCGTTCCCGGCGCCATTTTGTCGGACGCAGTTTTCCGGCTGTCTGGGCGGGATTTACGCTGGTCGGCGGCGGGATGATGCTCGGCCTCTGGGCCCTCCACTGTCTGCTCGAATCCAGCCTCATCAATCCGCGCAACACGATCTTCCGGATGGTGCTGACGATCGCGGTCTTCCCGGCCGCAAGCTTCCTGCTAGGTAGCACCCAGCGCGTGCTGATTGACGGGCCGCGGCTGATGCGCCGGCGCTAGGCCCGAGCGGACCCGTGTCGGCGCGCGAAAACAATCGACAGAAGCTGTTGACCCGGCGGGCGGCATTGCTCGCCGGCGGGCAAGCAGTGCTAGGCGGTGCCCTTGCCGCCCGCATGTACCAGCTGCAGATCCTCGACCGCGACAAATACGCGGTCATGGCTGAGGAGAACCGCATTAACGTGCGGCTTCTGACCCCGCCGCGCGGGCGCATCCTCGACCGCTTTGGCGCAGCGCTCGCCGACAACCGGCCCAATTATCGCGTCGTCGTCGTCCCCGAGCAGACCGGCAATCTCGAAGGCACCCTCAACGCGATCGCCAAATTGATCGAAGTGACCGAGGCCGACCGCCGGCGCATCATGCGCGATGTCCAGCGCAAGCACGCCTTTGTCCCGCTCGTTGTGCGCGCCAATCTGAGCTGGCAGGAGATGGCGCGGATCGAGGTCGCGATGCCGGAATTGCCCGGTGTCGCCATCGAGCAAGGGTTGATCCGCGAATATCCTTATGGGACCGGAGCTTCGCATGTGCTCGGTTATGTCGCGCCGGTATCGGAGAAGGAACTGACCGGCGATCCGCTTCTGGAATTACCGGATTTCCGCATCGGCAAGAACGGCGTCGAAAAGGCGCTGGACCCGCAGCTGCGCGGCGGTGCCGGCACGAGCCAAGTCGAGGTCAACGCCTTCGGCCGCGTCGTCCGCGAGATCGCCACAACGCCGGGACAGCCGGGCCGCGAGATCGTGCTCAGCCTTGACGCCGCGTTGCAGGAATTCGTCGTGAAGCGCTGCTCCGTCGAGCAGAGCCTCTCCTGTGTCGTGCTCGACGCGTTGACCGGCGATGTGCTGGCGATGGTGTCGAGTCCGAGCTTTGATCCGACGCAATTCGCAACCGGCCTCACCCCTGCACTATGGCAGGAGCTGTCGACCGATCCGCGCAACCCGCTGACCGATAAGGTCATCGCCGGCGTCTATCCGCCGGGATCGACATTCAAGCCGGTCGTGGCCCTGGCGGCGCTCGAAGCGGGCGCGATGACGCCCGACACATCGGTCGGCTGCCCGGGCTATTTCTCGCTCGGGAATGCGACCTTCCATTGCTGGCGCAAAGAAGGCCACGGTGCGATGCGCCTGCATGACGGGATCAAGAAATCCTGCGACGTCTATTTCTATGAGACCGCGCGGCGCGTCGGCATCGACCGCATCGCAGCGATGGCGCGGAAGCTCGGCTTCGGCAGCCCGGTCGGGCTCGATATCCCGGGCGAGCGCGGCGGCACGATCCCGGACCGGGAGCGTCAGGCGGCGCTGACCGGGGTTGCGTGGCAGCCGGGAGAGACGCTGATCGCCGGCATCGGGCAGGGCTCGGTCACCGCGACCCCGATCCAGCTCGCGACAATGGCGGCCCGGCTCGTGACCGGCCGGGCAGTCGTGCCGCGCCTGTTCCGGCCGGAGGGCCGCCTCGCCCCGGGCGGCGATGTTCGAACCCCATCCTTTCCGGAACTCGGCATCAACCCGCGCTGGCTTGCCCTCGTGCTCGACGGCATGAACGCCGTCGTCAACGAACAGGGCGGCACGGCCTATGCGGCGCGCATCACCGACCCGGCGATGGCGATGGGCGGGAAATCGGGCACGTCGCAGGTCAGGCGCATCAGCGCCGCCGAGCGCGAGCACGGCATTCGCAAGGGCACCGCGGTTCCCTGGAAAGAGCGCGACCACGCGCTGTTCATCTCGTTTGGGCCGGTCAACGCGCCGCGCTACGTCTGCGCCGTCGTGGTGGAGCATGGCGGCGAAAGCGGCGGCGGCGGCTCCGCAGTCGCCGCGCCAATCTGCCGCGATGTGCTCACCGAGACGCAGAAGCGTGACCCGGCCCGGCGCGTGCCGCAGCCCGCCATTGCCGAGAATGCGCCCGCGACGCAATCGGCGCCGCCCCCCACGCGCTCCGATCCTCGCCGCGGCTGAGCGATGGCGAGCCTCTCCGTCGATATCGGCCAGCGCCGGTTGAGTTTGGCGGACAAGCTCCGTGGCATCCAATGGGGCCTCGTCATCCTGATCGCTGCGATCTCGGGCATCGGCTTCGCAATGCTGTATTCGGCCGCGAACGGCAGTCTGCAGCCCTGGGCGTCGCGGCAGATGACGCGTTTTGCGATGGCTTTCGTGCCGATGCTGATCGTCGCTCTCGTGGACATCCGGCATTGGTTCCGCAGCGCCTACTGGATCTACGCCGTTGCGCTGGTGCTCGTCGTCGCGGTCGATCTGCGCGGCTTTGTCGGCATGGGGGCGCAACGCTGGATCGACCTTGGCGTGATCCAGCTCCAGCCCTCGGAAATCATGACAATCGGCCTCGTGCTTGCCTTGGCGCGCTATTTCCATTGCGTGCCAAACGAGAATGTCGGCCGGATCTCGCGACTCATTCCGCCGGTGATGATGATCATGATCCCGGTGGCTCTGGTGCTGAAGCAGCCCGATCTCGGGACGGCGATGCTGCTCCTCGCCTCGGGCGCGATCCTGTGCTTCCTCGGCGGCGTCAAGCTGCGCATGTTCGCCTTGGCCGCCGCCACGGCCGGGATCGCGGCCCCGATCGCCTGGCGGTTCCTGCGCGATTACCAGAAGACCCGCCTCTATACCTTTCTCGACCCGGAGCAGGATCCGCTCGGGGCCGGGTACCACATCACCCAGTCGAAGATAGCGCTCGGCTCCGGGGGAGTTTTCGGCAAGGGCTTCCTGCTCGGGACGCAGACCCATCTGAGCTTTCTGCCGGAGAAGCAGACCGATTTCATCTTCACGATGATCGCGGAGGAATTCGGGCTCGTCGGCGGCCTGGTCCTGCTCGGGCTGTATGTGGTCGTGATCGGCTATGCCTTTTCGATCGCCCTGCGGAGCCGCAGCCTGTTCGGACGGTTGCTCGGCCTGGGAATTGCCGCCAGTTTCTTTCTCTATGCCTTCATCAATATAGCAATGGTCATGGGCCTCATTCCGGTCGTCGGGGTGCCGCTACCGCTGATTTCCTATGGCGGAACGGCTATGATTACGATGATGCTGGGGTTTGGCCTGTTGATGAACGTCGGGGTCCACCGCGATGTTCGCATAAGCCGGCGGGGCGAGAGCGAGCTCGGCTGACACCCTGGCAGGTTCGGGCACGGACGCTGCGAGGAGAGGGCCTTGGCCGAAGAGAAGGAAGCGGCAGATCCGGGACGGCGGCTGCATGTGACGGTGCTGCTCGTTGCCTCGCGCCGCGCGCTCGACAACGCCCTCGAAGAGCTCGGTTTTGCGGAGGATGACGACCGAGTGATCGAGCATGACGGGCGCCTGGCCTTTCTGACCTGCACGCATGACGACGACTGCGACGACCTGTTCGCGCTGATCAGCGAACTGTCCTCCCGCGGCGAGAGTTGGGAATTGCAGTCGCGGATCGACACCGAAAGCGGGCGCGCGGTCTACCAGTCCTTGGCGCGGCACCGGCCGGTCGAGGCGGTCGACGCGGCGGTCGAGGAGGAAGCCGAGCCCGAGCCCGGCGAGGCGGCGGCGCACGATGTCGAGAGCGGCGAAGGTCTGCAGGCCCTGAAAAAGGCATTGCGGCGGATCGAGCCGGCCGAGGCATTCGCAACGATCCGGCCGGGCCGCGACGGGCGGGTCACCGCGCGTATCCTGCGGCGCGGCTCCAGGCGGCTGATCGCGTCAGCGAGCGCGTCGGACGAGGCGACGTTGCGCGGCGTGCTGCGCGAGATCCTGCCCAATGTCATGCTCGACGTGGCGATGAAGCCGCCGAGCTGACATCCGCACCTCTTCCCGCTTTGTTCAAATTGGTTTAAGCGGCTAGGCCGCGCTTTTTGAGGAGCGGCGCGACTTCCGGATCGCGGCCGCGGAAGGCGCGATAGAGCTCCATCGGATCGGCGGTATCGCCGGCTGAGTAAATCGCCGCGAGCCGCTCCGCCAGATCGGGAGCGAACGGATCGCCTCTCTCGGCGAAGGCGGCGAAGCCGTCCGCATCGAGTACCTCGGCCCAGAGATAGGCGTAATAGCCGGCCGCATAGCCTCCCCCAGCGAACAGATGCCCGAAATGCGCCGGCCGGTGCCGGAGACCGATTTCCGGCGGCAACCCGACTTTCGCGGCAAATTCCGTCTCGAACGCGTCGATATCGAGGGTGCCCAGTTCAGCGCGGGCGTGCAGGTCGAGATCGACGTCGCGCAGGCGGCGTACTCGACGGTCGCGAAACCCTGGTTGAAGGTGCGGGCGGCGAGCAGCCGCTGCAGGAGCGCCTCGGGCAAGGGCTCGCCCGTTTGGTAATGCCGGGCGTAGCGGCGCAGCGTGTCGGGCACTTCGAACCAGTGCTCGAAGACCTGCGACGGGAATTCAACAAAGTCGCGCCGTACCGCGGTGCCGGATTGCGACGGGTAGCGGACGCGCGACAGGAGACCGTGCAGCCCGTGGCCAAACTCGTGGAACAGCGTGCGCGCGTCGTCGAAGCTGAGAAGCGTCGGGTCGCCCTTCGAGAAATTGTTGTTGTTGACGACGATCGGCAGTACCTCGCCGTCCAGGCTTTGCTGCTCGCGGTAGCTGCTCATCCAGGCGCCGGAATGCTTTCCCGGCCGCGCAAAATTGTCGTGCAGAAAGAGGCCGATCGGGCGATCGGCGGCGTCGCGCACCTCATAGGCGCGCACATCCGGGTGATAGACTGGGCAGTCGCGGCGCTCGATAAAGCGCAGGCCGAACAGCCGCCCGGCCGTGTCGAACGCCGCCTGGACGATGTTGTCGAGCACGAAGTACGGCTTTACCGAAGCCTCGTCGAGCGCGTATTTCGCCTGCCGCACCTTCTCGGCGTAATAACGCCAATCCCAGGGCGCGATCGGCTCGTTGAGGCCATCGGCGCGAGCCATCGCCTCCAGCTCGGCGCGCTCTTCGGCGGCCTTGCGCTTGGCCGGCCCCCAGACGGCATGGAGCAACGCCGCGGCCGCTTCCGGGGTTTTTGCCATCGTATCGTCGAGGCGGTAGGCCGCGAAACTGTCGTAGCCGAGAAGCCGCGCCTGCTCGGCCCGCAACGCCATGATCTCGCCGATCAGCTTCCGGTTATCGTGATCGCCGGGATGCGCGCCGCGCGCCGTCCAGGCCTCGTGGGCCGTTCGGCGCAGATCGCGGCGGGCCGAAAAGCTCAGAAACGGCTCGACCGAGGCGCGCGACAGGGTAATCGCGTAATGGCCGTCAAGGCCGCGCGCCTTGGCCGCCTCCGCCGCAGCGGCGCGGGCGAAATCGGGCAGGCCCGCGAGGTCGCCTTCCTCGAGCATAAGGCGCCACTCGTCTTCATCATGCAGCACGTTTTGACCGAACAACGTGTGCAGGCTCGCGAGGCGCGCGGAAATCTCGGCCATGCGCGCCTTCTGCGCCGGATCGAGCAATGCGCCGGCGCGCACGAAGTTGAGATGGTGGCGATCGAGAAGCCGAAGCTGCTCGGGCGCGAGACCGAGCTGGTCGCGGCCCTGCCACAGCGTGTCGATGCGCGCGAAGAGGCCGGGATCGAGCATAATCCGGCTGCGGTGCGCCGCGAGCTTTGGCGCGTAGTCCCGGTCGAGCGCATCGAGCGCCGGGTTTGTCGCGCTCGAGGTCAGGTTGTTGAAGACGCGGCTGACGCGGCGCAGCAGCCGCCCGCTGCGCTCCAAGCCCTCGACCGTATTCGTGAAATCGGGTGCTTCGGAGGAGCCGGCGATGCCCTCGATTTCGGCGATGTGCTCCGCCATGCCGCGGTCGAAGGCGGGCGGAAAATGCTCCGGCCGGATACGGTCGAAGGGCGGCAGCTCGAACGGCGTGTTCCAGGCTTCGAAGAACGGGTTTTCGGTCATTGGTGCACTAATTTTCGAAAGAGGTCAGGGAGATTCTATTGTCGCTGTGCTTCTCGCAATGGCAGCTTAGATGGACGTCATCGCGAGCCAAGCAAAGCAATCCCCGCGAAGGCTACGCGATGAGGCGGTCGAGGTCGGAATGCGGCGGTGAAAAGCCGGGGAAGATCGTCGCCAGCGCACGATCGGGGAGACGCAGATGGCGCGCGACGACCGGCGCCAACACGGCACGGAAATCGGTCGTCACAGCAAGATCGCGGCTTTCGTAGAGCGCGTCCGATCCAAGGCCGGGCCACTCGCCGTACACCCGGCCGCCCTGCACGGCGCCGCCCAATACCCAGATGACATTGCCGTGGCCGTGATCGGTGCCGCCATCGCCGTTCTCGCGCACCGTGCGGCCGAATTCGGACAGCACGACAATGGCGGTGTCCCGCCAATCCGCGCCGAGCGCTTTGGCGAACGCTGCGAGCCCGTCACCGAGGGGGCGGAGCCGCTCCGCCAACTGCCCAGCATGACTGCCCTGGCGCACATGAGTGTCCCAGCCGCCGAGGCTGACAAGGGCGAGACGGATCTTGCGGTTGTGCGCCATAAGCCCGGCAAGCCGCGCCGCCACGGCCGGAAAACCGTTGGGCGCTGGCGCCCCGCCATCGGCCGGGTCGGGGGGCGCGGGCAATCCGGCGATCAGCTCGGCGCGCGCCTTGCGGCCCTGACGATACGCCTGGCCGATCGCGTCCTTGCCGGCATAGAGGCGGTCGAAAGCGCTGGCGATTTCGGGCTTGTCGATCGCGAGCGGTGTTGCGGCGGCCGGGCCGAGAGGCAGGTTGGCGACCGGCATGCGGCCCTTCAGGATCTGCGGCAGGATCGGGCCAACCGCGACGGCCTCAGTCGGATCACGCGACAGGCCAGGCATCGCCGCGAGCAGGCGGTTCATCCAGCCATCGGCGGTGGCGCGGCGTCCCGGCGTGCCGTTTTCGATAAAGAGCTGGGCGTCGAAATGCGAGCGCGTCGGGTCGGGCGAGCCCGCGGCGTGCACAAAAGCGAGCTGTTTTTCCTGCCACAACGGCATCAGCGCGGCGAGCGCCGGGTGCAGGCCGAAATGCCCGTCGAGCGGGAGCGCGCCCTCCGCCGCGCCGGGTTTTGCGATCGCGATTGTCGGGCGGGCGGCGTAATAGGCCTCATCGCCGTGCGGCACGACGACGTTGAGACCGTCGACCGCGCCTCGCAACAGCACGACGACAAGCCGCTTCGGCGCGCCGTCGGCCGAGACGGCCCAGGCGCTGCCGCTCAATGCGGCCAGCGAAGCTCCTGCCGAGAAGCCGAGGAAATCGCGCCGGTGCATCGTCTTCCTATCGCCGCATGAAATCGGGGCTGCCGAGGATCAAGGCGGCCTTTAGTTCCGGCGGCGCCTGCGTCACGGCGAGATGGGTTCTTCCGCTCAGGCCTTTGCCCAAGGTGGCGAGGAGCGGCGCCGCTTCGACGGGTTTCGCGCCCTCGACGACCGGCAGGTTGCCGCCGGCGAGCGCCTTGGCGAAATTGACGCGCAGCAGGCTGGCATCGGGGCTGAGCCACGCCGCCTCGGTGTCGCGGTAGCCGTCGGGTGTCATACAGCCGTAGAGCGGCTGTCCGAGCCGCGTCATCGCGCCGAGCAGCGGCTTTGGATCATCGACCTGCGCACCGGCGGCGCGTGCCGCGGACAGCACAAAGCGGTAGGGCGATTTGTATTTCGTGCCGGTGCTATCGCGGAATTCGCGGCTGGCGAACAAGGTCTTCAGCACGGATTTGATATCGCCGTCGGTCTCCTGGAATCGCGCGGCAAGCCGATCGACGAGGGCCGCCGGCGGCTGGTCGGCGATAAAGTACTGCGCCAGCGCGAAGGCGATATGACGCGCGGTCGCCGGGCTTTTCGCGAGGATATCGAGCGCGGCCTCACCTTCCGCTTCGCCATTCCCAGCGATGTCCTGACCGAGGAAATGCTTGTCGCCATTGTCGTGACGCGCGGGATAGAACACGAACCCACTGCCCGAAACCGGCAACGCGTTTGGCCGCGCGAGCCCCCAGCCGGTCAGGATGCGCGCCAGCGCGACGACATCGTCCTGCGTGTAGCCGCCATCGGCGCCGAGCGTGTGCAATTCCATCAGCTCGCGCGCATAGTTTTCGTTGATCCCAGCCTCGCGGCCGTTCAAGCCCTTGCTGCCGGCAGCGGCGTTCTGCGCGTTGTCGAGATAGAACAGCATCGCCGGGTGGTGCGCAGTCGCGCCGAGAAGATCGCGGAAACGTCCCAGCGCGTGGGGGCGGATCGCCTCGGCCTCGTAGGCGCCGATCCACAGCCGGTCGAGCGCCTTGTTCGCGAAGACATTGAAATGGTTGTACCAGAAATCGACCATGACCTCCTGCAGCTGGCGCGGGCTGTAGAGGGCGCGCCAGATGCGGGCGGTCTGCGCCTGTTCGAGGATCAGCCGGGCATGCTGGCGCCGCGCCTTCTGGTCCTCGGGCGAGGGCTGCATGCCATCGGTCGCGCGCAGCGGCCCGTATTCGGCGAAGAGCTGCACCGGATCGAGCTTGAGCGTCTCGAGGGCAGCGAGGCGGTCGGTCAGTGCGGACGGTTCGGGCATCGAGGCAGGATCGAGCTGCTCGGCGATGTAGCGGTCGATGCCGAGCGCCTTGATGTGCTTGACGTCCGCCGCGCTCGGCCCAAAGGCCAGCCGATCGAGAATGTGCAGAATCTGACGGTCCGAGGAGCGACCGGCAGCAACAGCCGCTCCGCAAAACCCGAGAAACAGCAGAACCACCACGGTCATCCTGGCGAAGGCCGGGATCCACCGTTCAGGTGCTCGTGCCTCTGATGAGTGGGTCCCGGCCTTCGCCGGGACGACGGAATTGGCGAAACGGGTTCTCATAGGGACATTCAGTCGTATTCTCGTTCTACACGCCAACAGTGTGGCGGCATCCCCGCGTTAACCGCGTTGCTTGCGTTTGGCGCGGAAGTCGGGGCGGCGCTTTTCAAGGAAGGCGGCCGTGCCCTCCTTCGATTCCTCGCTGTTGTAATAAAGCGCCAGCGCCTCGAAGCCCAAGGCGCCGATGCCGCGGATATTGTCGCTGTCGGCGTTAAAGGAGCGCTTCGCGATCGCGATCGCAGTTGGGCTGAGCGCCAGGATCTCGCGGCACCACGCCTCGACCTCGGCATCAAGCTGCTCGGCGGGCACGACCTTGTTGACGAGGCCCATCTGAAACGCCTCGGCGGCGGTATAGCGGCGGCACAGAAACCAGATCTCGCGCGCCCGCTTGTCGCCGACATGACGCGCGAGAAACGCGGTGCCCCAGCCGGGATCGACCGAGCCGACGCGAGGTCCGACCTGGCCGAAGACGGCCTTTTCGGAGGCGATCGTCAGGTCGCAGACCGTCGCCAGCACGTTGCCGCCGCCGATCGCGTAGCCCTGCACCTTGGCGATGACGGGCTTCCGGCTCTCGCGAATCATGCCGTGCAATTCCTCAATCGGCAGACCGACGAGACCGCGGCCGCCATAGCCCTTATCGGATTGCGAGCCGCTGGCGCGCGCCGAATTGTCGCCGCCCGAGCAGAAGGCGCGGTCCCCGGCCCCGGCCAGCACGACAACGCCGATATCCTCATCCTCTTCGGCGTCGCGCATGGCGTCGAGCATCTCCTCGACGGTGTCGGCGCGAAACGCATTCAGCACCGTCGGGCGGTTGATCGTGATCGTCGCGATGCCGTCGCGCTTGTCGTAGAGGATGTCCTGATAGGCCATGGGGGCTCAGCTCCGGAGGGTCGATACCGGCCTCGGACGATGCGGCGGAAGCTGCCGGCGGCGCAAGGCCTGCGCTGATTACTCTGCTGGTTCGTGCAGGCGGGCTCCGGCGGCGCTGTGCGGTTGTGGAGCCGGTGGGAGCCGAACGAACTCGAACAGACGCGTCAGGCTGGCCAGAACGGCGATACCGGCAAAGCCGGCGGCGATCAGGATCGCGGTCGCCGCGCCATGACCGCCGCCCGCGACGCCGAAGACGAGCGCGACGAGGGCCGCGCCGATCGACTGGCCCAACAGGCGCGCCGTGCCCTGGATCGCGCCGGCGCCACCGCTGCGATGCCGGGGCGCGCTCGCGACGATGGCGCGATTGTTGGGCGACTGGAACAGGCCGAAGCCCGCGCCGCACAATGCAACCCGCCAGACGATGTCGGCCGTCGCCGGGTGCGCCGGCAACAGCGCCAGTAGCACAAAACCGCTCGCCAGCACCGCGAGGCCGATGCCGCCGAGAATGCCGGCGGGGTGGCGATCGGCGAGATAGCCGGCGATCGGCGCCAAGATCGCGGTCATGACCGCCCAGGGCGTGATCAGGAGACCGGTCTCGACCGCCGAGGCGCCGATCACGTCGTGGAAGTAGAAGGGCAAGGCGACAAAGGCGATCCCCTGCGCGACAAAGCTGCACACGGAGGTCGTGACCGACAAGGTAAAGATCGGCCGGGCGAACAGATCGACCGGCAGAAGCGGCATCGCCTGGCTGAGCTGGCGGCGCACCAGGAGCCAGCCGACCGCGACGCCGCCGGCGAATTCGGCGGCGATCGCGGCGATTGCCTGGTGGTGGCCGATACCGTTGATGCCGGTAATCAGCAGACCGAACATCGCGGCGCAGAGGAGCGCGCTCCACAGATCAAAGCGATGCTCGCTCGGCGCTGTGTAGGGCAGATACCGGAACGACAGCAGAAGGGTGACGATGCCGATCGGCACGTTGATCGCGAAGAGCCACGGCCACGCCGCTACCGCCAGGATCGCCGCCGCGACGCTCGGGCCGGCCGCCGACGACACCGCCACGACGAACGACACCAGGGCGATGCCGCGGCCCAATTGGCGGCGCGGATAGGTAAAGCGCACGAGCGCCGTGTTGACGCTCATCACCCCGGCGGCGCCGAGCCCCTGCAGGGCACGGCCCAGGGTCAGCATGTCGAGCGAGGTCGCGAGCGCGCTGACCAGCGCCGCCGCGGTGTAGAGCACGAGGCCGAAACGGTAGACCCGGCGGTAGCCAAAGATGTCGCCGAATGAGGCGAAGGGTAGCAGCGCGATCATCACCGCTAGCTGATAGGCGTTGACGACCCAGATCGAATCGGCGGCGCTGGTGTGGAGATCCTTGGCGATCGACGGCAAGGCGACATTGACGATGGCGGTGTCGAGGCACGACATCGCCAGCCCGACCATCAGGGTCAGGATCGCCCCCTCCCCGCATACGGGGAGGTGGCGAGCGAAGCGAGTCGGAGGGGGCGGTAGCAGCGCGCTCGGTAGCGACCACGCCCCCTCCACCATGCTTCGCATGGTCCCCCTCCCCCGCTTCGCGGAGGAGGAACCAAACGCCGTTTCCAGCGAGCCGCGGTGCGGGAGAAGAGCTTTAGGTGGGCGGGAGGTTGAGGAGCCGGCGGGCGAGGGTCAGATGCGGCTTATCGATCATCTTGCCGTCGAGCGCCAGGGTGCCGGCATTCGGGTTGCCGGCGAATGCCGCGATGACCCGCTCCGCCCATTCCCGTTCCGCGGCGCTGACCGAAAAGGCTTCGTTGATGATGGCGAGCTGCGCCGGATGGATCGCCATCTTCGCGGCGAAACCCGAGCGCCGCGCCGCGAGGCATTCCGCCTTGAGCCCCTCCGGGTCCTTGAAATCGGTGTAGATCGTGTCGATCGCCGTGACTTCGGCGGCGGCAGCCGCCAACAGGCAGAGCGAGCGCGCGAGCTGGTAGGGGCCGTCATACGCGCCATCGATTGTCTTGTTGTTGCCGCCGAGGCAGGCCGAAAGATCCTCGGCGCCCCAGGTGATCGCTTCGAGCCGCGGTGACACGCCGGCATAGCCGCCGAGCGCAAAGACCGCCTGCGGCGTCTCGGTCGCGATCGCGATAATGCGGATCTTGCCGAGCGGCGCGCCTGCCGCCGCCTCGAAGGCGGCGAGGTAATGGTCGAGCGTGCGGACATCCTCGGGCATGCATTTCGGCAAGAGGATGCCGTCAGGGCGACCGGCAACCGTGGCGCCGAGATCGTCGAGCGCAAGACCGCTCGCCAGAGGATTGACGCGGACATAGCGCAAGAGGCGGTCAGCACCGTGCGCCTCGAGAAAGTCGCGCGCGAGACGCCGGGCGGTCGGGCGGTTCGCGGCGGCGACCGAGTCTTCGAGATCGAGGATCAGCGCGTCGGCGCCGCTGTCGATGCCGCGCGCCAATTTCCGTTCGCTATCGGCCGGGACGAACAGCATCGAGCGCATGAGCTCCTCCTATCGAACCGTCATTCCGGGATTGCCGAAGGCGCGGCCCGGAATCCATGAACACCGGTCTCTGGAAATGGATTCCGGGCTCGCCGCTGCGCGGCGCCCCGGAATGACGAAAGGGTTACACCGGTTTTGTCTTCATCAGCGCGGCGCGGCGGCAGACCGCGACCTGCTCGCCGCGCTGGTTCAGCCCGACATGCTCGAACTCGACGATGCCGGCATCCGAACGCGATTTGCTGCGCCGCGTCGAGATCACCGTCGTGCGCGCCCGGACCGTGTCGCCGTGAAACACCGGCTTCGGGAAGCGCACATCGCTCATGCCGAGATTGGCGACGGTCGTGCCCAATGTCGTGTCGCCGACCGTCATGCCGATGACGAGACCCAAGGTGAAGATGCTGTTGACGAGCGGCCGGCCGAATTCGGTCGTGCGCGCGAATTCAGCGTCGAGATGCAGCGGCTGCGGGTTCATCGTCAATGTCGTGAACAGCACATTGTCCATCTCGGTGACAGTGCGCGTCACCGCATGCTCGAACACCTGCCCCTCGGTGAACTCCTCGAAATAGAGGCCTGCCATCCGTCACCTCCCGCCGATTATTGGCCGCCGATTATTGGCCCTTGAATACGGGACGGCGCTTTTCGTTGAAAGCGGTGACCGCCTCCTTGTGATCCTCGGTGAAGGCGCAACGCGCCTGATGCGCGGCTTCGAGCTCGAGCACGGTCTGGAACGGCTCGGTCTCGGCGACGAGCAGGTTGCGCTTCATGTAGCCAAGCGCGATGCGCGGACCGTCGGCGATGCGCCGGGCCAGCGCCGTCGTCTCGGCCTGTAATTCGTCATCTGCAACGACGCGGTTGACGATGCCGAGCCGGCCCGCTTCCTCCGCGTCGATAATGTCGGCGGTGAAATAGAGCTCGCGCGCCTTGGCGGTGCCGACGAGACGCGTCAGGCTCCACGAGCCGCCGTAATCGCCGGAATAGCCGATGCGGGCAAAGGCGGTGCCAAACCGCGCCGATCTGCCGGCGATGCGCAGATCGCAGGCGAGCGCGAGGCCGAGCCCGGCGCCGGCGACCGGGCCGTTGATCGCGGCGATGACGATCTTTGGCATGGTGCGCAGCAATAGCGGCAATTGATGCGAGCGGCGCAGCCCCTCGGCGCGGTCCTCGATGGTCTGGTCGCGGCCGCGCGCCTCCATCGTCTTGACATCGCCGCCGGCGCACCAGCCGCGCCCGGCGCCGGTGATGACGATCGCGCCGCAATCGCGGTCGGTCGAGAGGCGCTCCAGCGCCTCCTTGAGGCCCTCCGTCATCGCCGGCGACAGCGCGTTCAGGCGCTCCGGCCGGTTCAGGGTCAGGGTCGTGATGCCGTTGTCGCTGGTTTCGAGCAGGTCGGCCATGGGGTCTCTCCTGAAAGGCGCTGCCCGATCATAGCGGGATTTGTCGGCGGCGCACCCGAAGAGGCGGGAGCTTGTCCCGTGTGCCCGGGCTCAGGTCCGGGCGAAGGAGGGACCTCATCAAGAGCGAGGTAGAAGGTCCATCCGGTTTCTGCGACAACGAGCAAGCAATCTCGCCGGAGTGGGACTTGGAAACGGTTCGCGTCGTCTGCGCGCATGACTGTCCCGACATGTGCTCGCTGTTGGCCGAGGTCGAGAACGGCCGCGTGTTGCGCATCAAGGGTGATCCGGAGCAACCCTTCACGGCGGGTTTTGCCTGCGCCAAGGTCAACCGCGACGCCGAACTCGTGCATTCGCCCGAGCGCCTCGAAACCCCGCTGCGCCGGACCGGGGCCAAGGGCGAAGCTAAATTCGCGCCGATCAGCT
>WNGC01000649.1_pt1 | contig 25687 bp, 28 predicted proteins | sample 5400051 | NCBI WGS metagenome assembly WNGC01 (sample SAMN13153368, study PRJNA577476) | soil metagenome | isolation source: 20 cm soil or saprolite under grassland replicate 2 | place: USA:California | collected 2016-06-15
GCATGTGGCAAAGCACAATTTCGCTTCGATACGTGTCTTACAAAAATGCGGATTCCAACTTGCACGAGAGGATATGTGCGATGGCGATGATGGCGAAGAACTTGTTATGGAGCTGCGCTCAGATCGTTGCGCCACGGCCCGCCAATAAACCCACAAAGACCTAACCATGCGATGGAGCGAACGGCGGACCGTTGTACCCTCCACTTTTTGAGATGACTTCCACACTTTCAGTCCGAGCGACGCGCGCCCTCGTCCGCCGTCGCTCATCTTATTCTCGTTAGATGATGTCATCAACTGAGTCGGCGGCGGTTGAGTAATGCGCTGCAAACCTAATTCGTTAGGCTTGCCTATGATTCGCGTGCTGTGCAACGCAGCGAAAGCGTGCGCAAAAACTTGTTAGGCAGTTAGAAATTAAAAGCGCGACTCTTTTTCAAGCGCGCGCGCGTGAGGTAGTTACAGTTGGCGCGAAACAGAAACCCTGCTTGCGAATCGACGGCACAAGCGACACCCTTGTGCCACATGAAAACTTTTACCCTCCGAGAAATCGCCAGCCTGACCCACGGAGAGTTACGCGGCGATCCGGAACGACAGATTGTCGGCGCCGCCCCACTGGCTGAAGCAACCCAAGGCGAAATCAGCTTTTTCGGGAACCCACGATACGCAACTCAGTTACGGGCGACCCGGGCGTCGGCTGCTTTTGTTCCGCTCGATTATGCTGAGGGGACGACGATCGATCAGATCCGCGTTCAAGCGCCGGCGAAAGCGTTTGAACAAATGGTTCGTCAATTTGCACCGCCGCCTATCAGTTTTGCTCCTGGCGTTCACCCAAGTGCCGTGATCGATCAGACGGCGAAACTCGGCAGGTCCGTTTCGATTCAGCCCTTTGTTGTTATAGAAGCCGGGGTGGAAATCGGGGACGAAACCGTCATCGGCGCTGGAAGTTATATCGGTCACGGAACCACCATCGGGCGGAATTGCATAATTTATCCGCAAGTGAAGATTCGGGAGCGGACCAGGATTGGCGAGCGGGTGGTGATTCACCTGGGGGCGGCCATCGGCGCGGATGGCTTCGGATTTGAACCCGCGCACGGCCGATATGAAAAAGTCCCTCAGATTGGAATCGTTCAAATCGACGATGACGTTGAAATCGGGGCGAACGTAACGATCGATCGGGCGCGGTTTGGGCGAACTTGGATTCAGAAGGGAGTGAAGATTGACAACCTGGTGCACCTCGCTCATAACGTCGTTATCGGCGAAAACACCGTGATGGCGGCGCTAGTTGGCATCGCTGGTAGCAGCCGGGTCGGGAAACGGGTGATGATGGGAGGGGGGGTCGGCGTGGTCCCCCACGTGGAAATTGGAGACGACACAATCCTGGGTGCTAAAACCGGGGTCTCGAAAAGCATTTCCGGCGGGGTCTGGTGGGGGCGAGTTGCGGAGCCGGCGCACGAAGCAAAGAAGCAGATAATTTGGGTCCGGAATCTTGGAAAATTAATCGCGCGGGTCCGGGCGCTTGAGAAGAAGCTGGGCGGCTAGTGGCGGGGCGTTAGGCAATTACAAATCATCTAACCAAACGATGAAGCCAACCGCGAGCCGCTGTGCGGCAAGGATGAGGGATGAATTATGAATGATGAAGTGAAAGCAGAGCTCGCTGTCGCTCGCGGTCGCTTATCTCTTTCTCGTTAGATGACTCCCGCGGGCGCTGAGCCAATCGCAAAGCGAAACACCTTCATGAACGCTCGTTTTCGCATCGAGCCGTGTGCGAGTTGTCCGATCCCTGGTTATTTGATCGTCAGTCCGCGCGTGCCGGTCTCTTCGCTTGCCGAGCTTTCTCCAGATGCCCAAGCCGCACTAGGCGCGACACTCGTGGCGGCCACTCGAACGATTGAAGCGGTCGTTAACCCGCAACGTGTTTACTGCGCGCTTTTCGCAGAAGAGACGCGCTCGGTCCACTTTCACCTGTTTCCTCGATCCGAATGGTTGCTGTTGTCGTATTCCCGTGCTCACCCAGAAGATACCGAGATATCTGGCCCGCGGCTCATGGACTGGGCACGCCGAAGGTTTCAGAATCCAATTACCGGTATGCACAGCGATGAGACTTTCGAAAAGATTCGAACCCGGCTCACGTCGAGCATGATCGCGGGATAGATTTGCGGCGGGCGCGAAGCGCCGCTACAGAACGAGCATGAAAATTTCGCGCTTGTTACTCGCGATCGTTTTCGCCGCCGCAGCGTCGCTCGTTGCAACTGATGAATTGACGGAGCGTTTGCAGCCCGCGCTTGAGGCGATCACGCCGGACGGTCTGCTTGCGCACATCAAAGTTCTTGCGTCGGACGAATTCGAAGGGCGCGCGCCGGGGACAAAAGGCGAAGAGCTATCGGTGAAATACATTAACGATCAATTCAAAAAGATCGGGTTAAAACCGGGAAACCCTGACGGGACATACACGCAGGAAGTTCCTCTCGCCGGGATCAAAGGCGAACCGAAGATGTCGTTCGCCATTGGAGATAAAATAACCGAGCTGAAATACCCGGAGGACTTCGTCGCCTCGTCGGCGCAGCTTCGACCCGAGATCAGCGTCGACAATTCGGACGTCCTTTTTGTCGGCTATGGGATCGTTGCGCCGGAGTATGGATGGGACGATTACAAAAATGTCGATGTGCGGGGCAAGACGTTGCTGATGCTGATCGGCGATCCGCCGGTCCCGGACCCCAAGGATCCATCAAAACTCGACGAAAAAATGTTTAAGGGAAAAGCGATGACCTACTATGGCCGCTGGACCTACAAATACGAAATCGCAGCGAAAAAAGGCGCTGCCGCAGCAATCATCATTCACGAAACCGAATCGGCGGCTTACCCGTGGCAGGTGGTGAGATCGAGCTGGGCCAAGGAAAATTTCGAGCTCGATAATCCGAACAAGAACATGGACACGGTGGAAGCCCGGTCGTGGATCACACTCGACACCGCGAAGAAATTACTGGCCGATTGCGGTCGGAACTTCGACGCGCTGAAGAAATCGGCGCTCACAAAAGAGTTCCGCCCCGTGTCGCTGAAGGCCACTGCATACATCGAGATCAAACAGCAGATTCGCTCGTTCAAATCGCACAATGTCATCGGCAAACTCGAAGGCGGCGATCCAAAATTAAACGGTGAATACATTATCTACACCGCGCACTGGGACCATCTCGGGCGGCATCCCGAATTACAAGGCGACCAGATTTTTAATGGTGCGATCGATAACGCGTCGGGTGTGGCATCGGTGATTGAGCTCGGCGGCGCGTTTACAAAATTGAATCCGCCGCCCAAGCGCTCGGTGTTGTTTATGGCAACGACAGCGGAGGAAGCGGGATTGCTCGGCGCAAAATACTACACACAACATCCGCTCTATCCGCTGGAGAAAACGCTCGCGGACATCAACATCGACGGCGTAAATCCGTGGGGTAAATCGCACGACCTCGAAGATCTCACCGATGGCAATTCAACCCTGGACGATTTGCTAGGCCAGGCTGCGGGGCGACAGGGGCGCGTGCTGAAGCCGAACAGCGAACCGGAGAAAGGCGGCTTCTACCGCGTCGATAGCTTCGAATTTGCCAAGACCGGCGTGCCAGCTTTGCACGCAGCTCGCGGCGTTGAGATCATCGGCAAACCGCCGGAGTACGGCAAACAGAAGCGCGATGAATACGTGGCAAAACATTACCACCAGCCATCCGACGAAGTTGATCCGGCGTGGGATCTCTCCGGCGCAGTGCAAGATGTTCAACTTCTGTTCGAAGTCGGTTACCAAGTCGCGAACGGCGACAAAGTTCCAGAGTGGAAACCCGATTCGGAATTTAGAGCGAAACACGATTCGATATTGAGGAAGTAATTGGATTAGACAGAATTTTTCCGGTCTAATTCTCGTTAGGCCACTTCCATGCGCTTGTTCATATTCGACATTGACGGGACGCTGACGCAGACGATGAAGGCTGATGAGGAGTGCTTTGTGCGTTCGCTCGCTGAAGTGTGTGGGTTCAGCGATGTTGACACTGACTGGTCTCGCTACAAGCACGCGACCGACTCGGGCGTTTTCCACGAGATTTACGAAGCTCGCACTGGTCGGTCGCCTTCACCGCTCACGATTTCACAGTTTCGCGAGCACTTTGTAGGTTTGCTTGCACACGCCTTATCCAAAGCCTCTTTCGCAGCTGTGACGGGAGCGTCTGTGCTGCTTTCGCGCCTGGCCGATAGCGCGGAGCATCAGGTAGCACTCGCTACCGGGGCATGGCGTGATTCGGCGCGCCTCAAGATGGCGAGTGCTGGACTGTGCTACGACGATTATCCGGCAGCATCGAGCGATGATGCGTTGGACCGTGAATCCATCATCAGGTTGTCCATCCAGAGAGCGACTGACCGATACGGCGGATTTAGCAGCGCTGTTTACGTTGGCGACGGTGTGTGGGATGTTCGTGCATGTCGCCGCGTCGGCATTCCGTTTATCGGAGTGGCGACAGACGGTCAGGCTGCGCATCTGACCGCTGAGGGCGCGGTTCGGGTGTTCCCTGACTTCAGTGACACAGAGTTGTTCTTGAGCACCGTGTGTGAATTTACAAACTTGGCCTAACAATACGCTGGAGCGAACCGCCGCCCCGCTCTTGCGTTCGACCGTTGTCGTGGGAGTTCGCGAGCGCGTCGTGTGCTGTAACGTTCTTGTCGGCGGCGGTCGCTCATCTTGGATTCGTTAGGCCGCACATGGACGACCGCACGGCTCATCACGCATCCGGGATCAGGGCGTTTCAGTTTAGCGGACGTATTCGCAGCTTTCGACATGCTATCGCGGGCGTGTTGCGTATGATGCGCTGCCAGCACAATGCGTGGATCCATGCCGCCGCTACTCTTGTGGTACTCGCTGCTGCTTTCGTCCTGCGCATTTCGGCCGCCGATTGGTGTTGGATCATTCTCGCTATTTCCATTGTTTGGACAGCAGAGGCCCTGAACACCGCGTTCGAGTTTCTCGCCGATGCATTTGGACAGCAGAGGCCCTGAACACCGCGTTCGAGTTTCTCGCCGATGCAACCTCACCAGAGTTTCACCCGCTTGTCCGTGACGCGAAGAATGTTGCGGCAGGAGCTGTTCTGCTCACTGCGACTGCCGCCGTGGTCATCGGTTCGATTGTTTTCTGGCCCTATGTTGAAAGGCTATTCTCGTCACGTCAGTAGGATTCCCGAGGAAACGCAGTTGCAATACTGCGCGTTAAATGGTTGAATCGCGACTTGCGAAGTCTGGAAATCTGAATGGGCTCTCTTAAAAAAAGACGGAAGGCAAAAATTGCCAAGCACAAGCGCCGTAAACGGATGAGGGCGCATCGCCACAGTTTAGGGCATGGCAAGCCGGAGGCTTGCGGAGAACGTCGAACGCCCAACGCCCAATGGGAAAGAGTTCACCATTCGATCTTGGTGTGGTCCTGTAGAGACCGGCGTGTCGCGGGCGGTGGAAAGAGGCAGCCGACACGGCTGCCATCACAGATCCAAAGCCAAGGCTGGTTTGCGGAGCTCGCTGCCGAAAGTTAGAATCTCAAAAATGAGGGAGCGCACAAAGCGCAGAGTTTACGTCTGCCGGGGATTTATTTTCGCGCTTATTTTTCTCGCGCTGGCAAACGCATTTGCCGAGCCGACGACGAAAAGTTCGTCGGCAAAAATTCCTCGGTCGCGTCAGACGAAGCAAAGTGGGCGCCAGGATGATTCGCTCAATTCAAAACCGGCTGCGGACCTCGTTTTGCGTGCGGGCGGCGACCGCAAGGCCGGCGCGCTCGCGCATTTTGTGGAAGGAATGGCGCTCGAAGAAAATGGCGAGCTGGACCGTGCGCTGGATGTGTATCGGAAAGTGCTCAATGTCGATCCCGGCCAGGCGCAACTCGCCTCGCGTGTGGCGGGTTTGCTAATAGAGAACGATGATTTTCCGCAGGCGATTGACGTGTTGAAAGACGCAATCAAAGCAAACCCCACTGATGCCGGGCCGTATCAGCAACTCGCTTACATCTACGCGAAGTACCTGAAGAAAATCGACCAGGCCATCGATTATGCCAATCGAGCCATCGCCTTGAATCCGGGAGACGCAGAAGCTTACCAGCGCCTGGTCGAAATTGAAGTCGCAGCCGGCCAGGAAAAAAAAGCACTCGAAGTTCTCGACCGCGCCACAAAAGTTCGCAGTAACGATTCCACTTTCTGGATGCACCTTGGAAAGCTTTATGTGGCGATTCTTTTCAAGTCTGATTCGCAGCCGAAACCGGACGAACTGAAAAAGGTCAACGACATATTCAAACGAGCAGCCGAACGCGCCGGAGACGATCCAACAATTCTCAAGGAAGTGGCGGACTATTATGCTGCGTCCCAGCAATTGAAGGAAGCGATCCCGCTATATTTGCGCGTTCTGGAACTGCAGCCGGAGGATGCAAATGCGCGAGAGAAACTGGCCACTGGTTTTATCCTTACAAACCAGCGCGACAAAGCCATCGAGATGCTCGAGCAGATCATCAAGGAGCATCCGGATAAATATCAACCCTACGATTTACTGGCACAGGTACTGGATGATGAAGCGCGATCCCTGCAGCGCGCAAACCGCATCGAGGAAGCAAAAGCGAAGTTTGAAAAAGTCGCCGCGAATTATGAGCAAAGTCTGTTGATCAATCCAAATCATCCCGGCACCTATCTGCATCTGGCGGAGTTGCTTCTTGGACCACTGAAAAATGCAGCCCGCGGCGTGCAATTATTGACAGAAGCCCGGCGCCGATTTCCCGGCGCGCCGGAGATTGTTTACTATCTGGCGATTGCTCAACGCGAGGCCAAGCAGACCCAGCAAGCCGTGGCGACTTTTGAAGAGGCGTTGCACGAAGCGCAACTGGATGAGGACGACGACGTAATAAATGCCAAGTTTTATTTCAATTATGGAGGCGCGGCCGAACAAGCTGGCCTGTACGAAAAAGCAGCTGAGTTGCTCCGCAAGTCAATCGCGCTCGATCCGGCCAATTCGGCAGAGGCTTGCAATTATCTCGGTTACATGTGGGCAGACCACAACATGAACCTTGATGAAGCTGAAACCATGATTAAGCGCGCGCTCGAGAAGGAACCCAACAACGCCTCCTATCTTGACAGCCTCGGTTGGGTTGAATTTCGCAAGGGCAAATTTGATCAAGCGCTCGTCAATCTGCTTCGCGCTGCAAAAGGGACGGAACACGACGATCCGGTGATCTTCGAACATATCGGCGACACTTATTTGAAATTGAATCGTGTTCCGGAGGCATTGGAATCATGGCAGAAGGCGCTGGCACTGGATCCGAAAAACAAAAATCTTGCGGAGAAAATCGAGGGCACCAAAAAGACAATTGGCAAAGATTTGCCTGTAAAAACAAATCCGACGTAGTGAGCGCGACCCACGCAGAACATCAAGCAGCGAAGCGGCCTCTGCACCTCTAACATGAAGGAATATCCTACGCCATGGCAGCGTAAGACCATGTGGGCGGCACTTACTGCCTGCTTCGTGGTTCTTCTTATCGTCGTTGTAGGCGCAGCGATCTGGACAGCAGCCAACATCATTAGCTTCCTCCAGCCGATCCTGATCCCCGTAGCCATCGCAGTGATTCTCACTTATCTGCTCGACCCGCTGGTGACGAGAATGTCTCGGGGGACACTCAGCCGCACGAAAGCCGTGGCTCTTGTTTTCGCCATTGCCTTTTTTTCGTTGGGAGGATTAGGCGCCTGGCTTGTCCCCACGATCTCGATCCAGAGCGCGAACTTTGCGAGGCAAGTTCCCGCGTACACAGAAAGAGCGCGGGACTACACCGTCGATCTTATCTATCGATTCGACCACACATTCGGATTGCTCAGCGGAGGGCATCGAAGATCTGCGTCGACCAGCCTGACGAACTGGCTCATCGGCCCCGCTGCATCTCCTTCTGCTCGCGAACAAACGCCGACTCCAGCTGCCTCGCCGCAAGCCGCCACTCCGCCGACTGAAGTAATTGCTCCCAGCTCGCCAAAGCTGACCACCGCGGAACGCCAGCGTATTCAGGCTTACGTGGAAAAACAAATGCCGAAAATGGAACAAGCGCTCCCGACTGTACTGGAAAAATTCTGGGACATTGTGAAGAGGAGCATCGGTGGATTCCTTGGCGCCACAGGTTTTCTGCTCAGTCTTATCCTTGTGCCGATCTATTTGTTTTTCCTGCTGAACGAAAAGCCGCGGATCCAACAACGCTGGAAAGAATACCTGCCGTTGCGTGCGTCGCCCTTGAGAGATGAAGTCGCAGACGTGTTGTCGGAAATCAATCGTTACGTCACGGCGTACTTTCGAGGCCAACTATTGGTGTGTCTGGTGGATGGGATCCTCATAGGATCGGCGCTGACGATTTTCGGTCTGAATTTTGCGCCAGTGATTGGTGCGCTCGTTGTTATTCTAACGATGATTCCGTACATCGGCATCATCATCTGCTGGATACCAGCCGTGCTGATCGCCGCGTTTCAATGGGGCGACTGGACGCACCCCATTATTGTGACGGCAATTTTCATCGTCGTCCAAAATCTCGAAGGCATTTTTTACGCTCCTCGAATCGTCGGGAATTACGTCGGACTGCATCCAATGACCGTCATTGTATCAATCTTTCTCTGGGGTCTGATCATTGGCGGCGTAATCGGTCCGCTGCTTGCCGTGCCTCTTACCGCAACGATCAAAGTCCTGCTCGCACGTTACGTTTGGAAGCGGCGTTTGAGGGAACGCGCTGTCGAATCGGCTGAGGTAGCCCCGGCAGTTCCGGAACTTGAAATAGCGACTCATTCTTAGCGTAGCGGGGCGAAACATTCGCGCAGGGATAAGCGAACCGCACCGAAAGAGGAGACGAAATGGCGGAACGAACCAAATGCGGCGGGCACGGGAGAACTCGCCAGCTGTTTTTCGCGCTGGGGTCTTTTTTCCAACGACAGGTCTGGGTCGCTCGCCTCGCCGTTATAGTTGCGGTATCAGCAATCGCTTTTTTGCTGGGTATTGTTTTGTTCAGTTACGGCTCAAGATTGTATGAGAACTGGCGCGAAACCCGTTTGCTAAACCGAGCCACTGCGCTGCTACAGGAAGGCAAACTGAGCAAAGCGGCCCAGACGGCGCGAGAGCTGGTGGCACGACATCCTGATTTTGTGCCGGCGCTTTACGTCTTAGCAGAGGCAGCAGAGAAGCAAAATCGGGAGGAGGCTGTGTCGTGGCGCCAACAGATAGCGCGGCTGCTTCCAACGGACCTGGACAGCCAGCTCAATCTCGCTTCCGCGGCATTGCGTTTTGGAAAACTCGATCTGGCGCGCCAGGCGCTCGACCGGGTTCCTGCGAACGATCGGGACAGCGCAGCTTATCATGTCGTTGCAGGCTGGCTCGCGCGTGCGGAGGGCAATTTTGCCGGGCAAGAGGAACAATTCGCGGTCGCCGTAAAGAAGGAACCCAGTAACGATCTTTATCAGTTCAATCTCGCAGCCCTGCAAATTCGTTCCAAGGACTCGGAGAAAAGTGCGAGAGCGCGCGATACTCTCCAGCGACTAAGCAAGGTCGCCCCTTACCGGACCGGTGCGTTGCGGGCGTTACTGAACGACGCAGTGGCACGCAATGACCGCGCCGCAGCAGACAGTTTTGCGCAACAACTTCAAATGTCCCCTGAGATTACATTCGGCGATTATCTGCTCTGTCTGAACTTTTATCGGAAGCTCGACGAGAAAAAATTTCGCCTGGTACTCGAGAGAGTGAAACCATTTGCAGCCCGCGATCCGGCCAATCTCGCAGCGCTCATGGATTGGATGAATCAAAATGGACTCGCAGGAGACGTCGTTAAGTGGATCGACAAGCTGCCCGCAGCAGAGCTGAATTCGACGCCGACAGCCGAAGCAGTCGCTGATGCCTATGCGACAACAAAAAACTGGTCGCGGCTGAAACGTTGGACGCGGACGGGGGCGTGGGGCGATTCCGAATATCTGCGTATCGCATACCAGGCGATTGCCACGCGACAATCACGGCCGCGCACCGGAAATGACAGCGACGAGTTCGAAACGCTCTGGCGCTCTGCAGAACAATCCGCAAATGAGCAGCCCGAACACGAACTCTCGCTGGCCCGTCTTGCTTCAAAATGGGATCTCGAGAAAGAATCTGAAGAACTCTGGTGGCGCGTGGCAAAAAGCGCTTCATCCCGACGCGAAGCGCTGGAGTGGCTTCGGCGCCTGTGTCGCGCGGAGAATGAAACAGCCAAACTTTACGATGTTCTCCAGCGTATTCATGATAGTTCTCCGACCGAGGCGCCGATCACAGCCGATCTCGCCAGGCTCGGCTTAAACATTGGACAAAATACAGAACAATCACATCAGCTTGCCAAAGAAGCGTACGATCGCGAACCGAACGAGGTTAATTGCGCCGTAACTTATGCGTTCTCGCTCTCCCGGCTTGGAAAGAATTCCGAGGGTCTTGCCATCATAGAAAGTTTGCCGCCTGAGCAGTTGCATGACCCGCATGCAGCGGTTTATGTCGCGCTGCTACTTGCAGAGGCGGGACAAACCGAAGCAGCGAGCGATTATATCGCGGCTGCCGATGACGCAGAGATTTATCCCGAGGAAGAAAAGATCCTCGACGAAGCAAAGGCCAGGCTCAGCACAGCATCGGCCAATCCCTCGACAGCCATCTCCGCGCTTCCCGCTCAACAGAGCCCGACGCCGACGGCGTTACCACGCTGATTCGGCACAAAAAGAGACATCGTTACAAGCTTTGGAATAGCGCTGCAGCGGCAGCCAATCTCAGCGGACTTTCTTTTGTAATATTGGGACTCCTTCTACTGCTTCAACGCAGCCGTGTCCGGTTCCTTCTCGTCCTTGGCACTCGCCTTCGTCCATTGCGCAATATCTTCGGAATCCATGTGCACACGTTTTTCCAGCCGCGCGTCACGAAATCCCCACTTTTCCACATCCACCAAATATTGTTTGCGCGAGAGCAACGTTCCGCGACAGACCTGCTCCTGCCCCGGTGATTCTTTTCGCAGTCGCCCGATTAGCTCATCCATGACTGACCCCGGAATTCGTCCCTGCTCGCTGGGGTAAGTGTAGCCGAACAACACCAGATGACTGAGCAGGACGCGCCAATCGGGGCCAAAGCGCCGAACCAAATGTGGCCAATCCAGCTTGTCCCCGCAGGTCACGAGAAGATGCGCAATATCGGCGCCGTCGAACCGTTCGCGTTCCATGATGTACGCCTTCATCCAAATCATTTCTTCACGCGCGCAAAGTTTAACAGGCATCCCGAGGAGCTCATGATCGTGGGCTCGCGCAAACCAGCAATCATCCACTTCGCACAATCCGTTGCCCGCGCGAAAAATCAGATCAACATAGTCCCGACCATGCCTGGCTTTGGCGAGCCAATGTGGAGAGGTCACTTCTGTGTTGAACCCGGCGCGGGCGAGCGCACCGAGAGCTGCGTCAACATGATGAGGCCTGACATATAGATCGAAGTCTTTCGTTCGCCGCGAAACATTCGCATAAATCTCAACCACATAAGCGCCACCAATTAGAAACGGCACATCCGCATCCCGAAGTGCCGCCATTGATGTGAGATAAAAGTCATTCAGCCTGCGTTTTGTTTTCGAGGGTACTGCTCTCGTTACGGTCATCACCCAACATTACGCAACCCAGGCAGGCCATGCGTGCATGGCCAGGCGCGCAGCTAGTCGAAACGTCCATTAGTTGCGGCGATTCCGTTGTTTAAGACAAATGGCTGCGCGAGCGTTACGGATCGCGGCAACAGCGGATGTGCATTACGCAAAGCACTCACGCGGGTTGTTGCATGACGCATTTGCCGAGATATCGCGGGATGCGGACATGCTGCTGCTCTGCGGAGATCTTACCGATTATGGACTTGCCGAAGAAGCCGAGGAACTCGTGGCCGATATTCGAGCAGCCGTAAGAATTCCCACGATTGCAGTCCTCGGAAACCATGACTTCGAATCGGGACAGCCAGAATTGGTTTCCAAAGTTCTCGATGACGCAGGTGTGAGCGTGCTCAACGGCGAAGCCATCGAGATTGCTGGAATTGGTTTTGCCGGGATCGCTGGTTTTGGCGGCGGTTTCGGCCGGCGAATGCTAAACGCCTGGGGCGAACCGCTCATTAAACAATTTGTGCAGGAGTCCATCAGCCATGCTGTTCGCCTGGAGCAAGCATTGGCGAAACTACAGACCGAAAAGCGAATCGTAGTGCTGCACTACTCTCCAATCCGCGAGACGCTGCAGGGCGAAGATCCGGAAATTTATGCGTTTCTCGGATCGAGCCGGTTGGAAGAGCCGATCAATCGATTCAAGGTGAACGCTGTCTTCCACGGTCACGCTCACAACGGTATCCTTGATGGCAAAACTTCGACCGGCATACCCGTTTATAATGTTTCGGCCCCTGCTCTCCGCAAAACCGGCAAACTGTATCGTATCGTCGAACTGTAAGGCGTGTGTGCACCGACGCGTGCGAAAGCTTTACCTGGTCAGACGCCAATCGATCGAAGCGATCTTCTCGTGATCGCGCGCCAAGCTTCTACGTCCGCTCGGTTTTGCATGGGCGAAATGCAGCGCACAGCTTGAAGTGTATCGAAAACAACTTCCGAAAACGGCACGTTGATCGAATCTGCCAGTTCGCATCGGACTACAGGCGGGATCTTTTTGTAAAGAAGACTCAAGTGTGGATTGAGTTTGTAATCCGACGAATCTTCGGCAGCAGTACAAACGATCGCATTCAATTGCTGCAATTTTGTGTTCAGCGCGAACTGCACGAACAGCGTTTTAATGAATTCATCCGAGTGATCAATCCCAAGAGTTTTGACAGTGATTGATTGGCATTCGCGCGCCGCTTTTAACAGCGCGTGCTCAGCGACGTCGATGTGATTAGCCCCGACATGAATCGTTACATGCGGCTCGAAAAGAGGCGCGTCGTACCGGCGCGCGAGATCATTGATCGCTCCCTGAAAAAAGCTGTGGGCCGGCTCGGCAGGAATCAGCCAGTAAGCAATGACGATTCCTCTGGGCAGAACCGTGCTAACTCCACTTCTGGAGTTCAACGATGTTCCCTTCCGGATCGCGCGCATAAACAACGCGAAGCGTGCCGACACCATTTACTTGTGTCGTCGCAATGTTGCCCACTGCGCTGCCGCCCGCTGTTATCACCGCCTGCAACGCTTGATCGACGTCGTCGACTGCAAATGCGATGTGCGCGAACCCGCACTGGTTCGCTGCTGGCAGGCCGCGCTCGATCAATTGATCATAACTGAAAATTTCAAGTGTCGGACCGTCATCACCATAGCCGGGCAAGCGTAGGTGAACGCCGCGAAGATGCGCCTTCGGGACCGCGTTCACGCTGTCGAGCCAGCCACCCGACAAATCGCGTTCAGGACCCTTGGGTTGGCATCCAAACACCTCGGAATAGAACTTAACCAGTCGTTTCCAGTCTCGCGCGATCAGATTGGTGTGAACGTATTTGGCGCGGATTGGCATCGGTTTTTCTCCTCGATAGAGTTGTAAATAGCATAGCCTATGTGCCGATGTCATTCTGAGCGGAGCGAAGAATCTCTGATCTTTCCTAGATTAGTGCGCTAGAAATAAAACCGAGATGTTTCGCTTCGCTCAACATGACAGTAAGACTAGATTCGACTGATACTTGTCTATGCCGACGAATGTTCTTGGGACTGAGTTGAAATGTTGTTGTCGAGATCCGTTGACCGGATTTTACCGCGACGGTTTTTGTCGAACAGGACCGGACGATGTTGGGCTGCATACGGTTTGCGTTGAAGTCACACGGGAATTTTTGGATTATTCCGTGCTCGACGGCAACGATCTCGTTACGCCACATCCGGAATTCGGCTTCCCCGGATTGAAACCGGGCGACAAATGGTGCGTGTGTGTGACGCGCTGGAAGAGCGCGCTGGATCATAACCGCGCCGCGCCTGTTGACCTTGAAGCAACGCACGCGTCCGCGCTCGAATTCGTCACACTGGAAGAATTAAGAGCACATGCACTGAAATAGCTTGCGCGTACGTTTGAATCCCGCCGATTTTGCCGCCACGCTAGGAGCGAATTGAACCTGCCATTTAGCCTTTTCCTGGCGCTGCGGTATTTGAAACCGAAGCGCACATTTCTCTCTATTATCACATTGATCTCCGTCCTCGGAGTAATGCTGGGCGTGACGGTGTTGATTCTCGTCATTTCGGTCATGACCGGATTCGACCGCGAGCTGCGCCAGAAGGTGATCGATTTCGATGCACACATTCTCGTCAGTTCCGAGGATGTGTTGCGCGATTGGCGAACACTCAAAACAAAGATCGACAACACACCGGGCGTTGTCGCGACTGCCCCCTACATTCAAGGGCCCGTGATCGTAGAATTTCAAACCCGGCGGCTTGCACCGCTCATGCGCGGCATCGATCCCCAGCAGGAAGAAAAAGTTATTCCGCTGCAAAAATTCATTAAATACGGCAAGCTCGATCTGGAAGGCGAATCGGCGGTGCTCGGGATTGAGCTCGCGCGAAAACTCCAAGCGAGCATAGGCGACAAGATCACCGTCTATTCGCCGGGTAATCTCGGTCAGATGCTCGACAGCATTAAAAAACTGGAGAACGCCAAGGGCGAAGAAGAGAAAAAAGCAATCGACGAACTGCGCGATGTGATTCTCCCCAAAGAATTGACTGTCACCGGTGTTTTCGAAACCGGACATTACCTGCACGATTCCGAGTATCTTCTGGTGCCGGTTTATGTCGGGCAGGAGCTATATGGCCTCGAAGATGCGTTGCATGGCATCACCGTTAAGACCGACAACCCATACGGCGCCGAGCGGGTAAAACAGGCAATTCAACAATTTCTCGAACCGCCGGAGTACGCGCAAACGTGGATCGACATGAACCGTCAATATTTCGAAGCTGTGCGACTCGAACGGTCGGTAATGTTTTTCCTCCTGTTCTTCATAGTGGTAGTCGCGGCCTTCGGAATCATGAGCACGCTGATCACGGTGACGGTTCAGAAACGACGCGAGATCGGAATTGTGAAAGCGCTGGGAGCGAACGTTGCGCAAATCATCTGGGTTTTCCTTGGCCAGGGAACAATCGTCGGCCTTTTCGGAACGCTAACCGGCCTCGGGTTGGGAATGACGCTGATCCGCTACCGCAACGAGTTCAGCCACTGGCTGGCATCGACATTGCACATCGAGATCTTCCCCCGTGAAGTCTATCAATTTTCCTCTATTCCGGCGGAAGTCATCCCGCGAGACGTCGCGATTATCTGCATCAGCGCATTTTTGATCTGTTCGTTTGCCGCATTGATTCCTGCCTACTTCGCTGCGCGGTTGGACCCAGTGAAAGCGCTGCGGTACGAGTGATTTTACCTCTTACTCCTGCTCCTGCTCTTGTTCGTAATCGACTCCGCAAATCCTTCCAGCGCGCGAAACGCGCAATCGTATCCTTCCCCCCACTCGCTTTGACGCGGGCCAGCAACATTAAGGATGTCGATCGGATTGTTTCGAATGAAATCGGCAATCAATTTCGCGCCGTCCTCCGCTGAAATCTTTGATGCATCAATAAGTTGGTGCGGCCGTTGTAGCTCAACGCAGAAGCGGACTGTTTGTTCAGTGCCGCCGCTAAGTTTGCCGGGGTAAATGATGACAGTTCCATCTGAATCCTTTACGTTTTGCAACGTCCGTTCGGCGAACCCGCCGACTTCCAGTTCTTGAAGTGGATATTGATCCGGAATTCGGCCGAACTCATCGAGACGTCCCGCGGGACACCAACCCCCGCAGGCGATTCCGTGCTTGAGCGCGACATCGAGTGCCGCTCGATCCACGCCAGTCTGTCCGCCTGAGATAATTTTCAAGCTCTCACTGTAGCTGCCGTCTATGAACCCCGAGGACGCGACGGCTTCATTTCAGTCGCCGGTCGGAACAATGTCCGCTCGCTCGACCATCAGGATCACCGTCCGTTGAGGTGCGCGTGGGCGATGGCGAACACCTTTCGGAACAACAAAACCCTGCCTCGGGCGGAGATCGATAACACGGTCTTCGAGATCGATCAGAAACCGTCCGTCCAGAACGAAAAAGAATTCATCAATGTCCTTGTGCTCATGCCAATGGTACTCGCCCTGCACTACTGCCATCCTGAGGACGGAATCGTTCACTTTGCATAGCGTTTGGTTGTACCATTTGTCCGTGCACGCGTCCGCCAGTTTCTGCACATCGATCAGCTCGAGCGGCCCGTGGAGAATGTTGGGGTAAGTCTTGTATGGGAATTCTTTCCCGCTCTGTCGCGAATTCATGCCGCAAATCTAACGACGGAGCACACGGAGGTCGCAGAGAAAAAAACATTCAGCCCGAAAGCCAGGAAACCATGAAGACCGGCGATCTTAAGGTCTGGAAACTCCCAGATTCTTGTTTTTCAGATCCAATGTCCTGGGTTCCTTGTTTCCTGAGTCATTCCTCGCCGTCGAAGTAATCGGCTTTCTGACCTTTTATCACGATGCGATCTGCCGCGGATGATTTATTTACTTTCCACTTCCCGCTGTCAGGATAGTAAGAGGATTCGCCAATAGGATTATCTGCGATGATGTAGTAAGTGAGATCTTCCTGCCCGGAATTAATGATCTGATGCGGTTCATTCGGCCCGAAGATGAACGCGTCGCCGGCTACGACCTCGGTCCTGCCGTCTTTGTGGCGAACAGTTCCTTTGCCCGAAACAACCAGATATAGTTCCCATTGGGCTGAGTGCGCGTGATACGGGAAATTTGGTTTCCCGGGAGGCACGCGACTCCATTCCAAGTCGAACGGATGACGCTTGGACAAATCGAGCGAGGCAGGTTCGCGCCCGAGCGCTTCCGAAATTCCTTTGAAGCACACGGCGTACTTTTCGCCGGGCGATTGCCATGGATCTTCTTTGATCTCGTTAATATTTACCTTGCGCATTGAAAACTGTAGCTGCGGTCTGTGACCGCCGACCCATGGCTCGGCGTCTGACACAGACGCCGTACAATTCGGAGGTCATTCTTCGCCATCGAAGTAATCGGTCTCAGTCCCCTTCACCACCATTTCCTCCAAGGCGTCGTTTACCACCGCCCATTTGCCGCTGTCGGGATAATAGCAGGAATCCCCAGTCGCCCCGCCGCTGCGCGGATTATCGGCGATCACGTAATAAACGAAATCCTCGTCGCCGGCATTGCTGAGCTGATGCGCTTCACCAGGTTGAAACAAGAAGGCATCGCCCGGCCCGACTTCAGTGATTGCGTCCTTGTCGCGTACGGTGCCGCGGCCGGAAACGACCAGGTAGAGCTCGGATTCAGCCGCATGCGCGTGGTATGGACAAAGCGTCTTGCCTTTCGGGATCCGCACCAGCGCGAGATCAAACGGATGCCGCTTCGAGAGATCGAGCGACTCCGGCTCGCGTCCGAGGGCAATGGAAATGTTCTTCGATACACGCCCGAACTTTCCCTTTGGCGATTTCCGCTCCTGTTCCGGAATATCTTTCAGATTCACTTTGCGCATGTTTCGTCAGTAACTGAGAGCTTTTTCACTGAGATAACGGCGCACAGGACGAATGTCCGTCAGAACGAACTTGTATCCCATCTTCGGCTTTTGCCTGATCTGGCCACTCGCGTCAACCAGGTACCCGTCGAATTTCTGTAGATCGATTGACGGCTGTGACTCCACATCGAAGTCAATCCCCTTGTTGTTCACGAACATCAAAATGTAGCCAGAAATGCGTCTGCGATCACCGCCAGTGTGGTAGTGCTCTAGGAGCGCACGATAAGTCATACGCGTGTTTAGCGGGAATTTGTCGTAGTAAGGAACATCCCGGTCGTATACGTCCCCGGTCCATCTCGAGGCGTGCGTCAAACCCAAAATCATCTGTTCGAGTTCGTGCAAGCCTTTGGGAGCACCGATGTAATCCTCGACCGACTTCATACCTTGTTCGTAACTACCGTCACGATTTCTGTTGGCTGGTCAGTAACAAATGTGCTTTCAGCTGCAGCCTCGGTCCCCCTTGTCATCGCTGGCCTATCAAGTGGATATCTAGCGTACCGGTCTTCGAGCTTGAAAAATCGGATACCCTCAATTTCCTCAGTGAGTTTTTTAAACTCACCGGGCGAGATCCGTGAGACTCGCTTCCCTTTCACTCCAACAGAATTTATCCCGGTGTACTCGACTGTGCCATCGCTATGAATTGAGAGTGTGAAACGAGCGTCGCTGTACCCTCCTATACTCTTAAACCGGATCTCTTTTACCTCTCCATTCGCCGCATTCGCGATGGACAGCAGAAGGACGAACAGAATGGGAGCGCTGAATCGTCTGTTTACGGAGTCCACTTTTTCGACAGCTTTTGTTTAGGTTTTAAACCCGCTCGAAACAAATCGCGTATTCTTTGCCCGAAGTTGTCGTACGGATCTAACGAGAAGCAAGGCGCCTTCTGGCTGCAATCGAAAAAACAGCTATGCCAGCCCAGATCAGATTCACGAAAGTGGAAGGATAAGACCCATAAAAGATCGTGTTTGCGGCCAGTAGAATGCTGCCGCTGATATTGAGGAGTTGAAAGGCGGCGGAGTCTCCTTCCAATCTCTTGAAGGAAACCAATGCGTAAGCGATCAAGAGAGCTACTGCCCCTACCCATCCGATCGCATCAAACCAGACATAACTATTCATGCTCGATATTTTTTATGGTTAGAGTTTCTATTTCTTCGGCAGTTTTTGTTTGAGTTCTTCAACAGCCTCGAAGAGGTCACCGAGTTTTTCCATGCGGGCGAGGACTTGATCCGAGCGGAATTTCACAAGATCAGGCTTTTTCTTTTTGAGACAGCTTTCCACTTCCTTCCAGATGACAGGAGTGGAAACAGTCGGTTCTTCCTTGGCGCGAAGGGAATAAACGCAGATCGTGGTTTTGTGTTCGTCGTTCTGGCTCCAATCGACGAACACTTTCCCTTTGCGCACTGCCTTGGACATGTTCGACGTGACAAGATCAGGATGCTCGCGCTCGAGGTGTTGGGCCAGAGAGCGCGACAAACCTTTGGTGTCGTCGTAAGTCACCGGAGTGTTTAGCGGCACGTACACCTGCAAACCTTTTGAGCCACTCGTTTTCGCGAAGGATTTCAACTTCATCCTGCCTAATAAATCTCGTAGCCAAATCCCTACCTGGCAGCATTGGACAATGTCTGCCGGCGGACCGGGGTCGAGATCGAACACCATCATCGTGGGACGTTCGATTTTATCTTTGCGCGAAAGAGATGTGTGCAGTTCGAGGTCCGCCAGGTTAGCGGCCCAGACAAGCGTAGGCAGATCGTTGGCAAGGCAGTAGTGCATGATCCGCTGATTGCCTTCGCTCCATACCCTCGCCGTCTTCACCCAGTTCGGCCGGTGCGATGGACAGTTCTTTTCGTAGAAAAATTCGCCTTCCACGCCATCGGGATAGCGCTTCATCGTCAGTGGCCGGTCTTTCAAGTGCGGCAAAAGCACCGGCGCGACGCGAATGAAGTAATCTATCACCTGCCCTTTGGTGAAACCGACCTTGGGATAAAGAACCTTGTCCAGGTTCGATACCGAAAGTTTTTTGCCTTCAACAACGAGCTGTGCCTTCTGAGACATGAGGTTCCAGAGATTCATCGACTTCGCTCGGAATGACAAACGTTCAGGCGAAAAAACGCTCCGGCGAGAGCATGGGTTTGGGTTTACAGATCCGCTTGACGCAATGCTCCCAGCTTTCGTGCCCGCTGAGGATTTCGATTTCCACTCGCAGAAAATAGATTGGCACCTTTAATTCCGCTTCAGACAGACGCGGCATTCGCACTGAATCTTTCTCGGTGGTCACAATCATGGCCAGGTCGCGGCGGATGCAGCGATTGAGGAAACTGATCAGTTCCGCCTCCGTGTAATAATGATGATCGATGTAGCGCTTCGCGAGATCGACGTGCGCGCCAAGTTTCTCCAGCGCTTTTTCGAAGCTCTCAGGCGCCGCGATCGCGCAGAGCGAACCAACGAACGCGTCGCGCAAAGCGTCGAGCGGCAATCGTTCGCCGGTGAAAACATTCTCCAGATAGAGCGGTTTATGCGCGCATTCGATCACTTCGGCGGTACGATTGTAGCGCCGAATGCGTCTCATCAGCTCGAAATTAGGTTCACCGGTATTTTTTGTGACAAAGATGTAGCTGGCGCGACGGAGATTGCGCGGCCTCTCGCGCAATGTTCCTCGGGGAAGCAGAAATTCGTTTCCAAACGGCGCTTGCCGATCGACGAGCACCATGTCGAGCCGATGCTTAAGATGCAGATACTGAAATCCATCATCGAGCAACAGGGTATCGACCTGCCATTTATCGATCGCGAAGCGGCCGCTTTTTACCCGGTCCTTATCCACGATCACAATCACATCCTTCAAATTGTGTGCGAGCATGTAGGGCTCGTCGCCCGCTATCAGCGAATCGAGCAGCAATGATTTGCCGTCGGAAACGACGCGAGGAGGATCGAAGTCTCCGCGCAGCCAGCTGAACCACTTTCGCTTCCGCGGCACGCTTTTGTACCCGCGGCTCAGGATGGCAATGCGCCGTCCACCGGCCTGCAACGCACGCGCAAACTTCTCAACAATTGGCGTTTTACCCGTGCCGCCCACGGTAAGATTGCCGATACTAATGACCAGACAGCCGAGCGCGCGTTCGCGGAAGAGTCTCTTGCGATAGAAATAAAGCCGTACCTGCACCAAGCGGTCGTAAACGAATGAAAGACCGTAAAGAATCCCGCGCAGCACCGAGGCTCGAACGCCGTGACGGCGCTCGAGAACCACGTCGATCCCGAATTCCTCTAGTTGCTCAAGCCGGCGACCCATGGGGAAAAGTCATTGGTGAAAGTGATCAGTGACTGGTGAGAATCTTCGCGCCTCGGTTATCAGCCTGAGTGATAATGGTGCGCCCCGGACTTTTTGCAGCACGCGCCATGGCAGTCGCAATTCTCTTTTGGGCTCGAAGTGTGATAGCCGCCACGGTCGAACCGCTTCCACTTAGGAATGCGCCGAGCGCGCCTGCCTGCTCGGCAGCTGCAATTACGCGCGGCAGAAAGGGAATCAGTTTCGCGCGAAATGGCTGGTGAAGGTGATCGGCAAACGTGCCGCGCAGTTTTTCGTAATCTTGTGATGCGAAAGCTGCCGTAAGCATGCACGCGTTCGCGCAATTCTCGACAGCTTCAGCATGTGAAATTTTCGGAGGCAAAATTCCCCGCGCGTGTGCGGTTTGAATCTCAATCTCAGGAACAAACAGAACGAAATGTAAGCGCGATGAGACTGAGAAGTGCTGAATGGCAGGGGCGCCGCGCTGCGGCGTCCGGTCGGCGCAGCGCGCCAACGCTACCACAGTGAAGCCACCAAGAGTTGCCGGCGCAGCATTATCGGGATGTTTTTCGAGTTGACTGCATAATTCGACGATCGTGAATCGGTCGAGCGGATCACCGCTGAGCCGGTTGAGCGCAAGCAAAACACCGAGCCGAATCGTTGCACTGCCGCCCAGACCCCGCGAGCGCGGAATCTGTTCCATGATCGAATAGGAAAACGAAAAGGGGCGACGACGCGCCTGTTTGAAGAATCGGTCCGCTGCCTTGGAGACAATTGGGGCATGAAGCTGTCCATACGACGCATCACGCGCAATTGTAATCGTGTTGTACATGCGCAGTGCAATACCGAGACAATCGAAGCCGGGACCAAGATTAGAAGTGCTCGCCGGAACGCGAACCGTAATTTGTTGCATAAGTGAGTCCCCGCCGCAGCGCGTGCACGCGAGGATGTTCTACGATGCGGCAGTGTAGCAACGTGCGCTCTTGCGGCAACCAATCCGTTGCGCGATGGCGATTCGAAATAGCGGAAGGAGAGCGGCAAAACAGAATGAACTTCGGCTGGATTAATCGAACGTTGCTTCGGGATTTTCACGCCGAGGCAACCGACGCACACCGGCTCTGCACCATGGAAGATGGCTGGGTGGAGTGCTTTGGGCAGGACGTGTTACTCTCCTTCAGAAGAGTGCTGACTCGGGAGCGACTTCTCAAAGAGCTGCAATCCTGGGCAAGCTCCGTTGGATTTCAAGTGCGCCGCGTTTTCGCAAGGTTTGTGCCGCGAAGAAACGAAGCGCGCGAACCGCCGCGGCTCATATGTGGAGATCCTGCCGAAAATTTGCAGACAATCGCCACCGAGCGACACCGGCGATTCGGAATCGATTTCGGGACAGGCTATTCCCCGGGTCTATTTCTGGACCAAAGAGAAAATCGCCGGTACGTGCGCCATCTCGCGCCCGCACGGCTGTTGAACTGTTTTGCGTATACCTGCTCGTTTTCAGTTTGTGCCGCCAGCGTGGGCGCGACGACGTTAAATGTCGATATTTCCAAAAAATACCTGGCGCGCGGGCGCGAAAACTTTGCGCTGAACAGCCTGACAACGATTGATCATCGTTTCATTGTTGACGACGTGCGTGCGGTGTTGCCGCGACTTGCACGGAAAGGCGAGAAGTTCGACGTGATCATTCTCGATCCGCCAACCTTTTCGCGGTCGCCAGGTGGTAAAACATTTCAGGTCGAACACGATTTCGAAAATTTACTCATTGATGCTCTCCATCTAACAGAGCGGGACAGCCATGTGTTGCTGTCGACAAACTGCTCTGCATTGCGCGAACACGCACTGGAGGTGATGGCGCGCTACTGCTTCAAGGTCGCGCGCCGCGCCGCGACGATTCATCGGCCGCCTCAACTGCCGGATTTTCCAGCAGGCGCTGGCGCAAGCTCGATTTGGCTGCGGCTGCGGTGAGAGTTGCATGCGCGCAAGATATCGTTACGATGCGAATCATTAACGCAATGAACCAATCAACTGCTGAAGTGGTCGCCGAATTCCCTGAACGCGGCGTGCAATGGGTGAAAGAACAATTCGAGACAGTTGTCAGCGAGACCGGAGATTATGTGCGTCACAAGCCCACACAGTCTCTCGTGTGGGCCTTCCTGGCGGGTTTGATTTTGAATCGGTTGCCGATTGGCCGAATTCTCAGCGCTCTCGTTCGGCTGCTGATCTTTGCATTAAAACCTGCGATTCTGATTTATGGCGCCGCGAAACTGTATCAGACGGCGCAGGAAGAGGAATAATTCGGTAGGGCCGCGTCCCTCCGCGCGTGGCGCAGCTCCGGCGCCGACGCGTTGAAGTCTTAAAGCAGTGACGCGGGTGACCTGCGGGGCTTTATTCCTCCAAAGTAAAACCGATTTTCAACGTCACCTGCCAGTCGCGGACTTTACCCTCATCAATGTCTCCGCGGGTTTCGGTCACCTCGAACCATCGCATGTTGCGAATAGTCTTTTCCGCGCGTGCCAGCGCATTTTGAACGGCTTCCTCAAATCCTTTTGTCGACGAACCGACTATTTCAATTTTTTTGTAAACGTGATCGGGCATAGTGCATTATCTCGTGGCGGGCGGCGAAAGACAATGCCCAAGCCGAACTGGATAGGGACGCCGCGCTGCCGCGTCCCGTTAGCGCGGCGAGCAGACCGTGCCAATGAGCAAATTTGCTTTACAAGCGCCCCGCCATTCCTGCACCCTCTCAGCGTGCGGAAATCAATTGCTGTTTGCCTGTGCTTTGTGACGACGCTCTCCTGCGCATTTGCCCAGGATCAGGAGAAAAAGCTGGTGGATCGCCTGCTCAAGCCCGATATGAGCCTGCAAAATGAGGCGCAAAATAAGAAATTTATCGCCGACGGGGCTTCGACAAACAAACGGGCAAACGTCGGAACGTTCTATGTCCAAAAGAAATCGACCTCGAAGAGTTTTCTGGCAATAGGTGAGTTCCTGGCGCATCCATTCACTTCTCACTCTTACCACAGTAAACGAAGCGTATTCGAAGTTTCATCTGAGCAACCGACAGGAAATTCTCGGGTTGCCTACGCCAATCAGACTGCACGCGGCGTCCGAGACTTCCCGCAATCCGACAAAAAAATTGCCAGTAGCGCTTATTCACAGAACCGACCGTTCCTGGATGAGGGCAAAAGCCAGAAGTCGCTGAATAGGCAAAATGCGCCGCTCACAATCGAGCAGGTGCGCGAGTTGTTAAATAAAAACAAGTAGCGCGCGGGCGGGTGCGCTATTCTGTGGTTGATCATGCAACCAGAAGAAGCTCTGGCGCTTTTGAAACAAGGCGCGGCCCAGATCATCAACGATGATGAATTGCGCGCCAAGCTCACGCTGGGTCGACCATTACGAGTAAAACTCGGAGTCGATCCCACCACCTCGGACATTCACCTCGGCCACACGGTTGTTCTTCGAAAACTGAGGCAGTTTCAGGACCTCGGTCACCAGGCCGTTCTGATCATTGGCGACTTCACCGGAATGATCGGCGACCCGAGCGGTCGTTCTGTTACGCGGCCGCAATTGACGCATCAGGAAGTGATCGCAAATGCGGTAACCTATCGCGAGCAGGCATTCAAAATTCTTGATCCAACGCGCACGGAGACGGTGTGTAACGGCGACTGGTTTCGCGCCATGTCGTTTGAAGACGTCATTCGCCTCAACAGCCGGGTGACCTTGCAACAAATGTTGCAGCGCGAAGACTTCAAGGCGCGCATCGATAAGCAGCAATCCATTCGTGCACACGAAATACAGTACCCAATCATGCAGGGCTGGGATTCCGTGATGGTAAAAGCTGACGTGGAGCTGGGAGGCACCGACCAGCTTTTTAACATCCTAGTCGGACGCGATTTTCAGAGAGAAGAAGGCCTGCCGCAGCAGGTCGTTTTTCTCGTCCCGATTCTTGAAGGCTTGGATGGTACCAGGAAGATGAGCAAAAGCTTCGGCAATTTTGTCGGAGTCAACGAGTCCGCCGGCGAAATGTTTGGAAAATTGATGAGCATCTCGGACGCGTTGATGGCGCGTTATTATGAAGTGCTACTAGGACGAGTCCCGTCAACCGACACGCATCCGCTCGAGGCGAAAAAACGGCTCGCGTTCGAGATCGTGGAGACTTATCACTCGCCTGCAATCGCTCAAAAAACACTCGATGAGTGGAACACCCGCTTCAGTAAGCGCGACTTGAAACACGCGGAGCTGCCCGCGTTTTCACCAGTCAATCGAGAGGGGCGTGCTGCTGTTACCCTAGTTTCGGATGTTTACCGACAGATGTTTAACTTGAACAAATCGCACAGCGAAGTCTCGCGCTTGATCAAACAAGGAAGCGTGGAAATCGATGGAACGAAGATTCACGATCCCAAAGCCAAAATCAGCCTTCGCCCGGGCCAGATCCTCCGCCTCGACCGAAAACGCGCGGTCCGAATAGAGTAGAAGTGCATGTACAGCAAAAGAGCCACGCAAGCCCCCAACCTGCGTGGCTCTTGGACCCTCTGTGCCCTCAGGCGTGAGCGGTTTGGAGCACGGGCAGAACGCGCGCGTGTTCCAGATAACTCGCAGCGATCCCTTCGAAGTGTGCCCTGATGCTGCGCAGTTCCGCAGTCACGAAGCTGTCCACGAAATGCAAACGCCGGTCGAGCCAGGCAAAGATTTTGTTCTTGATCTCGTAATGAACCGCGAGTGTGACCTCAGTGCAGTTTGGCCGAATCTCGCTGAAGTCAACGATTCCCATCAGCGCAATATTGCCACCGGCTGACTCGAAGGCATACTGGTCGGGCGAGTCGCTCTCGACCGATAAAA
>WNGC01000448.1_pt1 | contig 25665 bp, 29 predicted proteins | sample 5400051 | NCBI WGS metagenome assembly WNGC01 (sample SAMN13153368, study PRJNA577476) | soil metagenome | isolation source: 20 cm soil or saprolite under grassland replicate 2 | place: USA:California | collected 2016-06-15
CGAATCGCGAAGGCCGCGAATAGCGAGACCTGCTGCGCCGTGATGGCGCTGACGATCGCCTCGTAAGGGTCTGGCGCAAGCGGCGGCCGGAGCCCGGCGAGCCTCGGCACGAGCTCGCGCAGGACCTGGTCGCGCCGCGCCCACGTGTAGAAGGGGTCGAGCTCGAAGTCGGCGCCGACGATTGCGCGCGCGACCGGCTCGGTCTCGTCGTCCAGCGGCTCCACGTCGACGCCGCCATGTGCGGCGTCGATTCTGATCTCCTGCCCGCCGACGACGCGGTGGACGCCGCCCTCGTACCAGAGGTTCGCGAGATCCGGCCCGAAGGCTCGGAACCGTTCAGTCGAGAGCTCGAAGTCGTACGGATCCGGCAGCGGAAGAAGAGTCAAGCGAGAGAGCGAGCGACGTCGTGCAGATCCCCGAACGGTTCGTAGGAAACGCCCTGCTCGTCCAGGTAGTGCGCGAGCGAGTCGCGCGCAAAGATGCGGTCGGCCGCCTGCGCCGCGCAACGGTCGGAATAGCCGTCGCCGACGTAGACGATCTCCCCATCCGCCGGCAGGTCGGCGCGCTTGCACGGCTCGCCGCAGGTGCCGCAGGTATCGCCGTTGCGAAACGTCGCCCGCCAGCCGCCCGGCTCCCACTCCACGTTGTTGGCCCGCACCTCGAGCTCGACGCCCTCACGTTCGAGGATCGGCTCGATCAGCTGGCGGAAGTTGCTGGAGACGATCAGCGGCCGGTAGGCCTCGGCGAGCTCGTGGAAACCCGGCCGCACCTCGAGGTTCTCCCGCAACCAGCCCACGACCTCCTCGATCGGCGTCCTGATCGACTCGGCGTCGCGGCGGATTTCCTCGTGCAGCGTGATCTCGCCGCGCCGGAGCGCAGCGGCCGCATCAAGGTAGATCTGCCAGTCGCCGAACTCGCGCAGCGCGAGGATCAGCGTGTCGTCGACGGTCACAGTTCCGTCCCAGTCGAGGATCAGCGTCATGAACTCGCAATGTAGAGGCCACGGCCCATCGGCCCTTCCGGGTCGTGGTCGGCCTCGAGCCCGGCGGCCCGGAACGCCGCGAGGTACTGGTCGACCGTGAAGAGGCCGAGCTCGTGTGGCTCGCTGAAGCGCTCGATCCCGTCCGGGGTGCCGACGAGATACTCGAACTCGAACATCGAGACGTTGCCTTCGCGCTGCGCGACATTCATGCGCGCGATCTTCAGCTCAGGCTCGTCGACGAAGACCGCAGCGACATGGCGGTCGAGCCAGACCTCTGGCGACAGCCACGGCTCGACGACCAGGACGCCGCCAGGCTCGAGGTGTCGAGCCATCGAGGCAAGCGCCGAGCGCAGGCGCTCCTCGGTCCGTACGTAGCCGATGCTGCTGAACATGCAGATGACCGCGTCGAAGCGTTTGCCGAGATCGAAGTCCGCCATGTCGCCTTCATGGAAAGGGACGTCCGGCAGACGCTCGCGGGCGACGGCCAGCATTTCGGGGTCGAGGTCGAGCCCTTCGACCTCGTATCCCGTCAGGTGCGCGAGATGCGCGCCGGTGCCGCAGGCCACGTCGAGGAGCCTCCGCGCGCCCGGCCTCTGGTCCTGGATCAGCCGGTCGAGCTCCGCGGCCTCACGTGGGTAGTCCCGGATCGATGCGTAGATCGCGTCGTAGATGCGCGCCGAGCGGCTGAACACGCGCCGCATCTTGTCAGCCGCGAAGAGCCGTACTAGATTCGGCGGCAACGCAAGAAGGAGGAAGCAATGGCCACAGTGACCGCCAGAGAACTCGACACCACGGCCCTCGAAGGGCAGGTGCGGGGCCAATTGATCGCCCCCGACGACCCGGGATACGACGAGGCCCGACAGGTGTACAACGCAATGATCGACAAGCGGCCGGCGTTGATCGTGCGCGCCGCCGACGTCGCCGACGTGATCGCGGTCGTCAATTTCGCGCGCGAGACCGGCGCTCCCTTGGCCATTCGCTGCGGGATGCACAACCCCGCCGGCTTCTCCGTGGTCGATGACGGGATCGTGCTCGATCTCTCGCCGATGAAAGGCATCCGGGTCGATCCGGCCGAGCAGCTTGCGACGGTTCAAGGCGGCTGCACCTGGGGCGACGTCGATCACGCGACGCACGCGTTCGGCCTTGCGACCGTGGGCGGTGTCCTCTCCACGACCGGCATGGGGCTCGCGCTCGGCGGCGGCATCGGCTACCTGACCCGGCAGTACGGCCTCTCGGTCGACAACATCGTCTCGGCCGACGTCGTGCTCGCGGACGGCTCCTTCGTGACCGCGAACGAGAGCGAAAACAGCGACCTCTTCTGGGCGATCCGCGGCGGCGGCGGAAACTTCGGCGTCGTCACGTCCCTGACGTTCCGGCTCCACCCGGTCGACACCGTGATCTGGGGCCCGATGCTCTGGCCGCTCGACCGGGCCGCTGAAGTGATGCGCGCCTACGACGGCTGGATCGGCGGAGCGCCCGAACATTTCAACGGCTTCCTCGCCTTCCTGACCGTCCCGCCCGGGCCGCCGTTCCCCGAGGAGCTGCACATGCAGAAGATGTGCGGGATCGTCTGGTTCTGCACCGGGACGCAGGAGGTGGCGGACGAGCTGCTGGCGCCGGCGCGCGCGTCCGAGCCGGTGCTCGACCTCGTTCACGCGGCGCCGTACCCGATGGTGCAGAGCGCCTTCGACGCCCTCTACCCGCCCGGCCACCAGCAGTACTGGCGCGCCGACTTCGTCGACGAGTTGAGCGACGAGGCGATCGCCGCCCACGTTGAGCACGGTTCGCAGCTGCCGACTCCGCAGGCCTCAATGCACCTGTACCCGATCGACGGAGCGGTGCACAAGGTCGGCTCCGGCGACACCGCGTTCGCCTATCGCGACTCGCGCTGGGCCGAGGTGATCTTCGCGGTCGATCCGGACCCTGCGGCGGTCGAGGGGATGAAGTCCTGGGTCGTCGACTACTGGGAGGCCACACACCCGTACTCGGCCGGCGGCGCCTACATCAACTTCATGATGGACGAGGGCCAGGATCGCGTCCAGGCCAGCTACCGCGACAACTACGAGCGACTGGCGGAGGTCAAGAAGAAGTACGACCCCGGAAACCTCTTCCGGGTCAACCAGAACATCCGGCCGGCCGACTGAGCCGGCTAGAAGTGCGAGGTTAGGCCGGCGCCGGTCGCGTCGTCGGCGGTTTCGGCGACGCGGCCGTCTTGGGCACCCTCGTACCAGGAGCGCCAGTACTTACCGTCGTCGAGGTCTTTCGCGAGCTTCGTCAGCTTGAGCGGGTGGAAGGTGTCGCACATCACCGCGAGCTCGTGGGTCTCGCGGACGCCGATCGACTTCTCCGCCAGGCCGGGCTGTGGTCCGTGGGGCAGGCCGGAGGGATGCAGCGTGATCGACCCCACGTTGACGCCCTTGCGCGAGCCGAAGTTGCCGCTGACGTAATAGATCATCTCCTCGGACTGCAGGTTCGAGTGGTGGTACGGGATCGGCACCGCCAGCTCATCGAAGTCGAGCTTGCGCGGGCAGAACGAGCAGATGACGAAGTTCCGCCCCTGGAAGGTCTGGTGCGAGGGCGGCGGCTGGTGGATTCGGCCCGTGATCGGCTCGAAGTCGTGGATCGAGAACGTCCACGGATAGAGGTAGCCGTCCCAGCCGACGACGTCGAAGGGGTGGTAGTCAAGGAGGTAGGTCTGGTAGCCGCCGCGGACGCGCACCTTGACCGGAAACTCGCCCTTCTCGCGGTGCGTGTGCAGCTCGGTCGGCGGGTGGATGTCGCGGTGATAGTAAGGCGCTCCCTCGAGCAGCTGGCCGTACTGGTTGCGGTAGCGGCGGGGGATCTCGATCAGGCCGGGGGTCTCGAAGACGAGGTAGCGCTGTGGCCCTTCGGCGCGGAAGCGGTAGGTCGTGCCGCGTGGGATGACGACGTAGTCCCCGTCCTTGTAGGGGACCTCGCCGAAGTTCGTCTCCAGCGTCCCCGAGCCCTCGTGGACGAAGATCACCTCGTCGCCCTCGCCGTTGCGGAAGAAGTAATCCATCTGCTCGTCCGGGCGGGCGAGCGAGATCTCGACGTCGTCGTTCCACATCAGCAGACGCCGGCCGGTGATCTCGTCGCCGCCGGGGTCGACGTCGTAGGTGTTGAAGAGCCGGTGCGCGTGGGCGTCGGGCACCCATTCCTCGCGCTCGATCTCCTCGAAGTCACCGAGCTTCATCACCCGACAGGGCGACTGGAGGTGGTAGAGGATCGACTCGTTGCCGACGAAGCCCTCGAGCCCCATCACCTCCTCGGTCAGGAGCGTGCCGTTGTCGCGGAACTGAATATGCCGCTTGCGCGGGACGTCGCCGAGCCGTTGGTAGAAGGGCATGCTGAAACTCTAGCCCGTGGCGAGATCGGCAAGGCGCTCGCCGATCGCGGGGGCGAACTTGAAGCCGTGGCCCGAGCATGGCGAGCCGATCACGAGGCGGCCGCGGCGCTCGAGGATGAACGTCTCGTCCGGCGTCGTCGTGTAGAGGCACGTCTCGGCGGCGACGGAGTCGGGCTCGGCGAGGCGGTACGTGTCGTGCGTCCAGCTCACGATCTGCTCGATCAGGCGCGGCTCAGGCTCCCCCGGCTCGTTCGGATCGACCTCGGGCCCCGCGTGGTGCGCGCCGACCTTCAGGCCGTAGAGCGGGTCGGCGAGCGAGTACATGTCGTGCGTGTGGCTGTCGGGCTTGAACGAGACCAGGGACGGGATCGGTCTCCCGTTCTCGGGCCGGAAATAGCAGACCGTCTCGCGCGTGACCTTGACCGGGAGCGGCTCCTCGAGCAACTCGTTCGCCCACGAGCCCGCGGTGACGACGACGACCTCGGCGTCGAGCTCGTCCGGCTGGACGCGAGCCTCATAGCGGATGTCGAGGTCGCGGGCCAACGCCGCGAGCGCCTTGTCCGCGCGGACGATCCCGGCTTCCGGCTGCAGGACGGCAAACGAGCCCTCGGGAACGTGGATCGGAAACCGACGCTCGGCCTCCACGGCCTCGAGGCGGTGCCATTCGACCCCGCAGGCCTCGAGCGTGCGTGCCGTGCTCTGGTCGAGCGTCCGGACGATCTCGAGCAGGCCGTTCAGCTCGAGCAGTGTCTCGCCGGTTTCGGCCTCGAGCTCACGCCAGAGCCCGAGCGACTCCTGGGCCAGGCGAACGTACTCCTCTTCGGCGTATGCCAACCGGAAGATGCGTGAGCGGCCGTGACTCGACCCGCGGTCGTGGCCGACGCGGTACTGCTCGTAGACGACGACTTCGTGCCCACGCCGCGTCAGGGCGCGGCCAGCAGCAAGGCCCATCACCCCCGCTCCGATGACGGCGACCTTCACTCGGTCGGTCTCCGTTACTCGCCGAGCAGAGAGCTCGTTCGCGCGAGCGAGTAGAAGATCGCGTAGCTCGCGAGCAGGAACGAGGTGAACACGATCGAGATCGCGATCGAACGCGGATGGCCGAGCGGATCGACGAGCACACGCGCAAGCTCTCCAAGCAGCGAGCCGGGTCGGACGAAGACGTCCCACGAGTTCCAGCGCAGAACGCGGCCGAGGTAGACACCGACTGAGCTCAGCCCCAGGGCGACGAACACGAAGAGCCACGCGTACCGCGCGCCGGCGGCGCGTCGCACGATCGCCTGAATCAGGTAGAGCGACATGAACCCAAGCAGGAGACCGGTCGACGCCGCCGTCCCGATCAGCAGACCTTCATACCAGAAGACTTTGCCGGTGATGTCCGCCAGGTACCTGAAGTCCGTCACGATATAGGGCGCGTTCGGGAAGAACAGCAGCCAGAGGAGGCCGAGTGCCAACAACTGGACTCGCCGCGCGCCTCGCCGGTGGCGGTCGTAGATGAACAGCGCAAGCCCGAACGGGATCCAGGCGAGGAAGAGGTTCCAGAGAAACGGCACGTCCTCGAACGAATGCGAATACGCGACACGGAAAGCGACGAGCCCCGCAACCAGGCCCGAGAGCCCAACAAGCGCGCCGAAGACAAGCAAACGGCGGTCGCTGAAGGAGGTGCGGAGCCGCTCAACCATAGTTTGAGATTAGCGCGGAGGCTCGGGACGCGCACCGATCACCTGCGAGTCACCAAACCACTTGACCTTCGAAAAGGCCGTGCAACAGGAAAAAGGAGGGCCATGTGAACCTCAGGAAGCGAATGCGCGAACGTCGTCAGCGGAAGGCTCATCGGCGTTACCTGCTCGAGCGAGCCCGACAAGAAGCCCTTCAGGGACAAGACCCGCAACAAGCTGTTCGAGATACAGCCCAGCGCTCTGGCGGAGCTCAGCAAGGGATGTACGGCCAGGACTGACCCTGCGCAGGTACTACCGCTTCGGCCCGACGACGTTTCGCAGCACGCCGATTCCCTCGACCTCGAGCTCGATCACGTCGCCCGGCTGCAGCCAGCGGCCGTCGCCGTGCTCGAGGATGCAACCGGTGCCGACCGTGCCCGAGCCGATCACGTCGCCGGGGACGAGCTGCGTGTTCGCCGCGGCGCGCTCGATGATCGCCTCCCACGAGTGGTACATGTCGCCCATGTTCCCGCGCGAGCGTTCCTCGCCGTTGACGCGCGCGACCATCTCCAGGCGCAGGTCGCCGAGCTCGTCGGGCGTGACGACGACCGGGCCGAGGGAGGTCGCAAAGTCCTTTCCCTTCGCCGGGCCGAGGCCGACCTTCATCTCCTTGCGCTGGAGGTCGCGTGCTGACCAGTCGTTCATGATCGTGAACCCGCCAACGGCCCCACCAGCGCCGATGACGGCGGCCACCTCGAGCTCGTAATCGAGCTCTTGAGAGCCGGCCGGAAACAGGATCTCGTCGTCGGGCCCGTAGATCGCGGCCGGGTTCGAGAAGTAGAACACCGGCAGCTCGTACCACTCGTCGGGCACGCCGGGGCGCCCCGTGACGCGCGCCGCGTTGCGAATGTGTTCCTCGAAGGCATAGGCGTCGCGCACCGAGGGCGGACGCGGCACCGGCGCGAGGAGCCGGACGTCCTCGAGCGCGTATTCGTCGTGCTCCCGGGCAGAGCCGCCGCCGGTGAAGAAGGAGGCCAGGCTCTGCGCCGCGAGATGGATGACCCGGTCGCCCTCGATCGCGCCGACCCACCCTCGCACGTCGCGATCGAGCGGTCTGAACAGGCAGAGCTTCACAGCGCGAGGCTATCGAGGGAAATCTTTCCGGTTTCCAAGGAGGTGCGTTAGACGGCCGCACGGGCAAAGCCCGCACGGCCTCTTAGTCGGCGCCGCCGAGTCGGCAGGTGCGTTAGACGGCCGCACGGGCAAAGCCCGCACGGCCTCTTAGTCGGCGCCGCCGAGTCGGCGCCTTAGGGTTCGGTGTGCACGATCACGTCGGCGATCTCGGGCCGCTCTCGGCGGATCCGCTCCTCGATCTCACTGGCGCGGCGGTGGGCGTCCGCGAGCGTCGTCCCGGGATCCAGGCCGAGGGTTACCAGGGCGACGAGACCGTCGTCCGTCTCCAGGAACCGCAGCTCACGTGGGGCCGCCCCGGTCGCCGTGCGGACAATCGCTTCGACGAAGCCGGCGTCGCGCTCGACGGGCGTGCCTCTCGCAGGCTCGGCCAGTGGCTCGAGATGCGTCTGGACGGAGACGACCTCCGGCAGCGACTCCGAGATCGACCGCTCGACGTCGCTCGCGACCGCGTGCGCTTCCTCGAGCGGCATCTCCCCGGGCAGCTTCAGGTGCAGTGTGACCTCGGCGCCTCGGTCGGTTCGCAGGACCGACAGGTTGTGGATCTCACGGACCTGTGGCACCTGCTGTGCGGCCGCGAGCGCGCGCTCGCGGAGGGCCGCCTCGTCCTCCTGCGGCTCGACGTGGACGACGACGTCGCTCTCCGGCAGCGCCTCGTGTAACGCGGTCTCGACGGCGTCCGCCGCGGCGTGGCCCTGGCCGACCACTGCGCCCGGCGGGACGCCGATGACGACGTCGGCGAACTGCTTGCGCCCCGCCTGGCGCATCCGCAGCCGCCGCAACTGCACCGGGGGCTCGAGCGCAGCGATCGCCCGCGAGGCGATTTCCTGCGCCTCGGAGGGGACTCGGTCCATCAGCACGTCGATGTTCCGGCGGATCAGCCGCGCGGCGGCCGCCAGAACGAGAACGGCAACGAAGAGTGCCGCCGCGGAGTCCGCCTCGTGCCAGCCGGCCCGCACGAGCAGCAGACCTCCGAGCACCGCGACGGAGCCGGCCAGGTCGCCCGCGAAATGGACGGCATTCGCCTGCAGCGCGGCCGAGCCGTAGCGCCGTCCCGCCCGCACCGAGACGATCGTTCGGCTCAAGTCGACGCAGATCACGATCGCCAGCGCGAGCAGCGCGTACCATTCGACGTGCACGGTGGCCTGCGTCAGCCCGGCGAGATGCGAGATCGCGCGCCAACTGATGACGAGGGCCGCACCGACGAGCAGCGCCGCCTCACCGAGAGCGGCGAGATGCTCGGCCTTTCCGTGCCCGTACGCATGACTCGGGTCCGCGGGGCGGCCGGCGACGCCGACCGCGAAGAAGGTGAGAAGCGCCGCGACGAGGTCGGTGCCCGAGTGCGCGGCCTCTGAGAGCAGGCCAAGGCTGTGGGAGGGAATCGCGGCCGCGAGCTTGATCGCGATCAGCGCGCAGGCGGCGAGAACGGAGACGAGTGCGGTTCGTCGCTGAGGGGTCACGCTCTAAAGCATTCACAAAAAGAAGAGCCCGCCGTGGCGGGCTCTTCGTTTGGTGTCTGGGCTGAGCCGCTACCTACGCGTCAGCAATGTCGCCCTTGAACTTCTCGTTCAAGAACGTGCCTGCGCCGTGCCCACGATCCTGCCAGTGGCGGAAGAGCAGGTTCTGGTCCCGCTTCGCGTGGTAGTCGTACTTGAACTTGCACTTCTCGCTGTTCGTCAGGCACGAGAACTGGGCTGTCGCCCCGAAGAACGCGGCGATGAACAGCGACTGCGTGCAAGGCGTGACCGTGCAGGTCGCATTCGGGTTGAACACGCCACCAGTGACCTTGCCGGTGATGTAGCCCTTCAGCGTCCCGACGACTCCGGCGCGGACCGTATGCCCGTGCGCGGACGTATTCGCGGGACAGTTCCCCGGGCTCGCGAGCGTGCCGCCCGCGTTGGTGGAGAAGAATCCCTTGTCCTGCTCGCGGATGCGGTACGAGCCGTCCTTGTTCTTGTGCACCTTGATGGTGCGCATGATCGTGTCGTCCGCCCACGTGCCGCCGGAGCAGCTGCCGTCAGTCGTATGGATCAGGACTGTGGCCTTGTTCGGGTGCGGCTGCTTGTTGCCGTGGCCGGGGTTCGCGAACGCGAGCGCCGCCAAAGAGAGAGCGCCGACGACGAGAACCGGAAGTGCCAACAGGCGTTTCATGTGTTACCCCCTTTTTCGCATGGATTCAGTGTCCGTGCGGTACTGAGCTGCCCGCATCCTGCTTCGTCTGCACCTCGAGTCCTCGCAACTGTGTCGATTCCTTACGCGCTTTTTACGCTGGGGCACGGCGCACAGCTCACGCCCGCCCCAGACGTCAGGAAAGCCACAAGAGCGAGGCGTCTACGCCCGGGTCAGAAACTCGAGCCGGTTGCCGGCTGGGTCGAACGAGTAGAACCGGCGGGCGCCGGGCAGCCGGCCGTCCCACTGGACGTCGGCGCCGACTGCGTCCAGCCGCGCAGCGAGCGCATCGAGCTCGGCAGCAGGAAGCTCGAACGCGGGATGAGCCTTCACCGCCGGAACGAACCCCTCGTGCTCTGAAACGTGGAGCTCCTGCGCGCCGGCGCGAAACCAGGCGCCGACGCCGCCCAACGTCTCCGGCCGCTCGATCCGCTCCAGGCCCACGACCTCGCGATAGAAGCGCGCGGCCTCGTCAATGCCCCCGGGCGGCACGACGACCTGGACATGGTCGAGCGAGAAGCTCAGAGGTTTCCGCGCAGCGCCTGTTCGCGCTCAATGGATTCGAAGAGGGCCTTGAAATTGCCCTCGCCGAACGTCGTCGCGCCGTGGCGCTCGATCACCTCGAAGAAGACGGTCGGCCGGTCCTGCGCCGTCTTGGTGAAGATCTGCAGCAGGTAGCCGTCCTCGTCGCGGTCGGCCAGGATCTTCAGGCGCTTCAGGTCGGTGTAATCCTCGGAGATCTCGCCGACCCGCCCTTCGACCTCCTCGTAGTACGCGTCGGGAGTGTCGAGGAAGAGGACGCCGCGCTCCTTCAGCTGCGTAACCGTGCCGACGATGTCCTCGCTCTGCATCGCGATGTGCTGGACGCCGGGCGCGTGGTTGAACTCGAGGTACTCCTCGATCTGGCTCTTGCGCTTCCCCTCGGCCGGCTCGTTGATCGGGAACTTGATCTTGCCGCTCCCGTCCGCCATCACCTTCGACATCAGCGCCGAGTACTCCGTCTGAATCTGATCGTCGCCGAAGTGGACGATGTTGGTCATACCGAAGACGCGCTCGTAAAACTCCACCCAGGCGTTCATGCGTCCGAGCTCGACGTTGCCGACCACGTGGTCGAGCTCCTTCAGGCCGACCCCGGGATCCGCATGCCCGTTCTCGAGCGTCGAGCGATAGCCGGGCAGATACGGGCCGGCGTAGTCCTTGCGATTGACGAAGGTGTGGACGACGTCGCCGTAGGTCGCGATCGAGGAAAGCTCGACGCGGCCGAACTCGTCCTCGACCCAGTGCGGCTCGGCGATCCCGCGAGCTCCGCGCTGGACTGCGGTGCGATAGGCGCCGTCGGCGCTCGGTACCTGGAGCGAGATGTCGCGGGCGCCGTCGCCGTGACGGCAGGCAAACTGCGTCACCTCGCTGTCGGCGCGCAGGCCGCTCGTCAAGACGAGGCGGATGTCGCCCTGCTCGACGACGTAGGAGGCGCGGTCGCGGACGCCCGTCTCCGGCCCCGCATAGGCCGTGCGCGTGAACCCGAACGAGTGCTCGTAGAAGTACGCCGCCTGCTTGGCGTTCCCGACCCACAGCTCGACGTGATCCCAACCCTCAAGCGGCATGAAGTCGGTCGAGCTCATGTTCCTACTTTAACGCGCAGCCGCGCGGGTTCCCCGCTGCGCCGAGGCTTCGTCGCCCACGGCGACGTCTTCCAACCCGGTCCGGAGCGGCGCCTCCCGGACCCAAAGCAGCGAGATCACGAAGACGGCTGCGCAGAGGAACGCCGCCAAGAGGAATGCCGGCCGAAGGGCATGCGCGAGCGCCACCCGGCCGGCCAGGGGCAGGCGGTGGATCGCGACACCGCTGGTTTGGAGGCCGCTCGGCAGGTTCTGGTTGACGATCACGCCCATCAGCGTGACGCCGAGGGTCGCGCCGATCGAGCGGGAGAACTGCGTCAGCGCCGTCGCGGTCCCCATCGCCGCTCTGGGCACCGAGTTCTGGACCGAGAGGACGAAGATCTGCATCATCATCCCGAGCCCGATGCCGGCGATCACCATGTTGCGGGCGGCCTCACCGTTCGTCGTGTGGATGCCCATGCGCCAGAGCAGGACCATTCCCGCTCCGAGGACGACCGGGCCGATCAGCGTGTTCGGTCGGTAGCGGCCGGTCCGGGAGACGATCTGGCCGGAGATGAAGCTCGTCGTCACCGCGCCCAGGATCAGCGGCGTCAGAACGACGCCCGACGACGTCGCGGAGGTGCCGATCACGCCCTGGACGAAGAGCGGCACGAAGCTGATCGTCCCGAACATCGCCGCACCGACCAGCGCCATGCACGCGACGCTCGAGGCGACCGTCTGGTTGCGCAGCAGGTCGAACGGGATGATCGGCTCGACGACACGGCGTTCGATCAGGCCGAAGGCGGCGATCAGAATGGCGGCGGCGACGAGTGCGCCGACCACCGCCGGCGAGCCCCACGGATATTCGTTGCCGCCCCACACGAGCCCGAGCAGCAGGGCCGTCGTTCCGGCGGCGAGCACGGCGGCGCCGAGCCAGTCGATCGAGTGCTCCTGCCTGGTGGGCCGGCGCGGCATCGTCACCAGGATCACCACGAGCGCGAGAACGCCGACCGGCAGGTTGACATAGAAGATCCAGCGCCAGCTCGCGTTGTCGACGATGAACCCACCGACGAGCGGGCCGACGATCGAGGCGCCCGCGAAGACCGAGCCGATCAGCCCCTGGTAGCGCCCGCGGTCGCGGGGCGGGACGATCATCCCGACCATCGCGAGGGTCAGCGGGAAGATGCCTCCGGCCCCGATGCCCTGAACGGCGCGGAAGATGACCAGCTCCCACATGTTCTGCGCCGCACCGAAGAGGGACGAGCCGACCAGGAAGATCACGATCGCGACGATGAAGAGGGGCTTGCGGCCGTGGACGTCGCCGAGCTTCCCGTAGAGGGGCACGGTGACAGTCGAGCCGAGCATGTACGCCGTGAAGACCCACGTGTACTGGGTGATCCCGCCTAGGTCGGAGACGACCTTCGGCAGCGCGGTCGCGACGATCGTCTGGTCGAGCGCCGCAAGCAGCAGCGCCACCATCAGCCCGGAGTAGATCGCGAGGATCCGGCCGATCGTGAACTGGTAGCCCGGCGGCTTGCGGGCGAGACGGTCGCGGAGCGTCATTCTGCTGGTACGTGCTTTCCGTCTCGGTGCGTATCACGCGCCGGGCGGAGCGGCCTCGCCGCCATGTCGGCGAGGCCTCTTAACGGCGTCGCAAGCGACGCCTTAGGCGGCTGGCGGGCCAACCGTTCGCGCAAGGTCATGCGCTCTCCTGGACAAGAACCGCCGGCTGCTCCCGTCGCGAGAGAACGATGCCGGCGGCGATCAGGAGACCCCCGCCGACCTGCAGGGCGGTGATCGACTCGGACAGGATCAGCAGCGCGAAAATCGCGCCGAGGAACGGCTGCAGATTCGCGTACAGCGAGGCGCGGGACGGGCCGACCTGCTCGATCGAGTTGAACCAGAGCAGGTTGGTCAGGCAGAGCGGCCCGAGCACGGCGAACACGTACGCCACCCAGACGAGGCTCGGCAGCGACCCATAGTCCTGAGATGCAAGCTGCGGCGCGCCGGCGACCAGGAGCAAGACGGCGCCGATCGCCAGCGTGTATGCACTGATCCGGGAGGCCGTGTAATGGCTCATCAGCGGCGCGATTGCCACCGAGTACGCGGCCCAGGTCGCGGCGCCGAGCAGCACGAGCGCGTAGCCCCAGAAATCACCGCCGATCCCGCCCTTCGCGCCGGCGGCCACGAGACACACGCCCGTGAACGAGACAGCGGCGGCGACCCAGAAGCGGCTGTGCAGCCTCTCGATCCCGGCGGCAGCGGCGAAGAGCGCCGTCAAGATCGGCAGCGTGCCGAAGATGAGCGCGACGGTCGTTGCGGTCGTCAGCTTGGTGCCGTACACAAACCCGACCTGGTTCAGGAAGATTCCGACCGCCGCCGCCCCGAGGATGAACAAGATGTCCCGGCGGCGCAGCCGAAAGGACCGCTCGCGCGCCCAGGTGATGCCGATGAAGAGCAGTGCCGCGGCCGAGAAGCGCAGGCCGCCGTAGGCGAGCGGCTTGAAGCCGTGGCTGAGGACGTACTTCGTGACCGTGAAGTTGAGAGACCAGATCATGACCGTCGCGAGGAGCATCAGGTCTGCGATCTCCGGACGGCGCACTCGCTCGACACTACCCATTAGGCTCTTTGCGATGCCTGAGCCGACGAAAGAGGCGATCGACGCGCTCGTCGGGCCGGCGACTCCGCAGTTCGCCTACCAGCTGCGGGCGCGGATCGAGGAGCTCGTCAAAGACCTGCCGGAAGAAGATCCCGTGCGGCGGTACGGTGAGGAGAAGATGGAGCTGCTCGACCGGCTCGGCTATGCCTCGTCGAAGGCCGAGACCGGGGGCCGCGTCAGGCGCGACGTGCCGGGCTGGGACGAGCTCCCGAGCTCGGCTACCGCCGACGAGCCGCTGCCTCGCGCGAGATGAAAGTTCCCGGTCCACCCATCAGCCTGTCCACCTCGGACTCGCCTCAGGGACAGTCCCCCAGGGACTGTCCCTAAAACGGCCGTGAGGTTCGACGGCGCCTCGGTCTTCGTGACCGGCGGCTCGCGCGGGATCGGCAAGGCGATCGCACTCCGGTTCGCCGAGCTCGGCGCGGCGCGAGTGGCGATCGGCTACCTGCGAAACGACAGAGCGGCCGAAGCTGCCGCTGAAGAGCTCCGCGCCGCCGGCGCCGAGCCCGTGCTCGTACGCGGCAACGTCTCCTCGGAGCGCGTCGCGCGCGAGGTCGCCGAGCTGGGCGCCCTCGACGCCCTGATCCACAGCGCCGCCACCGGGGTGATCCGGCCCGCGCTCGAGATCGAGAAGAAGCACTGGGACTGGACGCTCGACGCGAACGCGTACGCCTTGCTCGCGCTCGCGAAAGCGGCTGCGCCGCAGATGCAGCCGGGCTCGTCGATCGTCGGCATCTCGAGCCTCGGCTCGACCCGAGTGCTCGAGAACTACGTGGTCGTCGGCACCTCGAAGGCGGCACTCGAATCCCTGGTGCGCTACCTCGCCGTCGAGCTAGCGCCACAAGGGATCCGCGTCAACGCCGTCTCGGCGGGCGTCGTCGAGACCGAGGCGCTCGACCACTTCCCGAACAAGGACGAGATGGTGGGCGAGGGCCTGGAAAGGACGCCGGCCGGCCGGCTGGTCGAGCCCGCCGACGTCGCGGACGCAGTCACGTGGCTCTGCTCGCCGGGGGCCGAGATGGTGCGCGGCCACACGCTCGTGATCGACGGCGGCTTCTCGCTGCTGGCTCAATAGACCCAATGGAGCCGACCGAGTACAACCGGCGGGCCTGGGACGAGATCCACCGCCGCCGTGCCGACGCGATGGCCGGGCAGCTCGGGATCCCTCCGACGATCCGCGAGCGGCTGCCAGAGATCAAGGGCAAGCACGTGCTCCACCTGCAGTGCGCGACCGGCGAGTCGACCGCCCAGCTCGCAGAGCTCGGCGCGCTGGTGACGGGTGTCGACATCTCGGCCGAGGCGACCGCCGTCGCGCGCGAGCGCGTGCCGAACGGGGTCTTCCTCGAGGCCGACGTACAGCAACTGCCGCTCCAGCTCGAACGCGGCCGCTTCGATCTCGTCTACACGGGCGGCGGCATCTTCCATTGGCTCCACGACCTCGACGCCTGGGCGCACGGAATCGCCTCGGCACTGAAGCCGGGCGGCATGCTGCTCGCGTACGACGACCACCCTGTCTCTGCCTGCGTCGACCAGGGCTCTCATTGGCGCGAGGACTACTTCGACGAGAGCCCGATCGTGGACGTCGGCTGGAAGCACTTCGATCTCCCCGGAGAGCCGGCGCAGGAGCAGAAGCACGAGCGCTTCTGGCGGCTTGGCCAGATCGTCACAGCGGTCGCCGGCGCCGCGCTCACGATCCGCTCGCTGGAAGAGTTCTCGACAATCTACGAGACGTACTGGCGCGCGAAGGATCCCCGCGTTCCCGGCCAATTCGTCCTGATCGCGACGAAGCCGAAGGAAGGCGCTAAAGCAGCGAAAACGCCTCGTCGAGCTCCGCGTCCGTGATCGTCAGCGGCGGGGTCGCAGAGATCAAGCGGCCGCCCGGGCCGGCCGGGACGACGATCACGCCGCGGCGAAGCGCCTCGTCCGCATCGCCTTCGCGGGCACGGAGTAAGCCCTTGCCGTGCCAGCCCTCCAGCTCGAAGCGCTCGCCGGCTTGCTGAACGCGCTCGAGCAGCTTCGGCACCTCTTCGAGCACCACGAGCGCGGCGGCGGACGCGAGCGGACTGCCCGTGTGCGTGTGGGTGTAGACGTCCTCCTGGCCGAGCTCCCAGACCTGCTCGAGCTGCTCCCGGCAGAAGAGCGCCGCCGAGATCGGCAGCCCGTGGCCGAGCGCCTTGCCGACCACCAGCACGTCGGCGTACTCGGCTCCCGGCCAGAGCTCGCCGGTGCGGCCGAGCCCGGCGTAGATCGCATCGACGATCAATAGCGCCCCACGCGCGGTGCAGCGACGGCGGAGCACGCGGAGGAAGTCGGGTGACGGCACCTGCGCGCCGCCTCGCGCCTGCACCGGCTCGACGATCACGCAGCCGCAGCGCGCAGGCAGCGTGCCCGGGTCGTCGCCGAAGCGGCGCCGGTAGACCGGACCCGGCAGCCAGGTCCGAAAGGGCAGGCGAAAAGCGTCGATCGAGGTCGCGGCGAGCGCGAGCAGGCCGGTCCCGTGGTAGGCGCCTTCGAAGGCGAGGATGCCCGGCTTGCCGGTCGCGATCAGCGCGGTGCGAAGCGCGATCTCGACCGCGTCCTCGCCGGTGACGCCGAGCTTGGCGGGCCAGGGCAGGCGCCGGCGGAGCTCGACCGTCACCTCGGCTTCGGCCAGGTCGCCGAGCGCGTGTACGACCCGCTGCTCGCGCCAGGCCTCGAGGACCTGCGGATTGCGGTGCCCGAGCGCGGCGACCCCGAAACCGCCGGAAAGGTCGAGGTACTCCCGGCCGTCGGCGTCGACGACGCGGCAGCCCTGAGCGTCAGCCCAGATCAAGCGGAGCCGTTGCGGCGAGGCACGAGCCGCCCCAGCGTGTCCGCGGCGATGTAGCCGGCGATCTTCGGGTTCTCCTGCAGCCGGCGCAGCGAGTAGGCGTACCAGTGTTCGCCGAACGGCACGTAGATCCGCAGCCGGTGACCTTCGCGGACGAGCCGGTTGCCGCGCGCCTCGGCGATGCCATAAAGCATCTGGAACTCGTACTCGTCGCGGCCGAGGCCGCGCCGGGCGACGATCCGGCGCCCCTCCGAGACGAGCCACTCGTCGTGTGTGGCGATTCCCACGTAGCAGTCCGCGTCGAGCAGGGCTTCGAGCGCCCGGATGAAGTTCGCCCGCACCTCCCCGTAGCCCTGGTAAGCAAGCTCGGGTGGCTCGACGTAGATGCCCTTGCAGATCCGAACGCTCGGCCGCAGGTCGCCGAGCGAGCGGATGTCGTCGAGCGTCCGCCGCAGGTAGGCCTGCAGGACGACACCGAGGTTCTCGTGACCCGCCTCGCGAAGATCGCGATAGAGCCGCAAAGTATCGTCGGTCGTGGACGAGTCCTCCATGTCGATGCGGACGAAGTTGTTCCGGCGGGCTGCCTCGCGGACGACCGACTCGAGGTTTTCCCGGCAGAGGTCGTAGTCGAGCTTCAGCCCCAGCCCGGTCAGCTTCACACTCACGTTCGAGTCGAGCCCCTGGCGCTCAATCGTCTCGAAGACGTCGCGGTACGCCCCGGCGATCGCCCGAGCCTCGTCGCGGGTTCGTATTTCCTCGCCGAGGACGTCGATCGTCCCCAGCTTGTGCTCCGCGTTCGCGGTCTTGACGACCCGACAGGCGTCCTCCAGCGTCGGTCCGGCGATGTAGCGCTGCGCCAGCATGTGCACGAGCGGCTTCGGCACCGCCGGGAGCATTCGCGCGATCGTGCGATCCAGGATCACGAGCGGGCGGATTGTAGTCGCGCCCGCGGTGCCTACGATCCTGGTGTGAACGTTCGCCGCCTCGAAGATCCCGCCGCCTTCCTCGAGGCCGCGTCGCCGCTGCTCCTGGCCGACGAGGCGCGCCACAACCTGATCCTCGGGATAGCGGGAACGCTGCGGGACCATCCCTCGCGCTTCCCGGAGTACGCGCTCTGGCTCGCGGAGGAGGGCTCGGCGACGGTCGGCGCCGCGCTGAGGACACCGCCGTACAAGCTCGTTCTCGCCCGCCCGCGCGAGGACTCGGCGCTCGAAGCCCTGGCCGCCGCGATCGACGACGAGCTCCCGGGCGTCGTCGCTGCGCTTCCGGAAGTCGAGACGTTCGCCGCCGCCTGGGCGGCGAAGACCGGCGCGGCGCCGCGCAGGGCGCGGGCCGAGGGCGTCTTTGCGCTCGAGCGCGTACGACCTGTCCCAGCCCCCGCCGGACGCATGCGCGAGGCCGATGCAACCGATAGGCCGCTGCTGATCGCCTGGTTCACGGCCTTCGCGGAGGAGGCGCTGGGAGAGGACGCGACCGTGGAGGACCCGGCCCGCTTCATCGACCACAGGCTCACCGCGGCTGACGCCGGCGCCGTGCTCTGGGAAGACGAGGGCATCGTGTCGCTCGCGGCCTTCGGCAATCCCACGCCGAACGGAATTCGGATCGGTCCCGTTTACACGCCACCCGAGTATCGCCGGCGCGGCTATGCCTCGGCCCTCGTCGCCGAGCTCTCGGAACGCCTGCTCGCCAAGAGGCGCTTCTGCTTCCTCTTCACCGACCTCGCGAACCCGACCGCGAACCGGATCTATGAGCAAATCGGCTACCGGCGCATCTGCGAGGCGGCCGAGATCGTCTTCGAGCGCTAGCTCTCGCGCATGAAACCTTGGCGGGCAGCGGAGCCTCGGCGTCGCTTGCGATGCCGAGTTGGAGGCCGAGGCGGCTTTGCCGCTGCGGCCGTCTAAACCCGCTGTCGCCTAACCCTCGCGCATGAAGCCTTGGCGCGCCGCTGAGACAAGCGCCACCGCCTCAGGAAACAGCACGCGCATCGCGTCGCGGAGCGCGATCGCCTGCTCGTCAGCGCCGCCCTGGGCGGACACCCGCTGGAGCGCCGCCGCAGTCAGCTCGACTGCCGTGTTCAGCGTCAGGGTCGCGAACTGCTCGCGCTGGGCCTCCTGCACCGTCTCGGCCTGTTGCTCGGCGAACTCGCGCAGGCTGCGCATCAAGTCCTCAGGATCGCCCCCGAAAGGGAAACCGGGATTGCTGCCTTCCATGAAGGCCACTGTAGCCAGCACGAGTCAGTCGAGCGGGACCTTGTAGGCGGCCTCGACGTCGCGGGTCAGCTCCTCGACCGTCGCCGTCGCCTGCTTCATCGCAACCGCGAAGGGCGAGCCTTCGCCCCCGAGGACTCGCTCGAGCCTGAGCGTCGCCGCGCCGATCGCGTCGAGCCGCTCCGGCGTCGCGACGCGCGGAGCCGCGCCGATCGCCTCCTCGAGCGCGAGCGCGGCCTCGTCCGCCTCGTCGATTCCCGCAGGATTCTCGGTCAGGCGCAATGCGACGAGCTGCGAGCGGAGCTCCTCCAGATCGCCGCCACCGGCCGTCTCCTCGGCGAGCTCGACCAGCGCGGCAATCGAGACCACTTCGCGGATGCGCACGCGGTTCTCGACCGGCTTCCCCTCCTCGTCGAGCACGAGCCAGCTCGTCTCACCGGTCTCGCTGCGATAGGCGCAGAGGTAGGCGCGGGCGCCCGAGGAGGGCTCGGCCGGGACGATGCCGACGACCTCCTCGCCTGGACCGGCGTAGCGAACCGCGGCCTCGGCAATCCGCCTGAGATCTCGGGTCAGTCCCACCGAGCCGAGAATAAGCTCTAGCCGAATGGGCACGCGATCCGCCACATCTCCCTCGGCCTGGTCTGGACGGGCCCGCCGGCAGAGCCGCCGCGCCCTCCAGTCGGCATCGCAAGCGACGCCTTAGTCGACCCGTGGCCGCCTCTCCCCGGACGCGCCGCGCGCTCGAGCTCTTCGCCCCGCTCGGCCCCACCTACGAGCGCTACGCCAGGCTGCTTTCGCTCGGACAGGACCCGCAGTGGCGCCGGTTTCTCGTCTCGCGGGTCGAGGCAGGCCCGGGCGACGAAGTTCTCGACGTCGCGACCGGCACGGGCGCGGTCGCACGGGAGCTGCTCCGCCAGAAGGGCTGCGCGGTCGTCGGCGTCGACCAGAGCCCGGAGATGCTCGCGGTCGCGCGCGAGCACCTGCCCGCAACGGTAAAGCTGGTCGAGGCGAGCGCCGAGCACTTGCCTTTCGAGGACGCCTCGTTCGACGCGCTCACGGTCACCTACCTGCTCCGCTACGTCGACGATCCGGGCGCGACCCTGGCGGAGCTCGCGCGCGTCGTCCGCTCCGGCGGCACGGTCGCGAGCCTCGAGTTCGCCGTTCCGGCCGGACTCTGGCGGCCGCTCTGGCGCGCCTACGTCGGCGCCGTGCTTCCGGCGGCGGGACGGATCGTCTCGCCCGGCTGGCACGAGGTCGGCGATTTCCTCGGCGGCAGCATCCGCGAGTTCTGGCGCCGCTACCCGCTCGAGCGCCAGCTCGAGCTCTGGCGTGCCGCCGGGATCGAAGACGTCCGATACCGGCGACTCAGTCTCGGCGGTGGGATCGTGATCTGGGGTAGCCGTGGAAACTAGGACGCGTAGCGTGCGTCCTGCTTTCTACGCGCTGGCCCCCGGTGGCTGGCGCGACTACGTAACGCTCATCCACCTTCCCTACACCGCCTGGCACCTGAGCTACGTCGTCATCGGAGCCTGCCTCGCGCCACACGTCCCAGGCTGGCGGCTCGTGCTCACGGTCGTCGCCTTCTTCCTCGGCCTCGGCGTCGGCGCGCACGCGCTCGACGAGCTCAACGGGCGCCCGCTACAGACGAGGATTCCGACCGGTGTCCTCGTTGCGCTCGCGGCGGGCTCGCTGGCCGGCGCATCCGCGATCGGAATTGCGGTCGCCGTCACGCACGACCTATGGCTGCTGGCGTTCGTCGCCTTCGGCGCCTTCATCGCCGTCGCGTACAACCTCGAGCTTTTCGGCGGCCTGTTCCACAACCCCTTCTGGCTGGCGGCGGGCTGGGGCGCGTTTCCGGTTCTGACCGCCTACTTCGCGATGGCGGACCGGATCACGGGCGAGGCCGTCCTCACAGCCCTGTTCGCTGCGTTGCTGATCCGCGCCCAGCAGGTGCTCTCGACACCCGTCCGCGACGTCCGTCGCAGAACCATCTCCGTCACGGGCACGATCGAGCGAAGGGATGGGACATCTGTCCCGATCGGGCCGGAGACGCTGACCGGTCCGCCCGAGACCGCGCTCCGCTTCATGGCCGCCGCAAGCGTCTCGTTGGCGGCAGCGCTGCTCGTGCTTCGTTTTGTCTGATCTACGATCCAGCGTTGTGAGCTCCGAGACCGCCGTGCAGATCGCCTTCGCCGCCGGCGTCGTCGTGCTCGCAGCCACGATTGCGACGGCGCTGGCGGGACGCGGCTCCCGGCGCGAGCTCGCCGGAATCGCTGGGCTGCTCGGCCTCGCCGCGACCGGCGGTTGGGTCGTCTTCGCGCTCGACGTCGACCGGGGGACAGCGGTGGCCGCCGGCGGATTGACGGTCTGTTTCGCAGCAGCCGTTCTGACGCTCCCGCTGCGGTCCGGCCTGGCGCGGACCCGGCGGATGGAAGTCGAGCTGGAGGAGGCCGAGACCGCCCTGCGCGACCTGGTCGAGCGGGAGACCGTTCTGCGCGGCGAGGAGCTCGAACGCACGCTTGCGCGCGCACGAGCCGAAACGAGCTCGCGCCTCGCCGAAGACGAACGAAAGCTCGCCGAAGCCCGGCGGAACGAACTGGCTCAGCGAGAGCGGCGGGTTGCAGGCGAGCTCGGCGAGGCCCTCGCCCTCGTCGAGCGCCGCGTCGAGCAGCGCCTGACCGAATGGTCCGCCGACCTCGACCGGATCCAGCAGGGACTGACGACCCGTCTCGCCGAACTGGCTCAACGCCAGCGCGAGGCGGTCGGCGAGGCCCAGTCAAGGCTCGAAACGGAGATGGAGCAGCTCAAGGCCGCCAGCGAGGACCAGCGCGCGATCCTCGCCAAGCTCCGGGAGGAGTTCGAGCGCGCCGCCGGAGAAGCCGGGACGGCCGCGCGACGAGAGGTTGAGGTGCACGAGAGCGAGCGCCGAAGAGCGCTGCACGAGGTCTCCGAGCGGCTGCGCCAGCGCGAGCGCGAGCTCCGGGACCGCATCGCCGCCGAGGAAACGGAGGCAGTGCGCCGGATTCAGTCGGGGTTCGCCGACGTCGAGCGCCGGCAGATCGATCAACTGACCCGGATCGTCGACCGGACCGCGAACCGGCTTTCCGAGGCAGCCGTCGAGCAGTTTTCGGCCACGGTCAAGACCGCACGGGACGACGCCGCCAAGCGGCTCTCCCGCGAGCTCGACCGGGCAGTCGCCCAGTTCGCGCACGACGCGCAATCCGTGCTTGCCGAGCGCCTCGCCCAGGTCTCAGACGCCGGCGCCGCGCGCGTCGACCGCAAGCTGGCCGAGATCGTCGGCCACATCGAGCAGCGCCGCGACGAGTTCCTCGCCGAGTTCCAGCGCAGGTTCTCTGACGTCGAGGCCGAGCTGAGGTCGCAGATCCGGGCGGTCGGCGCTGACGCCGAAGCGGAGCGCGAGGTGCTCGAGGCCCGCGTGCACGACTTGACCCGCCGGCTCGAAACCGCGGTCAACGCGGCGGAGTCGAGCCTTGAAGGTGCGTTTCGTACTCCCTAGGAGGTGGGCACAAACTTCGAGCGGCAGGGTTCGTCTAGGAGAAGGCGAAGCAGATCTGACCTCATGGCCCAGATAACCGAGACACCACAGGACGAACGAGCGAAGGTCGAAAGCTGGCGTCTCCACGTGCTGATGGAGGCCGGTTTCTCTCTTCCGCTCGCCGAGAAGCTCGCCCACAGCGAGGCGGACCTGCATCGCGCGGTCGAGATGGTCCGGAGCGGCTGCGACCACGAGACCGCGGCGCGCATCCTGCTTTAACAACATCAGCCGAGCGAAGCGAAGGGTCAAACTAGACCCGCGGAAAATGCGCCAGCATTTTCCGCGGTGACTAGCATCGTCGGGGTGAAGGTCGAAGCGACCGCCTACGGTGACCGCAAGGTCTTCTCCGTCTCTGCGTTCAACCGCGGGATCGCGACCTGGCTGCAGCGGCTGCCGACCGTCTGGGTCGAGGGCGAGGTGACGGAGCTGAAGCGCCACCAGCGCTGGCAGAGCGTCTTCTTCACGCTCAAGGATCCCGAAGACGGGGCCTGCGTTGGGGTCTCGATGCCGCGCGGGCAGTTCGACGGGCTCCGGCTCGAGCTCGCCGACGGCGACCGCGTTCACGCCTACGGCAGGCCCGAGCTCTACGCCGCGCGCGGCGAGTTCAGGCTGCGTGCGCTGTCGCTCGAGCGGTTCGGGCTAGGCGACCACCTGGCGGCACTGGAGCGCCTGAAGCGGAAGCTGGCGTCGGAAGGCCTGTTCGCGGCCGAGCGGAAGCGGGCACTGCCGGTCTGGCCGCGTAAGATCGGGCTCGTCACTGGCAACGACGCGGCCGCGAAGCGCGATGTCTTGACCGGGATCCAGACCCGGTTTCCACCGGCACATGTCGTCGTGGCCGAGACCTACGTCCAAGGCCCGCGCGCCGCGGGCGCGGTCGTGGAGGCGCTGCGCCGCCTCTGCGAAGTGTCGGAGCTCGACGTCGTCGTCGTCGCCCGCGGCGGCGGCAGCTTCGAGGATCTCCTGCCCTTCAGCGACGAACGGCTCGTCCGTGCAATCGCCACCTTCCCGGTCCCGATCGTTTCCGCGGTCGGCCACGAGCAGGACACCCCGCTCTGCGACCTCGCCGCGGATGTCCGCGCATCGACGCCGACCGCGGCGGCACGGCTTGTCGTTCCGGATCTCGGCGAGCTCCACGAGCGACTCGAGCGCGCCCGCAGCGGCCTCGGCCGCGGCGCCCGGCGTTCGCTCGAGCTGAAGGTCACGCGCCTGGGGCAAGCGCACGAGCGGCTGCGGCGCGCGCCGGCGCTGCTGGTCGAGCGGCGCCGAGCCGCGCTCGAGCAAACGGCGGGGCGCCTTCGGGCCCTCTCACCGAAGGCAACCCTGCACCGCGGCTACGCGATCGTGCGCGCCGGCGAGACGATCGTCCGCTCCGCGTCGGTCGCCAAGACGGGCGAACGCATCGACGTCGAGGTGAGCGACGGAAGGTTCGGCGCCCGTGTCGAGTGAGCCAACCTTCGAGTCGGCGCAGCGCGAGCTCGAGCAGATCGTCCAGCGGCTCGAAAGCGGCGAGACCGGCCTCGACGAAGCGATCGCGCTGTGGGAGCGGGGCGAGGAGCTCTACCGCTTTTGCCTCGGCAAGCTGGACTCGGCCCAGGGCAAGATCGAGCAGCTCGCCGGGCCATGGCCGACGCGCCGACCGAGCTGCTGGAGCACATCCCCCTCTTCGAGGGCCTTCCGCATAGGGAGCTGGAGCGAATCGCCCGCTCCTTCAAGGAGCGCCGCTTCAGGGCCGGCCATACGGTTGCCGTGGAAGGAGCCGGCGGCATCGGCTTCTTCGTGATCAGTGAGGGGACAGCGAGCGTCGACGTCCACGGCGAGGAGCGGGGCAAGCTCGGCCCTGGCGACTACTTCGGCGAGATGGCCCTGATCGACGACCAGGCACGCCGCACCGCGACGATCACGGCCGACTCCGACCTCACGTGCTACGGGCTCACCTCGTGGGAGTTTCGGCCCCTCGTCGAGACGAACGCCCAGATCGCCTGGAAGTTACTCCAGGTGATGGCCAAGCGGCTGCGCGAATCGGAGCAGCAGCAAATCTCGATCTAGTCTAGGAGCTGCGGCTTGACAGAGACGGTTTCGGCGGCGCAGCTCGTCGCCCGTTGCCGCAACGGCGACCAGGAGGCGTGGGCGGGGCTCGTCGAGCGGTTTTCCCGCTATGTCTACGCGATCGCGACGCAGGGGTTCCGGCTGCGGGAGCACGACGCCGAAGACGTCTTTCAGGAGGTCTTTGCGAAGGTCTATGAGCGGCTCGATTCGCTCCGCAGCGACGAGGCGATCCAGCCCTGGATCGCCCAGCTCACCCGGCGTGTCTGTGTCGATCGCCTGCGAGCGGGCTCACGTGAGGAGACAACCGACGAGACCGAGCTGGCCGCAGACCCGGACGAGGACGCGATCGCCCGGATCGACGAGGCGCTCGACGTCCACGACGCGATGGCGGGCCTGCCCGAGAACTGCCGCGAGATCCTCGACCGTTTTTTTGCCCGCGACGAGACCTACCGGACGATCGGCGATGCGCTCGAATTGCCCGCCGGCACCATCGCCAGCCGGATTTCACGCTGTCTGGTCAAGCTGCGCGACGAACTCGAGGGAAGAAAACCGGTCCCAGCTCAGTCTGGTGGGCAGGTGAGCGTATGAGCGTATTCAACGAAGACAGACTGGCTGAGCTGATCGGAGCCCTTCCGCCGGCGCCCGAAGCGTGGGTGCGAGCTGCACAGGAGCTGCCGGTCGCCCGCAGCCAATTCGACGGCATCGTCGCTCGGGCGGAAGCGGACGCCGAGTTCCGTCAGGCGCTCATCGCTGACCTCGAGGCAACGCTGGCGCAAGAGGGCTACGAGCCCGAGCGGCCGCTCCTCGACGCGCTCCGCCGGCGCTTCGCAGATTCCTAGCCTAGGAGGGTTTGGCGGAATGGCGCTCGTCACCAGGGTGCGATGGTCGTTCCGTGGGGAGGACGCAGGGAGCGTCAATAGCCAAAGCTATTGGCGCGACTGAGGACACTGCCACGGGGCGAGCAGCGCGCCCTGGTGACACAGACTCTATTTCGCCAAACCCTCCTACGGTCGACCCCATAGGATCGATCCGTGGCGCAGCCCGAGGAGAAACCTGAGCGGTACACCGGCGAGACGCTGCCGGCCTGGAGCCTCCCGGCCGCCGCGTCGGCCGAGATCGGGATCGGCGTCGAGTGGCCGGAGCGTGTCACGCGCGACTGGGCGCTCGGTGGCTCGACCGGGGCCGGAATTCGCGTCTGCATCCTCGACAGCGGCGTCCAGCCCGATCATCCCCTCGTCGGCGCGCTCGAGGGCGCGGTCGCGCTGCGCAAGACGGAGGACGGCGAGATCGTCGTCGAGGACGACACCGAGGGTGACCTCTGCGGCCACGGCACCGCCTGCGCCGGGATCGTGCACTCACTGGCACCGGACTGCCGGCTGTTCAGCGTCCGCGTGCTCGGCGCCGGCTTCAAGGGCAGCGGATC